>Ga0116192_1001006_pt1 | contig 20209 bp, 18 predicted proteins | sample AD_UKC113_MetaG_FD_89876 | JGI IMG/M metagenome (GOLD analysis project Ga0116192, IMG submission 89876) | Active sludge microbial communities of municipal wastewater-treating anaerobic digesters from Hong Kong - AD_UKC113_MetaG | ecosystem: Engineered > Bioreactor > Anaerobic > Digestate... | reverse complement strand
CTTGGGGGTGTGCGTGATTCGAAACAATTAACCCCCGCGCAGCGGTCGGCGCTCGAACCCGTTATAAAATTGGTTGCTCAAGCCTGGGCGGTTGGTTTTGCCAGCAGCCAGGAAATCGACAGCCTCGGCATTTTGTCAGCCACCCGTCTGGCGATGATGCGCGCCCTGACCGGACTTCCTTTTCCCCCCGGTCATTTGTTAATTGATGCCTTATTTCTGCCAGAAATAACCATCCCCCAAACTGCGCTCCTCAAAGGAGACCAGCGCAGCCTGAGCATCGCCGCAGCCTCCATTCTCGCCAAGACGGCGCGTGATCGGTTTATGGAAGACCTCGCCGTGCAGGCACCCGACTACGGGTTTGAGCATCACAAGGGCTATGGCACTCGCCGTCATCAGAGCGGCCTTTCCATACAGGGTCCCTGCGTCTTTCATCGTTTCAGTTATGCACCGGTCAAAGAGACCTTAAAAGAAAACCGGGCAAAGTGATTACCCTGCCCGGTAAACCATCTGGCCTCAGTCCTCTTCCATTCTTTTTTTGGATTTACGATAAACAAGCCATTTGACTAACTCCGCCACCAGAGAGGGAACAAGCAGCAGTGGGACAATCAATTCCCATTGACGCCACCCTAACGGATTGGTCTGAAAGACCGGGTTTAAGAAGGGTATATATACCACCGCAAGTACGAGCAGCAATGAGCTGAGCGCAGCAATATTCATCCACTTGTTGGAGAAGATGCCAAGCTTCAATAGCGGGTAACGCTCGGAGCGGGCGGTGAAAGCGCGCAGGATTTCGGACAGGGAAAGGGTTACAAAAGCCATCGTTTGCGCAAAGTGTAAATTTTCCACATAAGGTCGTCCATTAAAGTTTAACCCGCGCCAGAAGGCTAAAAGGGTTACCGCTGAAATGGCGATTGTCTGGGTGATTACCCCAACCAACATTTGTCGGTTGATGATGGGTTCCTTAGGAGAGCGCGGCGGCTGCTCCATCACGTCCGGGTCACCCTTCTCGGTGCTCAATGCCAGTGCTGGCGCGCCATCCGTAACCAGGTTGAGCCACAGCAACTGCACGGCAACAAGTGGTGAAAGTTGGGACGAAGTCAGCGATGTGATAAAGAACTGCCCAATTGCCGTCGGCAGGAAGATGATCAGAATTTCAGCCATATTACAGGAAATAAGGTAATAAACGAACTTGCGAATGTTCGAATAAATGATTCTTCCCTGTTCCACAGCAGAAACGATGCTCACATAGTTATCGTCAGTAAGCACCATATCCGCCGTGTCTTTGGCAACATCGGTGCCGGTGATCCCCATCGAAACTCCAATATCCGCCTGTTTGATCGCCGGGGCATCGTTGACGCCATCACCGGTCATTGCCACCACTTCTCCGTTCGCCTGCAGGGCGTTTACAATGCGCAGCTTATGCTCCGGTGAGACCCGAGCGTAAACGTCGGTCTTCTTCACTTCCTCTTTCAGTTCCTCATCAGACATGGCTTCCAGTTGGGCACCCGTAAGCACCTGGTGCCCTTTTTTCATCAGTCCAATGCTTTCAGCAATGGCGCGCGCCGTGTTGGGATAATCACCGGTAATCATAATGGTGCGAATGCCAGCCCTGGTGGCAGTTCGCAGCGCAGGGCTCACCTCAGGTCTCGCCGGATCGATCATGCCAATTAGTCCCACAAAGGTTAGATCGGATTCCAGGTCTTTGCGGTCAGGATTCTCGGGCAGATTCTCTACCAGGCGGTAAGCCACCCCCAAAACGCGCAAGGCTTCACCTGTCATCTCGTCATTGGCGGCAAGGATGCTCTTGCGTTTTTCCTCTGTCATAGGAACCGGTTTGCCACCTTTCAGTGGCTGGTAACTGGTGCAAAGATTCAACACCACATCCGGCGCGCCCTTGACCGCAATTACTGTCAGGTTTTTTTCTTTCTCAGTTTCAAACGGAGAAAGATCTTCGAAACGCGGGTTGGCAATTTTATGCACCGTCACCATGCGTTTGAATTCAGAATCAAAGGGGATTTCGTTGGTTCGGGGATAGGCTTCCAACAGTTCTTTGGTCACACCCCCGGCTTTGTAGGCTGCCACCAGCAGGGATCCCTCTGTAGGATCGCCTACCATGCGATAATCCTTTGCGCCATCTTCCCTTTCTGTTTCTTCGAGCACCGCATCATTATTAAGCACACCCAGCCACAAAGTTGTACGCAGGGCGGGATATTCTTTCGGGTCAATCTTGCGCTCACCAACGAGAAAATCACCAACCGGAGTGTAACCCTGACCGGTGACACGAACCATTTCCTCGTCCACCCAGATGTGTGTTACCGTCATTTCATTCTGAGTCAAGGTGCCAGTCTTATCCGAGCAAATTACCGTCGCCGAACCAAGTGTCTCAACGGAAGAAAGCCGCCGGATGAGGGCGTGACGTTTAATCATCTCCTGCATGCCCAACGCCAGGCTGACGGTCACCACAGCCGGCAAGCCCTCCGGCACTGCCGCAACCGCAAGGCTGACGGCGATAAGGAAGAGTTCCAGCGGGGCGCCACCTTCCAACGTTCCTACCAGGAAGACAACCGCACAAACGATCATGGCAGCATAGCCAAGCGTCCTTCCCAGCTGGTCCAGTTTTTTCTGCAGCGGAGTTTGCTCTTCCTGCACCGACTGCAGCATGGTGGCGATCATACCCAGTTGAGTATGCATCCCTGTGCTTGTCACTACTCCCTTACCGCGACCATAGGAGACCACAGTCCCCATGTAAGCGGTATTCTTCCGGTCACCGAGGGCTGCTTCAGGTTCAAGCTTAAGGGCAGCATTCTTTTGTACGGCGACAGATTCGCCTGTCAGCGGGGCTTCGTCAATACGCAAATTCACTGCCTCAATGAGGCGCACATCGGCTGGAACGTAATAACCAGCTTCCAGGAAGACAATATCCCCTGGAACGAGCTGCGTTGCCGGCAAGGTCACCCGCTTGCCATCCCGCAGCACATGACATTCCGGTGCCGCCATGCGTTTCAACGCTGCCAGCGCTTCTTCGGCACGCGATTCCTGAACGACCCCCAGGATGGTATTCAACAGCACGATTGCCAGGATTGCACCGGCGTCAATATATTCCCCTAGAACTGCTGAAAGGATCGCCGCGGCGATCAAGAGGAGGATGACAAAACTTTTCAGTTGTTCCAGAACTAGTTGGAGGAAGGTACGGCGGGGTTTTTCCACCAGTTGGTTGGGACCATATTCAATTAACCTCCGCTCTGCTTCAGCCGTCGAAAGACCATCCTCGGGAGGTGTCTCCAACCGTTGTAGTGTCTCTTCCGCGCTCAGAGAATGCCAGGTTACGAACAGGTCCTCAGATTTTGCGGGTATGCCTGTTTGCGACTCACTCATAGATGCTAACTCCTGTATTTTTTTGTTTCAGATCTTAAGGACAAATCTGGGTACCCGCCGCCAAAACACTGGACTTGGGAATGACAACGATGCCATCACGGACGACCCATCCATCGCCATCCAGATCGGTTCCAACAGGGAATTTTCGAATGACCACTCCCTTGCCAATACGTGCGTTCTTGTCAATAATTGCGCCTTCAATGTAGCAATCCTGACCGATTTCCAACGGTGCAATTTTGGCTTCAGCAGTCTCCGGCCATTCATAATAGTCATTCCCCATCAAGACGCTGTCAATGATGGTGGTTCCACGGCGGATTTGGCTGCGCAAACCAATTACCGAATGACTGATGGTGGCTTTTTCGATGCGGCAGCCTTCCGCGAGCAAAGTGTCTTTCAGTTGGCTATCCTCAACCGCTGAACCCGGCAGAAAGCGCGAGTGACTGTAAATGGGAAATTTTTGATCGAAGAAATTAAAAGGCGGATTGGGCTCGGTGAGAGCAAGATTCGCCTTATAGAAGGAACGGATCGTCCCAATATCCTCCCAGAAGCCATTAAAATCATAGCCGTAGACCTGGTGGGTTTTGATAGCAGCCGGGATGACATCTGCGCCAAAATCATCATAATCGTAGGTTCGCAACAGATCGATGAGGACATGGGTTTTGAAAAGATAAATGCCCATGGATCCCAGATAAGGTTTTTCAGCATCCTCACGGCTGACGATGTCCTTCAGGACAGCCGGATCGGTAGGTTTCTCGTAAAAATCGGTCAGCTGGCAGGCAAGATTACGTTTTAGAATGCCAAAACGACTGACATCTGCCGCGGAAACCGGCTGGACGGCAACAGTGATATCCGCGTTTTTCTCGATGTGGAACTCAGCCATTTTGCCATAATCCATGCGGTAGAGATGATCACCGGCGAGAATGAGAACATAAGACGTTCTCGCGGAAGCAATTTCGAGCAGCTGTTTGCGCACCGCGTCAGCAGTTCCCTGATACCAATTGATATTTTCAACGGTTTGTTCTGCCGCCCAAATTTGCACCCAGCCGGTGTGAAAGACATCAAAATTGTAAGTGCGGGAAATGTGACGGTGAAGCGAGACGGAGTTGAACTGGGTCAGTACGGCAATGCGATAAATCCCGGAGTTAATGCAGTTGCTGATTGGAATATCAATCAAACGATACTTGCCTGCGATTGGAACAGCGGGCTTGGAACGTTCCTTGGTTAGCGGGTAGAGGCGGGAACCGCGTCCGCCACCCAGGATCACACCGAGAATGTCATCCTCTCCAGCCATGATGCTCCCTCCTGCCTGAAATTATGGTTCCGCGTATCATAAATTCAAATAAGAATACTTTAGAAAAAGAAGGGCGTCAATATAAAAAAGAGTGCTTTTTTTCCATTCTTATAGCATTCTAATAATAATAGGGCGGTAATTCGCGGACCTTCCCGCGGAAGAGGTAGGAAAGAAGGAACCCGCCGGCAAACCCGCCAATATGCGCCATGTAAGCCACTCCACCAGCAGAACCAGCGATCGCGTTGAGCGAGCCAAGACCGTTGAGCAATTGCACCAGGATCCAGCTGCCAATGACCACCAGCGCCGGCAGTTTGATGATCCAGGCAACAACCAGTACGCGCACCTTCCGTCGCGGGAAGAGCACCAGGTATGCCCCCAGTACTCCGGCAATCGCCCCTGATGCCCCCATCGTTGGAATTGAAAGGTAAGGCGCCACGATGTATTGCGCCAGCATGGCAATAAAACCGCAGATGAGGTAAAAAACCAGAAAACGGAAATGCCCGAAGCGATCTTCAACATTATCACCAAAGATGATCAGGTAGAGCATGTTTCCCAGCAGATGCATCCAGCCGGCATGCACAAACATGGAAGTAAAAATGGTAATGAAATTCCCAACTGGATCCTGGGAAAATCGCGCCGGATTGAAGGACCATAAGGTGATGAACCTTTCACCGCCTGCCAATTCCAGCAGAAACACAAATATATTGCTGATCACCAGCAGCCAGGTGATCACCGGGATAGTTCTACGGGATGAATTATCATCACCAATTGGAATCATAACTCGCTCTCCTCGTTGATTAGAGGAAAGTATAGATGCATTTCCCAATCGGTGCAATGGATCAGCTCCGGTTTAGGAATACAGCTTGTTTCTGGTGAATGAGGTTTTACTTCCCGAACCCTCGTCCGAGGATATATTCCTCCATGTTCTGGATTAACAAGTCTTTATCCTCGATCAAGCTTTTCACCACATCACCAATGGAAATGATCCCCACGATCGAATTCTGATCACACACCGGCAGATGGCGTAAGCGTTGCGTCGTCATGAGCGCCATGCATTCGTCCACCGTTTCATCTAATGAAACGCAAAAAACATCTTTGGTCATCACTGTATCCACCGGTAATCGCAAATCAATTTTTTGTTCACGCGCCACCAGGCGGGCAAAATCGCGTTCCGAAAAAATGCCTACGGCATTCCCGTCCTTTTTAACCAATAGAGCGCCGATCCCTTTTTCCGCCATCAGCTCCAAAGCACTCAGCAGGCTGGTATCCGGATCAACCCAATAGACTTCATGTCCCTTCGCACGCAGAATTTCCGATACGATTAGCATTTTCTCTCCTTTACTCGATTGATTTATTTTTACCAGTATATGACTTTATTAGTCGGGTTTCAAGGACATCAACGAAGAACAAGGTCTGAAATTCCCAGACCTTGTTCTGTCAATCCTCTTCCCTGGCAGCCATCTGCCGCCAGTTTGTAGATTAAGCCGGTATCTGTTCCGGATCCTCCGCCTGCGGCTCCTGGGCAACGGGTTTGTTGAGGCGGGGAACCGCATGCTTGCGGTTACGCTTAAGGACAATCTCTTTGTTTTCATTCACATCCACAATTACCGCGTCGCCATCGTTGAATTGATGCGAAAGCACGGCATCGGAAAGGCGGTCCTCCACCTGATCCTGGATGACACGTCGCAAGGGACGAGCGCCCATTTCGGGGTTGTAACCTTCTTCCGAGAGGTATTCCAGCGCAGCTTCGGTGGCACTGAGGGTAATATTGTGTTCCGCCATGCGCTCCGAAACTTTGGCCAGTTCCAAGTTGACGATGTTGCGGATATGTTCGCGGTTGAGCGGGTGGAAGACGATGACGGCATCAAGGCGGTTGATGAACTCCGGTCGGAAGACTTTACGCAAGGATTCGAGCAGCTTCTTGCGCATTTCTTCATAATTCTTTTCCTCGGTTTCTTTTTCGTCGCGCTGCAGGGTAAAGCCGAGCGAACTCTGGCGGCGGATCATCTCCGCGCCGATGTTGGACGTCATCACAATGATGCAGTTGCGGAAATCCACCTTGTGCCCGCGCGCATCCGTTAGCTGTCCCTCCTCCATAATTTGGAGCAGCATGTTGTGCGTCTCAGGGTGGGCTTTTTCCATCTCATCGAAGACCACGATGGAGTAAGGATGGCGGCGGATCGCCTCGGTAAGCTGACCGGCTTCCTCGAACCCCACGTAGCCCGGAGGCGCTCCCACCAGGCGGCTGACATTGTGCCGTTCCATAAATTCAGACATGTCAATTTGGATGAGGGCTTCTTCGCTGCCAAAGAGGAAGGAAGCCAGGGCGCGGGTGAGCGCTGTTTTTCCCACACCGGTGGGTCCGAGAAACATGAACGAACCAATGGGGCGGTGCGGGTCTTTCAAACCTGCACGACCACGGCGCACGGCTTTGGCGATTGTTTTAATCGCTTCTTCCTGCCCAATGATGCTTTTTGCCATTTCCTCTTCCATGTGCAGCAGGCGCTCCGATTCCTCGGTGGCAAGCTGCATCACTGGCACGCCCGTCCACATTGAAACCAGCTCGGCAATATCATCTGCTGTCACCACAGGGCTGGTGGTGCGATCCCAACCTGTTCGCAGCCGGTCAATTTGGGCATTCAATTCCTGTTCACGAGCGATCAACGCGAAGGCATCATCATTACGATCATTCTGTACCGCTTCAGTGCGGTGCGCTTTTACGTCTTTCAGTTCCAGCATTAATTCTTTAAAAACCTTTGCGGCAGGGCTTTTATACATGCGCACACGGGAAGACGCTTCGTCGATCAGGTCAATTGCCTTATCCGGCAGGAAGCGTTCAGTGACGTAGCGCGCTGAAAGGTGGGCGGCAGCTTCGATGGCTTCATCTGAAATAATCAAACGATGATGCTCCTCGTAGGCTTTGCGAATCCCTTTCAGAATCTGGATGGTCTCTTCGACGGTTGGTTCCACCACGAGAATGGGTTGAAAACGGCGTTCGAGGGCAGCATCTGACTCGATATGTTTGCGGTATTCATCCAGCGTGGTGGCTCCCACCACCTGCAACTCTCCGCGGGAGAGAGCAGGCTTGAGGATATTGGCGGCATCCACGGAGGAACCCGCAGAGCCAGCGCCGACCAGCATGTGCAGCTCATCAATGTAAAGGATCGATTTGGAAGCTTTCAGTTCGTCAATCACGCGTTTGAGGCGCTCCTCGAACTGACCGCGATACATCGTACCCGCCACCAACGAGCCGACGTCGAGTTGAAGGACGCGCTTGCCAATAAGCGGAGCAGGCACATCCCCTTCGATGATTCTCTGGGCAAGACCTTCCACAATGGCGGTTTTTCCTACCCCGGGTTCACCGATCAGAGCAGGGTTGTTCTTGTTGCGGCGTGCCAGAATCTGGATCACCCGTTCGATCTCCTGCTGGCGACCGATCACCGGATCCAGTTTGCCTTCCTCCGCCAGCGTCGTCAGATCAACAGCCAATTGATCAACCAGTGGCGTCTTGGCTTCCTTTTTTTCTTCGCGGCGGGCGAGGGGCGCTTTTCCGGCAGAAGCCGGACCATTGGAGCTTTCTTCCATCTCCCGGCGTGTCTGACGGCGCACCTGCTCAGCCGAAACCCCAAGGCGAGCCAGCACAGTGAGCGCCAAACCTTCAGTGGAATGGGTAAGTCCAAGCAGTAAATGTTCCGTGCCAACAAACGGGTGCCCCAACTGACGGGCTTCTTCGATGGCATTTTCCAACACCTGCTGGGCGCCAAGTGAAAGTTCCAGGCTGGCGGGTTCTTCCCGCCCCATGGGTTCGAGACGCTCAATGATTTCCAATACGCGCGAGGTCTCCAACCCCAGTTCCTGCAAGGCACGACCTGCTACACCGCTTTCTTCCTCAACCAACCCCAATAGAATGTGTTCTGTATTGATCGCAGTATGCCGCAGCCGCTCTGCCTCTTGATGGGCGAGCGAGAGCACACGGCGTGCTCGTTGTGTAAAACGTTCCATACCAGCCAAAGGATAATCCTCCTGATCTTACTTTGCCAATAATCAAAATCAACAAACTGTTAAATTCAGTTGTTCGTTTTCGCCCTCATTGTACCGTTAATTAAGAGCGCTCTGTTTTTGTCGATGATATTGTAGCGCGAGAATATAAATATCAGATAAGAATCCACAAATAATAATGGCTTGAAATGTAAGGTCAACTTTACACACCGTTCGTAAGGAGGTTTCATGAAGAATCGACTGGAAGAACTTCGAGCAAGCCATCAGTGGACACAACAGGAACTGGCGGATCGATTAGATGTTTCCAGGCAGACCGTGATCTCACTGGAACAAGGGCGCTATAACCCTTCGCTGCGGCTTGCTTTCCGCATTGCGCGGGTATTTGGTTTGAAAATTGAGCAGATCTTTTTAGACGAAGAGGAAAAAGAAAATGAATTATGATCAGCACCCAAAATACAAATCTCTCACAAAGGGCTACCTTGTTCTGGGGGTGGAGGTATCCTGTTTATCCTGACGGTATTACTGAAGGACAGCGCCATCCCGGGCAACTACCTGAAGCTGGTTCAGGGGATCGGGGTATTCCTGGCGCTTTGGGGCATTTTCATGGTATTTCAAGCCGCCATCCACAAATAGAACCCTGCTGCCATGAAAAAGGACAGGATCGAGAGTCTGGATGAACGCAGAGTCTGGATCAGGAATCGTGCCGGGAATAACGCCTTCATCTTCGGGACGGCTGCCACGTACCTGACCTTACTAGTTGTCGGGATGACCCGTGAGCCGATCAATCCGGACCTGGCATGGTGGGTTCTCGCGGCAATCGTGGTAATCACCCAGATTGTCTTCATTGTCAGCCTTGTCGGATACGAAAACAAGTACTAAGGTAATAAAAACAAACTGGGCGGCTATTTGTCCGCCCAGGTGATTTGTCTTCGTAAGTTAATTCAAAATATACGCCAGCACCCAATTCGTCGTGGCAACAAGCGCATCCTTATGAGTACGCTCATAATTGTGTGAGGCATCCACACCCGGACCAATGAGCGCAACTGCCGCCTCTCCGCCAGCACGCCAGAAAGCACTGCCATCCGAACCGTAGTACGGATAGATATCAACCTTGTAAGGAATGTTGTGCTCTTCCGCCAGTTTGCGCAGGTGATTGCTCAGCCCATAATGATACGGTCCACTGGAATCCTTAACACACAGGGTGGCATGGAATTCATCCGAACTCTGCCCCTCCCCAATGGCAGCCATATCCACCACCACCAGCTCGCTGATGTCCGCGGGAAGTCCGTTGGCGCCTCCGTGCCCCACCTCTTCAAAATTACTGATGAAAATATGTGTGGTTTGCTTCGGTTTTAACCCGGCTGTGTGCAATGCACGCACTGCCTCCACCAGGCAGGCAACCGCCGCCTTGTCATCCAGATGACGCGAACGCACAAAGCCGTTGGTGAGTTCCACGCGTGGATCAATGGCGATAAAGTCGCCTACTTCGATCCCCAGAGCGCGCGTTTGCTCTGCTTGCGCCACTTTTTCATCCAACCGCACTTCCATGGTCTCCTCGTTGCGCTTTGTTTCCGCGGTTTTCTCGCCATGTACGTGGCTGGATGAGTACGTAATCAGGATCGATCCCCTGATCTGCCTGCCATCCCGGGTGAAAACAGTGCATCCTTCCCCCTCGATGGTGTTCCAGGCAAAGCCCCCGATACGCGTCAGCGACAGCCGCCCATTAGGCTTGATCGTTTTGACCATCAATCCAAGGGTATCCACATGTGCCGCCAGTGCACGTGGCGCATCATCGCGCTCACCCTCCAGTGTGACCAGTAGAGCTCCTTTGCGGGTGCGGCGGGTCTGTACGCCCGGAATGGCGCGAAAGACGCGCTCGGTGAGCGCAACCGCCTCTTCAGCGTAACCGGTCGGGCTGGGTGTTTTTAACAGGTCGACCAGGAATCGCTGCAGCAGGGTCTCATCAATTGCAGGCAGACTCATATCCTATTCCTTATTAGAATTCTTTTCCTTCGCGTTCTGAAAACATGCGTCGCAGCTCAGCACTGACCGGCACGGATTTTTTCGAGTTGTAATCATACGCCACCATGATCGTCTCAGCAGTGGCATAGAGGGGTGTGCCATTCTCCCCGGTGATTTCATAAGTAAAGGTGATCGTCTTAAAACTGATGGCGGTCACCCCCATGGAGATGATTACTTTATCCCCCAGAAAAATTGGGGCGAGATAACGGCAATGCACGTCCCCAACGATCACCGGCAGTTTCCAGATATTCTCAGGGTCAAATAGCCCCATCTCCATCATATACCGGCTGCGGGCATCTTCCAAATAAACCAGGAATTTGGTGTTATTGACATGCCAGTAGGCGTCAATATCCGCCAGGCGCACTTGAATGGGGTAATGGTACTTGAAGGAGCTCATACCAGGATTATACCTTTAAGTTCCGGGGAGCCCGGCTTGCTTTACGGTCATACATTTTGAGGTACCATTGTCACTTTTTCGCTTGCCTATAACGTAGTAAAATAAAGCTGGAACAAGACTATTTCGACCGTAATTACCGAAAGAGGCAAATTTCTATGCAAATCACCCGACAGGCTGATTACGCACTCAGGGCAATGTTGTATCTGGCGCGTCTTGGTCCCAATGAACGGGCGGCGACCAAAAAGATTGCCGAGGCACAAAAGATCCCGCCCTCCTTCCTGGCGAAGATTATCTCCCAATTATCCGTTGCCGGTTTGATCAAAACCACACGCGGGGCGCATGGCGGCGTAGTGCTTTCCCGCCCCACGAAGGAGATTTCCCTCCTGGATGTCGTGGAAGCCATAGATGGACCGATCGCGCTGAACGAGTGCACGGTTGAATCCGGCACCTGCGATATGGGAGGGAATTGCCCGCTACATGAGGTCTGGTCGGAAACCCAGATTCAACTGGTAGAAAGGTTGCGCAAGACAACCTTTGATCATTACTTATCTACACAATCAGGCGCATAGAGTCTGCTTTCAACGAGGAGTGAAAAGAAATGGCTTCTGGTGGAACCCCGATTAACCGCCAATGGGTGATCGTATTGAAGAATGGGAATACGGTGATCGACTGGGGGGATGATATTTACCAGGACGTGATGAGTGGTGATTTTCTTAAGGTCAAGGAATCAGACTACAGCCATCATATTTTGAACCATGAGCTGGATATTTTAGTAAAAGCCGGCAGGGTAGCCTCTTACGATTCCCTGGTCGTTAAAATCAATAGTCTGCCAGAAAGAACCCAACGCACAATGGAATGAGCGCTGGATCCAGCTGCAACTTCCTCCCGTGAATCACGGGAGTTTTTTTCTTTGTTCAAGTGATAAGTAAACCATGTTTGAGAAGAAAACACTGATCCAACGCGTTGCCTTTTTCACCACTCTGCGGCTGACCTTGAATACTTCAATTCGCATGGTCTATCCCTTCCTGGCTGTTTTCGCGGTTAGTTTGAACAAGGAAATCGGGATGATCTCGCTAGCCCTGGCAGCCTCGATGGCTACCAGCGCTGTTGGTCCCTTCCTGGCGCCAATTGCTGACCGTCGCGGTCGCAAAATCGGAATGTTGATGGGCATGGGAGTCTTCCTTGCTGGTACACTTGCTGTCAGTATCTTCCCCGGTTACTTCACCTTCTTTTTAGCCATTTTGCTGTGCAACCTCGGCAATAACCTTTTTTTGCCAGCGATGCAGGCATATCTGGGCGATCACACTCCATACAACCGGCGTGGACTTGTCATTTCCATCACGGAACTTTCCTGGGCGCTGTCTTTTATCCTGCTGGTGCCGCTCGCCGGCTTGTTAATGGAAAAAACCACCTGGTATGCCCCTTATATTGGGTTGAGTGTGCTGGGAGCAGGGATGTTGGTACTCCTCGCCCTTTTAATTCCGGCGGACAGACCCGAGACCATCGAACCTCTGGCGGTATTCTCAGATATCCGCAAAGTCATCTCCTACCCACCGGCAGTCTTCGGGATCATCACTGGTTTCCTGTTCATCACCGGAAACGAGCTGGTCAATGTGGTGTTTGGGGTTTGGATGCAGGACTCCTATGCCATAAAGATAGCTGCGCTTGGCACAGCATCCATTGTCATCGGCTTCTCCGAGCTTGCCGGTGAAGGCATCAGCGCTATCCTGGCAGACCGCCTGGGAAAGGAACGCACGGTTGGCGTGAGCCTTTTCCTGAACGCCGTATGGGTGATCACTCTTCCCTGGCTGGAGGGTAGCCTCGTTGGAGCTTTCGTCTGGTTGTTTCTTTTCTACCTCACCTTTGAAGTTGCCATGGTCAGCATCCTCCCTCTCATCACCGAGATCACACCTGCCACCCGTGCCACCATGATTTCCCTTTTCATTGCGGCGCTTTCACTGGGTCGCGCCCTGGGTGACCTGGTGGCTCCGCTGCTCTTTCGCAACGGCTTTCTGGTCAATACCCTCGTTTGCGCAGCCCTGGACCTCCTTGGTCTGCTCGTCCTCTCACGCATCAAACTTCCCAGGGAAACCTTATGAACGAAGATTCGTCTGCGTCGCCAACGTTGATCCACGAGAAAAAACACCTGCCAATGCGTGGGCAAGTGCCTCTTTTTGCGCTGGTGCGGATGATCATTAACATCAACACACGCATGGTGTATCCCTTTTTGAATGCTTTTGCCGGCGGGTTGGGCGTTGACCTGGTAACAATCTCTCTGGCGATGACTGTGCGCTCCATCAGCGGCGCCCTCAGCCTCTTCATCACCCCTGTGGCTGACCGTCATGGGCGAAAAACCGGCATGTTGCTGGGGGTGGCGATTTTCATCCTGGGTGCGGCGCTGGTGATTGTCTGGCCATCCTTCACCGCCTTCACCATTGCCATCAGCCTCACTTTCCTCGGTATGTTCGTTTACCTTTCTTCTACTCAGGCGTACGTAGGTGATCGCGTACGACCGGGCAGGCGTGGAACTGCCCTGGGGCTGATTGAAACCGGTTGGGGAGTGAGTTACATCGTTGGGATGCCAATTATTGGCGCACTGATCGATCGTCATGGCTGGCAGGCACCTTTTCCCTTCACCGCTGCGCTCGGAGTGCTGGCTTTTCTTTTGATTCTGGTGCTGGTGCCGAATTTCAAACCGGTTCAAACTCAAAACGGCAACATTCTCAAAAGCATCCGTGAGGTGCTAAAGATTCCGGCGGCGCGCTTTGGTCTGTTGATGAGCCTGATGCTCATCTCCTCCAACGAAGTAATTAATCTGGTCTTTGGGGTCTGGCTGGAGGAATCCTTTGGGTTGAAACTGGCTGCCCTGGGGGCGGCTTCAGCCATCATCGGCATTTCTGAAATCAGCGGAGAATCCATCGGCGGGGTTGTTTCAGATAAACTGGGACGAGAACGCAGCATCATGGTGGGTATGGTGATGATGCTGCTCGTTTCAATTGCACTGCCCTTTGTGGGCGGCACAAAGGTCGGTGCGCTCGTCGGGTTGTTTTTCTTTTATCTATCCTACGAATTCACCTTTGTTTCCACGCTGCCATTCATGACCGAACTGGTGCCCGAAGCCCGCGGCACCCTGCTCGGAGCAAACGTTGCCTGCCTGTCGTTGGGGAGAATGATCGGCAACCTGGTTGCACCTTTCGTGTTCCGCATCGGTTTTGGCGCCAATGCCATCTCCGCAGTGATTTTTATCCTCGTCGCGTTCTGGGCACTAAGCCGCGCCCGGGCTCACCGTCCGGCATAGGCGTATGACGGTATACTAGAAGGAGGATTTTGCCGTGCTCATCCATTCTGCCTCCCAATTACTCACCCTCGCTGCTGGACCCTATTCAGGTGATTGGAATTACGATCTCGCCATCCTTGAAGACGGTGCCGTCCTCATTCAGGGTGAGACGATCCTTGCCGTCGGCAATAGCGCGGAAATGCTGACAAAATACCCCGGAGAAGAACGCCTTGATGCAAGCGGAAAGGTCGTCATGCCCGGGTTTGTGGATCCTCATACGCATCTGGTCTGGGCGGGAGACCGTGCCGCGGAGTTTGAAGCCCGCCTGCAAGGGAAAAGTTATATGGAGATCATGGCGGCAGGCGGCGGTATCAATGCCACCGTACGTGCCACACGCGAAGCTTCTTTGGAGATGTTATATACACAAACCCGGCAACGCGCCAATGCCATGCTGCATTATGGCACCACCACAGCTGAAGCCAAGACGGGCTACGGGTTGGAGCTGAACGCCGAGCTCGCACAGCTTGAAGTATTGTTGCGCCTCGACGCCGAAGGACCCCTCGAGATCGTCCCAACCTTTATGGCTGCCCACGCCATTCCGCCTGAATACAGGGGGCGGGAGGACGAGTACACGCAACGGATATGCGACGAGATGCTGCCGCGAGTGAAATCGTGGTGGGGCAACAGACAACAAGCCAAACCGCTGCCTTTCGTAGATGTATTCTGCGAAGAGAATGCCTTCAATCTGACGCAAACCCGACGCATCCTCACGCGGGCAAAAGAATTAGGGTTTGCCCTCAAAGCGCATGTGGATGAATTCGAAAACCTCGGCGGCGCTGCCCTGGCTCTGGAACTGGGAGCAGTGTCGGTTGATCATGCCGTAAAAACCTCCCTTGCTGAGATCAAAGCCCTGGCAGCATCGGAGACGGTGGTGGTCGCTCTGCCCTGCACGCCTTTCGGGCTGGCGGATTCCCATTACACCCCGGCTCGTGAGCTGCTGGCTGCCGGCGGCACGCTGGCACTTGCCACTGACCTCAACCCGGGCACGGCATGGTGTGAAAACATGCAATTTGTGCTTGCCTTAGCCTGCCGTTACCTGAAGCTCACCCCTGCCCAGGCGGTGGCAGCTGCCACCATCAACGCCGCGCTCGCCATTCGCCGCCAAACCGACATTGGCTCAATCGAACCCGGTAAACAGGCTGACCTTCTCATTTTGAATGTGGAGGATTACCGTCAGCTCGCCTACCGTTTTGGTGGAAACCTGGTGGAAACCGTGATCAAAAAAGGGTGCCGGGTTACAGCTTAAAATAATTTCACGAAATAATTAAGGATCAGGCATGCTGACATTGGAACAGGCGAAAGATTGGTATCAAAACACAGACGCCGTACATGATTTCTCGCATATCGAACGTGTCTACCGCATGGCGGAACGCCTTGCCCTGGCGGAAGGTGCCGACCTGGAGATCGTGCGTGCTGCCGCGCTGCTGCATGACGCGGACGGAACCACCCCGGGCAGCGAGGTGCGCAAAGAGCACCACCTGCGCTCGGCGGAGTTTGCTGCTGTTATCCTTCAGGCAGAGGGCTGGTCTGAGGACCGTATCCAGGCGGTTCAGCATTGCATCCGCGCCCACCGCTACCGCGATGACAGCGAACCTCCCGCAACCATCGAAGCGAAGGTGATCTTTGATGCCGATAAACTGGATGTGCTCGGCGCCATAGGAGCGGTGCGTGTCACAGTTTACGCCGCACTAGCTGGTACGCCCTTTTACAGTCCTCCTTCACGCCAGTTTCTTGAAACTGGCAGGGAAGAACCTGGTGAATTGCACAGTGCTTATCACGAACATCTTTTCAAGCTGCGCAATGTAGAAAAGCGTCTCTATACCGATAGCGCCAAAGCCATCGCCAGCCAACGCCGCCGCTACCTGGATGACTTCTTTATTCAACTAATCGCTGAAATCAATGGTGAACGCTGATGGCTGCGGCGCCCCAACCCATGCTTGATCAGGTGATTCACTGGGCACTGGAAGCGGGTGCCATTGCTCGTGAGGGGTTTACCCGTTCACACCAGGTGGCTTTTAAAGGGCGCACCGATCTCGTCACCGAGATTGATTTCCAGATTGAACAGGCACTGATCCGGGCAATCCATGGCGCTTTTCCGGAGCATTCTATTTTGACGGAGGAAGCTGGGGCACTCGATGGTGTTCCCTCCCTCCGCTGGTACGTTGATCCGCTGGATGGCACTGTCAATTACGCCCATCAGATTCCGGTGTATGCGGTTTCAATTGCCTTTCAGGATGCTGAGGGGCTGAAGTTAGGCGTGGTCTACGACCCTTCGCGCGATGAGTGCTTTTCAGCGCAGAAAGGCGCAGGTGCGTGGCTTAATAATGAACCGTTGCGTGTGAGCGCTGTGGACGAGGTGGAGAAAAGCCTTCATGCCACCGCTTTTGCCCGTCAGGACGAAGTGAAATTTAAGCGCAATCTGCGTAATTTTTCTTACCTCTCCCGTCATTCGCTCGGGGTACGGCGCATGGGATCCGCGGCGCTCGAGTTGACTTATGTGGCTTGCGCCCGCCTGGATGCCTATTGGGAACAGGGCATCAACCCCTGGGATATCGCAGCGGCGGCGCTGATCGTGGAAGAAGCCGGTGGCGTGGTCACTACCCCCGAAGGAGACCCGGACTACTTTAAGCCGCCACACGCCATCCTGGCAGCTGCCCCAAATCTTCATCCCCTCCTTTTGGAGCTGTTTGCCCGGCTGAAGGATCCGGAAACTGGATCCGTGGCTCGTTCCCCTCATGTATAATCATTAAACCCGGTTTCTTCGGGAGTTAAATTTATTCTTCAAAGAGGTTTTTGATGACAAATCCAACCTACATCCAAAAAGCCTGGAGCCTGAACGACCTTTTCCCTTCCGTTGATAGTGCGGAATTAAAAGCTGCCTTTAAGGAAATGGATTCCCGCGCGGCTGACCTGGAAAAAAAGCGCTCTCTGCTGACCGATACAATCCGTTCGCAGGAATTTTTGTCCCTCATCAAGGAGCTGGAAGCACTTTACCGCCTTGCCCATCGGGTTGCCAGTTTTGCTGAATTGGGATTCGCTTCCGATACACAAAATCAGGAAGCCCTCGGATTGGTAGCACGTACCGAGCAGTTCCTCTCCGAAATTAACAACCGCACCCTTTTCTTCAGCCTGTGGTGGAAGGATCTTTCGGATGAAAAGGCTGCCCCGTTGATGGCTGCCGCGGGTGATTACCGCTACTGGCTTGAGGAAATGCGCCATTTCAAGCCCCACACACTTAGTGAGCCGGAAGAAAAAATCATCAACACCAAAAATGTCACCGGTGTCAGTGCGTTGAACACCCTGTATGATTCCATCACCAACCGTTATGTTTTCAAGGTTGAGGTTGACGGTGAGGTCAAAGAGCTTACCCGGGGAGAATTGATGAGCCTGGTGCGCAGCAGCGACCCCAACCTGCGTGCGCGCGCCTACCAGGAGTTATACCGGGTTTATGGCAATGATGCCCCCATCCTCGGACAAATGTACCAGACCATCGTCCGCGACTGGTGGAATGAAGAAGTGACCTTGCGTCATCACTCCTCGCCCATCTCGGCTCGCAATCTGGCAAATGATCTGCCGGATGAAGTGATTGAACTGCTGCTGGAAACCTGTCGCAAGAATACTGACGTTTTCCAACGCTTCTTCCGTCTCAAAGCCCGCCTGCTGGGGATGGAAAAACTGCGACGGTATGATATCTATGCTCCGGTCGCCGAGGCGGATAAGCCCTTTGCCTATCCGGCGGCTGCCGCAAAAGTGCTGCAATCTTTCAATCAGTTCGATCCACGATTCGCCCGCCTGGCGGAACGCGTCTTTGCCGCAGACCACATAGATGGCGAGGTGCGCAAGGGCAAGCAGGGAGGGGCTTTCTGTGCCACTGCCACCCCCGATCTTACACCCTGGGTGCTGCTTAATTATCAGGGTAAAGTGGATGATGTGGCAACCATGGCGCATGAGCTGGGTCATGCCATTCATTCCATGCTGGCAGAACATCACAGCCTCTTTACTCAGCATGCAAATTTGCCGCTGGCGGAGACAGCTTCGACCTTTGGCGAGATGATGCTGGTGGATCAAATGCTCGCAGAGGAAACGGACGAGAATGTCAGGCGGGACCTGCTCTTCAAGCAGGTGGACGATGCGTACGCCACCATCCAGCGTCAGGCATTCTTTGCCATGTTTGAAAAACAGGCTCACCAGATGGTGATGGATGGCGCATCAGTGGATGAGATTTCAGAGGTTTACATGGAGAATCTCAAGACTCAGTTTGGCGATGCCGTGGAAACAGCCGAAGAGTTCAAGTACGAATGGGTTTCCATCCCTCACATTTACCAGGTGCCCTTCTATGTTTACGCTTACGCTTTCGGTCAACTTCTGGTGCTTTCGCTCTACCAGCGCTACAAAGCGGAAGGGGAAACCTTCAAGCCGAAGTACATTCAGCTGCTTTCAGCAGGCGGTTCTGAAGCACCGATGAAGATCCTCGCAGACGCCGGGGTGGACGTGCACAAACCTGAATTCTGGCAGGGTGGTTTCGATGTGCTCAACGCCATGGTGGACCAGCTCGAGAAGCTTTCCTGATAACCCAACGCAGATTGTATGAAACGACGCCCCCTGAGGCGTCGTTTTTTTTAGAACTTGACTTAAAATCAAACGAAGGTAAAATTGTTTCGATAGTTATCGAATTATTTTGGAGGGTTTATGACCGAACAGAATGAAATGCCCGTGTTACTCGACTTTTTCAAAGCCTTGGCGGACGAAAATCGGCTCAAGATCATCGGCTTGCTGGCACAGCAGCCAGCTTCAGTGGAGGCACTGGCAGAAGCCTTAAAATTAAGTGTTTCCACTGTTTCCCATCACCTGACAAGACTTTCCAAAAGCGGGCTTGTCTCCGCGCGTGCCGAGGGTCACTATGCCATTTATGCCCTCAACATCGATAAACTGCACGATCTATCCCAATCCCTCCTGCGCACAGAAACCTTACCCGCTCTCTCGCGCGACCTTCCCCAACCTGCAGCCGACCCCTTTGAGCACAAAGTGATGAAAGCCTTCGTTGATACCAACGGACGGATTACCGCGTTTCCAGCTCAGGATAAGAAGTTCCTGGTGCTGTTGCGCTATGTGGTCAGGGCTTTCGAACCTGGGCGTCACTACCCCGAAAAAGAAGTGAATGAAATCCTAAAGCGTTACCATGACGATACAGCCTCGCTGCGGCGCGGTTTGGTGGAATTCAAACTTATGGAGCGCGCAGGCGGCGGCGGAGATTACTGGCGTTTGGCAGAATAAACACCGCCTGAAACAGCCCCCTCCTCAAGATCCGTCCCCTGCCAGATTTGTGCAAGGGTTCTTGCCCCATCCGCGCCGTGTATTCTATGGTATAGTTTTAATTCAAAACACCACATTAACCCATTACGGAGCCGGGATATGTATTTCGCAATCGAGGGCGTGATCGGAGTCGGCAAAACCACTCTCGCCCGTCTGCTGCAACCCCACTTCGAGGCTGAATTAGTGCTCGAAGTCTTCGAAGAAAACCCCTTCCTTAGCAATTTTTACGCCGATCGGGCTCGTTATGCGTTTCAAACACAAATTTTCTTCCTGCTCAGCCGTTACCACCAGCAACGCCGTAATATCGGAGACCGCTTGAGCCAGGTGAAGGCGCTGATCAGCGACTACACCTTCGAAAAAGACCGGCTCTTCGCCCAAATCAACCTGCATGGCGATGAACTGGATATGTACTATAAGGTACAGGAAGCCCTGGCGGAAAAGATCCTTGCTCCTGACTTGGTGGTGTACTTGCGCG
>Ga0116192_1001005_pt1 | contig 20218 bp, 17 predicted proteins | sample AD_UKC113_MetaG_FD_89876 | JGI IMG/M metagenome (GOLD analysis project Ga0116192, IMG submission 89876) | Active sludge microbial communities of municipal wastewater-treating anaerobic digesters from Hong Kong - AD_UKC113_MetaG | ecosystem: Engineered > Bioreactor > Anaerobic > Digestate... | reverse complement strand
TTAACTGTTATACTATAAATGCGCCTGGATATATTACGCAGAAAAAGTCATAGAAATGATGGCGGCAGAGGGGGCCGCCTTGAATTCTCGCTCAGGAGAACATCCTCATTGCGTCCTCCGATCCCTGGATCTCGTCGCCCAGAACCTTGGCGATAGCCCGGTCGAAGTCTGCTTTGCTAACGCGGCTCGCTCCCCTGCGCAGGGCGTTCATGCCTGCCTCCACCACAATGGCCTTGAGGTCGGCACCGCTCGCCTCCTCCGTCATCCTGGCGATTTCCGCCAGATCGATATCATCTTCCATCTTCATCTTCCTGGAATGAATCTCCAGTATTTTGATCCTGCCTTCAGCCGAGGGCATGGGTATCTCGATTATCCTGTCGAAGCGTCCGGGGCGGAGCAGCGCAGGATCGAGGATATCGATTCTGTTGGTGGCGGCGACTATCTTGATGTCGCCTCTGCTTCTAAAGCCGTCCATCTCAGCCAAAAGCTGCATCATGGTGCGGTTGACCTCGGCGCTTCCCGTGGTCCCGTCGTGGGTCCTGATGCTGCCTACGGCATCGATCTCGTCTATGAATATGATGCTCGGTGCCTTCTCACGCGCCATCTGGAAGATATCGCGAACGAGCTGCGCCCCCTCGCCTATGAACTTGTGGACAAGCTCCGAGCCGGACATGTGAATGAATGTGGCCTTTGATTCGTGCGCTACCGCCTTGGCCAGCATCGTCTTGCCAGTCCCAGGCAGTCCGTAGAGCAGAACACCACGCGGCGGCTCGATACCAATATCCCGGAAGATCTCTGGATTTGTGAGGGGCAGCTCCACCGTCTCCCTGACCTCCTGGATCTGGCTCTCCAGCCCGCCCACCTGATCGTAGGTAACATCGGGAGCCTCCACCAGCTCCATGACTTTGGCTCTTACATCCACAGAGCGGTCCAGTACGCGGACGATTGTAAGGGAATTATTTATGCCCACACGGGAGTTGGGCTGTATCTGCTCCATGAGCTCAGGCGGAACCGTGGTTATGAACTCCTGGTTGTTGCCGTGCTGGCGCAGCAGCACATAGTCCGGCCCCATCTCCACAACAGTGGCCATGAAGAGCGGCATTCTCTTCAGCTGAGCATTCTCTTTCTTCAGCCGCTCCACCTCCCGCAGATACCTTTTGTTGGCGATGAGGGACTCGAAGAGCTTTGCCCTCACCTCCTCCCTCTCCATCCTGGTGGTCTCCAGCTCCTCTGCGAGGCTCTTGTTGTCGGATTCCAGAGCGGTTATCCTCTTTACAAAGGATTCTTGAATTGTCTCATGACCGGAAATGGCTGAAGTTTCACTCATATGAGAGGGAGATGGGTTCTCCAAGCTTATAAATTCATTCCCGGGATCGATCAGAAAAAAAACGATTGATTTCGCGGGAAGAATTGATATACTCTGACGGTTTCTCTCACGGCACGAAATAGCAGGGTATAAAAATGAACTACTGGCAACCGAAATTTGAGCTCATGGAGAGAGAGGAGCTGGAGGAGCTGCAACTGCGGCGGCTGAAGAGCGTTGTAGAAAAGGTCTACAAAAACGTCCCGTTCTATCAGAGGAAGTTCAGGGAGGCCGGGATCACGCCTCAGGACATCCAGAGCCTGAAGGATGTGGTAAGGCTTCCCACCACAAGAAAGCAGGATCTTCGGGACAACTATCCCTTCGGGCTCTTTGCTGTCTCCAGGGAGGAGGTAGTGCGGGTGCATGCCTCCTCAGGTACCACAGGAAAGCCAACTGTGGTCGGCTACACTGCCAGGGACATCGAGACCTGGTCGGATATCATGGCCAGGGACTTTGTCATGGTGGGCGTGAATAAGGGAGACATATTCCAGAACGCCGTAAATTATGGATTCTTCACAGGCGGACTGGGGGTCCACTACGGAATTGAGCGCGTGGGGGCTATGGCCGTGCCCTCCGGCGTGGGAAACACTGAACGGCAGCTGGAGATAATGATGGACTTCGGCGTGACAGCCCTGCACTGCACTCCCTCCTACGCCCTATACCTGGCAGAGACCGCCAAGGCCAGGGGGCTTGTGGATAAGCTGAAGCTTCGCATCGGCTGCTTTGGAGCCGAGCCCTGGTCGGAGGAGGCGAGAAAGGAGCTCGAAGAGGCGCTTCATATCAAGGCCTACGACTCCTACGGCCTCTCTGAGATGATGGGTCCGGGGGTGGCCTTCGAGTGCCGGGAGCAGAGCGGCCTGCACATCTGGGAGGACCACTTCCTGGTTGAGATCCTGGACAAAAATGAGAAGCCCTGCGCTCCGGGCGAGCCGGGAGAGCTGGTCATAACGTCTCTGACCAAAGAGGCAATGCCACTCATCCGCTATCACACTGGAGACGTAACATATATCATCGATGAGAAGTGCAGCTGCGGGCGAACCAGCAGAAAGCTGCACAGGTTCCTGGGCAGGGCGGACGACATGCTCATTGTGCGTGGCATCAACGTCTTCCCCAGCCAAATAGAGGATGTGCTGGTCTCCATACCCGAGATAGGCAGCTACTTCCAGGTGGTGGTGGACAGAAAGAGGCACGGCCTGGATGAGATCAGCATTCAGGTGGAGCTGAAGGATGAGGCCTTCACAGGGGAGCTCGAGGACCTGGCGAGGATCAGGAAGAAGGTTGAGGAGAAGCTGAAGTCGGTGCTCAATGTGAGAAGCAAAATCGAGCTCGTGGAGAAGGGCTCCATCCCCAGGACGGCAGGAAAGTCCAGGAAGGTCGTGGACCTGCGCGATGTCTACTCCAGGGACGAGAAGGCGAAGGCAGAGTGAAGGCTCATCCCCAGAACCTCTTGGTCCTGGCGTACTCCCTCTCAGCCTTCAAAATGTCCCTGTAGAACTCCAGCTCGTCCCTCTGCCGCTTGCCCACGACCCTGGCAGCCGTCTCCGGCCCCACCCCCCGGCTGGCCAGGGCGATGGCCGCAGTCTTGCCGTAGCTCAGGACCAAATTGGCATTCCTAAAGACCCTCTTGGTCCTCTTTCTCTCATCTGCCGTCTTCTGGCTCTCCGGCTTTTTGACGACGCCGATCTCCTCCTCCTCCCAGGGCTTGAGAGCGGCCACCATGCGTGAGCTGCAGATGGGGCACTCGGGCTGCTCGGGCACGCGCTCCACCGGGCGCAGGCTCTTCCACCTCTTGCAGTTCACGCAGAATAGGAGAACCCGGTCGTTCATGATCCTGTTCTTGAGAAGGTCGATCACGGCGGCGTCGGCCTGCTCCGGCGCAGTTACATCCCGCCCGCCGCCCCGGCCGGATGTGCCTATGGGCGAGGGGCCGCCTGTGATGATACGAATCGATCCGTTCTGGATCCCCTCAAGAACCCATTTGGCCTTCTCGATGTCCAGGCGGTCGTGGTATATCTCCCGCAGAGCCTCCCTGTACATGGGCGTGCCCTCGAATATGGCGAGAAGCTTTTGCATGCTCACCCTCTGGTAGTCTATGTCTCTCGAGAAGGCCCCGAACTTCCTGGCCACATGCACCATCTTCCACCGCAGAAGTGTGGTGTTCTTGAGCGTCATCTCCAGTATGGGCTCGACATAGCTTGGATCAAGCTCCTCGATCAGCTTTCTGATCTCCTCGGCCAGGAGGGGACGGGGCAGCGTCAGTTCGATCCTGTAGGGATCTATCTGCAGGGCCACGCTGCTGCCAAACCTGGCGGAGAGTATGGATGTGATTGCCCGGCCGAGGGTGTCGTTGGTCTTGTGGCCGAAGCAGGCGTTGATGACGGCCCCATCACCGCCGCTTTCGATGACGATTGTCCTTTCATCCGGAACTGCCTGGCCCTTCTCCACCTGCCTGGCGATGAGGTCCACCAGCTCAGCCGCAGACTCGCAGTCAAGAGGGTACCTTCCCTGCAGCATGGCCGCAGCCAGATCCCGGCGGGAGAGCTCCGTGTTTTCAGATCCGCTGCCACTCTGGCAGCATCCTCCTTCATCTCCGCCTTCCAGGACCTCGGCCACCTGCCGCCGCATGGCTCCCACCTCCTGGGCCACGGCAAAGGGCACTGGAATCTCCTCTCCAGTCCAGCTAGGTATCTCTCCGCTCCTGTGAATGGGCACCACCCGGATCTCGTCGTCTCCGATCTCGGCGATCTCCCAGATCTCGCCCTTGGTGACGAATGTGGCCCCAGGCTGGGCAAAGCTTACAACGAATGCCTCGTCCAGCGTCCCCACTGAGCGGCGGCCCACGATGTCATAGACGTTGTACCTCTTCTCATCAGGGATCATGGAGAGGTTCTCGATGTAGTACTCCCGGGCCTTGCGGGTCCTCTGCAATAGCGTGACGGGCAGAGCCTCCTCGCCCCGTCCTTCTGGCCTGGGGCTGTCACTGTGCTGCAGATACCTCTGGCCTCTTGGGTCCGCCCTCTCCTGCGGCCTGCCATGCCCGTCCTCCCTCTGTCTCTCCCGGGCACTTGGCTCGCCCTCCCGGCCCTGCGGTACCAGCCGCACAAGCCTGTGCTCCTCCATCTGATCGAGCACGCCCTCCATCTCTGCGGTGGTGAGGCCTTTGAAGGGGTATGCCCTGCGCACTATTTGGTAGGCCCTCTCACCATCGATCTCCCCGAAGTCCATCTCCAGGCCCACGATCTGATTGGCCAGGACATCCGCTGGCCTGTCGTGGATCTTGATTGCCTCCAGCTCCCCTTCTGCTGCCCTGCGGCATATGGCGCAGGCCTCGGCCACGTCGTCCGGAGATGTGGCGATGATGGTGCCTGAGGATACCCGGCCGATCCTGTGCCCGGCCCTGCCCACGCGCTGCAGCAGACGGGAGACTGTGCGGGGTGAGCTGTACTGAATGACATGCTCCACGTCGCCGATATCAATTCCCAGCTCCATGGATGATGTGCATATCAGCCCCTGAAGCTCTCCGGCCTTGAAGGCCTCCTCAGCCTCGACCCGCGCCTCCACTGAGAGGCTGCCGTGGTGCACCCCTATGGGCTCGCCCAGCTGGCGGAAGCGTGAGCCGAGCACCTCCGCAGCCTGGCGGGTGTTGACGAATATGAGGCTCTTTTTGCTGTGCACCGCCCTGCGGATGATGCGGATCTGGGCTGCAAGATGCGGATCACACTCCAGCGTTCCTGCAAGGGCATAGTCCTCTCTGGTTGGAGCCGGGCTGATCACCTGCAGGTCGCTCTCCCTCCTGACATCGGCCTCTATTATGCGGCAGCCCCTCTCCGAGCCGGCCAGAAGCCTGGCCACCTCCTCGGGCGAGCCCACTGTGGCGGACAGGCCGATCCTCTGAAAGTCGCCGGCCAGCTCAGACAGCCTCTCAAGCAGGACGGCCAGCTGCGAGCCGCGCTTGGATGAGGCCATCTCATGCACTTCGTCGACGACCACAATGCGAACTGTGGAGAGGTTCCTTCGCAGGCGCTTTCCTGTGAGCATGATCTGCATTGTCTCTGGGGTTGTGATCAAAAGGTCGGGGGGCTTGACAGCCTGGCGGCGGCGGTCTGCCTGGCTCGTGTCGCCATGGCGGACTGCCACGGAGATATTGAGCCTCTCCCCCCACTCCATGAAGCGGCGCAGCATATCCCTGTTGAGGGCGCGCAGGGGCGTGATGTAGACTGCCCGGATGCCGGCGCGCTCGCCTGCCAGGATTCTGTGGAAGATGGGAAGGCTTGCCGCCTCCGTCTTTCCAGTGCCCGTGGGGGCGATGAGAAGGACGTTCTCGCCTGAGAGGATGGCCGGGATGGCCAGCTCCTGGGGCAGGGTGGGCTGGCAGATGCCCTCCTCTGCCAGTTTGTCCCGGATGAGCTGGTGGAGAAGGCCGAAGGCGTTCACAGATCGAGATGGGATGATCTATTATATGAAGGCTGGGGATGGAGACGATGATGGCATCGACGATGGACGATTAACAGGCGGAGACGGTGCAGTGGTCAGCATTGCTCTTCCTCAATTTCGTTTTCAGAGAGATCATTCATTGCAGAAGGAGGTCGATTTTACCAGCGCCACCATCGCCTCGTTCACAGGAGTCTCCAGCCCGTGCTTTTTCGCGAGGCCTACGATGTAGCCGTTTATGGAATCGATCTCCGTCATCCTGCCCTTCAGCACATCCTGGAGCATGCTGGAGGTGTTGGCAGCAGTCTTCCCGGCAACTGAGCTGACAAGCTCAAATGCGCTCTCCTCGTCCGCGGCCACTCCCTCACAGGCTGCCACGCCCACAGCCTCCCTCACGATCTGCCGGAATGTCGGCTGCAGAGATTGGGAGAGGACGATGCCGTTCTCCTGCCTGGTCAGAGCAGTGATGGGATTGATCACGGCATTGACAAAGAGCTTATTCCACTGCTGAGTGGCAAAGTCATCGGCGAATTCCGCCTCAAATCCCTTCTCAGCCAGGCGCCCGCTCATGTACTTTTGCATCCCTGCATCAAGACGGGCCTCGACCACAGTCTTTCCCCATCCCTTCAGCTCAATTCTGCCCTCGCCGGAGAGCTTGACGCCCACAGAGGTGATCCCCTCCAGCAGCCGGGAGGCAGGAAGGCGCAGAGCTGAGAAGGCCTCTTTATTTCCCATGCCGTTCATGAGCAGGAGAAAGGCGGCATCTCTGAGCCTGCCCTCAGGCAGGCCTGATCCGGCCAGCTCCTGGCAGAGTGCGGGCAGGGAATAGGCCTTGACGCATACCATCACCATCTCTGGATAAAAGTCTGAGGCTGCAAGCTCCTCCAGGCTGGAAAAGCAGTTCTTGAAGCGAAAGGACTTCGCGCCATCGGGAAAGGCTATCTCCAGCCCTCTTTCTCTGATCTTTTTTATATGCCCCGCTCTTCCAAGAAGCCCCACGTTTTCTATCATCCCTTCTGCGGCAAAAGGCCCCTCGGATAGGAGATAGCCCATGAACGATCCGATGGCCCCCGCTCCGTAGATTAGTATCTCCGGCATTTTGCCTCTTTCAATCAATTTGGCTTTCTGCTGTTTGCTACGGACAAGGTTATGCATCTTTCGGGCACAATCGAGCTATTAAGTGATGCTGGCAGGGCACATATTATTACATAATTTATATGATATTTTTGATCTTATTTTTTATGTCATCTGCCATGTTCACATACGGGACTATACTCAAATGCATTTTTTTCGGGAAAGATTGATTTGCCATGAATGCATACGGAGAGTTGATGAAGCCGTACTCCTCAACCGATCTGCCCTCCGGCCTGGAGGCTTTAGCCGACATGGCACTGGACCTGCGCTGGACTGTTCGCCAGACCACTGACAAAATCTGGGAGATGCTCGATGCCGAGGCCTGGGAGAAGACGAAGAATCCCTACCTTATATTGCAGAATGTATCTCGAGCCCGGCTGGAGGAGGTGGCTGGCAATGAGAGATTCATTGAGGAGATATCGAACTGGCAGAGGATGAAAGAGGGGCTTTTGGAGAGCTCAAAAATTTCCGCAGGCCAGCACGGCATCTCCAGCCTGGCCTATTTCAGCATGGAGTTCGGCCTGTCTGAGGCTCTGCCCATCTACTCCGGAGGCCTGGGCATTTTAGCTGGCGACTACCTCAAGACTGCCAGCGACATGGGCGTTCCCGTCACAGGAATCGGCCTGCTATACCAGCAGGGCTACTTCCACCAGCTCATCTCACGGGACGGCTCCCAGATCGAGGCATTTCCCTACAACGACCCTGACACGATGCCGCTGCAGCCGGCCAGGGATGGGGATGGGGCCAGGCTTAGGGTGAAGATCAGCCTGCCTGGAAGGCCTCTGATTCTGCGCGTCTGGAAGGCCACCGTCTGCCGGGTGAGCCTCTACCTTCTCGACTCAAATGATCCCATGAATACCCCATGGGACAGGGCTATCACAGCCAACCTATATGCCCCCGGCCAGGAGAGGAGGCTGATCCAGGAGATAGTGCTGGGAATCGGAGGCTGGCAGGTTCTGGAGAGGCTGGGAATAGAGCCGGAGATCTGCCACATCAATGAGGGGCACGCCGCCTTTGTGGTCCTGGCCAGGGCCTACAGCTTCATGAAGAAGGCGGGCTGCTCCCTCTCTGAGGCCGTCTGGGCCACCCGCGCAGGAAACGTCTTTACCACCCACACTCCGGTGGAGGCAGGCTTTGATCGCTTTGATATGGAACTGGTCAACAAGTACACAAAATTTTATGCCGGGCTGCTGGGAATATCCCGCAATGATCTGCTTGCCCTGGGCGGGGGAGGGGCTGATAAGGAAAGCAGGCAGTTTAATATGGCCTATCTGGCGCTTTCCGGCTGCAGCCATGCCAATGGCGTCTCCCGGCGGCATGGAAGGGTCAGCCGCAGGATATTTCAGTCCTTATTTCCCCGCTGGCCGGCCCTTGAGGTCCCTGTGGGGTATGTGACAAACGGCGTGCATATTGCCACCTGGGACTCGCCCGCAGCCCAGCGGCTCTGGTCGCAGGCCTGTCCGGGAGAGTGCGATCCGGACCGGATAGATTACCACAAGGACGGGATCGCCCGGCTGGACGACACGGATATCTGGCGCTTCCGGGGTGAGGCCAGGCGCGACCTGGTGCACTACATTCGCCGCCGCCACTGCCGGAGTGTGCAGGCGCGCGGCGGCGGGGAGAAGGAGGTCAGGAGAGCCAGGCATGTGCTCGATCCTGATATCCTGACAATCGGCTTTGCCAGAAGGGCCACCGCCTACAAGCGCACAGATCTGCTTCTCAAGGATCCTGAGAGGCTGGCTGCCATTCTCAACAATCCAGAGCGTCCGGTGCAACTGGTCATGGCTGCCAAGGCTCACCCAGCCGACACGGCTGGAAAGGAGATGGTGAGGAGGATGGTGGCCTTTGCATCCAGGCCGGATATCTGCAAGAGGGCGGTATTTCTGGAGGACTACGACATCGATCTGGCCCAGCATCTGCTGCCGGGTGTTGATGTCTGGATCAACACGCCTCTGCCCCCCAACGAGGCCTGCGGCACGAGCGGGATGAAGGTGCTGGCCAACGGAGGCCTGAACCTATCCACCCTGGACGGCTGGTGGGCAGAGGCATATGAGCCGGATGTGGGATGGTGTGCGGGCCCCTGCCATAAGGAGGGCCTGGAGGGACCGGGGTGCGACGAAGAGGACGCAGAGATGATCTACCGCCTTTTGGAGGAGGAGGTTGTGCCCCTCTTTTATGACCGGGACTGCCATGGCGTGCCCAGGGGCTGGACTGCAAAGGTCCGGGCCAGCATGACCCGCCTCACCCCCCGCTATAGCAGCACCCGCATGATGCAGGAGTACATCGATGGGATCTACCGGCCGGCAGGGGAGGCTTACCGCCGGCGCAGCAAGGACGGAGCGAAGCTGGCGAAGGAGCTGGCTGCCTGGCAGGCGCGGCTTGCTGAAGACTGGAAGGACCTGCGCTTTGGCAGGCTGACGGCTGCAAGGGATAGCGAATGCGGAGAGCTCTTGTGCTTCTCAGTCGAGGCATACCTCGGAGATCTGGAGCCTGATGACGTACGTGTTGAGGTATACGCCGATCCCCTGCCTGGCAGCGATCCGGATCCGGAAAGCGAGGAGAGGATCGCGATGAGGCGCGTGGGGCCGCTCGAGGGAACTGCGAACGGATACATATTCGAAGCTGTCGTTGCCACAAATAGGCCGGCAGATGACTACACCCCCCGCATTGTGCCCTATCACCCGGAGGCGTTCATTCCCATTGAGGAGAAGCATATCCTGTGGATGAGATAAAATTTAATTCTCTGCGGTTTCATTTACTGCTATGAGCTCTCAATCCATTCCCTGCCGCCTGGTAAGCTGGGAGGAGGCATATCAGCTCTCCCGCAGGCTGGCACGCTCCATAAAGTCCTCCGGCTACAGGCCCCAGCTGGTCATAGCCATCGGGCGGGGAGGGTATGTTCCCGCCAGGATAGTCTGCGACTTCCTGCTGCATAATATGCTCACCAGCTTCAAGATAGAGCACTGGGACACTGCAGCCTCCATGAGGCCGGAGGCAGCGGTTCGCTTCCCTCTGGCTGTAGATGTCCGGGGTCAGAGCGTTCTGATCATCGACGATGTGACCGACACCGGAGAGACCCTGCGGACGGCTATTGATTATGTGAAGGATTTGGGAGCGGGTGAGATCAGGACTGGCGTGATGCAGCACAAGACGGCCTCCCCAGTTGTGCCTGATTTTTACGCAGAAGAGGTAAAAGAGTGGGTGTGGATAATATACCCCTGGGCGGTTCATGAGGATCTGGTGGGCTTTGCCGAGAAGGTTCTGGATGACGGGCCGGCCAGCCTGGAGCAGGTCAGCGCCAGGCTCAAGGAGCGGTATGATCTCTCAGCCAGCGAAGAGGATCTTGCCGAAGCCATGGATGATCTGGTTGGGATGAAGAAGGCGGAGATGGTGGGAAAGGCGTTTCGGAAGGTCTGATGGTCTGACCTGGCCGATGCAGATCTGAAATCCGCACAAACTGCCCGCCAAATCGCCCCGACACCAAAAGAGATAATAGCACCTAGATGAAAGCCCTCATCCCAGTATTGGTCTCCCCGGAGGAATTAAACGCAGACAGAATCAATTCAGGGCGCTATAGATGCCCACTGCCATCTGGACTTCTCCCAATTCAAAAAGGACCGCGACGCAGTGATCGACAGTGCACTCAAGTCAGGCCTCGTGCGCATGATCAACTCCGGCGTGGATTATTCGAGCAACAGCAAATCAATCGATCTGGCAGCAAAGTACGACTTCATCTCCGCCACCCTTGGCCTCTCCCCAAATATTCTCCAGGATATCGGAGAGCCTGAGCTGCAGATGCTCCTGCAGCAGATAGAGGGCCTCTCGGGCCAGGCGGTGGGAATAGGCGAGGCGGGCCTGGACTACTACCACTGCAAGGACGCAGCTGGCAGAGAGCGGCAGGCTGTCGTGTTCAAAAGTGTCATCGCCCTGGCTGAGTCGGCTGGCCTGCCCCTGGTCATCCACTCCCGCAACGCCGAGCAGCAGGCTTTGGAGATGGTCAAGCACCTCGACAGGGTTGTCTTCCACTGCTACAGCGGCTCGCTCTCCACAATGAAGGAGGCCGCTGATCGGGGATACTACATATCCCTGGCCACCAACGTCTGCCGCTCCGCCCACCACCAGATCCTGGCCAAAAACGTGCCATTAGAGCTGCTGATGGTGGAGACGGACAGCCCCTTCCTCTCCCCCCGCCGTGGCAGAAATGAGCCGGCCTTCGTCCTGGACTCCATCCGCCTCATCGCCAGGCTGAGAGGGAGGGAGCCCCAGGAGATAGCTCAGGTCGCCGCCGAAAATACCAAAAGGATTTATAACATCCGCTAGAGAGGAGCGGCACAAGCCCAGCGGATAAACGAAAAGGATCATCATGAGCAGGATGCCAATACAGTTCGACCATATTATGAGCTACCTCGGCTCCAAGAAGGAGAAAGGAAGGAAGAGAATAGGCCTGCTTGTGGACGGCCCCAATATGCTCAGAAAGGAGTTTCAGATGGATTTGGAGGAGATCCGCGACATCCTCAAGGACTACGGCGACATAAAGATGGGCAAGGTCTTTCTAAATCAGTATGCTTCCGAGAAGCTGGTGGAGGCAGTGGAGAACCAGGGCTTTGAGCCGGTGATCTGCACCAGCGACGTGGATGTGAGAATGGCGGTGGAGGGAGTGGATATGATATACAATCCGGTCATAGACACCCTGGCCATGGTCACTCGCGATGCAGACCTCAAGCCCGTGCTCATGAAGGCCATGGAGCACGGCAAGGAGACCATAATCTTCGGCGCTGAGCCTGGATTCTCTGTAGCCCTGAAGAACTGCGCAGACTACGTCATAGTGCTGAGGGACGGGCAGTATGTCACCGAATGAGATAGCCGGTCATAAAGAGAGCGGGGAAAAGCCGAGGCAGAATTGAGTCCGGAAAGAATCGACTATAGGCGCCGCAACGAATGGGGCGAGCGGGAGAGCTCCGGCGGCTGGCGCGATCGCATAACATCCGCTCTGCCAGTATCCATGTCCGGCCTCATTCTATTGATATGCATAGTGGCATTTATATTGTGCAATATCTTTCCACAGTTCGCATACTACTATTTAACCCTGAATCCGCACTTCGTGATGCAGAGGCCCTGGACACTCATCACCAGCATGTTCGTCCACTTTCGATTCGACCATCTGCTCCTGAATATGCTCTTCCTCTTCTTCTTTGCCACGAACCTGGAGAGGCTTGTGGGAGAGAGAAAATTCCTGGCAATATATATCGTCTCCGGGATCGTGGCCGGAGCAGCCCAGATGCTCGTGACGGGCGGCTTTTCCTACGGGGCAAGCGGTGCCCTTTACGGAGTCCTGGGCTGCCTCGCAGTGATAGCTCCACAGACTAGAGTACTGCTGTTTTTTGTAATACCTATGGGAATCCGCGCCGCAGTCCTTCTATTCGCCCTGATCGAATTCATGAGCCTCGGAAGCATGGACGGCATCGGCCACATGGCTCATCTGGCCGGCATACTGGTGGGATTGGCCTACGGAGAGGTCCTGACGAAGCGACCGAAATACTATTATGATCTTTAAGCATTTTAAAACGAGACCATATCAAAGATACTTATCCTGGATTCTAATTACAAATTAGGATGTTTGTGACGGTTGGATCTGTCTAATATCTCTTTCAGATTTGACTAAATCGTCTATAATATCCATAAAAGTGCACTATTCATATGTGGAACTGAAAAATACGGGATAGCAGTAAGACGCATGTCGATCATCTCAGCTATTCGATTTAAACTCTCCGGAGGGAAACGATGGCGAAAAGAAGCAAGCAGGATATCATAGCTCAAATCCTGGAGGTTTGCCTGGAAAGATCCAGCAAGACCAGAATAGTCTACCAAGTGAACCTGAACTTCAGAACAATAAATCCCTATCTAGAGCTCCTCTTGAAGAACAAGCTGCTGGATATGGTCGAGGAAGAGCAGAAGCTCTACAAGACCACCGCCAGGGGGAAAATTCTGCTGGAGAACATTAAAAAAATAAATGAGTCGATAGCATCCGGGTAAGAGACGTAATATAATAAAATTTATCATCATAATTATCACCATAACCTCCCTATACGATGCATATTAATATCAAATTAGTCTTATTCGGATCTGTCTCCCAGCACTTCCGGACCAATCTTTTTATATGGGATGATATCAATAAAGAAAATAGCAATAGGGGGTCGTAGATCATAGCAGTAAAGGGATCGGTCGGCACGATAGTAGGCGAGACCAATCCACTATCATTCAAGTTTCTCATAAATAAAGAGGTCGGCAGGGGCACCTACATCAAGGCCAGAGCAGACGGCAGGGACTGGACGCTCGCCCAGGTGGAGGACATCAAAAGGTCCAACTCCGCCTACAGCGTGAGCCAGCTCAATGATGCAGCCAGAAATTACGACTCCCGGGAGATGATGATCGCCGAGGCAAGGGTCCTCGGCGTGGGGAACGGCGGCAGGCTGCAGCTTCCCACCAGCCCGGCCCGTCCTGGAGACCCGGTCTTCATCGCCGACGAAAGGCTGATCAAGGCCACCCTCGGCCTGGCCAGGGGCGATATGTACATCGGCTTGCTGCGCGGCTATGACATACGTGTGGAGCTGGATGCCAATACCCTGGTGCAGAAGCACTGCAGCGTTCTGGCTAAAACAGGAGCGGGAAAGTCCTATACTGCGGCAGTGATCCTGGAGGAGCTGCTGGAGAGAAAGGTGGCCCTGCTCATCATAGATCCCCATGGCGAGTATGCCTCCATGAAGGAGGCCAACAGCGTGGGCGACTTCTCCCGGTATAAGGTCAAGCCGCGGGGCTATGATGTGACTGTCTACACCCCCGGGGAAATGGCCATGAATCCCAGGGCAGACAGGCCCTTCCGCTTCAACGGCCTGAACCTCTCCGCACGGGAGGTGTCGAGGATGATCCCTCATGAGAGCGCCAGCTCCGGCCAGCTAGGCCTGCTCTACGAGGCGATAGCCGCCCTCCGGGCGGAGACTGATGCCTACACTCTTGAGGACATCATAGAGCAGGTTGTTCGCAGCAACTCCAAGTCCAAATGGAACCTGGTGGGGCAACTGGAGTCGCTCCTCGATCTCGGCCTCTTCTCAGGTGCGGAGACGCCGGCTGAGGAGCTGCTGCGGCCGGGAAGGGCTGCGGTTATAGACATGACGGGAATTCTGCCAGATCTGCAGGCCATGATCGTATCCCGGCTCCTGACTGAGATATTCGAGGCCAGAAAGCGCCGTCTCATCTCTCCCGGAATGGTCGTCATCGAGGAGGCGCATAACTATATTCCGGAGAGGGGCACGGGCAATGCTGCCTCGACCAACATCGTGAGGACCATAGCCGCAGAGGGCAGGAAGTTCGGCCTGGGACTGATGGTCATCAGCCAGAGGCCGGCCAGGGTGGACAAGAACGTCATCTCCCAGTGCAACACCCAGATCATAATGAGGGTCACCAATCCCAATGACCTCAAAGCCCTCTCCAAGGGGCTGGAGGGCATGACGGCTGAGCTCGAGGAGGAGATCAAGAGGCTTCCCCCGGGAGTGGCAATGCTGGTCAGCAATGAGATCGAGCGGCCCATTACAGTCAACATCCGCCCGAGAAAGTCCCGCCACGGAGGCGTAAGCACCCAGATTGTGGCAAAGGAGAAGCAAGCTGCTGGCAGGTCAGCCGCAGAGAGGGCTGTGCTCGCCCAGAGGGGCCGGCAGGGAGGAGCGGCCAGAAGAGCGCCTGCCGGGGAGAAGAAGTCGACAGGCAGCCTTCTCAAGAAGGTCCTGGGCAGGAAGAAAGCCTAGATGATCGAGATCGACGGCTCTTTCGGAGAAGGGGGAGGCCAGATTGTGCGCACAGCGGTCTCTCTCTCTGCTGTGACCGGCCAGCCGGTTTGTATCAGCAGGATCAGGCAGGGCCGGCCCAGGCCTGGATTGGCAGCCCAGCATGTTCATGCCATCTCTGCCCTGGCCGGTGTCTGCGGGGCGCAGGTGTCCGGGGTCAGGCCGGGCTCATCGCAGATCTCCTTTTCTCCGGGAATGATTCGAGGAGGCAGACATGTAGCCGGGATCGGGACTGCCGGAAGCATAACACTTCTCATGCAGTGCCTCCTGCCCGCCATGCTGCAGGCAGACGGCCCTGTCCGCCTGGAGGTCAGCGGCGGCACGGATGTAAAGTGGGCGCCCACAGTGGATTATTTTGACAGGGTCTTTCTGCCCGCCCTGCGATGCTTCGGAGCAAAGGTGAGGCTGGAGGAGGGCATGCAGAGGGGCTACTATCCACGCGGTGGAGGGAGAGCGGTTCTGCTGGTCGAGCCAGGAGATCTCAGACCTGCCGAATTTTCGGAAGAGAAGAAGCAGCCAGCGCATGTGATGGGCATATCCCACTGCTCCGGGCTGCCGGAGCATGTGGCCTTCCGCCAGGCAAGGGCGGCAGAGGAGGCCCTCCGCGAGGCGGGATATGAGGCAGCCGTCGACTGCCAGTCCCTCGGCCTGCCCTCCACAGGAAGCGGAATCACCCTCTGGAGGGGCGGCAAAGGCGGAAGCGAGCTGGGCGAGCGCGGCCTCTCAGCAGAGAAGGTTGGCAGGCGGGCAGCCGGGCAGATGATCGCCGAGCTTTCATCTCCCGCGTCCGTCGATATCCACCTCGCAGACCAGCTCATAGTCTATCTGGCCCTGGCCGGAGGTGAGTTTTCAGTGAGGGAGGTATCGCTTCATGCCAGCACCAACATCTGGACTGTAAGGCACTTCCTGGATGCGGAGATCGATGTCAGCGAGGAGGAGGCGAGGGGGATATTTCGGATAGAGGGCAGTCCCCTTCATTAGTGCACCATCCTCAAATACTACTATATCCCATCTCTCTGCAATGCTATGGGTATTGATCGGTTCGAGCGCTGCCGTTTTAACCATGTTCGGTTTTGTGCCCCAGATACTCAAGATCCACCGCACGAGATCTGTGGAGGATGTGAGCCTGTGGATGCTGCTTCAGTTCTCTCTGGGCATATTCCTCTGGCTGCTCTACGGCCTGCATATCCGGGATAACATACTGATAGTGGCCAATGCAGTCTCATTCGCAACTCTGACAGTTGCCAATATCCTCTTCGTGAAGTATAGAAATGGAGAGGCAAGCGGTGATACTAATCCATCTTTGCTCTGATCTTCTCCTGCAGCCTCTCAAGAGAGCCCTTTGTGCACTGCCTGTTGTCGCAGGGAGTGAAGTCCTTCGGACTGCAGCCGGCTAAAAGATCCATTACCCTGTCCGCCAGGTCCCATGCCTGCATCTCCTCCAGCCTCTCCAATAAAAGCGATACCTGGGAGTTGAACGTCCTGCATTTTCCGGTATCGGCAGCGCTCCTCTCGTGCAGGTCATACAGCCTCTGCAGCTCCTTTTCCAGGTCTTTCCAGGCCTCTTTCCCCATGCTCCTCCGGACTGAATTGGATCTTGCTCGCTTTGCATTTTCCTGATAGCTGATGAAAAGCAGGCCAAAGTATTCCAAAGATAGCCGTAATGCACCCTTGAGGTTCGAAAAGCCAAAGCCTCAAGATCGGATGTTTTAGAGGAGATGCAAAGGGTAAAATTCTCCTCTTCGCTTCCGTATCCACAGCATTTAGCTCTTTATCTACTCATCGTCATCTACATCGTCCCTGTATATGGTCTGCTCCCTTCCAGGCCCCACAGATACTGCAGATATGTCCACCCCCAGCAGATCCTCCAGCCGCTCCACATAGGCCCTGGCGTTCTCAGGCAGCTCCTCATACTCTTTGGCAGATGTTATATCCTCATTCCAGCCTGGCATATCCTCGTAAATGGGCTTGCACCTGGCCAGCTCCTCAGTGCTCTCCGGTGGATAGCCGAGCTTCTCGCCGTCCAGCTCGTAGCCCACGCAGATCTTTAAGGGATTGATGCCGGTGAGGACATCCATCTTGGTGAGAGCAAGTTCTGTGTAGCCGTTAAGGTATACCGATTTGAGCCCCAGGACGGCATCAAACCAGCCGCACCTTCTTGGCCGGCCGGTGGTGGTGCCGTACTCGCCTCCACTCTCCCGCATCATGGCTCCCAGCTCGTCCTTCAGCTCAGTGGGGAGGGGGCCCTCTCCCACCCGGGTGATGTAGGCCTTGATCACGCCAACCACATTGTCCACCATCACAGGCCCGACACCTAGGTTTGCGCACGCAGACCCGGCTGTGGTGAAGCTTGATGTCACGAACTTCTGGGTGCCGTGGATCACATCCAGGAATGCTCCCTGCGCGCCTTCAGCTAAAACGCTCTTCTCCTCCAGGATGGCAATGTTGATCTCCCGCGAGACATCGGTCACACGGTCCTTGAGGCGCTTTCCAATCTCCACATACTCATCGATGTAAGGGGCATATCTGACCACAGTGGGATCGCCGCCCAAATCGGCTATGGCCTTCTCCTTTGCCGGGCCGATCTCATCAATCCTGGCCTGCAGCCGGTCGGGGTCTGTCAGGTCTCCCATCTGCACCTCCTCGCGAGCGATCTTGTCCACATATGCAAATCCTATTCCGCGGTTGGTGGTGCCTATCTTCTGCGTACGCGCCCTCTCCCGCAGCCCGTCCAGCTCGATGTGATAGGGCATAATTATGCTGGTTTTGGCATCGATTCCTATGTCGACCTTGATGCCCTCCGACTCCAGTGCCTGAATTTCGCTCCACAGCACGCGTGGATTGAGGACGACTCCCGGGCCGATGAGCAGCCTTCTGCCGAAGATGGCACCGCTCGGCACCAGATGCAGCTTGTATGTCTTTCCGTCCACTACCACGGTGTGGCCGGCATTGTCTCCGCCCTGAAAGCGAACGACAACATCATAATTTTCGGCCAGCAGATCTATGACCTTCCCCTTTCCCTCGTCGCCAAACTGAGCACCGGTGAGTATCGTAAACATGCTATTGGGCATGGCGGCCACGTAGATAACAATTTTGATGCACATGCCCGGCGATGGCGAGGGTGGCATCAATGCCCAGTGCCTGGAATATGCCCTTTGCTGAAGGAGTGCCGTTGACCTCTATCACCTTCAGCCCCCCGCTGCTCTCCAGCAGGTCCACTCCGCAATATACCGCACCGACTGCCCTGGCTGCTCCGGCCGCCAGATCTGCCAGCTCCCGTGTGACTGGGCAGGGAGCAGCCTGCCCGCCGCGAGCCAGATTGGTGATCCACTGGCCGGGTGGTGCGACCCTGTAGATGGCACCGAGAAGCTCCCCGGCCACAACGAAGGCGCGAATATCGCGGGATCTCTCCACGGGTATGAACTCCTGCAGGTAGACCATGCCCTCAGCCTCGATGATTGCCTCCAGGCGGGCCAGATCCTCTGCAGATCCATCCTCCAGCAGGACGATGTCCCTTCCCTTGAATCCGAAGAGGGGCTTGGAAACCGCCCTTTCAAGCTCATGCACTGCCCGCATCCCCTCCTGAAGGCTGGTAGCGGCAAATGTGCGAGGCGTGGCCACTCCTGCATCCTGCAGGGCGCGGGAGGTGGCATATTTGTTGGCCGCCCTGGCGATGGCCTGGGGCGGATTGATGACGGCAATGCCCCGCTCCTGCAGGGCAGAGAGAACCTCAAAGCGGAAGGATACGTCGGTCGCGCCCCTCTGGCCCAGGTCGCGGACGATGATGGCGGAGAGGTCAAGGAGGTTTATGTCCCGGCAGCGGAAGGACTGGCCGCCGTTGATTGTCGCAGCCAGATCTGAGAAGCTGAGGAAAAAAGCATCCATGCCTTTTTTGGAGCAGGAGGAGAGGAGGGCCTGGGCAGTCCAGTCCAGAGGATCGGTGATTACTATGCCTATCTTCATGATGGTAGGAGGAGATGGGGAGGATATATCCCTGTTGGCATTATTTTGGATCAGATTCCTTCAAAGGATGATTCCAATAGGATAAAAGTTATGTGAAAATGTTTTAGAATTAACAAAAAAACATAAAAATCAAATAAAATAATCAAATTAGTAATACTAAGAAAAGACTAAATATAACTAAGTGCAATTGTTCCGCAAATAGAGACTAAGGAGGGACCGACATGAATCGATTAAGCGCAAAGATTGTATCCTGCTCAATTCTGCTATTCATGGTTGCACCCATCTGCTGGGCCGGGCTCTACGATCTGAATCCGGGCATGGAAGCTGTGAAGTACAAGCATGAGATGACAGACGATGTCGCCGGCCAGGGCTATGTGATGGAGTACAAGAGGGTCAATACCAATAACCTATCCCTGTTCGAGTACTCGCATGGAAGCGGAAAAATAGATCAGGCCGATATTTTAAATAGCGAACAGAAAACAACACACGACTCCAACTACTACTATATATATAATTTTCTAGAGAAAGGCGGATATGATTTTAGAAAGAAGCCCTTTGGGGCTAACAGCGTCATTTCCTATACCAGACAGTATGACAATATCCAGTCTCCTACATCTTTTGCCTGGGGAACTGGATATTACGCTGCCAATCCCATAAGCTTCAACTCTCTGCTGAAAGATAAGACCGAGGCCAAGAGCTACCAGGAATCGGCCTCGATGCATAGGCAAATAGAGTATGCACGAGCTGTAACCGGAGACATAGCTGTCGATATGAATTGCACCGGGGCTACTTCTACGACGGATGGCAAGGGCACACTCAGCATGAAAGTTGATGATGAAGTCACCCAGGGTACACTGCATGTCGGCGAGCTATTGACTTCGCCGATGAAAGATCTCAAAACACCAAAAGTAAAGAATAAACAGGGATGGGGAGACGCAATTATCGAGGTAGACAATGACTATATCGGCGACTTTCATGTTCAAAAGACTATGAAGCTGGAGATCACCAAGAGCAAGCCTACCTGGGCTGAGGACTGGCTGCCCTGCTGCAGCGGCGGATTCTTCGACCTTCCCGCATACAATTTCGATAAGCAGTACGGAGGGCTGAAGGGCATATTCGACTGCACCTGCAGGAACTCATCCATCTCAAGCATGAAGCCCAAATGGAACACCAGCATGGCCCAGTTCCCAACTGACAGGTACAGAAATCAGCCTTGAGAGATGAACTTTTATTTTTTGTATGTGTTTAGGTACTTGAGAGTAGGTCGGTAGATGCTGATCCAGTCCGGGTGTGATTAATATAAATTGACATGCATCTAATAAGCAAACGATATCGGAAGACTATGCTCACTGTGGAGTCCTGAAATTATTTGGCTCTTCGCTATTTTCTATGGGTGGCTGGGTAAGTCTTTATAGATAACTCCTACTAGAAAATGTCTTGTGTCGATCTCACAGGAAGCCCTCTTTAAAATAGCACTAAATCTCGAAGA
>Ga0116192_1000999_pt1 | contig 20296 bp, 13 predicted proteins | sample AD_UKC113_MetaG_FD_89876 | JGI IMG/M metagenome (GOLD analysis project Ga0116192, IMG submission 89876) | Active sludge microbial communities of municipal wastewater-treating anaerobic digesters from Hong Kong - AD_UKC113_MetaG | ecosystem: Engineered > Bioreactor > Anaerobic > Digestate... | reverse complement strand
GAGGTTTTCCAGCACGGTCAGGTTGGGGAAGACCCGCCGTCCCTCGGGGCTCACCCCAATTCCTTTCCGAATGATCCGGAAAGGGTCCAGGCGAGTCAGTTCCTCCCCTCCCAGGCGCACGGAACCCGACCGGGGCTTCACCAGGCCCGTCACGGCCCGCAGGGTCGTGGTCTTTCCCGCCCCGTTCGCCCCGATGAGGGTGACGATCCGACCTTCCGGGGCCCGGAGACTGATGCCCCGCAGTGCGTGGATGCCCCCGTAATATACCTGCAGGTCATTCACCCGGAGCATCGGCGCTGTTCCCCAGGTAGGCACGGATGACCTTTCGGTTCCGACGAATCTCCGACGGACTTCCTTCGGCAATGGTGAAGCCGTGGTCCAGGACCTTCACCCGTTCGCACAGGTTCATCACGAACCTCATGTCGTGCTCGATGAGCAGAACGGTCAGGGAGTATTTCCTTCTCACCTCCTGGACGAGATCTCCCAGTTCCCGGGTCTCCCGGGGGTTCATGCCCGCAGCAGGCTCATCCAGCAGGAGCAGCTGCGGCCTTGCCGCCACGGCCCGGGCGATCTCGAGCCTTCGTTGCTGCCCATAGGCCAAAACCCCGGCCTTCTCGAGGGCCCAGTGGGCCAGGCCGAATTCCTGCAAGATCTCCCGGGATTGTTCCCGAATGAGCCTCTCCTGTCGTACTCCCGTCCCCAGGCCCAGCATCACCTGCCAGAGGGGGGATCTCATGTGGTGGTGAAAGGAGACCATCACGTTTTCCAGGACCGTCATGTCCCGGTAGAGGCGAATGTTCTGAAAGGTTCGAGCGATTCCGAGGGAGGCGATTTCGTGACTGGGCCGCCCGTCGAGGACCTCGTCCCGCCACACGACCCTCCCCGAGGTGGGCTTCACCATCCCGGCGATGACGTTGAAGACGGTGGTTTTCCCCGCTCCGTTGGGACCGATCAGGCCCACCAGTTCCCCGGGGACCAGGTGCATGGAAAAATCATTCACCGCGGTCAGCCCTCCGAATTGCACGAACAGGTGTTCCACGGAAAGGAAAACGTTCACAGGAAAAGCCTCATGATGGTCCCCGGCGGCCTCGCAGCCAATCCCAGGAAAACTCCCGCCGCCCCATGATTCCGTGCCTCCGGAACAGGATGACCCCCATGAGCAGAAGACTAAAAATCACCATGCGCATGCCGGGAATGCCCGGAATCGACCAGGACCCGAAGTTCATGGGTCGCTCCACCACCCGCATGGCCTCCCCGGCCCAGGTGAACAGTGCCGCGCCCAGCACGGCCCCGGTAGTGCTCCCCAACCCTCCCACCACGATCATGATGAGCAGGTTGAAGGTGAGCAGGAAGGTGAACAGGTTGGGAGAAATGGTGGTGATCAGGTGGGCCAGCAATCCCCCGGCCACTCCGCTGAAAAAGGCGCTGACCATGAAGGCGAGCAACAGGTGTTTGAAGGGGTCCACCCCCATGGCCCGGGCCGCGATCTCGTCTTCCCGGATGGCCTTCATGGCCCGCCCGTAGCTGCTGTTTGTCAGTCGGGTCACGAAGATCACCGTGACCACCGCGACGCCCCAGGACCAACCCAGGTGAGTGTGCGGAACCAGGCCCTTGAGCCCAAGGGGTCCGTTGGTGACGCTTTGCATGGCGTTGCACAGCACCCGCACCACCTCCCCGAACCCCAGGGTCACGATGGCCAGGTAGTCCCCTCGAACCCGAAATACGGGAAAACTAATGAGAAAGGCGAACCCCATGGCCAGCAGTCCGGCGGCCAGCAGGGACACGGAAAAAGGCGCCTGGATCGCGCTCAGGGGCCACACGAGGGGCTCGAGAATGAAACTGAGCTCCTTTTCCGCCGGGCTCATGGTGAGCAGGGCCGAGGTGTACGCCCCAATGGTGATGAAAGCGTTGGGTCCCAGGTGAAGCATTCCGCAGACTCCGTTCACCAGATTATAGCTCACGGCAAGAATGATGAATATGGCCATGTTGTTGAGGATTCGGACCTGGTAGTCCGACCCGTATCGATGGAAGAGAAACAGGGTCCCGGCCAAAAGCAGGAGGCTTGCCAGGTTCAACAGCAGGTTGGTCCGCCTTCCCGTCGGTTTCATCCGCCCGTCCTAAACCTTTTCCTCCACGGGTTCCCCGAGGATTCCCGTGGGCCGGAACAGCAACATCAGGATCAAGGCCAGAAACGAAAGGGCGTCCCGATACTGGGACAACTGGGGAACCAGAGCGACGATGAAAATCTCCCCGACACCCAGGACGAAGCCGCCCAGCACGGCCCCGAAAATGTTTCCGATCCCTCCCAGCACCGCCGCAATGAAGGCTTTCAGCCCGGGAAGGACCCCCATGAAGGGATTCACCTGGGGGTATTTCATGGACCACATGATTCCTCCGGCGGCGGCCAGGACGGAACCCAGCAGGAAGGTGACCGAGATGATTCGATCCAGATTGATCCCCATGAGCTGGGTCGTTTCGAAGTCCGTAGACGCCGCCCTCATGGCCTTCCCCACCCGGGTGCGAAAGACCACCGCGAGAAGACCGGACAACAGTACGAGGGTGATGATGGGGGTGTAGAGGGTGAGCACCGGGATGCGAATGCCCATGAATTCCACCACCCGGTCGAATACCTCCGGTCGGGGAAAGGGCTTGGGCACCCCCCCGATGACGACCAGGGCAAGGTTCTCGAGCAAAAAGGAGACCCCGATGGCCGAGATGAGCAGGGAAATCCGCGGCGCGCCCCGCAAAGGCCGGTAGGCGGACCGCTCCACCAGGATTCCCAGGAGCCCCGTCCCGAGGAGGGCCAGGGGAAAGCTCCAGTACCACGGAAGGGCAAAAAGGGTGGTCCCGTAGAGGGCGGAGTAGGCGGCAAACATCAGGAGATCCCCGTGGGCGAAATTGATCAGGCGCAAGATCCCGTACACCATGGTGTACCCGATGGCCACCAGGGCATAGAGACTCCCCAGGGAAATGCCGTTGATCATCTGCTGGAAAAAGACCGTTGCGCTCAAAACGGGGCCCCTTCCACCCTCCCGATTCGTCACGGCTCGATGGTCGTCACGTAGACGAACCCACCGTTCTCCACCTTGTTGATCACCATTCCCTTGACGGGGGTCCCTCCCTCCCCCATGGAGATGGAACCGCTCACGGCATCGAGACCCCGGGTCGAGGCCAGGGCGTCCCGAATCCGGCTGCCGTCCGTCGAGCCCGCCCTCCGGACGGCGTCAATGAGCAGAAAATACGCGTCCCCTCCCAAGGCCGCAAACGCGTCCGGGTCCCGCTTGTACTGTTCCGTAAACCGGCGGATGAACTCTTTTGCCCGGGGAGAACCGGCCGCATCCCGGTGGAAGTGCCCCGTAAGAAACATGCCTTCCACGGCATTTCCACCAATCCGGATCAGGGTATCCGAATGGGCCCCGTCCCCCGTAAGGATGGGCGCCCGGATTCCCAGGTCCCTGGCCTGTTTGGCCAGCAAGGCGCTCTCGGTGTAGTAGTTGGGGGCGTAAATGATGTCGGGATTGGCCGCCTGGAGGGTGGAAAGCTGGGCCGAAAAATCCTGGTCCCCCGTCTGGATGTAGGCCGTGGAAACGATCTTCCCGCCGTCCTTGGTGAACTGCTTGGCAAAAAAGCTCCCCAATCCCACGCTGTAGTCCTGGGCGTTGTCGATGATGAGGGCCGCGGTGGCCGCTTGGAGGCGGGATCGGGCAAACCGGGCCGCCACCTGTCCTTGGAACGGATCAATGAAGCACGCCCGAAAGGCGAATTTCTTGCCCTGGTTCACCAGGGGACTGGTGGCGGATGGGCTCACCGAAGGAATTCCCGCCAACTCGGAAATGGGGTTTCCCGCCATGGTGTTTCCGCTGATGGCTTCCCCCAGGATCCCCACGACCTTGTCCCGCTCGATGAGCAGGGTGACGGCGTTGGCCGCCTCGATCTTGTCGCTCTTGGTATCCACCAGCAGCAGTTCAACCTTCCTGCCCAGGGCTTCCGGTTCCATGTCCCGGGCGATCCGGATCCCCGCCCATTCCATGTCCCCGTAGGCGGCAACGGACCCCGTCATGGGCAGATACACCCCGATTCTCAGGGAATCCCGGCAGTCCTCGGCCCGGACAGACCCCGCCGTCAGGCAGAAACAAACGGCGAAGACAACCATTGCATGCATGCAGGGGTTCTTCCCCCATGATCCTCGAATCCGGCGATGACCCATGCTCCCTTTTCCTCCATCCCTCGATGTCGCAAAAAGCCGCCAAGAACGGCCTTCCAAACTCAGCCGCAAACGAGCGCTCCCGCAACCCCCCTCTTAGTCAATCCACCTTTTCCTGTCAACCAAACCCGGTCCTTCCCGGGTCATCGGCAGATACTACCCCAATTGACCGATCGAGGGTTGAGGAATTCCCGGGTCGAGGGATCGGACCGGCACGAATCCCAATTCGTCCCCCCCATGCAAGCCGGATTTCGGGAAGAGCTTTGATCCCTTTTGGATGCCGCCATCGGGGGCGGGACGGGCGGCGGGTCCCGGATATCGCTCAACCAGGGCTTTCCCGGCCCCCACCCTTCCCCTTCCGCCCGGGGCCTGCCGCCCGGAGGACGCGGGACGGTCCGGGGCACTCCGTTCCCCCCTCACAACTCGTTGCATCCCGTCTCTCAAAGTGATATGTAGGGATCCTCCCGGCAGGGATGCGGCGGCGCAGGGGCAGGAAACGGACTTGAAGCCGCCCGCAGATATTCCCGTCCGGGTAGGCGGCACGCCTCCGGTCCCACGGCCGGAACGCCGTATTTTCGTTCTTACTCCCTTGGTCGTGCTAGGCGGGGAGCTAGCGGTGCCCTGTAGCCCGAAATCCGCTCATGCGGGGCTGAACCCCCTCCGAAGGGCTGAAGCGGGGCCTGCAGGTTCTAATACCGGTTCCGATTGGACACTGCGCAACAGACGAATACGAACCCCGTCAGGTCCGGAAGGAAGCAGCGGTAAGTATCACCGGCTGTGTCGTGGTTCAATCTAGTCGGGTATCGGCAGGTGAGCCCCAGGCTGCGACAGGTTCGACAGAGGGTGCACGGCCAAGGTTCCATTCCTTTCCCATTCCCCGTGCTTCTCTCGTTTCCCCTCTTTCCCCCGGCATCGCCGAAGGCTTTGAGGAGCCGTGATTTCCTGTTATGGTACGGTCTCGGGAGAAGATTGTAACAGGATTGCCACAGGAGCTTCTCCGAGTTGTCACCCGGGGATGGCAGACATTCCCCTCGAAGACGGCCCAGGGGAGGAGGAAAGAATGCCCGGCACGACGGTCCTTGTGGTGGAAGACGATCCCGATATCCTGAATCTCGTTTCCTACAATCTTCGTATCGCCGGGTTTTCGGTTCTGAGCGCCCCGGAAGGCCACGAGGCCCTGGGCTTGGCCAAGCAGCACCTCCCGGATCTCATCGTCCTGGACCTCATGATCCCCGGCCTGGACGGTTTCGAGGTTTGCAAGGAGCTCAAGAAGACCTCGGCCACCAGGAACATCCCCATCATTATGCTCACGGCCCGGGGAGAGGAAATCGATCGCATCGTGGGCCTCGAGTTGGGAGCCGACGACTACATGGTCAAGCCCTTCAGCCCCCGAGAGCTGATCCTGCGGATTCGGGCCGTCCTGCGCAGGACCGGGTCCGACCGGCGCGACGAGACCCTGCTTCAGAAGGAAGGCATCCAGGTAAGCCTCGAATCCCACAAGGTCTGGGTGGAAGGAAACGAGGTGATTCTCACGGCCACGGAATTCAAGCTCCTGGTCGAGCTCCTTCGCGCTCCGGGAAAGGTACATACCCGGGACCAGCTGCTGGACAAGGTGTGGGGGTATCATTTCGAGGGCTATGCCAGGACCGTGGACACCCACGTCCGGCGCCTGAGGCAAAAGCTGGGCGTTTACTCGGAGGCGGTGGAGACCGTTCGAGGGGTGGGATACCGCTTTAGGGACGCGTGAAGCCATGTCCGGAAGGAAGTCTCTCAAAAATTCGATTCTCTACTATTGCTGGGCACTGGTCCTGGCGGGGGTCCTCCCCTGCGGCTACCTGTATCACCTGCTTAGCCGTACCGCCGTCGAGGACGCTCAAGGCATGGCCCTTCGAGAACTGGACCTGGTGGAGCGGCTTTTGACGGACGCCGCCCCCTTCCCGAAGGTCGAGGACCTGCAAGACCGGGTAACCCGTGCCGCAGAACAGCGAGGGGTTCGAATTTCCTACGTGGCCGAGGACGGACGGGTCCTTGCCGACTCGATGACCGACCCGGACCGGATTTCCGATCTCGAGAACTTCGCGGGCAGGGCCGAGATCCTCGATGCCCGCAGCGGCGCCCCCGGCGTCTCCTTTCGCTACAGCCAGGCCGTGAAAAAGGAAATGGCCTTCGCCGCAAAGAAAACCGCTCTCCTCGAGGGTCATCCTCCCGGGTTCCTGAGGCTTGCCATGGATCCGCCCTCGATCCAAGGGCAACTGGATCGGTTCATTCAAGCCGTTCCCCTCTACCTTTTTCTTCTCTGCGCCGTGGTTGCCCTGTCCGTGCCCCTGGTGGTGCGCCGGTTCGACGGAATCCTGTCGGAAATGACCCGGGCCGTCGATTCCCTGGGGTCCGGCCGGCCCGCCCGGCGAGTTCACCTGGAACCGGGTCATGAGCTGTCTCCCCTGGCCCTGTCCCTCCAACAGTGCGCCGAGAGACTGGAAGATCGCCTGGCCTCCACGAACGAAGAAAGACGGCGCCTCGAGGCGGTCTTCGAGGGAATGCGGGAAGGAGTTATCGTCCTCGACTCCCGGGGAAGAATCCGGAGCGTGAACCGGGCGCTGGCGAACCTGGTTCCCCGCACGCCCAGTCCCGTCGGTCGCAAGCCCATCGAGGTGATCATGAACCTCGAGCTCCAGGAGGCCTGCCACGCGGCGTTGAGCCCCGATCGTCCGTCAAACGAAAGCTTTCGCAGACTCGAGCTCGTCCTCTGGAGGGAGCGATCCTACACCGTGACCATCTCCCGGTTGCCCCCCACCCGGGACGAGGGGGAAGACGAAATCCCCGGCGCCATCGTGGTCTTCCACGACATCACGGAGATCAAGCGGCTGGAGAAGGTCCGACAGGATTTCGTGGCCAACGTTTCCCATGAGCTGAGGACCCCTCTTACCTCCGTCAAGGGATACACTGAAACCCTGCTGTCCGAAGAGATGCCCGACCGGCAAACCCTCGCCTCCTTTCTACAGGTCATCCTCAAGAACACCAACCACATGGTGAAAATCGTGGACGACCTCCTCGAGCTGGCCCGCCTGGAAGCCCTGCAGTTCCCCGTCCGCCCGGTTCCCGTCCATGCGGGAACCGCCCTTCATGCGGCATGGAAGGCCTGTCTTCCCCTGGCCTCGGCCCGGGAGATCTCCCTGCAGAACGATCTGCCCCCCCACGGTCCGTGGGTGCTGGCAGTCCCGGACCAACTGGTCCAGGTCTTTCGAAACCTGATCGAGAATGCCGTCCGGTACAATCCGGCCTCAAAACCCATCGTGGTGTCCTGCGAAGAACAAGAGGAAACCGTGACTTTTCGGGTCCGCGACTTTGGACCGGGGATTCCCAAAGAACACCAGGACCGCATCTTCGAACGGTTCTACCGAGTCGAAAAGCACCGAGCGGGGGAGGCGGGCAGCACCGGCCTGGGTTTGGCCATCTGCAGGCATATCCTGCGAAACCTCGGGGGCCGCGTGTGGGTCTGCGACCCTTCCCCCGGCAGGCAGGAGGGAGCCGCCTTCTGCTTTACCCTTCTGCGGGCCCCGGCGGAGGCGAACAGGCGGGAGGGCTAGGACCGTGGAATCTGGGAGGCCGGGAAGCCGGGAGGGGTGTAGGGTGGGTGGAGCGAAGCGGAGCCCACCGAGGGGGCGGGAAGCTGAGAGGCCGGGAAGCGTTGGCCGAGTTCTTTTCCCCTTTGGGTCCCCGAAAGGGTCGGGAACCCAAAGGGGACCGTCGCCCGGCAGGAAAACTCCCCCTGCCCCGGCTCGATTCAAACGGGCGGAAGACGAACCCATCGATTTTGTGTACAGTTCTTATGGAGAAGCCCCAGCGGCTTCGGCTTGGGATCTTGATCCTTACCCCGGGTTCGACGGCGGCGTTCCCATCGGCGGACACGGCGCCTCCCGGAGGGTAGGAAGGGTTGTGGAATGGAAAAATCCCCCAAGATGGCTTCGGAAAGCCTGAATTTTTACTACGGCGCTTTCCAGGCCCTCGAAAACATCAGCCTCGAGTTTTACCCGCAACAGGTCACGGCCCTCATCGGCCCGTCGGGATGTGGAAAGAGCACGTTTCTACGGTGCCTGAACCGAATGAACGACCTCATCGCCACCAGCCGGGTCGAAGGCCGGGTGCTCCTGGACCAGGAGGACATCTACGATCCCAAGCTGGATGTGGTGACCTTGAGGCGCCGGGTGGGCATGGTGTTCCAAAAGCCCAATCCCTTCCCCAAGACCATCTTCGAAAACGTGGCCTACGGGCTCCGGGTCAACGGGGTGCGCGACCGTTCCTTCCTGGCCGAAAGGGTGGAATTCAGCCTCCGGAGGGCCGCCCTCTGGGACGAGGTGAAAGACCGGCTGCACCATTCGGCCCTGGGCCTCTCGGGCGGACAGCAGCAGCGCCTGTGCATTGCCCGGGCCCTGGCCGTGGAACCCGAGGTCCTGCTCATGGACGAGCCCGCTTCCGCCCTGGATCCCATCGCCACTCAAAAGATCGAGGAATTGATCCACGAGCTGAAGGGTTCGTACACCATCGTCATCGTGACCCACAACATGCAGCAGGCGGCGAGGGTGTCCGACTGCACCGCCTTCTTCTACATGGGTAAGCTCGTGGAGGTGAACGAGACCGAGGTCCTGTTCACCCGGCCTCAGTATCGCCAGACGGAAGACTACATTACGGGCCGATTCGGATAGGAGCGCCGAAAATGGAAAACCGGTTCCACCAGGAAATGGAAGAGCTCAAGATGACCATCCTTCACATGGCGGTCCTGACGGAAAGAGCCCTGGAAAACGCCGTGCGGTCCCTCGTGGATCGGGACGGCGACCTGGCCCAGGCGGTCATTGACGGGGACCGGGAGATCAACCTCCGGGAAATGGAGGTGGATCGCCGATGCCTTCGCCTGCTGGCCCTGGACCAGCCCATGGCCCGGGACCTGCGCTTCATTGTGGGCTGCCTTCGGATTTCCATCGAACTCGAACGCATTGCGGACCAAGCCGTCAACATCGCCCAGAGAGCCCAGTTCCTGGGAAGCCGCCCCCCCCTGCCCCGGAACCCGGCCATCGAACAATTGGCCGACACGGCCCTGGACATGTACCGATCCGTCATGTCCGCGTTCGTCAACGAAAACACGAACCTGGCCCGGGACGTCTGCCAGACGGACGACCTGGCCGACGAGCTCAACGTCACGGTGCTCAAGAACCTCCTGGACTACATGGTCCACGAGGTCCCCGCCGTGGAAAGATCCGTGCAGACCATCATCGTGGCTCGATGCCTCGAACGGGTCGCCGACCAGACCACCAATATCGCCGAATCCGTCATCTTCATCGTCGAGGGGGTCAACATCAAGCACCGGTGCCAGCAGTAGGCTTGCACGCCCGGACTGGTCAGAAACGGCGCTGGAGCCGGGCCCGGTAGTAGATGGCCACGAGGTTCATGCCGAAGACCATCAGGATGAGGGTGAGGGCCGTGCCGTACTGGAGGGGTCGGGTGGCTTCGATGTTGGTCCCCGCGGTGGCAAGCACATAAATGTGGTACGGCAGCGCCATGACCGGGTCCAGGAGGGACGAGGGCAAGTGGGGCGTGAAGAACACCGCGGCGGTGAACATGATGGCGGCCGTCTCCCCCGCGGCCCTGCTCACGGCCAGGATGGCCCCGGTGAGCATTCCCGGGAAGGCTGCCGGGAGGACCACCCGGTAGATGGTTTGCCACTTGGTGGCTCCCAGGGCCAGGGACGCTTCCCGGTAGGTGGCCGGGACCGCCTTCAAGGCCTCTTCCGCCGTTCCGATGATGACGGGCAGCACCAGGGCCCCCAGGGTCAGCACCCCCGCAAGCACACTCACTCCCAGGCCCATCCACGTGACGAAAAGAGCCAGTCCGAAGAGGCCGAACACCACCGAAGGCACCCCCGCCAGGTTGGTGACCCCCAGGCGGATCATGCGAACCGGCATTCCCGGCCGGGCGTATTCGTGCAGGTAGACCGCCGACGCCACTCCCCACGGGAAGGCCACCACCATGGCTCCAAAGCTCAGCAGAAAGGTTCCCGCAATGCAGGGAAAGATGCCCCCCGCCGTCATGGAATTGGTGGGGGCCTGGGTCAGGAAGGTCCAACTGACGGATCTCCATCCGTTCCAGGCCAGGAAACCCAGGATGACCAGGAGGACCAGTCCGTTGACGACGGCCGCCCCGCGAAAGAGGGTGAAGACGACAACCTGGAGCCGACGCCGAAACCCGGTTCCCGAAACGGGCCGTGCAGGACCGGGTCCCGACCCGCGACCCACGGCCTCTCTCCCCGAGTCTCGGGAAGGACCAAAGACCGACGACCTGGACGAAAACACCCGGGACGGAACCATGCATTCCCCTTTCCCGCCGCCCATCACAGGGTGGCCGCACCCACCTGTTTGTGTTTTTGAGCCACCATGTCCGCCAGCAGGTTAAAAAGGACCGTGAAGAGAAACAGCACGATGCCCGTGGCGAACAGGGCGTAGTAATGATCGCTGCGGAAGGGAGCCTCGGCCATTTCCGCGGCGATACTGGCCGGCATGGGGCGTACGGGCTTGAAGATGGAAGTGGGGACCAGCGCCGCCCCCCCGGCGACCATGAGAACCACCATGGTCTCCCCGACGGCTCGAGACATCCCCAGGATCACCCCCGTGCTGATTCCCGAGAGGGACGCCGGGAAGATCACCCGGTAGATGGTTTCCCAGTGAGTCGCCCCCAGGGCCAGGGACGCTTCCTTGAGCTCCCGGGGAACGCTGTAGATGGCGTCTTCGGAAATGCTGCAGATGGTGGGCACCGACATGAAGGCCAGCATGAGGGACGCATTGAACAGGTTGAGACCCGTCGGGATTTCCAGGTAATCCTGGAGAAACGGGGCCATCACCACCATGCCGAAAAAACCGATGACCACGGACGGCAGCGCGGCGAGAAGCTCGACCACGGGCTTGGCGATCTCCCGCATGCGGGCCGAAGCGATCTCGGCGAGGTATATGGCCGTCATGACCCCCAAGGGAATGGAAATCAAGGCGGAAAACGTCGTCACGGCAACGGAAGCGACCAGCAGGGGGAAGATCCCGAAGTCGGGGGGGGAAGCCGTGGGATACCAGTTTGTGCCGAAGAGAAATTTCCACACGGAAACCTTCGAGAAAATGGGGACCCCCTCCATGAACAGGAACACGAGGATGAGGAAGAGAACCAGGATGGAAACAAAAGCCGTGGCAAAGAAGAACCAACGAATGAACGTTTCTTTGATCTGCCGGTGAGTCATCATCCTTCTATGATCCCGCCCTGGGTTGATCCACGGATGGGTTTTCCATCCTCCGCCTCCCTCTCCCCTCGAGGCCGTGGAAAGGGAGTTTCCCGCTCCAAAAAGGCCGGCAGGAGCCTCCGTCTCCCCCTTGGGAGAGAGGGGCCGGGGGGGGCAATCCACCTCCTATGCATCGCCCCCTGCCCTAGTACAAGGGCACAAATCCGGCTTCCTTCACAAGCTTCTGACCCTTATGCGGGTCGAGGACATAGTTGACGAAATGGAGCACATCTCCCGAAGGCCAACCCCGGGTGAACATGAAAAGGGGCCTCGAGACCGGGTATTTCCCGGTCAGAGTGGTTTCCTCGTTCCCCTCGATCCCGTTTACCGTGAGGGCCTTGACGGAGGGGTTCAGGTACCCGATTCCGAGATAGCCGATGGCGAACTTGTTCTTGGCCACCGCCTGGACGATGGCGCCGCTCGAAGCCTGGAGCATGGCCCCGGCGTAAACCCGGGCCTTCTTCATGACCTTCTCTTCCCAGACCTCGTAGGTCCCCGACGAGGTGTCCCGGGAAATGACCACGATCTCCTTGTCCTGCCCCCCCACGTCCTTCCAGTTCTTGATCTCCCCCATGTAGACCGCTTTGAGCTGATCTAGGGTGAGGTTCTTCACGGGGTTTTCCGGGTGCACCACCGGGACGATGCAGTCGTAGGCCAGGGCGAAGGGGACGGGGTAGGCCCCCTTGGCTACGGCGGCCTTGACTTCCTCGTCCTTGATGAACCGGGAACTGTTGGCAATGTCCGTGGTCCCGTCGATGAGGGCCTTGATTCCGTTGCCCGACCCTCCCCCCGACAGGGAGATGGAGACCCCGGGGTTCTCCTTCATGTAGGCTTCCATGACCTTTTGGGTGATGGGCAAAACCGTGGTGGATCCATCGATCCTGACGGAACCCGCATGGCTCAAAGTTGCCGCAAAAATCCCGCACAGCAGTGCGATCAAAAAGACCCGTCCTTTGCCTTTGGATCTCATGCCGTCTTCCTCCTTGCTTTACGGTGATTGGTGGAATTCCTCGATCTCATTTCCCAATCCATGGCCTGCATTGAATGGTGACTCGAAAATAGGCAGGCCGTGTTACGATCCCGTGACAAAACCCGGGAGATTCCATGACGGAGCCGAGACAAGTCCGGATCTTCCCCTCCCGGGGACACCGGCAGCGTCTTCACTCCCGAAGGAAGCGGCGTACGGGACACGCATTTCCGTGGAGCCGTACCGTGCCGACTCGGGGGTTCCCCCGGCGCAACGGTGCCTGCCTCGATCCTCGTCCCGGGTTTGTGAAATTTATTTTCTTGACGATCTGAAATATTTGGATCTTTTTCGTAAGTGTGCGAGGAAGTAGGCAACTGCAACCGATTCACGCCGGTCGGCACCGATCCGCTTTTTCGGCTCCCTGCGGTTCTCGAAATCACACTCTCGGACCCTCCCTTCCGGGGGAGGAATCTTCGCCCGTCAACCATGATCGGTTGACGACTCCAGTCCCTTGCTCCGCTGAATCACGGCCTCTCTTCTCCCGTTTCCTTGGTGAGCTCCATCCGCCTCAAGCCTGAAGCCCCCGACTCCACCGGGAAAGAACCCGTTTTCGCACAAAAAGAAGGTTGCCGGGTCCCAAGGCGGCATCCCTCCCAAGGGTTTTGCGGGGTCTTCCCTGGATTTCCCGCCGAATGCCGGGATTCCTTCAAGGACCGGGTACCGGCTTTAGGGACAAGTGTCCGCGCATCTTCCCGTTTGGAGTGCTTCTGCGGTTTTCTCGGTTGCCCGCAGCCACGACGCTTCATGGATCACTCGGTTCCCCGAACGACCCGGGGCGGGTCCCCCCTCGACTTTCCGGGCGGGCTCGAGGATGAAAGAGAGAGGAAGCATGGCAGGAACCAATCGACCACGGCTAAGCCGACGGACCCGGGGGGCTGAAAAAGGTCTTCCCTCCACCGCCCATTCTCCTGGGGATTGGGCCCTGGTTGAAAACTCGTCCCCGGCGTTCCTGGCGGTTCGAATCGGCGGTGACCTGTGCCGGGTGATTGACCGGGAATCCCTGGGGAAAGACCTTTGTTTGCTTTTGATCGGGGCCCGTTACGCACAAACCTGTCGGGAGCGTGCCTGGCCTCCGCCCCTGGACGGCCTTCTTCGGCAGGAGGCCCACCGGAGCCGCTTTCACATCCTGTGCCTCCGAGAAGATGCCCAACCGGGAAAGCTTCTCCCCGTGGGGACCCTCATGGAGGATTCCACCGGCGACCGGCATGTGATCGAGGTATCCCCCCACGCAACCGGTCTCCTGGGGCCCATCCTCCTCGCCGCCGCGGCGGAACTGTCGTGCCGGGCGCAAGATCCCTCCCGCTACGACTCTTTCGGGGACTTCTTGTACCCGGGAGGCCCCAATCTCGTGGAAAGACACAGCACGGAACGACTCCAAAAGCACCTGGGACGAAAAGTGGTCTACGACGCTCTTTTGTGCAACCATTGCCTTCGTTGCGCCACCGTCTGCGGTGAAATGAAGGCCGTCACCGCCCGGGGCAACCTGCAGTTGCTGGGACCCGGCGAGCACTTTTGCACTGCGTGCGGGTTGTGTCAAATGCGATGTTCCTACCTCGCCACCATCCCTAAGGAAGGTTCCTCTCGGTCCGCCGACCCGCGACTTCGCCTGCATGAAGGGGGAGCGGCCCTGCATCTCTACGGGGACACGGCTTTCCGGTTCCGGGACCTTCTGCGCCGTACGGTGTCTTCCGGGGATTCCATCGACTTCCCGTACCGGGTTTCCCGCTTGTGGGAGATCCCCCCGGACGGGGAGATTCCCCCGGAAATCCCTCTTCAGTTCAAGATCGAGGCCCGTGACCCCGAGGGGGGACTTCCCGGCCAAGCCCTTCTGGCGACCTTCCCGGGAGACGGCTCCGGGGGAGAAACCGCCGTGGTGCGCAGCTGCCGTACGGCAGGTTTGGTGCTGCAAACCGAAGAAGGAGACGTGGAACGGGACATCGCCGGGCAGGCCCTCGCCCTGGGTCTCGAGGTGAAGCTGATTCTCGATTGCGAGCGCACCGGCATTTCCGTTCCCCGGAACCCGCTCACGGAATGGTTTCACCGGCTGGGGCAACCCGCCCTCGTGGGAAAGTCTCTCCTCCAAGCCTGGGAATCCGGGGAAGTGGATTTCTTTTTGGCCCCCTATGCCGACGAGGTCTCCCCCGAATTGCAGCGTCGAATCCTGGAACAAACGGGGAGGACGGCCCACATCCTGGCCCCCAATCTCCTCCAGGCCCTTCCCTTCTCGAAGAGCCCTCTTCTTTGGCAACTGAACCGAAGCCTTTGGAAAGTGTACCTCCGGCACCCGGAACTGCTCGCAAAGGAGGCCCGGTACGCCTCGGAGCTTCTCGAGAACCTTCCCGCAAACTCGGCGGTACTCCACGCCCGCTATCGTCCCCTGGCCTTTGCGAGCGGGCATTCGGCCTGCCCCTCCTGTGCGGAAGCCATGGTGTTGTCGATCCCCGTTTACATGGCCATTGCCATGAGTCTGGCCCGCGGAGAGATCCCCCGGGTTTCCTTCACCTGCGAAACGGGCTGCATGAGCGAGACCCTGAACAAGGTCGGCGAGGTCTCTCAAAAGGTCCCCGGAGGACGAACGGTATTCGGAGGAGGCTTCGCCTTCGGAGAAGCCATCGCCATGGTCCAGGACCATGCCGTGCGCCGGGGGGTTCTTCCCAAGGGCCGTCGATACGTCATCAGTCAGGGAGGAGACGGGGGCGCCGTCATCGGTCTTCCGGCGTGGCTCAACGCCCTTCGCCAACAAGCCCGCCTGATCCGGCAGAGACACCCCAATGTGCTGCATTTCATCAATATTACGGATACCCAAGTCTACTCCAACACCGGGGGGGAGAGTTCCGCCAGCTCCCCGCCGGGGATGGGCACTCTCACGACCCCCATCGGCCGCTTTCTGCTGGGAAACCAGAGGACCCAGTGGAGCCTGATCAACCTGGCCGCCGAGTTTCCCGGGATCCTGGTGGGGGCCGGACACAGCGCCAACAAGCTCGGTTTGCAGCAGTTCTGGCACCTGGCCGATCAGCTGGGCGAGTCGGCCATTCACTGGGACATCAGCCCGTGTCCCGAGACCGGGAAATTCTATGGGGAGGACCCGGACGACCTGGCGGAACTCATGAGCCATGCGGGGATGATCCCGGAAATCCTTTTCGTCGGCCGGTTCCGAAAACGGGTGGCCCCTTACCATCCCGAGGACCGGAACAAGCCCTACCGGGAATGGCGCCTGCAACCGAAGCCCGTTCTTTACTGGCTCCGAAGGGACCCCCGGTATCGCATGCTCTTCAAGACCAATCCCGAGACCGGGGAAATGGAGGTTCGAAACCTCACCTGCCACTACCTGGTAACCCAGATCGAGAGCTACCGGGACCAGGTCAACCGGCAGATCGACCTCGAGAGCCGGATCGTTCGACGGGCGGAGGAGCGGGTTTCGGAATTCTTTCAAGAGCTGCGGGAGTCGTGGGAGCACTATCGATTCCGCCTGGGAGAGTTCCCCTATGCCATGCTCTTCAACGATCGGGGCGAACGAAAACCGGAATACGGCATCGGTCTCGAGTACGAAATGGTGCGAAGGATTTTGGGGTGGGAGGAAGCAACCGGGGTCCTCGACCGGCGCGACCGGCTTCTAAACCATCAAAGGAGCCGGTTGGAAGAACTCGTTTCGGAACTGGAAAGCCTCGATGGCGGGTCCGTCGCACAGATCGTCGAGTCGGACCCCCTGGCCCGGCGTCATGGAGCCGTCAAGGACCTTCTAATCCAAATTCAAAAAACGGAGGAGATCCTTCAGGAACAGGCCCGAGGGCTGCGCGCAGCCGTGAACGGGACCCTCGCTCGCGATCCCGTGGAGGACGAAATCTTCGGCCCGCCTCCCGATTCGGTCGAGGCCCTTGCCCGAGACCGCATGCGGGACCTCTACGGCCTCCTGGACAGAATCATCGAGGAACGCGCCGTTGCCCGTCAGGTTGAGCTGCAGCAACATCGCCTGGCCCGGACCCTGACCCGCAAATTCGAGGAGGAAGGAGGGGTCTTCGGCCGCCCCAGAGCCCCCGCCCATGCCGAGAACGGCCGCGAGCTCCTCGATCATATCCGTCGCTTCGGGCCCTTTTCCGTGGGAGTGGCCAGCCTGGCCGGAGATCGCGGCATCGCCGTCAACCGCGTCTTTGCGGGGTTTTTCAGCGCCAAGGGGGCCTGGGCGGGCATGGCCTGGCAGTTCGGCTCTTCCAAGAGGGGGACCCCGGTGCTCTCGGCGACCTTCGTGGACGCCCGTCCCTTTCAGAGGAAGGACGCCATGCAGAGCGTTCCCGTGGCCGTGCTCGCCGTGACCAATTTCGAGGAGTTGAAGCGAAGCCCCGATCTGCTCTTTGGAGGAATGCGCCCGGGGGGCTACCTCATCATCAACCACCGCAAGAGCGCCCGGGCTCTCTGGCACGAGCTCGTCGCGTTTTTCCCCGAAGAGGTGCGGACCTGGGTCGCCGGGGCCGTCGAGGCGTCTTCCGGAAAGCCGATCTCCTCCCCGACTTTCCCTGGGGGGAATAGGGAGGAGCACGGTCCTCCGGGCCTGCCGGGAAGCGGCACGACCTGGACGGACCTTTCGGAGCCGCTTTTCGGAAAGCCCTTCTCCCTCCTGACTCCCGGTCAAAAAGAGTGGACCAGGAAGGTTGCGGCCATCTCCACGGTTCGAATCCTCAGCCTGGACATGGACGGGATCATCCAGGAAGTCACGGGATCTCGGAAGATCGTCTCGAACCTCGTGGCCGTGGCCCCGCTCTTCCATGCTCTCCAGGAGCAGGGATTTCCTTTCCGCTGGGAAGAGGATCGGGACCTGCTCGTCCGGGGTTTTCCCGAAGCGGTCCTGAAAAATCCTCAACTGCTGGCACAGTACGAGCGGGGCATGGAGCTGGCCCGGGAACGGTGGAACTCATGGACCCCCGTCCCGGCATCCCCCGCACCGCCCTCCCCCGCCGAAAGACGGGACCCGTCGTCATTGGTCTCGGCCAAGGCGGAGGAGGTCCCCCGGGAAGAATCCCCCTCGGATTGCCTCATGATCATGGGGGGCACCCTGGCCGGGATGGTCCTCAGCCAGGTGGCCCTCGAGGAGCATCCCCTTTTCTACATCGGATTTCCCATCACCCCGGCGGGAAACCCCTTCTATGCCATGGCTGAAGCCTATGCCGACGGCCACCCCTACATCGTGGTGGACGAGGTCAATCCCTCGGAAAAGGTGGCGGCGGAGAAGCTGTTGGGAATCGCCCGTACGGGAGGCTTTCTGCCCGTGACCTTCACCGCGTCCCAGGGATGGAGGCTGTTTACGGAAATCCTGCCCCAATTCGTGGGCGCACGCCTGGAAGGGCTTTTCATCATCACCCGGAGGGCCCTGGCCGCTCCCAACCTCAATATCGAGGAAAGCCACACGGATTTCCTCAGTTTCCGGGACGACGGGGGCATCATGTTGTCTCCCAAGGGCATGGAAGAATACGTGCCCACGTTGTACCTGGCCCGGATTCTGACCCATTTTGCCAAGCTTCCCGTGATCCTATCCATCGGAGGAATTACGGACACCCACAAAATCGGGCTGTTCAAAGTGCCTCCCGACGAAGAGGTGCGCACCTGGCTGCGAAAGACCCTTGCCGATTTCGATTTCCTCGAGGACAAGCTCCTCAACCCGCAGGAGCACCTCATCGTGCACGGACCCAGCGGCACATCGAGCGTCTACCAGGAAACCCAGTCCGAAATCGAGAAGGCGCACCGGGCGGTGCAGCGAATCTTTCCTTACGCCCTGCGGGCCGTCTCCCGGCTGACCGGAACCGCGCTGAGCGAGATCGAGGTGGCCGGAACCGACCCATCGCCCCAGAGGACGGAAACCTTACTGATTCTCCAGGGATCGCTCTTTCCCAACGCCGAGGCAGCCCTGCTGGACCTCGAGCGGGAAGGGTGGAGGGGCCTTGCCTGCATTTCCGTCCGATGTTTCAATCCCTTTCCCGAAGAGGAGCTCCTGCCCTGGCTGTCCGGAGCCCGGCGGATTGCGGTCATGGACCGGTCCAACAGCTTCGGGTCCCTTCCTCCCTTGGCTTCCCGCGTATTTTCCGCCGTCGCCCGGCATTTGTCCCGTCCATGGGCGGATCATCCCCGGCAACTTCGTTCTCTGGTGGGAGGCCTGGGGGGAAGAATGATTACCGTGGCGCAAATGCGGGAAATCCTCCTTTCGACCCACCTCCTTTTCCACCCGCCCCGGGAGTGGGAAACCGGGCTGGTGCGGGAATGGATCGCCTCCGATGAGACCTTGAGGGCCCTCCTCGAGGAGGCGGCCGCCCTGGACCTGAGAAACACCGATCGTCATTCCCGGGTGCCCGAGTCTCTAAGACCTGCGTCGGCGCGACGGCGGGAATACGAGGAGCGGCTCGCCGCCCTTTCGCGACAACTCCTGGAAAAGGATTACCGATCCCTTCTGGCCAACTACCACCAGGTGGAATTCATCGAACCCCGGGAAGTCCTGCTGGAAACGACCCTCCTCCAACAAATCGTGCAGTATGTGGAGACCCGCCTGGCGCGGCATGCCCTGGACAACGGCCTCGCATCCCCGCGCCACGCTCAGCTCTTGAATGCCTACTCGACGAGCGAAGAGGACCTTGAACGGGCCAGGGTATACCTCGAGGGAGCCGCCGAGGCCCGGGAGGGTTTCCCCGGGGCGGTTTCCGTTTCGGGGGACTCGGAGATACACTCCTCACCTCCTGCGGAAGAACTGAAGGAAACCGAGCCGAAAGACCCCATTTCCGACCCTCGATCCGACCGGTCCGGCCCTCTCCCGGCCGGGGAGCCGGATGAACCGGCGGACTTCGCGCCGGACCCCCGGGAGGCCGAACTCATCGAGGTTCATCTCACCTCGCTGGCGGCCCTCCAGGGGGAGCTTCCCCTCTACTACAACCCGGAAGACTTCGAGCACGAGGTTCTGCGCCTTCTCCAGAAAGATCCCGGGTCGTGCTTGTTCGAATTGAGTCGAAAGGTTCCCGCCGACCGGTTGCCCCGGCTTCTCCGTCGTTACCGCTCCTGCTACGCAGATGTGATCGACAGGGTTCTCCAGCGGGAGGTCTTGTCCATGCACCACGCCCCCGAGCTTCGAGGCCTGTTTGAAGGAGAAGGGAAAAGGAGACTGGAAGCGTTGGCGTTACGGATTCTGCCCTATGGGGAGGGGATGGACCCGGAAAGGCTCGAGCGGTGGCTCACCGGGGAACTCGAGCGGTACCTGGCGGAGGTCCTCCTGCCGGGCTGCCCCAAGGCGCCCATATTCTACCTGGAGTACTTTCGCCAATGGATTGCCCCGGACCTGGTCAAAACCGCCCTGGACCCCCTTCACGCCGCACGAACCAAGGAGGACTTTCAGGCCTAGGACGTCCCATCTTTCCACCCCTCTTCCGCCGGGGGCACTGTGGTTTGCTTGAGGACCCGCGAAGGCTCCCTCGCCCCCCTTCGGGGGAGAGGCAGTCTTTCTTCCTGCCTCGATGGAAGGGCTGGCGGAAGGCAGGACCCTTCGGGGAAGCATTTGTTCCAGGTCATCGGGTGAATATCGGCGGGTTTTTCCAAGAACCGTATTTGCTCGAATCGGTCACTTTCCTCGAGAAGGAGTCCGAACCATGACAAACGAGCCCTTGATTGTTTCTTTCGAAAAGGCGGACCCCACCCAGGTGGACAGGCTGGGAGCCAAGGGGGCCAAGCTGGTGGAGGATTTCAGGCACGTTCCGGAGATGTTTCCCGGCATGGAGGATACCAT
>Ga0116192_1000997_pt1 | contig 20338 bp, 17 predicted proteins | sample AD_UKC113_MetaG_FD_89876 | JGI IMG/M metagenome (GOLD analysis project Ga0116192, IMG submission 89876) | Active sludge microbial communities of municipal wastewater-treating anaerobic digesters from Hong Kong - AD_UKC113_MetaG | ecosystem: Engineered > Bioreactor > Anaerobic > Digestate... | reverse complement strand
CGTTCCCGGCTACCGATTCCTGCATCGTTCCCGGGAGGAACCGGTAGCCATGTACCGGGCCCTGCTCCAGTATCTGGATCACTTGTGCGAAACCAAGGGTTTTTCCACCTGCCGCATCTACTTTACCGCATCCGGTGCGGTGCGTCTCCGGGAAACGCTGAGAGATCACGGCTATGTAGGGCTGAAAAACGAACATTGCCGATGGTTCAATCCGGGTTTTGCCAGCTTCGAGGAGTACCTGGGAACTTTCAGGTCGGGCAGGAGGACCAAGATCAGGCGCGAACTTCGAACCGTCCGGGACCGAGGGGTTGCGGTGCGCATGCTGGCAGGAGAGGACGTCCCCGCGTCTTATTTCGGCCGCATGTACCAGCTGTATCGTCGAACCTGGGAGAAGCATATGGGGACCCTCATTGCGCCTTTCCTCAACGAGGATTTCTTCCGGTTGCTCGATGAGAATTTCCGGCATCGATGCGCCTTTTCCACGGCATTTCGAGAGGAAGAGGTGGTGGCCATGGCCATCTTCTATGCCAAGGAGAGAAAGTTGTACGGGCGGTACTGGGGGACCTTCGAGGAAATCCCCTTCCTGCATTTCGCGACGTGCTATTACCATCCCCTCGACTACGCCATTCGGCAGGGAATGGAGATGATGGACCCGGGGTTTGGGGGCGAACACAAGCTCTTCCGCGGATATGAAATCGTGCCCGTGTATCACTTCATTAAGTTCTACGGGGAGGAACCACGCAGGGTTGCCGGGGCGGTTCTCAAGCAGATGAGCGATCGTGGCCGCCCGGTGGGGTTCCGATAAACAGTGGAGAGGTATCCGAATACAAGAGAGGAAAAGAAAAAAAGAGAGAGCCGGGTAGGAGGGGGGAACCCGGCTCTCTCAGGGAGGAGGAAAGATGTTCTTCCCGTCTTTATCGTAACACCCCCGTCAAGAGGGGTAATCCCCCGGGGAGAAGCACCCGGGAAAAACACGACGGGCGGACCCGGCCTGCCCGCGGTGCGCCCAGGGGCGGATCCGGGGAAAGATTGCAGCCGATGGTGTCCGGAAAGGATGCGTTGCCCGTTCAAAAGGGGGGAAGATCAGTTCCCTTCTCGGCTGCAAACGGGCCGGGACGGCGCACTCTAGGGGCCCTTCTTCTTGTCTTTGATCAGAGCGATGGCCTTGAGGGCTTCCAGGTACAGGGTGGCATCCTCCGCCGTTAGCATCACCCATCGGCCGGGAGGCTGCATTCTGCCGTCCTTGAAAATGGTTCCCACAAAATCACCGGAGCTCTTGTAGAGGTTGAACCCATTGTCCTGGTACGGTTGAAGTGTTCCCACGCAATCCCTGCCTTGGTAACAGATGTCCCATGCCCCCCCGCCTTTGGACCGGACCTCCAGTTCGTCCGCCCGGGCAAGGGCGCAGAAAGACAGCAAGAGAGTCGCCGCAAGGGCAAGTCTGAAAGCCGATTTCATCCTGACCTCCTATGGATGGGGAAGGGTGTGTGACGCACTAGCGCTTGAATGAGGACAATCCTCGAGACTATAGCATAACACGAAGGATCCGGGGGCTCTATCCCGGGATTCGAACTGGACTTGATGCAAGATCATCGATAAGGTACACAAGCCCGGTGCCGTGAACGCGCCGGACCGGCTTCACCCGTTCGTGCCGTTTTCACGGCGGGTTCGAATTGAAAGCCTATGGACAGGCAGTTCCGGAAAGGAGGAGGACGTGACGACGCAGTTGACCGATGGCCAAAAATACCTGCTCCCCAACGGGGAAGTCGTGATTGCGAGACATCTTGCGGATGGGATCCTGCTGGAGTTTAAGAGGAAATATCGCGTGCCCCTCGAGGTGGGGGAGACGGGAGCGCTCATCCTCCGGGGAAACGAGACGGCCTGGAGGGTGGAGCAATTGACCCCTGTGAAGGACGATTGAAACGGACCGCGGGACCTTGCGAAGGCGGTGAGCGCCAAGAGGCGCCCTCTCCCGACCTCCTCGCCGGGAGAGGGCGAATCATGCTGCGGAATTTGGGGAGAAATCGCCGATCTTCCCCGCCCCTACGATTCCCGGTAGGTTCCGGGCGGAATGCAGGCGCCGTACCGGGATTTGGCTCCCTGGAGCTTGGCGATGGCGGCTTTCCAAATGGAGTAGACCTTCTCGGGGCAATCCGGGGCCGATTTCTCAAAGAAGGCAATGGCCCGGTTGAGCTTGGCAATCCAGGGATCGATTCGAAACTTGAAGAGCTCGTCGTAGAGCTCCCGGGAGAAATCCTCTTCCAAAAATTCCCGAAACATCCCGGCCAGGTCCTCATAGATGGGAATCCAGCCCAGGGGCGTCCGGTGAGCCCCAAACTCTCCGTGGACTCTGCGCTCCGCCCAATGGATCCACACCTTTTTTGCCATCTTGCTGGTGAGGAACTGCCCTCGGGAATTCTTCAGAAAGTAGTTCACCGTGTAGATCCTGGGGACGTTCTCCATTCCCCGGACGAAGTGGATGTTGTTGAGGACGTATTGGCCGATGGGATAGCTGATGAAGTCCAGGTTTGCCATGGGCTGCGGGGCCAGGACTCCTTCTTTTCCGATGGTGGCCGACGTGGTTTCCGATTCCAGAGTGCACGCCTTCAGAATGATTCCGCTTTCCCAGTCGGGGGATTCTTCGATGGGGACGGAGGTGTCGCTGTCGCGGCCTCCGTAAATGATCCCCCGCACCCACACCCCGTTCTTGGCCTTGTAGTTGTGGTCGATATTCTCCAGGTCCATCAGGCGGAGTGTATAGCGGGCGTTGCTGTGAGCGAAGGGGATTTCGTTTCCCAACTCGTCCTTCTTGCCACGGTACCAGTCTCCCGAGAAGTTCGTCCCCTTTTCGGGCACCTCCGTTCCCATTCCCAGCCAGTAAGGAGCGTTGTCGGGGCCCACCAGGACGTTGGAGTAGATGATTTCGTTGCCGGGGGTCTGGAGGGTCTTGAAAATGATGGGGTCGTCTTCGGGATTCACGTCCTTAATGATCCCGAATATGCCGCGCTCGACGTTCACGGCTCGGAATTCCCCCCCGATATTTCGGAAATAGGCGATGTCGTCTCCCACGATCTTCTCCCCCGGGAGCATGGCGGTGGAGGTCTTTCCGCAGGCGGAAGGAAAGGCCCCGCAAAAATAGGTGGACCGGCCGTCGGGGGGATTTTGAACCGCCATAATGAACATGTGTTCGCAAAGCCAGCCTTCCTGGCCGGATAGCCGGATGGCGAGGCGCATGGCGTGTTTCTTGAGCCCTACGCTGTTTCCCGCATACTGGTTGTTGGCCGAAAGGACCAGCATGTCTTCCAGGTCCTGGTAGATCCGGCGCTTGTCGAGATTGACGGAGTTTCCCCGATCATCCAGTTCCCCGGCGCTGTGGATGAACCGGAAGAACCTGTCCTTGTCTTCCATTCCCATGAAGTGCTCGTAGCCCCGGCGATACAAAATCTCTTCGGAATGGCACACATAGAAGGAATCGCTGATCTGGGCGCACCCGATGGAGAAAGGACTCAACGTCGGCCCTTCGCAGCTGAGCTTCACGACGGCCTCCTTGCCCTTCATGATTCCCCGGAGGATTTCCCGTATCTCGGCCATCCCCTCGTCCCGGTCCTTGGCGGCCAGGGCCTTCATGGGGGCAAGGAGTTCCCTGCGGACCAGGTTCTTGGTGGCGCCGGGTGCCCTGCCCTGGTCGTGATATCCGTCAAAGTGGACGGTGTGGCCCTCTTTTCCCAGCTTCTTTTCCTCCCCCAGCTCCAGGGACCTCTTGCGCAGGTATTCCGCGTCCTCGTCGCTGTCGTCGCACATATAGACCGACTCGGGCTCACACAACTCCACGTATTCGCCTACGAAGTTGAATAACTTCTCGTTGTTCAAAACCGCCAGCTTGTGAAAACTTTCCGCGGACATCTTGCCCTGCAACAGATCGAAATACCGGTTCCTCGTGAGATCAACCATCGCTTCTGCTCCCTTCTGACTCTCCATCTACCCGGCAAAGCCGGCGAATCGTGCGGCGTTCGCCCGAGACCGATCCGGACGGACGATGCGGCGTCATTGTGTGTGCCGATCAAGAGAAATCTGTAACAATTCCAAGGCACAACTGTCAAGGACTGTGTCCCCCGGCAAGCCCCTTTGCGGGGACCCCCCCCTGTGAAGACGATGTCGCCCGTTTCCAGGCCTGCCCGGAGAGCACACGGTCCTGTGGGAGGGTCCTCATCCCTGTCGGCCTTTTCCAAGGACCATCCCCAAAGGAGTGTACCCACCCCATGGCTTCCCTTCAAACAACACGCCGCAGGGGACGTCCCTTCCTTGTGCAAACTCCGTTCCAGGATAGGGGAGTTCAAAAAGAGACTTTCCCGGTGAGTTGGGTTGGAGCGGCTGGGGGACCTTTCTATTCAAGGACCAGTTCGGTGTCTTGGGTCAAGGCAAAACATTCCGGGGCCGTACCCTTCTTGTCGGCGATCTCCCGGCAATGCCTCACCAGGCGATCCATGTCCTCATCCTTCCGGTCCTGGTTGTGGTGGAAGAGACCGAGGCGCTTCACACCGGCCGCCATGGCGAGATCCAGGGCGTCCAGGTACGTGGAATGGCCCCAGGTTCTCGTGAAGGCGTATTCTTGGGGAGTGAATTCCGCGTCGTGGATGAGAAGATCGGAGCCTCGGGCAAATTCCACATATTCCTCGAAGCTCCTTCCGTTTTTGTGCCGGTATCCCAGTTCGTTGTCGGTGAGGAACACGAACTGCGTGTCCTTCTCCACAAACTTGAAGCCCAGTCCCACGTTGGGGTGGCTCAGGTGGATGGGGTGGATCTGAATCGAGTCGATGGTGAGGATGGAGGGGCAGCTTCCATCGTAGAGGATCCGGGCGTTGAGCTTGTCGAAAGGCACGGGAAAAAGCGGCGTGCTCATGGCCTTGGACAGGAGCCGCTGGATGTTTCCCTGGGCCGTGGGACATCCACGGAGGTGAAGGATGGTCTTGTCGCTGTAGATGGGCTTGAAGAAAGGGAACCCCAGGATGTGATCCCAGTGAGAATGGGTGAAGAGGATGTTGAACTCGGATCTTCCTTCGAGGATCAGCTTCTTGCCCAGCCGTCGCACTCCGGTGCCCGTGTCCACGATAATGATTTCATCGTTCCTGCTGCGGACTTCCAGGCAGCACGTGTCACCCCCATACCGAAAGTATTCCTTGCCGGACACGGGAATCGAGCCCCTGGCGCCGTAACATCGAACAATCATGGAGTCCTCCACCCACAAGAGCACTGCCCTTGGGACTCACAGAGGGGAACGAAAGGGTCCGGGGCCGTCGGTGGTGGCGTCATTGGTGGCCCACCATTCCTTTCTACCATAATTGAGGCTACAGATTCATCCATTCTCTCACCCGTCGCAGGCCGCAATCCGATTTCCTCGAAGGCTCTCCATCTCGTTGGATCAAAGCAGCGTGCGTGCGTCCCATTCTAGGCAAAAAGCCGCCGAGTCACTTGATCGGGATTCGAACGAAACCCCCGAACCCTTTTGGGTCCGAGGGTTGTGCGAGATCGTTTTGCTTTCCTAACAGGGGCCTTTGCGCCTATTCTTGTCCGCAAGGGGTGCAGTTGCCCCATTCGTCGATGCACTCTTCACAAAATGTCCGACGGCACATGCGGCATTCGGATACGGCGGCATCCCGGGTGTATTCCTCCCCGCATGCGGCACAGGTGAACATCTTTTCTTCGGTCGAATGCTGTGCCATGGTGTGCTCCTTTCCTGTGGTTCGGTTCTTCGCTTATTGGAAACTATTGGCGGAAACGGCCGTGTCAAGGGTTTTCGGAAAGGCTGTCGAGTGTCTACGATCCATGGCGCCGGATGCCGGAGTTGAGGGCTTCGTTCCCGGTCCCCGCGGGGATCCTGTGGGATTCGTCCGTGGGGGGCTCAGGTTCCTAGCAGTTCAAGGACCGTTTGAGCCACTCCTTGAGAGGTTCACTGACGGCGTAGACCTCGACGCCGGGCTTGCGGCCCCCTTCGGCGACAGCCTCGAGAATGAGCTCCTCGGGAGCTTCCACCCGGGCGATTTCCACCATTTGGGAGACGTCCCGCCTCACCAGGGTCACGCACAAGGGCCTCTCCCATCCGTAAACAAGAAAATAGTAGCTTGCCTGGCCCGGGTATCGTACGAAATCGTCTTTGCGAGCCCAACCCGTGCCCCATTCCAGGTAAGTTTCCACCGCCTTTTCCGGAGTCATATCCCAATCGATTTGATCAATGATTTCCCGGTGTCGTTGCAGTTCCTCCAGGTTCCACACGGCAGTCCCTCCGTTATTTGGGGGTCCGCGGGACCGGGTTTGAGGCCCTCAGCCCGTACCGGTCCCACGAGTGGTTTCATCCGGCAGACCGAAATCATCCATCGGCACAGACAAGGGTAAGTCTCCCAAGACTTCCCCGCAATGCAAAAGCATCCAACCTTTCGAAAACTCCGGAAGCCCCGCCTGTTTCGAACCTCGGTCCAGGGAATGCTCTCCGGAATTGTTTCAAGTTCTTGCTTCCATGTGACGATGACTGGCTCAAAGGTAATATGCACAGACGTTGGGAGACATAAGGAACACGCTCACAAGGATGCGGCGATGTGCCGGGACCGGCGACCGGATGCACAAGAAGGTGCTTTCCGCGAGGGGATCGGCCGGTGCCGGGAAGAGGGGTTCCCGGGCGGCCGGGCACCTGGGCTTGAGGACGAATGTCCCGAAAGGCGGTCTTCCCCTCGTGAATGATTTCGCGGCAGCTGCAATGCCTTTGGAAATCGGGGGCTGTTTCGAAAGGAGGTATTCATGAGAATCAGGCTGGGGCTTCAGGCAAAATTAATCCTGGGCGGTATCGGGTTTATGCTGACTCCAATGCTCATTGTCAGCTTTTTCTCAACGATCAAGGCTTCGAGTGCCATGGAGTCCATTTCCAGAAACGGCGCGGCCAACCAGGCCCAAAGTACCGCGGACATGATCCAGCGAATCCTCCTCGAGGAAATCAAGCTTGCGACGGACCTTTCCGTGGGAAACACCACCATCGACGTCGGGACCAAAATGGCCAGAGAAGGACATGATGGATCTTCCCAAGAGGTCGAAAAGCTGAGCCGGAAGCTCACCGAGGCGATGAAACGGATTGGAAAGGATTATGAAACGATCCTTGTGGCCGACCAGAACGGCCTCGTCTATGCGGACGGCTGCGGCGGGGCTTCCGTGGGGACTACCGTCCAGAGCACGGATTACTTTGGAGGAGTCAGATCGGGAAAGGTAACCCTCGGTTCCGTCCAGCCGTCCATAGTGACCAAGGAACCCGTTCTTCCCATCGGCGCTCCGGTCTTCTCCAAGGAGGGAGATTTCGTCGGCTGCCTGGTGGTGGTCCTGAAATCCGACTTCCTGAACGGTCAAATTGCGGACACGCGGGTCGGGCAGACGGGCTACGTGTTCCTGGTCGACAAGGGCGGCCGGATCATTGCCCACCCCAAAAAGGACCTCATCCTGAAGGTCAACATTTCGTCGGTCAAGGGCATGGAAACAATCGCCGAAAAAATGAGGCAGGGACATTCGGGGGTGGAGGAGTACTCCGTTGAGGGGATCCGGAGCCTCGCAGGCTTTGCTCCCGTGAAACTGACGGGGTGGAGCGTTGCCGCGACCCAGCCCCTGAGCGAAGGGATGACTTTGGTGCAATCCGTTCGCAACAGCATCCTGGTCATGGCCGGCATCTTCCTCCTCGCAGCCTTCCTGGTCATGGTGTTCGGGGCGAGGGAAACGGCCAAACCGATCCGGTTCGCCGCCGAGGGTTTGGGGGAAGGCGCCGAGCAAGTGGCTCGCGCCTCGATGGAGGTTTCCCAGGCCAGCCAGCAGGTGGCCCGGGGAACACTGCAACAGGCGGCGTCCCTCGAGGAAACCTCCTCCTCCCTCAAGCAGATGTCTTCCATGACCGCTCGAAACGCGGAAAACGCCGCCCGCGCCAATGCTTACATGGAAGAGGCCATGACCACGGTGGATGAGGCCAGTCGGTCCATGGCGGGGTTGACGGCCTCCATGCAGGAGATATCCGGGGCTAGTGAGGAGATTGGGAATATCATCAAGACCATCGACGAGATTTCCTTTCAGACCAACCTGCTTGCCCTCAATGCAGCGGTGGAGGCGGCGAGGGCAGGGGAAGCCGGGGCAGGGTTCGCCGTGGTGGCGGACGAAGTGAGAAGATTGGCCGTTCGAGCGGCGGATGCCGCAGGGAATACCTCGATCCTCATCGAAAAAACAGTGAGGAAGGTCCGGGAAGGATTCGGACTGGTCAACCAGACCAATACCGAGTTTCGTCGGGTTGCGGACTCCGTGGCAAAATCCGGAAGCCTGATCACGGAGATCGCCGCGGCCTGTCGGGAGCAATCTCAGGGGATTTTGCAGATCAACCAAGCCGTCTCCGACATGGACCAGGTCGTCCGGTCGAACGCGGCCGGTGCCGAGCAGTCCGCGGCAGCGGCGGAACAGATGAATGCCCAGGCCCGACAGATGGAGGAATTCGTCGGAGGATTGGTTGCGTTGGTCAAGGGCGAAAGAGGCAATGGGGACAGGGGAGAAAGGACAGCCTTGTACGCCTGCGAGGGGAGTTTCCCCGGGCTGGATCCGGGAAGCCCGGGGTCTCGGATTTCGGCAGGGAGGCTGTCGAGTGCCGACGGCAACTCGAGAGGGACCCTGCCCGGCGGTGATCCTCGATCCCTGGCGGATCGGTCGGGCTGTCTTCCCGGAAACCGGGACTAGGACAACCCCAGGCTCGGGCGACAGTGGTCTTTTGCGACCCCTGCCGGGTTTCGTCCTCTTTCTTCCCGAGACGGTTCGTTCCCGCGGAGCAGGGGACCGGGGTTTCCTTTCAGCCTTTTTCCCATCCTTCTTCCAAGGCGGAAGAATCGGTGGACGGCCTTCTTGGCCGGGAACGGCTCTGACGGTCCCGGTCGCCGATTTTTCCAGTTGTCTGCATCAAGTTCTGCAGATTGGATCGGAGCATACGGAACCTGTTTTTGCCGATGTGCATCGGCCATCGTCTTGACCCGCGGAAGGGCCGCCGAGAATGACTCTCCCCATATCCCGACGGCCATGGAAAGTATGCCCAGATCGACCGTTGCACGGAGATCCCCGCTTGTGAAAGGAACAAGTGCAGCTATCGAGACGACGGGTACTAGAGATCGGTCGCCGTCTGCCGGGGCCCGACGAGGGGCCCCGGTGATTTCCCCTGCGCCGGGTCCGGGCAGGGGTCGAATGGAAGGAAAGTGGAAGACGGAAAGGACCTGAAGGAGGAGCAAGGACCTCGCGCGTTGAGACCCGACAGTATCGATCGCGCAAGACGAGGGCGGAAGACGGGGAGAATTTCCGGGAGCCCGGTGGAACGCGAGATCATTCGGGGGGCTGCCAGAAGCAAACATCCCCGGCAATTTCCAGGAGCTCGGGGAAGATGTCCATGAGGGCCACTACCCCGACGATTCTGCCCTCGCGGACCACCATGGGTTGACGGATGTTTTCCTTGAACATCATGTAAATGGCCCGGTTGATGGTATCGTCCTCCTTGAGGAGGGGATGGAGGGGAGACATGACGTCTCTCACCTTCTTCCGGGATTGCTTGTGAACCAGCTCAAAAAAATCGGTTTCCAGCCATTGCATTCGTTCCTGGACTTCGGCGATCTCTTCCGCCGCCTCGGCTGCTTTGACGGAGATCGTCCGCTGAAGGGTTTTTGAAATGTCGGCCTTCTTGGCCGATTCCGGCACAAGTCCCCGAATCAGGTCGTACATGGAGAGCTTTCCCACAATCTCCCCCGCAGCATTCTTCACGAAAAGCGTCTTATGGTACCTGCCCGGCTCGCCTGCCTGGATCTTGTCATAGTTGTGGCGAATGATCTTGAGAGCATCGCAGAGTCTGTCGTCCGCCCCGACCATGTCGTAGTCTTCGATGGGGGACATGATCTCTCTTACCGTCTTGTTTCCCGTCATGTTGAGACCTCCTGTCTGTTGATAATGGGCGAAATAGGGGCACGGATTTTCGCCGAGTCTTGCGGATACTCGTCACTAGTAGCATAGCCCCCGCCCGTCTTCAACTGCCGGCATTTCCTTCACGGGCATCCGCCTTCGGACGGTTTCGAGGTTTCCGGCTGAAGACCTCCGGGAATGGGGGATTGTGCTCATGCGGATCTTTTTGCAAACGATAGGCCTTTCATTGTATGCTGCCCGTGTACCTTCATGGTCTCCCGCCTCGGCAGCGGCCGGACAACCAAAGACTCGACGGGCCGTCCCGGGGGTTAGGAGCGTCAACCTTGTGGAATGACCCCTCTCATGCGCCGTGACGGTGGTTGCGCAGGAAATCGGTCCTCGTCTTCCCAAAACGCCAACCAATCGAGGAAAAGGGGATGCCATGGTTCTGGGGAGAAGTCTGCGGATGATGTTGTTGTTCTCTTCGGTGCTGGTTCCTCCGTGTCCGGCCAAACAAGGGAAGGCTGGGAACCCCCGGGACTCGGCCGCGATCCGGGGAGTGGTGGAAGGGCTTCACAAGTCATTCAACGCCCAGGACCTCAAGGGGGTGATGATGGCTTTTTCGTCCGACCCGCATATCGTCCTCATGGGCACCGGCCCCGGAGAAGTGTAGGTGGGAGACGAAGCCGTGAGGGGAGCCTTCAACCAATTCTTCAACCGGTTCGAGGCCAATGCTTTGAACTTCCGATACGACTGGGTTGTTTTCGCTTCCCGGGGCGGTTCCGGCTGGTTTGCAGGGACCACCACGATGGAAGCCGTGGTGAAGGGGGAGAAAAAGGAACGAAGTTTCAACATGTCCGGGAACCTCCGGAAGGAAAAGGGCAAATGGCGGATTGTCGCCGTGCACATTTCCCGGCTGCGCGCCGAAGAGCAACCGGCTGCAGGGATGGGTTCCGCCTCGGGCACCGGGGCCGGGGGGACCCGGTTGCTCGGGGCCGCTTGAAGTCAAGCGATTGAGATCATGAATGATACCCTGGTCCAAAACGTTCCGGTCGAGAGAATCGAAGCCTACCGAGGACGCAGAATCATCGTCCGATGGCAGGATTCGGAGAGGATCGATCCGGGCCTGACCGACAACCCGGAAAGCATCGCCTACCTCCAGGTGCTGGGGACGGGGGGAAACCTCGATGAGCTGTTTCGCTGGGAGCAGCCGGTACCGGTGGACCTGGTCCTCGAGGACCTCGAGAAGGAACTTCCGCTTCTCTACCGGTATTCCCCCCTATCGGCCCGTCACCCGGTCCGGGTTTTCATTCCGGTGACGTCGGGGTTTTCTAGAGCAGTCAAGCTGGCTGCGTCCCTGGATTTTGCGGTCAAGCTCGAGCCTTCCCAGCCGGACCCCCAACGGATGGGAGAGCTTTTCCGGGTCGTCGACTTCTACCTGCACCAGTGGACGGTCTCTCAGCCGGTGGAGTTCATCCACTCCATGTTTCCGGGGTTCTCTCACGGATCGCCCTTTACCCTTTGGGCGGTGCAGGAAGAAGACCCGTCGCGGTTTCGATTCGTAACCCGGGAAGGGGAAGAAACCGTCTCCCGGAAATTTGCCGGGGTCGAACCGGGACACGAGCTTCCTTCTTTCATAGCCGGGTTCAGCCGGGAACTCCTCGAGGATGCCGGGGAATGTTGTGACTGCCGGTCCTTCGAAGTCTGCCTCGGGTATTTCAAATGGCCGGAAAAGGACTATCGATACGACGGGGTGAAAAGACCCTTCGATCGGCTGGAGAAAACGGCCGAGGACTGAAGGGGGATCTTTCCTGGTTTGTTCCGCTCCGGGGAGAGGGGGGAATGATGACGCGGGGGCCCTTGTCCCTCATCCTGCTCCCGACCCTCCTGTGCGACGCCGATTGTGAATTCTGCATCGAGAAGAAGACCGATGGGCAGCTCACCCACGACGAACTCTCGGTCGTGGTCCGCAAAGTGGTGGACCACATGGTGCGGGAGCACATCGAAACTCTTTCCGTCTACCGGCAAGGGGGCGAAGTCATGACCCCGGCTCCGGAATGGTTCGAAGAGGCTCACGGGATCATCGGGGAGGCCGTGAATTCCGGCCGTCGTCGGGTCGAGCACTTCGTCCAATCCAACCTGATCGCCTACAGCGACCGCCGGGATTGGGTCCTTGCCCAAATGTTCGGCAACAGCGTGGGAACCTCCATGGACTATCCCGGTCTCCATCGGAAGCTCAAGAGGGGGGTCCGAAGGAATACGACCGAATATGGTCGCGGAATGTTCGAGCGGCAAGAGATGCCGGCATCGAAGTCGGGGTGATCCCCATTCCCAATGAACGGACCCTCGAGTTGGGTGCCGAACGGTCCCATTCTCACTTCACGGACGAGTTGGGAATCCAGGATTTTCAGGTGAATACCCCGTTTCCCGGAGGGGCCTCCAATGCGGTCAAACCGGGTTATCCCCTGGAGACCGGGCGGTTGAGCGAATTCCTGGTGGCTTTGGCTCGGGTTTGGCTCGAACGGGGTTTCGAACGCGGGGTGCGTGTCGGTCCCTTTGACGGGCTGGTGCGCTATTTCGTCCATGGCGGCAAGGACTTCCTGTGCATATGGCGGGACAATTGTGCCAACGAGTTCGTCTGCATTGACCCCCGGGGCCATGTGGCTCAATGCGACTGCTGGGCGACCAGCTACCCGGAGTCACGGTCCGGCAACGTCTTTGATTCCGGAAGCCTGTCGGACTTGCTTCGAAACAGTCCGGCCCGCCTGAGGATTCAATCGAGACCCGGAGTCCTGATCCGAACGGAAGACTGCCTGGACTGCAATTCCCTGAGCATTCGCCATGGAGGATGTCCGGTAAGGGCCTACAGCGGATACGGGGACCTTTTTCGGAAAGATCCCTACTGCGCGCTTCACGGGCGGATCTTCCCCGCCGTGGAGGAACTGGCGGCGCGATACGTGAGCTGAGGGTGGAAGGGGAGTGCACGAGGATGCCGAGTCGCAAACGGGGTAGGGCTCTGGACTGCCTCGATGGAGGGTGCAATGACTGCGGAACGGCCCAGTGGGAACACCGGTGGCAACGAGGAACCCCTTGAGCGCATCCGGGGGATGCTGAAAAGCAAGTCGGCCGAAGGGGTAGGTCGAGGGGGTGCAACGGAGGGGAGGGTCCCGCCGTACGGCGATCTGACCTTGTTGAATACCTCTCGGCTGATCCTGGATTCGGTTGGGAGCTCCTTTCTCGAGGATATTTTCCGGGACTTTACGGAGCTCTTGGGTACCACCTGCGCGGTCTATGAGAAAAACGGCGATTACGCCCTGAGGATGTTCCCGCCCGGTTGGTGTCGGTTCATGGATCAGGCATCCAGGGATGCTTGCCCCACGGCGGATAACCGGGAGGCCATCGAGTCCGGCCAATGGCACTGTCATGAGTCCTGCTGGAAGGAAGCGGCTCTCCTTTCGATCCGAGACAAAGGGCCCGTAGACGTCGCCTGTCGCGGGGGAATCCGGTTGTTTGCCGCCCCGATTCTCGCGGGTGGGGAAGCCGTCGGCGCCGTCAGCATGGGCTACGGAGATCCACCCCGCGACGAGGCAAGGCTGAACGAATTGGCCAATGCCTACGGTGTCCGGAAAGAAGAGCTCCGCCGACACGCCGACGCTTACCCTACGCGCCCCCCGTTCATCCTGGATTGGGCCGGGAAGCACCTTGTCTCCGTGGCGCGATGGATTGGTGAGATCGTGGAGCGAAGGCGGGCGGAGCAAGCCCTGCACAGGAGCGAGGAGGAATTCCGAGCCTTGCTGGACCATGCCAAGGACGCGGTTTTGATCCATGACGCCCAAGGCCGCATCCGGGAGGCAAACCTGGCAGCCTGCGAGCGCCTGGGGTACCGTCGCGAGGAATTTTTGAAAATGACCCTTCTTGACCTGGTGGATCCCGAGCAAACCGCCCAGGTCCCCCAGCGGTTCAATACGCTGCGAAAACAGGGTCATCACTTCTTCGAGAGCGTTCACCGAAGGCGCGACGGCACGGCGGTGCCGGTGGAAGTGTCCGTGCGGCGTCTTGAACGGGCGCGGGAAGAGCTGTTCCTGGCCGTCTGTTCCGACCTCACGGAGAGAAAGCGGGCGGAAGCCGCCCTGGCCGAGGTCGAGAAGCGTTTCTCGGTGTTCATGGAACACCTGCCTGCGGGAGTCTTCATCAAGGACCCGTCGGGGCGTCTCCTGTTTGCCAACCGGTACCTCAAGGAGCTTTTCGACTGGGGCGATTGCGTTGGGAAAACCACCTGGGAGCTTGTGCCCCGGGAACTGGCCGAGAGGATGGTTGCCGATGACCGAAAAGCCCTGAACGAGGGTCCCCTGGTCATCCAGGAGACGGTCACCGACCCCCGCGGCACCGAACACTTCTTCGAAACCTACAAATTCCCGGTCGAGGTTGTCGGCTCCCCCCCTCTGCTGGGAGGCATCACGGTGGACATCAGCAAGCGCAAGCGGGCCGAAGATGCGCTCGAGAAGCGCATACTGGCGTTGACCCAACCCCTGGATGATGCCGGAAACATTTCGTTCGAAGACCTGTTCAACCTGGCCGATCTCCAGCACCTCCAGGATCTGTTTGCGGAAGTCTGGGGGGTTGCCGCCCTCATCACGCGACCGGACGGCACCCCGATCACGCGACCGAGCAACTTCACCGATTTCTGCAGCAAGTTCATCCGCAGGAGTGAGAAAGGCATCCATAACTGTCAGGTATCCGATGCGACCCTGGGACGGCATAATCCCTCGGGACCGATCATCCAGAAGTGCTTGAGTGCCGGCTTGTGGGGCGCCGGAGCCAGTATCACCGTTGGCGGGCGCCACATCGCCAGCTGGCTCATCGGCCAGGTCCGCAACGAGGCTCAAAGCGAGGCGCAGATTTTGGAATACGCCCGCCTCATCGGGGTCGACGAAGGAGCGTTTCGGGAGGCCTTCCTCAGGGTCCCCATCATGTCCGAGAGGACCTTCGAACAAATCGCCCACTCGCTTTTCGCCCTGGCCAATCAGCTCTCCAATACCGCCTTCCAGAACATCCAACAGGCCCGGTTCATCGCCCAACTCAAGCGGGCCGAGGAAATCCTGCGGGAGAGCGAGGCGAAATTCCGGGGCATTTGTGAAGAATCGCCCATCGGCATCGAGCTCTACGACCGGCAAGGCACGCTGCTCCACGCCAACCGTGCCGCTTACGACATCTTTGGCGTTTCCGATCCCTCGACGGTGAAAAAGTTCAACCTTTTCGGAGATCCCAACCTGAGCGAAGAACTCAAGGCCAGACTGCGGCGAGGGGAAAATGCACGCATCGAGATTCCGTTCGACTTCGAGCGAGTGAGGGCCCTCGGGTTGTACGAGACCGCCAAGAGTGGGGTCGTCCATCTGGACGTCTTGGTCACCCCCTTGAAAGAGGTCGCCCAGGGACCCGTCATCGGGTACCTGGTGCATATCCGAGACATCACCGAGCGCAAACGGGCCGAAGAAGCCCTCCGGGATTCGGAAGCAAGGTACGCGGTGGTAGTGGAACAAGCGAAGGACGGAGTGGTGATTATCCAGGACGACGTTCTCCAATTCGTCAATCGTTCCGTGGGAGACATCCTGGGATATGCCCAGGGAGAAATGATCCACACGCCTTTCTCGGATTATGTGGCCCCGGAGTATCGCCCAATGATCGCCCAGCGGGTCAGGGATCGACTGGAAGGCAAGGAGGTCCCCTCGGTCTACGAAGCCGCACTGGTTCGCAAAGACGGCACAAGGATCGAGGTGGAGCTCTCGGCAAACATCATTCAATACGGCGGAAAGACCGCGGACCTGGGCCTCATTCGCGATATCACCGAGCGAAAGCGAATGGAGGAGGAGCGCCGCAGATTCGAAGTCCAGATGCGTGAAGTCCAGAAGCTCGAGAGCCTGGGAGTGCTTGCGGGAGGGATCGCCCACGATTTCAACAATCTCCTCATGGCCATCCTTGGAAACGCCGACCTGGCCCTTGCCTCGATTTCTCCCACGTCCCGCGCCCATCACCACGTGGAGGAGATCGCCCGGGCTTCCCTTCGGGCCGCGGACCTCTGTCGGCAGATGCTGGCCTATTCCGGGAAAGGACGCTTCATGGTCGGCTTCTACGACCTCTCGGAAATCGTCCGGGAGATGGCACAAATGCTCGATGTTTCCATCTCCAAGAAAGCGAGGACCCGTTTCTCGCTCACCCCGGATCTTCCGGCGGTGGAAGCGGACGCAACCCAGTTACGCCAGGTGGTCATGAACCTCATCACCAACGCTTCGGATGCACTGGGAGAAGAAGGAGGGGTCATTTCCATCGCGACGGGTGTCAAGGAGTGCCATGAGGCGTACCTTTCCGAGGGTTACCTGGACGACGGCCTACCCGGGGGAACCTACGTCTGCCTTGAAGTATCGGATACGGGATGCGGGATGGACGCCGAAACCCTAAGCAAGGTGTTCGATCCATTCTTTACCACGAAGTTTGTGGGTCGGGGACTGGGCTTGGCTGCGGTGCTGGGCATTGTCCGCGGCCACAAAGGAGCCGTCAAGGTCCGCAGTGAGGTCGGGGAAGGAACTACCTTCGAGATCCTCTTGCCTGCCGTGGCATGGGAGTCGGGCGGGAAGGCGGGAGTCGCGGGACCAGGCATGTCGCTGCAGGGGGGAATGCAGGGCGGGGGCACCATCCTCCTGGTGGACGACGATCCCCGGGTACGAAGCGTGGCGTCGGAGATGTTGGTCCAACTGGGCTTCCAAGTCCTGGGCGCGGAAAACGGTCGAGAGGCCCTGGATGTCTTCCGAACCCGCAGGGCCGAGATCGCCTGTGTGATCCTGGACCTTTCCATGCCGGTGATGGGCGGCGAGGAGGCTTTCCGGGAACTGCGCAACGTGAGCGGCGACGTGCCCGTCCTCGTTTCGAGCGGCTACACGGAACAGGACGTGGCGCAACGTTTTGCGGGCAGAAAACCCACGGGGTTTATCCAGAAACCATACACCATAGCCAATCTGCGCGGGGCCCTGGAGGAGGCGCTCCGCCCACCCGAGGATCCCCGGCCTGCCTGACGCTGACGGGCATAGTGAACAGCCTTTGGAGTTCCGGGGACTCGTGAAAACCGTGCTCCCAAACCGCAACGCGCTGCGGCAAACGGTTGGGATCACACGCCGGGCCAAACCCTGTGGTGGTGTCGGGCGGTCGCTCTCTTAAGGCCTGGTTAAGGTCGAGCCTCGTGGCGGCCGATCCTTAGATCCTGCTGCTGAGCTCCGGGTCCCAGGGTCTCGTCTCGGTTTGCAGCCGTGCCCGCACCCCGGCGCAACTCGACGTCGTAGTAGGATTTGAAGACCTCCCGGATCGACCGGGTGTCCGGCAGCACATAGACAATGCCGCTTGTCCCGGTAAAGGCCGGAAGCACGATGCTGTCAAAGAAGTTGGCCGGAACATTGATACAGCCGTAAGAGATCCGGTTGTCGGTGGCCGTTGGGGTGGCCAGTCGCTCCAGGCGGCGCTCCGCGGGCTTTGTCGTGACCACCCGATGCAGGCCCACGGAAGACTCGTAATCCACCCAAAGCATTTCCTTGCCCTTGGGATCGTAACCCATCGCGGCCACGAAACGGCCTGCAGGGGTCGTTCGTTCCTCGGGACGAACCTCGGACAACTTCCGTTGCCCGATTCCGGGGATGGATTCATCCCCCCGCGCCAGGCCCAGCAAAACCGGGGCTGCGCCGAGAAGTCGCCCGTCCGCATCAAAAACGAAGACCTTGGCGTTTACCTTGTCGATGATCGCGAACGTCAATCCTAGATTGTCTCCGGAGTCAACGACCCAGTCCGCCACCTGCTGAGTGTCTCGAGACTTCGGCTCCTGACCGAAACAGGCCCGTTTGGGATGGGATGCGACCTCATGGTGGGCCTCATAAGCGGAGACGGCTGTCGGCACTTCGGAAACGGATACGGCAAGGCTCGGGTTGGACGGTTGCGCCGCGGTCTCCACCGCCGCAACCGGGTGGGGGATCAGACCGACGGCCAGCAGGCCCAGGCAAAGTCCCCGGGTCATGACGGCCGTGAGGGCGCGCACGCTCCCCCGGTCCCCCGCGCCGCGCAACTTTCCCCAAAGGCGCAGCCGTGTCGGCTTTGTCACCGCAACGTAAAATAATCCTTGCCGTGTCGGCATGTTCTTCTTTTCCGAGGATAACCGAAAGGCGCCCTGTCTCGTGATCATCGTTCCACGAGACAGGGCAAGGTGGGAGGCCTAGTTACGAGCAGGCTTCGGCGGAGGTGGTGGTGGAGGCGCCGGAGCCGGAGGTGCGGGTTTGACTACCGCAGGTTGTGGAGGCGGCTCCTCCACCGGTTGCTTCCGGACACACGAGCAACCAGCCAAAGAGAAACTGATGCAGATGATGAATAATGCAAACCAAAATGATCTTTTCATAACCCACCCTTTCTCAGAATCCGTTGTTGTTAGTCTTCACTCTTTTCCCATTGAACCTTCCTAACGACCGGTTCAACACCCCCTGCCGAAATGAAACCCGTCCACCCTCAAAACCTTCACTGAAGACCGTACATGTATCCTGAATATAGTCAAGTTCATTTTAACGGTCGGATGGCCCGGGGCCTTCATTCCACAACTAGCCCCTCGACCGTGAGGGTCCCGCTCGGGGCCTCCGTCCCCCGGGCCGGACCCGCCTGAATCCTTGCCCGAAGGCAAAGTACGGCAAATCCGAATGCACAACCGCCCAAAGACTTCAAGAAGCCGGGGCCGCGATGGCGTCGTGATCGAACGGACCGACTGCACGCCTTGATTTCGGGGTTCTTGCCGGGTTTCGGCAAGAGGAGCCTCCCCAACCGAAATATAGGCCGAAGATCGAGTTTCCGGGTACAAGAAGGGATCCCCATTCCGCGATCTAATACAAGGATTTGATGTCGGCCTCCTCTTCCTCCTCGGGAACCCCCTCTTCTTGCCTCGATGTTGCTCGGCTGACTACTTGGACCGGAGCGGGGTCGTCCACATCCAACTCGGTTTCGTTGACGATTTCTCCCGGCGTTCCAACCTTTGCCCAATTGTACACAAAAACGGCGTTCTGATAGATCAGCCGGACGCATCCGTGAGAAGCGGCATACGTTGGCAGAATGCCGCCATGAAGAAAGTAATTCCCGAACAGTCTCAACGAATACGGCATCCATGCATTGTCGTACTTGGTCGAGTAATGGTCTTTCTCCTTGGACAATATCACGAACTTCCTGGCCGGGGTTCCTCCGTTCTTTCCGGATGAGATGGGAAAGAGATGAACCAGCTTCCCGTATTCATAAAGCCCAAGGCACTGCTGGCCTATGTCAATCAAAATGAACTGCGGCAGCTTGGAAATGGATTCGATGCGTTCGGGAAGGATCTTGGGTCGTATGGAAAAGTTCAGCGGGACATAGATGAACTCGACATCGGTGCTCAGGCTGTCGGTGCCTCCTACCACGGCCATCGGTTCGAGGCGATTGATCAGGGCGATCTGCTGTCGGAAAAACTGGTAGTTGTGGTCGAAGTACTCCACGAAACGACAAAAGTAGTTCATGGATTGGCCCTTTGGGAGAAATATCTTCATGCAGGGGACCCCATCCACTTCAACGATTTTACGGTCGGTGGGAAACTTGAGAAGTTCGGCATATAGCCTTCCGTCAATGGCTGCCGGAGCGGCAGCGGCTGTTGGGGATAGGCAGCACGGAGTCCCCCAGAGGAGCAAGAACAAAAGCCATGTTCGCGAATAATGTCCCCCCACGATTCTCCAATCCAATGCGGTGCCAAACGGCCAACAATGCCATTCTACCGCGTCAGGAGCCACTAACGCAAGAGAGGGTTGAGAGGTTCGCATGATTTCTCTACTAAAACAAGCACATGGACAGCATGGACGGGTTAGGTGGACGGACCAAATGGACGGACTGCGTGGAAAAAGAGGAGGGAAAATGCCCAGTTGCCGACAGAGCCGCAGTTTCACGATCCCGGGCATCACTTCGACCCCCCCCGCTTGTATCCGATGGCGTCGACCTGGGAATGAGGCGAGCCCCGCAGGGGCGGGATGAGGAACCCCGGGGCAGTACCCCGGGGTATGGGGTCAACATCCGTCAACACGAGCCCCGAAAGGGCGGGCCCATTGTTGTCAGTTCCATATGAAACGTTCGTCGTAGGGTACCCGGTATTTTCGAGAAGCGACCCCGAGTTTCGGGTCGGTAGACACACGAGGCCAGCCCGGTTGTCAAGCTACTGAAAACTGAACTTTGGCAGAATGCATGTAACTCAAGTTTCGCACATGTTTTAAGTGCTTTCCAACATAGCACGATCAATTAAATCCAGGACATAGAGGAAGTTCTCAGTCTCAAGATTGTCCTGAAATAGTTGGCTTGACATCATGAAAAT
>Ga0116192_1000996_pt1 | contig 20356 bp, 19 predicted proteins | sample AD_UKC113_MetaG_FD_89876 | JGI IMG/M metagenome (GOLD analysis project Ga0116192, IMG submission 89876) | Active sludge microbial communities of municipal wastewater-treating anaerobic digesters from Hong Kong - AD_UKC113_MetaG | ecosystem: Engineered > Bioreactor > Anaerobic > Digestate... | reverse complement strand
TACTTATGAATTGATGGTGTTGATCGAACGTCTGCTATGGACAAATCATCCATTACCAGACGCCCGCACAAGTCACCTGCGCACACTGTCAAAGATCTCCAGAATCGGCCTCAGCGCCTTTCCCGTTTCACCCCAGCGCCGTAGCACCCGAGTGAGCCGCCCATTATAGCGGGCTTTTTCGTTTCGTCAACACCTCATTTCGAGGCCGCTGCCAAAACCGCTTCACCGCATCCCCGAAGGTCTTTGCCGAAGCGAGCCGCACATTATGCAGCCTTTTTTGCCGCCGTCAATACCCTCTTGCGGGGGCGTTGATGGCCTCACCGCGTGTGACCAAGGTCAGTAGCGGCGAGGGGGCGCATCTTGCCCATGTTTTTGATGTTTGAACAGTCTTGACGTGTTGACGAATTACGGGCATCGCGCGCATGGTGCGCGCTTGTTCAATCGCTACGAGACACCCAGATGCAACGCATCGCTCTTTTTCTGCTTGTCACTTGTTCGCTGTCTGCCTGCGCCGATGCGCGCCAACCATGGGTGGAGCTTGCTGGCCACCGATACACGGTCGAGCTTGCCAAGGATGACGCCGAGCGCGCCCGCGGCTTGATGTTCCGTGACGCCATGGCTGCCGATCGCGGCATGTTGTTCATTCACGACGTGCAAGAGCCACAGGCCTACTGGATGAAAAACACCAAAATCCCGCTGGATATTTTGTACTTCGATAACGACCGTAAGCTGGTGTCACAACAACGCGATGTACCACCGTGCTCACTGGGCGACGGCTGCCCGCCCTACCCCAGCAATGCACCAGCACGTTACGTGCTTGAACTCAACGCCGGTCAAGCTGAAAAACTAAAGTTGCAAGATGGTGCGGTGCTCACGTTTGCACCCAGCATTCCGCAGGCCAAGTGATCGCTTAGGCCTCGATCAACTCGTAGTCGTCCTTGCCAACACCACAGTCCGGGCACGTCCACGTCTCGGGGACATCCTCCCACCGCGTGCCCGGCGCAATGCCATCTTCAGGCGCCCCCTGCGCCTCGTCATAGACATGGCCACAAACCACGCACATATAGCTGCGAAAGGGGGCATCGGAGACGGGAGCAGGCATTGGCGCGATAATCCAAAGATGGTTACGTGGATTGTCCCATCCTCGCGTAGCCTTCGCCATTTTTTGCCGCTTCGTCATAGCAGACCAACATGAACTCAGACCACTCGCACGCCCTGTTCACCCGCGCCCAATCGCTGATGCCCGGCGGCGTCAATTCACCGGTGCGCGCCTTCAAATCAGTGGGCGGCGAGCCGTTTTTTGTGCAGCGCGCGGAGGGACCGTATTTGTTCGATGCCGATGGTAATCGCTATATCGATTACGTCGGCTCATGGGGGCCGATGATCGTGGGCCACAATCATCCGAAGGTGCTACAGGCGGTGATTGATACGGCGCGCAATGGCCTGAGTTTTGGAACACCAAACCCGCTGGAAGTCACGATGGCCGAGACCATCACCCAGCTGATTCCAAGTTGCGAAATGGTGCGCATGGTGAACTCCGGCACCGAGGCCACACTGTCGGCGATTCGGCTTGCGCGTGGTGCCACCGGGCGCAGTCGCATCGTCAAATTTGAAGGCTGCTATCACGGTCATGGCGATTCGTTTTTGGTCAAAGCCGGTAGCGGTGCATTGACCTTCGGCGTGCCCACCTCGCCGGGCGTTCCCAAGGCCTTGGCCGACCTGACCTTGACATTGCCCTACAACGATTTTGATGCTGCAACACATCTGTTTGACGACTGCGGTAGCGACATCGCGGCATTGATCATCGAGCCGGTAGTGGGCAACGCCAATTGCCTGCCGCCACGCGATGGCTATCTGCATCATTTGCGCACACTTTGCACGCAGCATGGCGCACTATTGATTTTTGATGAAGTGATGACCGGTTTCCGCGTTGCACTCGGCGGCGCGCAGGCGCGCTACGGGGTGACGCCGGATCTTTCCACCTTCGGAAAAATCATCGGCGGCGGCATGCCCGTAGGCGCGTACGGCGGCCGCCGCGAACTGATGCAGCAGATCGCACCGAGTGGACCGATCTATCAAGCCGGCACCCTCAGCGGCAATCCGGTGGCAATGGCGGCGGGGCTGGCGATGTTGGACTTGATTCAAGCGCCGGGCTTCTACGATGCATTGGAGGCCAAAACCCATGCCCTGTGCGATGGCCTAGAGGCCGCCGCGCGCGATGCCGGCGTGGCCTTCAGCACACAACGTGTGGGCGGCATGTTTGGCCTATTTTTCAGCGCAGAAACTGTGGACACCTTTGCGCAGGCGATGGCCTGCGACACCGCCGCATTCAACCGTTTCTTCCACGCGATGCGCGAGCGCGGCGTGTACCTTGCACCGTCCGCCTTCGAAGCCGGCTTTATGTCCATTGCGCACACTGACGATGTGATTATTGACACCATCGACGCGGCGCGTGCGGCATTCCAAGAGATCTGACATGGGTGATGCGAAGCCGGTGCGGGGCAACGATGGCGGCGGCGAATTCTTCGCCCCCGTCCTGCAACCCGCCAGCCGGGAGGGCTTGCGCTACCGGTTGTATCGCCTGATGTTCCACCACGAAAGTAGTAGCGAGCGCAATTTCGACCTCGCACTGATCGCTATCATCGTCGCCAGCGTGCTGGTGGTGCTGCTGGACAGCGACCCGGATGTGAAGGCGCGCTGGCACGTCCAGCTGTACTTGGCAGAATGGGTGTTCACCCTGTTGTTCGCGGTGGAGTACTCGGTGCGGATCTGGGTGGTGCGCGCGCCGCTGCGCTATGCCCGCAGCTTCCTCGGCATCGTCGACCTGCTGGCAATCCTGCCAACCTTCCTGTCACTGCTGTTCCCGGCCAGCGCATCACTCACGGTGGTGCGCATCCTGCGGCTGCTACGGATCTTCCGGATCCTCAAGCTGGTGAAATACTCCGATGAGGCCGGCCTGCTGACCCACGCGCTGATCCGTAGCCGGCGCAAGATTCTGATCTTCGTGCTGACCCTGCTGACCATCGCGGTGATCTTCGGCGCACTGATGTACGTGGTGGAAGGCCCGCAACATGGTTTCGATAGCATTCCTACCGGCATGTATTGGGCGGTGGTGACGATGGCTACCGTGGGTTACGGCGACTTGTCACCTGCGACCGGTGTCGGGCGTTTTTTGACATCCACGCTGATCATCATCGGCTATAGCATTATTGTGGTGCCCACCGGCATCTACAGCGCCGAACTGGCCCGCACCATGCGCACGCGCGGTCGCGTGCAGGTGCGCTGCCCACAATGCAGCCTGACCGAGCACGACGACGACGCATGGTTTTGCCGTAAATGCGGCGAGGCGCTGCCGCATGTGGACAACAGCGCGCCCTAACTGCGCACAAACGCCCCCAGTGCCCCACGCAGCCGCACCAACCCATCCGCAACTTCGGCATCGCTGATGTTGAGTGCAGGCACCAAGCGCAACACATCGGGTCCGGCCTGAAGCAGCAGCACGCCATTCGCGGCGGCGTGGTCGAGAATCGCGGCAGCTTTGCCGGCGTGTTCGGGGGTGAGTACCGCGCCCAGCATCAAGCCACGGCCGCGTACTTCGGCAAATAAACCCAGGTCTGTGTTGATCGCGGCGAGGCCTGCACGCAGGGCGTGTGATTGGCGCTGCACATTAGCGACGATCTCGTCCGAAGCGAGTTTTCGTAGCGCCACTCGCGCCACCGCTGCGGCCAGCGGATTGCCACCGAAGGTGGTGCCGTGCGCGCCAAATTGCATCGCATCGGCGACCTTTGGGCCCGCCAATAATGCGCCGATGGGAAAGCCGCCACCGAGGGCTTTGGCCAAGGTGACGATGTCGGGTGTCACCGCATCTTGCCAATGTGCAAACAGGCTGCCGGTGCGGCCCATGCCAGCCTGGATTTCATCCAGCACCAGCAGTGCATCGTGCTGATCACACAGCGCGCGTACCGCTTGCAAGTAGCCGGGCGCGGCAGGAATGACGCCGCTTTCGCCCTGTACCGGCTCCAGCATGACGGCGGCGACATCGCCGCTGGCCATCGCTGTTTCTAGCGCGTGAATGTCGTTGAAATGCACATAGCGAAAGCCGCCCGGCAACGGCTCGTAGCCTTGTTGATATTTGGGCTGCGCAGTGGCGGTGACGGTGGCCAAGGTGCGGCCGTGAAAACTGCCGTGAAAGGTGATGATGGTGCGGCGCTCGGGCCCACGGCCGCGATCACTGGCCCATTTGCGCACCAGCTTGATCGCCGCTTCATTGGCCTCTGCACCGGAGTTGCACAGGAACGCGCGGGTGGCAAAACGCGAGGCTGCCACCAGTTCTTGTGCCAGCCGCAGCGGTGGTTCGCTGTAGAACACATTGCTGGTGTGCCAGAGCTTGCCGGCTTGCTCGATCAGTGCAGCATTCAGCTCCGAGTTGCAGTGCCCCAGGCTGCACACGGCAATCCCGGCACCAAAATCCACATAGTCACGGCCTTCGCTATCCCACAGGCGTGCGCCTTCGCCGCGGGCAAGGATCAACTCGCGTTGCTTGTACACGGGCAGCAGACGCTCGCGGCCCAGTGCCAACAGCGCGGCGGTATTTGTGTCGCTTGTCATCTCACCAAACTCCTGTATTGGGCATCGAAACCCACGGCTCTTGCGGCGCCAAGTGGCCGTCTTGCAACAATTCCACCGAGATCAAATCCGGCGAGCGTACAAACGCCATATGCCCATCCCGAGGTGGGCGATGGATGGTGTAGCCCATGTCCAGCAAGCGCTGACAGGTGGCATAAATATCATCGACGCGGAACGCAAGGTGGCCGAAGTTGCGGGCCGTGCCGTAGTCCTCATCCGAGCCCCAGTTGTGGGTGAGCTCGATTTCGGCATCGGGGTTGTCATCGGCGGCCAAAAAGATCAAGGTGAACTTGCCTTGCGGGTTGTCCATCCGCCGGGTTTCGCGCAAACCCAAACCTTCGCAATAAAACCGTAGCGATGCCTCGACATCGCGCACGCGCACCATGCTATGCAGGTATTTCATTCAACGTCCTTTAAAAGTGACACGCTCAAGCATCCAGATACAAGTCGGGCAGCAGTGGCTTGCTGGGATCCACTGCGTAGTGCGACAAATCGGTGATGCCGGTAGCGCGCAGCACATCATCATCGATCAAAAATTGACCATTACATTCGGCCGCATTGCGCGTTAGCACGGCATGCGCAGCATCGCCCATGATCGCGGGTGAGCGCCCGTTGCCAGCATCCACGCCGGGGATCATGTGCAGCGCGTCGGTGGCAATCAACGTCCGTGGCCACAGCGCATTGACCGCCACGCCCTGCGGGCCAAACTCGGCGGCCAGCCCAAGGGTGACAAAGCTCATGCCCATTTTCGCCAAGGTGTAGCCGGTGTGCGGGCCCCACCATTTGGGATCCAGCGTGGGCGGTGGGCACAGGGTAAGGATGTGCGGGTTCGCCGCCTGTAACAGATGCGGCAAGCACGCTTGCGCGCACAGAAAACTGCCACGGCTATTGACCTGTTGCATCAGGTCGAAGCGCTTCATCGGGGTGTCCAACGTGCCGCGCAACCAGATCGCACTGGCGTTGTTGACGAGGATATCGATCCCGCCAAACATATCCACCGTCGCCGCCACTGCGGCACGCACTTGTTCTTCTTCGCGAATATCGCATTTGAGCGCCAACGCGCGGCCACCCGCGTCGATGACGGCCTGCGCGGCGCTGTGGATAGTGCCGGGCAATTTGGGGTTGGCGACCTCGGATTTGGCGGCAATTGCCACGTTTGCGCCATCACGCGCCGCGCGCAACGCAATCGCCAAACCGATCCCGCGGGAAGCCCCGGTGATGAACAGAGTCTTGCCAGCCAGCGTGGTCATATGCATTTCCTGTCTGAAATCAGCATGGAAGTGTAAGCCCGCCACCTATAATCCGCCGATGCATAGCGTCTGGTTCGACACCACCATCGCCTGGATCAGCGCCCATCCGCTGGCCGCGGGCGCGCTGGTCTTTCTGATTGCATTTAGCGATGCAGTCATCATCTTGGGGGCCATCGTACCGGCGCTGCCGTTGATGATTGCCATCGGCGTACTGATTGGCATGGGCGAATTATCAGGCCCGTATGCGGTGACCTGCGCAGCACTGGGCGCGCTGGCGGGCGATGGTCTGAGCTATTGGGTGGGCCGCCGCTGGGGCGAGTCCCTGCGTGGGGTGTGGCCGTTTCGGCGTTACCCCAGCCTGTTGGAGCGCGGTGAAAATTTGTTCCGTCGCAATGCCTTCAAAAGTATTTTGATTGCACGTTATGTGGGCGCGGTGCGGCCGTTTGTGCCGGCGATTGCGGGCATGGCAAACATGCCGCTTACACGCTATCTCAAGGCCAGTGGTCTGGCTTGCGTGTCATGGGCGGTGCTGTTCTTGCTGCCGGGCTGGGCACTGGGGCAGGCCTACGATGCGGTGGCGGCGGTGGCCGACAAACTCTTGCTGGTGCTGCTTGGCCTGATCACCGCCTTGGCCTTGGCGTGGGCGCTGGTGCTGTACACATGGCGCTGGTTTGCACTGCATGCCGACAGCCTGCTGGCACGCACACTGCGCTGGACGCATGCGCACCCACGCTTGCGCCACTACGTGGGCGCACTGATTGACCGGCGTCGCCCAGAAACCGCGCCGATTTTATTGCTGGCCATCTGTCTATTTGCGGTGGCGTGGCTATGGACGTGGTTCAGTGTCACCTTGCTGGCACGCGGCGGTCCTTTGCTGTTGGATCACGATGTGTATGCGTTGATGTTTTCACTGCGCAACCCGCTGGCAGACCGCGCAATGGCCACCTTGGCGGCCATTGGCAGTGCACCGGTGTTAGGCGCGGCATCGGCTGCGGCATTGGCATGGCTGCTGTGGCGACGGCGCTGGAAAGCGGCACTGCACTGGGTGGCCGCCATTGCCATCGGGCTGGGCCTGACCGAAGCACTGGATGCGGTGATCGACATGCCGCGCCCACCCTTTGCTGCGGCAGGCTTTGGCTTCCCCTCGGTGGCAGTCACCATGACCACGGTGGTGTTTGGCTTTTTTGCAGTACTAATCGCCCGCGAATTACCCGGCCGGCAGCGGGTTTGGCCGTATTTGTTGACCGGTGTGGCCACCGCCTTGGTGGGCTTTGCACGCTTGTACTTAGGTGCGCATTGGCTGTCCGACATCATTGGCGGCGTGTTGCTGGGTGCCATGTGGGTCCTAGTGATTGGCGTGGCGTATCGCCGCCATAGCGAGCGTTCGTTTTGGATGCGTCCGCTGGGTTGGACGTTTTATGGTGCCTTCGCGTTGGCCGCCTGTTGGTATGCCCCACGCAGCGCCCCACACACCTTGGCGCGCTTTGAGCCGCCGCCTCCTACCCAAACCATCACCATGGCCGATTGGAAAGCACAGGGCTTGGGCGCGGGTAGCGTGCGTTTTGATTTGGAAATCGCCGGCGATCTGTCCACCCTCAAACACACACTGTTGGCGCACGGTTGGCAAGCACAACCCGCCGCAGATTGGGTAAGCGCACTCGGTCTGATGAATGACAGCCTGTCGCCCGCCGAACGCCCGGTGTTGCCACTGGCGCTGGATGCGCACCCCGAACGACTCCTCCTGCGGCGGGTGGGAAAAACGCCCACGCAGATTGAAGTGTTGCGGGTATGGCCGGCACCGGTGCGTGTGGCGGATGGCACGCCGCTGTGGGTGGCGCGCTATGAAAATATGCAGCTGCGCCGCCGTTTACGTTTATTGACGTTGTGGAAACCGGAACCGCCTGCGCATGCGCTGCCGAAGGATTTGCAGATGCTCGATGCCGACAACGCGCTACAGGTGTTGACGCATCCGCGCTGACGCTCGGCAAAGCCCTTCCCTGCAAGGGGAAGGAGAAAACCGCCGTGCGACTATCGCTGCTGCAAAGCCTCGAAAAACCGCCGTGGTGCGCCATCAAACCCGCCGTTGGACATGAACACCACATGGTCGCCACTGCGCACCTGCGTGTGCAGCGCGGCCAACAGCGCATCCACATCGGCCACCGCTTGTGCATGCCCGCGCACGCTGGCAATCACTCTGCCTGCATCCCAAGGCAATTCTGGGCGCGCCAGAAAAATCACCGCATCGGCAATATCCAGCGAGGGTGCCAGCGCATCGGCATGCGCACCCAGGCGCATCGAATTACTGCGCGGCTCCATCGCCACCACGATGCACGCATCGCCGACCTTGGCACGCAACCCGGCCAGCGTGGTGTGGATGGCGGTGGGGTGATGGGCAAAGTCGTCATACACGGTAATACCCGCGTGCTGGCCTATCACTTCCATCCGCCGCTTCACACTATGAAACTGCGCAAGCGCCGGCAGGATGCCAACAATATCCACACCCACCGCCGCACACGCGGCCAACGCGGCCAAGCCGTTCAAGACATTGTGGTCACCCAGCAGCGACCACTCCACGCACCCCACATCAACCCCGTTGTGCAACACCACAAATGCACTGCCATCGTCGCGCAATTTGCGCGCACTCCATTCGAAGCTTTCATCGAAGCCAAAGCGCTCCACCGGCGTCCAGCAGCCCATCGCCAGCACCTCGGCCAAGTGCACATCATGCCCGTTGACGAGCAAGCGGCCACGCCGCGGCACGGTGCGCACCAAGTGATGAAATTGACGCTGGATGGCGGCCACATCGGGAAAGATATCGGCGTGGTCGTATTCCAGATTATTGAGGATGGCCACCAACGGCCGGTAATGCACAAACTTGCTGCGCTTGTCGAAAAACGCGGTGTCGTATTCGTCGGCCTCGACCACGAATTCGCGCCCCGTGCCCAGCCGTGCTGACCCCCCAAAATCCTCGGCCACGCCGCCGATCAAAAACCCCGGCACGCGTTTTGCGGCATCCAGCAAAAAACTCAAGATCGTGGTGGTGGTGGTCTTGCCGTGGGTACCGGCCACCGCCAACACATCGCGGCCCGGCAACACCTGTTCGGATAACCACTGCGCGCCGGAGGTGTAGCGCAGGCCGGCATCCAGCACATGCTCGACCGCCGCATTGCCGCGTGATAACGCATTGCCGATGATCACCGTATCGCAATCGCTGCCGATATTGGCCGGCACGTAACCCTGCTTCAAGGCGATGCCCAGCTGTTCCAACTGGGTGGACATCGGCGGATAGATATTTTGATCGCTGCCTTCCACCGCATGGCCAAGTTCGCGCGCCAACGCGGCGACGCCGCCCATGAAGGTACCGGCGATGCCGAGGATATGAAGTTTCATCCCGCCATCAACTCAGCCAAGGTCATGCCCGTGCTGGATCGCTTCCACGATGCGGGTGAACACCTCATCCAGCGCGCCCACGCCATCCACCACGGTGAGCTGGCCATGCTGGCGATAAAAATCCACCACCGGCGCGGTTTTTTCGTCATACACATTCAAACGATGGCGCACCGATTCGGGGGTGTCATCGGAACGCCCTTCGGCCTTGGCGCGGCCGGCTAGACGTTCGATGATTTGCTCGTTATCCACCACCAACTGCACGGCGGCATCGAATTTTTGCCCCAATTCGGCCAGCAGCTTGTCCAGTGCACCGGCTTGCGCCAAGTTGCGCGGGTAGCCATCCAAAATGAACCCCGCGCGGGTGTCATCGCGCGAAAAGCGGTCTTTCAGCATCCCCAGCAAAATGTCATCGCTGACCAAATCGCCACGCGCCATCACTTCTTTGGCTTGCAGGCCCAACGGGCTGCCGGCAGCCACTTCGGCACGCAATAAGTCGCCGGTGGAAATGTGCGGAACCTGAAGATGCTCCTTCAAGCGCGTTGCCTGGGTACCCTTGCCGGACCCCGGTGCACCCAATAGAACCAATCGCATCGAATCACTCCAAAAAATGTCTCGTGAATTGTCTTGCAAGACGGCGCTAGACTGCATTTTGCGCCGAAACCCGGCCAGCTTACTGCATTTCGCCGCCAATTCAGGCATCCCATTTGAAGGATTTTCCCATGCCCGCAGGTACCCTGCTGTATGCCCAAAGCGGTGGCGTCACCGCCGTCATCAATGCCACCGCATCTGCCGTACTGCAAGCTGCGCGAGTCAAAAAAGTCCGCGTGCTGGCCGCACGTAACGGCATTTTGGGCGCGCTGCGCGAGGAGTTGATCGACACCACCACGCTAACTGCCGCCGAAGTCAAAGGTTTGGCGCATACCCCCGGTGGCGCGTTTGGCAGTTGCCGGTTGAAGCTGAAGTCGCTGGCAGACGACCGCGCCAAGTACGCGCGATTGCTGGATGTTTTCAAAGCTCACGATGTGCGCTGGTTCTTGTACAACGGCGGTAATGACTCGGCCGATACCGCGCTGAAAGTCTCGCAACTGGCCGCCGAATTTGGCTACCCACTGACCTGCGTGGGCGTGCCCAAGACCGTGGACAACGATTTAGCCGTCACCGATTGCTGCCCGGGGTTTGGTTCGGCGGCCAAGTACACCGCCGTGTCGGTGCGCGAATGCGCGCTGGATGTGGCGGCGATGGCGGAAACTTCAACCAAGGTGTTTGTGTATGAAGCCATGGGCCGCCACGCCGGTTGGCTGGCGGCAGCGGCAGGCTTGGCAGGCACGGGCAAAGACGCTGCCCCGCAGCTGATTCTGTTCCCCGAGCGCGTGTTTGACGAAGCCGATTTCATGGCGAAGGTGGCCGCCATCGTCAAACGCGTGGGCTATTGCGTGGTGGTGGCCAGCGAGGGCATCCGCACCGCCGATGGCCGCTTCGTGGCCGATGCTGGCGGCGGCAAGGACAGCTTCGGGCATACCCAGCTGGGGGGCGTGGCGTCGCATCTGGCGGGCCGGGTGAATGACGTCCTAGGCTATAAGGTGCATTGGGCCCTGCCCGACTACCTGCAGCGCTCGGCGCGGCATCTGGCCAGCAAGACCGACTTGGAACAGGCGATGGCGGTGGGGCGGGCGGCGGTCGAATGCGCCTTGAACGGGCAAAACGCGGTGATGCCGGTGATCGTGCGCGATAGCGATGCGCCGTACCGCTGGCATATCGACATCGCCCCGCTGGCACGCATTGCCAATCAAGAAAAAACCATGCCCAAGGGTTTTATTCGCAAAGATGGCTATGGCATTACCACCGCTGCCCGTCACTACCTATCACCCTTGATCGAAGGGGAAGCCTATCCCCCGTATGGCCGGGATGGACTGCCCAATTACGTTACTCCCAGCATGCTGCATGTGCCGCGCAAGCTACGCCCATGGAAAGTGTGAGCTGCATCTAGCTTACACTTGCAAACGCTTATCCCCTCTCTCTCAAAGTCACTTGATTCAGGAACCAACCCATGAAAACTGCAATTGCGCTCACTTCACTGGCAATGGCCTTGGCCTTGGCCAGCACCCCCGCGCAAGCCCAATGGAATAAAAAGCAGAATGATCCGCAGGGTGCCGCTGCCGGCGCTAATGCAAAAGGTGCCGCCGCTAACTTGGAATCCTGCGATGAGCCGATGGGCACCATTGCCGTGGTGGAAGAACAAGATGGCGACTGGTATCGCTACCTGACCTCGGACCTGCGCCTGCCGTCCACCATTCCGGTGATCCGCATGCTGATTCAGCAGTCCAACTGTTTCGTGGTGGTCGAACGCGGCCGCGCCATGAAAAACATGATGCAAGAACGCGCGTTGATGGATAGCGGTGAGCTGCGCGAAGGTAGCAACTTCGGCAAGGGCCAGATGGTGGCCGCCGACTACACCATGAACCCCAGCATCAACTTCTCGCAAAGTAATGCAGGCGGCATTGGCGGTGTGCTCAGTGCGTTTGGCGGACGCGCCGGTGCGATTGGTGCGGTGGTGGGCGGCCTGAAGTTCAAGAAAGCCGAAACCATCCTGACCATGATCGACAACCGCTCCGGCGTGCAGATTGGTGTGGCGCAAGGCAATGCCACCAAGACTGATTTTGGTTTGGGCATTGGCGGTGGCGGTAGCGGCGGCTTTGGTGCGCTGGGTGGCTATACCAACACCCCCGAGGGCAAAGCACTGGCAGCTGCATTTGCCAATGCTTACAACAACCTTGTGCGCGCCATGCGCGACTACCGTCCGCAAGAAGTGCGTGGTGGCCTTGGCAAGGGTGGCAGGCTGAAAACCGGCAACTGAGTCAAGCCGTTGTTGCGATGATACAAACGCCCGGTCTCGCCGGGCGTTTGCTTTTGTCGATACACATCACATGCGATCCTGTGTGCATGCGCATCCTGCACGTCAAAGCCAAACCCCATTCGCGCGTCAGCACGCTCACGCAGCAAGACGATGGCACCTGGTTGGCGCAGCTCAAATCTGCGCCCGTGGATGGCAAGGCCAACGCGGAATTGATTGCCTTGGTGGCCCACCATTTTGGCTGCACGAAAGCCGCCATCACCATCAAAACGGGTGCGGGTAGCAAACTCAAGCGCGTGCTGGTGCCGGATTGATCCCGCGACCGAGTCTCAGCGACCCTTGTCCAGCGCCATCCGGATCTGCGAACCAAGATCTGCCAGCGCCGATTCAAAGCCCGGCCGCATCTGCTGCCACGCCACATAGTTGTCTTTGTGGGTGTCACTAGTGACCGGAATCGCCAACGATCCTTCCGGCAGTTCGAACACGAACACCGGGGTATCGCGCCCGCGACCGATCATCTGCGGCGTCAACACCTCAACCCGGAGTTCCTGCACCTGCAACGCCTTGCGCGTGTTCACCAAGAACACGTCCACATTGATCGCGGCTTGGGCACCGGTCGCGGCGCGCACAGCGGGAGACACCTCACCGTCACCAATGGAAAAATTTATCTTAGGTCGTGCCCGGTAGCCGTAGGGTGCGACTGGCACCATGTAATAACCGTAATAGCGGTCGGCCTTGAACCGCCCCCCCTTGACGGTCATAGTGTCGTTGCTGATCACATGCGCGATCTTTTGCCCACGCAGCGCGTCCACGGAACCGACCTGCTCCAACGGTGCCATGGCCACACCTGGCACCACGAGATGTTGCTGGATCGATTCGCCAATCTCGTTCCCGATCCGGCGCGCATCGTCTTCCAAAAATTGCTCCGCGAGTGGTTCGCGCGAGGCGGTATCGACGCCGCCAACCCCCAGCAGCGTGAGACCGAGGGCCATCGCCGCACCCGCCGCTTTCTTCCCGCCATGGCCTTCGCCGGACAGCAGGGTCAGACGTTCCAGCACGGTTCCTAGGCGGATGTTTACGCCGCTGACCACCATCGTGGACACCGGCTCCTGCAGCTTCGCGTTGTATAGATTGTCCTTGCGCCACTGATCCTTTGCATCGCCCGCACTGGCCAATGCACTGGCCAACAATGCGCCACCTAGCAACCAATACTTCATCGCGCGCTCCTTTTCCCCTATCCGCAGAGACTAGGGCGCGTCTGATGGCGGCAACACCCCGCGAACGCGGGGGTCACTTACAGCTGTTTCCCTCCACCGCCATCGCCACCGCGTACTGTGGCCGTGCGCCTAGTTTGCCGGCAGTTGCAGCATCCAGACCGTCTTTGAGATAGACACGCACGCGGCCTTGCGCATCAAGTTTGGGGGTTGCTGCGACGGCTTCTTTCCGCCAAATGCGGATGACCGCAAGCTGCCCGGGGCAACTGGCATTGGGCACGCGGAGTTCGTCGTTCAAGATCCAACCATTGGCGGTGGATGCCTGCACCTTGTGTGCGTCTTGCAGTTGCGCGCGCGCTTGGCAGCGCTCACTGGTGCGCACCGGTGTGAGTGTGTAAGGGGCCGTGGCGGTGCCGGTGAATTGCCCCTGCAAGCGCGCGCACGCTTCCGGGATGGTACGCAGCGTATGCAGCACGCCCTGTGCTTGCGGCGTCATCGGCCCGCGCTGAATTTCCGCCTGCTGCCCACCCGCAATCGCGGCAGCCATCGGCAGCAACATGCCAGCCAAAATCATGTGCAATCGCAGCATCGAACACCTCGTTTTCATCGCAATGCAGGCAGATTCGCATGTCTAAGCTGAATCCTGTGTACGGCTCTCCAATTCACGCTGGGGTATGCGATAGTCAGGCGTCGCCTACCACAGGAGTAGGCGCATCAACCTGCCGTCTTCCATTTCGAACACCCGGGGAGGGGATTCATGCTGGAGCAATATGGTTTGGTACTGGCGCTGGTCTGCGCCGTCATCGCAATCGCCTATGGCCTATGGGCCGCGGCTTGGATCAACAAACAACCTGCTGGCAACGAACGTATGCAGGAAATCGCCGGTGCCATTCAAGAAGGCGCACGCGCGTATCTCAACCGACAATATTCAACCATCGCGGTCGCCGGCGTGGTGTTGCTGGTGTTGATTGGTGTGTTTTTGAATATCCATACCGCGATTGGGTTTGCCATCGGCGCGGTGCTCTCGGGCGCGGCCGGTTACATCGGCATGAACGTCTCGGTGCGCGCCAATGTGCGCACCGCCGAAGCCGCCCGCAAAGGTATGGGCCCGGCGATGGATGTGGCGTTCAAAGGTGGCGCGATCACCGGCATGTTAGTGGTGGGCCTGGGCCTGTTGGGTGTGGCCGGCTACTGGTACGTGCTGGGCAAGATGGGGGTCGAGGAAAAAGAAGCCTTGCATGCGCTGGTAGGGTTGGCGTTTGGTAGCTCGTTGATTTCGATTTTTGCGCGCTTGGGCGGCGGCATCTTCACCAAGGGGGCCGACGTGGGCGCGGACTTGGTGGGCAAGGTCGAAGCCGGCATCCCCGAGGATGACCCGCGCAACCCGGCGGTGATTGCTGACAACGTAGGCGACAACGTGGGCGACTGCGCCGGCATGGCCGCCGACTTGTTCGAAACCTATGCGGTGACGGTGATTGCCACGATGCTGCTGGGTGGCCTGATGGTGGCCAGCGTCGGTCAGCACGCGGTGCTGTACCCATTGGTATTGGGCGGCGTGTCGATCATTGCCTCCATCATCGGCACCTTCTTCGTCAAAGTGTCGGGCAGTAGCCCCAACATCATGGGTGCGCTGTATCGGGGTGTGATTGTGTCGGCGGTCTTGGCAGCCATCGCCTTCTATCCAATCACCACGCAATTGATGGCTGATGCGTCATTCGGTGCAATGAACCTCTACGGCTGCGCGCTGATCGGGCTGGCACTGACCGGCGTCATCGTGTGGATCACCGAATACTACACCGGCACCCAGTACGCACCGGTCAAGCACGTTGCGCAGGCATCCACCACCGGCCACGGCACCAACATCATCGCGGGCCTTGGCGTGTCGATGAAGTCCACCGCACTGCCGGTGCTGGCGGTGTGCGCGTCGATCTGGGGGGCTCATGCGCTGGGTGGGCTGTACGGCATTGCGATCGCCGCCACCTCGATGTTGTCGATGGCCGGGATGATCGTGGCGCTGGACGCTTACGGCCCGATCACCGACAACGCCGGCGGCATCGCGGAAATGAGCGAGCTGCCCAGCGAGGTGCGCAACGTGACGGACCCGCTGGATGCCGTGGGCAATACCACCAAGGCCGTCACCAAGGGTTATGCGATTGGCTCAGCGGCGCTTGCGGCACTCGTCCTGTTTGCCGACTACACCCACAACCTGCAGACCGCGCACCCCGACGTCACCTTCACCTTCGACCTGTCCAACCACATGGTCATCATTGGCCTCTTGATCGGCGGCCTGATCCCGTACCTGTTCGGCGCGATGGCGATGGAAGCCGTCGGCCGCGCGGCGGGCAGCGTGGTGGAAGAAGTGCGTCGCCAGTTCCGCGAGATCAAGGGCATCATGGATGGCAGCGGCAAGCCGCAGTACGACAAGGCGGTGGACATGCTGACCAAGTCCGCGATCAAGGAAATGATCGTGCCATCGCTGTTGCCGGTCGCAGTGCCGGTGGTAGTGGGCTTGGCACTGGGCCCACAGGCGCTGGGCGGCTTGCTGATCGGCACGATTGTGACGGGCATCTTCGTGGCCATTTCCATGACCACGGGTGGTGGCGCGTGGGACAACGCCAAGAAGTACATCGAAGACGGTCACTTTGGCGGCAAGGGTAGCGAGGCGCACAAGGCCGCCGTCACCGGCGACACCGTGGGCGACCCGTACAAGGACACCGCCGGACCTGCAGTGAACCCGCTGATCAAGATCATCAATATCGTGGCGCTGCTGATCGTGCCGCTGCTGCCGGTCACCAGCAGCGGTGATGCGGCCAAACCACCGGTAGCGGTGAGCGCACCGGCCACAGCGCAGATGCAAGCCACGCCGGCGGTCGTGGACACTGCAACACCCCCTGCAGCGGAAACGGCACCCGCTGCCGATGCGGCCAAGCCAGCGCAGTAGTTTCATCAATACGCAGCAACAAAAACGGCGACCTTGCGGTCGCCGTTTTTGTGTCAGCCTTGTGCGCCTGACTTATTACTTCGCCAAGCGCTTGGCAATCGCCGCACCCAAATCGCCGGGGCTGCGCACGGTGGTGATACCGGCTTTTTCCATCGCCGCAAACTTGCCTTCGGCGGTGCCGGAACCACCCGACGCAATCGCACCGGCGTGGCCCATGCGCTTGCCCTTCGGTGCGCTGGCACCGGCGATAAAGCCCACCACCGGCTTGGTGACGTGCTTGGCAATGAACTCGGCCGCGTCTTCCTCGGCGCTGCCGCCGATTTCGCCGACCATGATGATGCCTTCGGTCTGCGGGTCGTTCTGGAACAGCGTCAGCGCGTCGATGAAGTTGGTGCCGTTGATCGGGTCGCCGCCAATGCCAATGCAGGTGCTCTGGCCCAGGCCCACGTCGGTGGTTTGCTTGACCGCTTCATAGGTCAGCGTACCGCTGCGCGAGACAATTCCGATCTTGCCCGGCAGATGGATATGACCGGGCATGATGCCGATCTTGCATTCGCCGGGGGTGATCACGCCGGGGCAGTTGGGGCCGACCAATACGGTATCGGCATAGCCCTTCAGTACGTTCTTGACGCGCAGCATGTCCAGCACCGGGATGCCTTCGGTGATGCACACGATGACTTTGATGCCAGCCGCTGCGGCTTCCATGATGGCGTCGGCCGCAAACGGCGGCGGCACATAGATGACCGAGGCATCAGCACCGGTGGCCTGCACGCACTGCGCCACGGTATCGAACACGGGCAGACCCAGGTGCGTACTGCCACCCTTACCAGGCGTCACACCGCCCACAACCTGCGTGCCGTAATCCAGCATCTGCTGGGCGTGAAAGCTGCCTTGCGAGCCGGTGAAACCCTGCACCAGTACCTTGGTATTTTTGTTGATCAAAACAGACATGGTGGGTTCCTTTTACTGGCCGGCGACGGCGGCAACCGCCTTCTTCGCGCCATCGTTGATGTCGTCGGCCGGAATGATGGCCAAGCCGGAGTTCTTCAGCAGGTCCTTGCCCGCTTCGACATTGGTACCTTCCAAGCGCACGATCACCGGGATCTTCACGCCCACCTCCTTGACCGCCGCAATGATGCCTTCAGCGATCATGTCGCAACGCACGATGCCACCGAAGATGTTGACGAAAATGGCTTTGACCTTGTCCGACGACAGGATTAGCTTGAACGCCTCAGTGACGCGTTCTTTATTCGCACCACCGCCGACGTCGAGGAAGTTGGCCGGTGCGCCGCCTTCCAGCTTGATCACATCCATGGTGGCCATCGCCAGACCGGCGCCATTGACCATGCAGCCGATATTGCCGTCCATGGTGACGTAATTGAGGTCGTACTGGCTGGCGCGCACTTCGGTTTCGTCTTCCTGACGGATGTCGCGCATCGCGGTCAGATCGGCGTGGCGGAAGCTGGCGTTGTCATCGGAATTGATCTTGCCGTCCAGCACGGCAAGGTTGCCGTCGGTGAGAATGGCCAGCGGGTTCAATTCCACCAAGGCCAAATCTTTTTCGTTGAACAGGCGATACAGGCCCAGCATGATTTTGGTCAGCTGGCCCACTTGCTTGGCGGTCAGGCCCAGCGCAAACCCAAGGTCGCGGCACTCGAACGGCTGCAAACCTTGCACGTAATTGACGTGCAGGGTCTTGATGGCTTCGGGCTTCTCGTGCGCGACTTGTTCGATGTCCATGCCGCCTTCAGCGGAGGCGATGAAGGTGATCGACTTGGTATCGCGATCCACCAGCACCGACAAGTAGAGTTCTTTGGCGATGTCGGTGCCTTCACACACCAACACCGAATCCACCGGCAGCTCGACGCCGGCGGTCTGGTAGGTCGCCATCTTGGTGCCCAGCATGCCCTTGGCATACTCGCGCACCTCGTCCAAGGTCTTGGCCAGCTTCACACCGCCAGCCTTGCCGCGGCCGCCGGCGTGGATCTGCGCCTTGATGACCCACAGGCCACCTGGAATGGTTTTGGCCGCTTCAACGGCCTCCTCGGGCGTGCGCGCGACGCGCCCGGTTGGAACTGCAATGCCGTAATCGGCAAACAACTGTTTTGCCTGATATTCGTGGAAATTCATGGATCACCCGGGGAGAGGACGGACGCTCCGCGCTGCCGGGCACCCCGGCCGCACGCGGGCGGACACCCATTTTAGCGTGTTGCGGCGCGTCATGCGCTGCCAAACCGTATGGATCTTGCATACTCGCCAGATGACCAGCCTTCCCGCCCTCCCCGATAGCCCCGCGCTGCACACCGCAATCCGCCGCGAGCTGTACTCCTTCACCCTGTACCGGCTGCTGGAAGCGGCCTTGCTGTGCTTGACCGTATTCGCGCCGGTTGGACTGATTTTTGGCGAGCCGCGTCACCCGCATCTAGCCATCGCCATCGCCATCGTGTATCTGATCGCCGCGGTGGCGCTATTTTTCAGCGGTCGCCGTGGCCACATCACCACGCAAGTGGTGCTGGGTATCAGCATCGACATTTTGATCAGCACCTTGGCCACCAATGCCCTACCCGGCGTGGCCTCGGGCATTGCGATGATGCTGCTGTTCAATATCGGTGCCGCCGCACTGTTTCTGCCACTGCGCAAGGGCTTGGTGCTGGCCGCCATCGCCAGCGTGGCACTGGCGCTGCAACTGGGCTGGAGCTATCTCAGCAGCGATGCCATCACCCGTCCGCTGATCGAAATCCCGATGTTCGCGGTGAGTTATCTGGCCATCGCCACCCTGACCAGCCTGCTGGGTCAACAACTGCGCGCCACCGAGGCGCTGGCCGAACACCGTGGCAGCCAAGCCGCCAATTTGGCCGAAGTCAACGAGTTGATCATCCGCCGCATGCGCACCGGCGTGCTGCTGGTGGACGGTGATGGCGAAATTCGGCTGGCCAATGAAGCCGCGTTGCTGCATCTGGGTGCCGCCGGCGAGGGTCGGCGCATGCTGGCCACCGCCGCACCCCCCCTATACGCACGGCTGCGCCTGTGGGAGCGCAGCGGCAATCAGGACGCCACGCCCTTGCAGCTGGCGCAGGACCTGCCGGAAATCCTGCCGCGGTTTGCGCGCATGCTGGCCGATGGCGACCAAGTGCTGGTGTTTTTGGATGATGCCGAACTGGCCTCGCGCCGCGCCGAAAGCCTGACCTTGGCGACTTTGGGCCGGTTTTCCGCCAGCTTGGCCCATGAAATTCGCAACCCGCTGGCCGCCATCAGCTACGCCACGCAATTATTGGAAGAGTCGCAAGACATCAACCAATCCGACCGCCGCCTGCTGGAAATCATCTACCAGCAAACCCGGCGCATGAACGGCATCGTGGAAAGCGTGCTGGGCTTGGCCCGGCGCGAACGCGCGCAGCACGAGCATCTGGATTTGGGTGCATTTGCCCGTCAATTCGTTGCCGATTACCTCGAAAGCCACCCACTGGACAACGACACGTTAGACATCAAGCACACCGGCGGGCCGCTACCTTGCTTGGCCGACCGCCGCCAGCTACAGCAAATCGTCACCGTGCTGGTGCACAACGCGCTGGTGTATGGGCGCATGCCCGGCGAACCGGCGCAGGTCAGCGTGCATGTGCACCGCGACGACAAGGGCGCGCCGGTGCTGGACGTGCAAGATCGCGGCCCCGGCATCCCCGAAACCGTGGCCGCGCAGATGTTCCGGCCGTTTTTCACCACCTCCAGCCACGGCACCGGGCTGGGCCTGTATCTGGCGCAGGAGATGTGTCAGGCCAACCAAGCCGAGCTGATCCACATCCCCTTGCCGGCCGGCGGCACCTGCTTCCGCATCCGCCTCACCGGGGCCAGGGCCATCGCCACCCCCTGAGCCATACGCCTTCGCACATTGTCACAAAACGTCGCACTTGGACGCAGCGCGGCAATTGGGTATCGTGGCCTTAATGAACACACCCGCCCGCAACACGACCAATAGCGTCCTCATCGTCGATGACGAGCGCGACATCCGCGAACTGCTGGTGCTGACCCTTGGCCGAATGGGCTTGAAAAGCGATACCGCCTCCTCCCTGCACGACGCGCGCGCGCT
>Ga0116192_1000994_pt1 | contig 20379 bp, 14 predicted proteins | sample AD_UKC113_MetaG_FD_89876 | JGI IMG/M metagenome (GOLD analysis project Ga0116192, IMG submission 89876) | Active sludge microbial communities of municipal wastewater-treating anaerobic digesters from Hong Kong - AD_UKC113_MetaG | ecosystem: Engineered > Bioreactor > Anaerobic > Digestate... | reverse complement strand
CGAGGGGAGAGATCTGGCCGAAGTGCAGGTACGGGCTCATGTGCGACACGTCGTCGGTCTGAGGCTGATTTCGGTTGGCGGGATACCTCGAGAATCGCCCGCGGAGGAATTCTTCGAAGGTTTCCCGGGCGGCCGTGGCGCCCCCCCGGAAGAAGGGAGAGACCGTTTTCAGGGAAGGATCCGCCGGAAAGTTCCTCCAGGAGGCCCAATCCTCCAGCTGCTCCGCCTCGAGCCCCGCGATGGGCAGAGCCAGGGAGGACTTATATGGAATTGCCTGTTCCGGCTCCACCAGGTACTTGGAAAGGTGCCGGTGAATCTTGGGACGAAGGGTGCGGGCTGCGTACTCCCGCTTGTCGGATGCCGCCTCCACGGGAACCACCACGTCCGACTCGACCTGCTCGACCCCGCAGGGGACCTCCCGTGCCACGTGAGCCCGCCATGCCTTTTGATGGCGCAAATACCCGCAATCGCAAACGAGGAAAGCGGCCCTTCGGCCTAATTCCCGGGCCACTTCTTCAGGGGGACCTCGACGAATCACCATCTTGACGGACCGCCGGGCAAGGAGCCGGTGGGTTTCCGCAAGCCCCTCCAACAGGAAGGCGTAATGACGCAGGTTGGCTTCCGGGTATCGGTCGGTGATGCCGAAACAGGCCACCAGGGGCCTGTTCAGTTCCTCGGCCCTGCGCACGGCATGTTCCAGGGCGTGGTTGTAGTCGGCCCTCTGGGACTGCTGCATCCAGTAGAGCACGTAGTCTCCCGGGACGGCGGGTCGATCGTTGAGTTTCCGGATTCTTTCCTCCTGAACCTGTTCTGCGCTCATGGCATCGACCTTTCGTGGATATGCCCGAGGGACCATCCCTTCCATGACAGAGAATCCCCGTCTCGGAGCGAGCACCGTCTGGTCGGCGGCTCACCTGGAACTATGACGGGGAGCGTCGCTTCCGGGAAGCTTCGGCCCTGCCGGGTCATGGGGTTCCTTGCTCCGGGGACGATACCCGTTTCGCCTTCGCCATCCGCTCCGCCGTTATTTTCTTGAATCGCTCCATCCTGTTTTGCGGGGGAGTGAATCGCTCGTTTTCCGATTTTTGTTCGAGGCGCAACGCACCCTCGGGGCAGGTGGGAACGCAAAGGCCGCAGCCGATGCACCGTTCCCGCAAGACAACGGCCGTTGCCCCGTCCATCCGGACGGCCTCCATCTGGCAGCGACTCACACAGGTCTCGCACCCGGTGCAGCATTCCCCGTCCACCACGGCGAAAAAGTTCGTGGCGGCCACCCGGGCGGGGGCGGGGAGCGCTTTTAGGTTCTTGAGTATCTGGCAGCAGCACCCGCAGCAGGTGCAGATATTGACTACCTGTTGGCTGTTGGAGGGCTGAAGAACCAGTCCGGCCTCCTCCGCCCGGTCCAGGATCTGAAAGGCTTCCCGGTGGTCGATGACCCTCCCGAGCCCGTTTTCTTCGTAATACTGGGCCCCTACCCCGAACACAAAGCAGCTCTCGAGGGGGCGACCGCAACCCTTGCCCAGGATCTGGTGCTCCTTTCTGCAGATACAGGGAGCGATCAGGATCTTCTCCTGCCCCGCAAGGATCTTTCGAGCCTCTTCGTAAGGCAGAATTTCTTCCCGGGATTCGATGGCCCGGTCGATGGGGATGGTTCGGAGCTGGGGGCTTTTTTGTTGGCTGTCTTGACGGAAGAAATAAGGAATGTATTCGTTCACATCCCGGATGAGCTCCGGGTCCAGGTCGTTCACATGGAATTCCCAGATTCCAATGATGAACTGGGCGGCCATGTAGTACACCTGTTCCCCTTTGCGGAGGCGATAGATCAGCCCCTTGCGGGACATTTCGTACAGCCTTCGAGCCGCTTCCCGGGGGTCCAAACCGGCTCGGACGGCGATGGCCTCGGGAGGCTCGGGTCTCAGGGTCGTCATCACCGCCAGCGCGGCTTCTTCGGGTGTGAAGAGCCTGCGAAGGATTCGCAGTTCCACCCCCGTGGGGGTCCGAGGATAGCCCTCGGGAAGGCGGTCCAGGTGGGCCGCCAAGGCCTCATACACCTTTGAAAGATCGTTCATGGAGATATTCTCCGGTCGGGTGAAATGGTTGTCGGTGAGATCCTCCCGGTTGTTCCACGGGGTGGAACCCTTTCCAAGACCCGATCCCCCCTCCTCTTCCTCGGTTCCTGCTTTTTTTTGGTGCCGGGAACTCTCGTTTCGGTCATATAATGCGTTCGGTAAGGGACTTGCAAACCCTTTGCCTCAACTCCCTAACATGGATTCCATATGAACGGTGAGCTCAGACCGGATAAGGAGTTCAAGGACGACATTCTGCGGGAACAAATCCGCCTGTCCATGAAGCAGCTTCCGACCATGCAGGCGGCCTCCTTCGTCGTCGCCATCGTCCTGGCTTATTCCGTGCGCCATATCGTTCCCGCCTCGAACATTCTGGCGTGGCTCTTGATGATTTTGGCCGTCGTCGCGAGCAGGACCATCCTCTATTACCGATTCGTCAGGGTGCGGGAGCAATCCTTTGACGGGGAATACTGGAAAAAGCTCTTCCTGGTGCTGGCCCTGATTTCGGGGGTGCTCTGGGGGATTTCCGCCTTCATTGTCTTTCCCGCGGACCAGCAAGGGCTGATATTTCTTTTCGTGCTGGTAATGGCGAGCCTTTCCGCGGCCACCACCGTATCCCATTCCCCCATCCGACTGGGCCCCACGGCCTGGGCCGCACCCGCGATGCTGCTGTATGCCGTTCGTTGCTTCGCCGACGGAGGAGAGTTGGGCTATACCCTGTGCGCCCTGATCCTTCTTTACCTGTTCACCGTCCTTTGCTATTCCTTCCACCAGAATCGCGCGGTCACGTCCGCCATTTCCCTGAGATTCGAAAACCTGGGGCTTCTCGCAGAACTTCGCAATGCCCGGGAACTGCTCGAGAAGAAAGTCGAGGAACGCACCGCCGAACTGAAACGGACCAACGAAACCCTTAGCCGGGAAGTCGAGGAAAGACGCTCCATCGAGGCTGCCCTGCGCCTGAGCGAGAAAAAATACCGCGACCTGGTCGAGCTCGCCAACAGCGTCATCCTACGGTGGGATCCCAAGGGCACCATAACCTTCGCCAACAAATTTGCCCAGCAATTCTTCGGCTTCGGGGAAGAGGAACTCGTGGGAAAGAGCATCCTGGAAACCATCGTCCCCCCGCGCTCCCCGGAAGGGGGCGACCTGGAAGAAGTGATCCGGGAGATCTGCCGGACCCCCCACGGATTCGAGACAAGAGAACGCGAGAACCTTCGCAAGAACGGAGAGAGAGTTTGGGTCAGTTGGACCCACAGGCCCATCTATTCCGAGAACGGGGACCTGGTGGAATTGCTGGGCATCGGCCAGGACACGACCCAGCGCAGACTGACCGCCGAGGCTCTCCGGGTACAGGAGGAGCGTCTTCGTCTGGCCATGGCGGCTTCCCGGCAGGGCTGGTTCGATCTGAACGTCCGGACGGGAGAAGTCGTCGCCAGTCCCGAATACGCCCGGATCATGGGCTATGAACCCTCCGAGTTCAGCTCGAACCTGCGCGCCTGGATGGAGGGGATTCATCCCGATGATCGGGACAAGGTCCTCGATGCATTCAACGAATGCATCGAGACCGGAGAGACGCGAAGCATGGAGTACCGTCACCGGACCAAGACCGGGCAATGGAAGTGGATCCGGTCCACCGGAAAGCTCGTCCAGTACGATTCCCAAGAGAAACCCCTGCGAATGATCGGTACCCACGCGGACATTTCCGAGCGCAAACAAGCCGAAGAAGCCCTGCGGGAGAGCCAGGAAAGATTTAGAGAACTGACGGAATTGCTCCCCGAAACCATCTTCGAAGCGGACGTCCAGGGGACTCTCACCTTCGTGAACCGGAGCGGCATGGATCATTTCGGATATTCCCAGGAGGACTTCGAGGGGGGTCTGAATTGCTTCGATATGATCGCTCCCGAAGACCGCCCCCGGACCCTGGAAAACGCCGCAAGACTGCTGAGCGGAGGTTCAATCGGGCTCAATGAATACAAGGCCTTGAGAAAAGACGGAACGGTTTTCCCCGCCATCATCCGCTCCAGTGCCAAGGTCCGTGACGGGAAGGCGGTGGGATTTCGAGGCATCGTCATCGACATTACCGAAACCAAGAGGCTCGAAGAACAGCTTCGACAGGCCCACAAGATGGAAGCGGTGGGCACCCTGGCGGGCGGCATCGCCCACGATTTCAACAACCTTCTCCAGACCATCCTGGGTTTTTCCGAGCTCCTGCTGCTGGAAAAGACGGAAGAAGAGGAAGGGTACCCGGAACTCCAGGAGATCTTTCGGGCCGCTGAACGGGGAGCGGAGCTCATTCGCCAGCTTCTCGCCTTCAGCAGCAAGATCGAATCGAAGCTCCAGCCCGTGAATCTCAACCAGGTCGTGGAGAATGTAAGGGTGCTGCTGGAACGGACCATTCCCAAAATGATCCGGATCGAGCTCCGCCTCGCAGAAGACCTTCAATACGTCAATGCCGACGCTCCCCAGATGGAGCAGGTGCTGGTCAATCTCGGGGTCAATGCTCGAGATGCCATGCCCCAGGGGGGCACCCTCACCATCGAGACCGAAAATGTCGTTGTGGACAAGGAACATCATCGAGCACATCCCGAGCTGCTTCCCGGACACTATGTGCTCTTGACGGCCACGGACAGCGGCCAGGGAATGGACGGGACCATCCGAGAACACATCTTCGAACCGTTTTTCACCACCAAAGAGGTCGGGAAAGGGACCGGCCTGGGGCTGGCCATGGTCTACGGCATCATCAAGAATCACAGCGGTCACATCTTCTGCACCAGCAACCCGGGCCAAGGGACCCGGTTCTCCATCTACTTGCCCGCAACTCAACCGGTCGAAGCTTTGCCCTATAGGATGGAAGAAGGCGAGGAACCGCGGGGCGGCAACGAAACCATCCTGCTGGTCGATGACGAGGATTCCATCCGCGATTTTGCCCGAAGGATCCTTGAAACCCACGGCTACAGGGTGATCCCCGCCCCCAGCGGGGAGAACGCCCTGGGAGTCTATCAAAAAGACGGAAGCGGAATCGACCTGGTCATTCTGGACCTGATCATGCCCGGAATGGGCGGTGCCCAGTGCCTGCAAAAGATCCTCGCCCTGGACCCACGGGCCCGGGTGATCATCGCCAGCGGTCACCGGGTGAACACCCAAGCGGAACAAGACGCGGTAAACGGAGCCCGGGCTTTCATCAGCAAACCCTACAACGCCCACCGAATGCTCAGGACCATTCGAGAGGTGCTGGAGGAAGGCAGGCGGGAATGAGTCGAGCCCCGGGGCGACGGAGTCATCTCCATCCCCCTCGGCAACCCCTCCAGAGGCTCCAGCCGCGAGCTCTCAGTATCTGGGACCGGTACACGGTCATCTTCGTGCTCCCTTTGCCGTCCGCCGTCTTGAGGGTCACAACGGCCTTGCGGCCTTTCCCCGTAGCATTCCTGTCTACCGTGACGCGGGGACGGGTGTTCTCGCGATCCCCGGGTTACGCCGGGGCCGGGTCGTGATCCCGAACGTGGGCAAGAAGATCCTTGGCCAGGGAAGAATGGAGATGAATCAGGTCGTAGCTCACCTTCAAGTTGTTCAAATACTGAAGGATGAGCGCATCGCGGCCCCTCATCCGCAGAGGGAGGATTCCTGCGAGGAGGAACCCGTCCTGCAACAGATCCGAGGCCAGGGCCGCCGTTCGAGGGTCCTCCAGGTCCAGGTACAGAAACAGGACCGCCGCCCCCTCCAACCGGTAGAGATGGCATCGCCGCCGTACCACATCCCGGGCATGTTCTCCCACCCTGAAAACCTCGATATCGGCAACGTTGGTCGCCATGGTCCGGGTCGAGGTCAATTCGGTCTCCCCCTCGAGGGCGAGGGAGGCCCCCTCCCCGGTCGATCCCACGACCACGGGGATGTTCAGGTTCCCGTAGAGCTTCTCCACCAGGTCCCGCAACTCACTCGGCGGATAGATGACTCTTTCCCGAGGCTCTTCCACGGAAATGAACGACAATACCCGGGTGCCCATCCGCCGCGGGGTGGCCGAAAAATTCGTGAACTCGATCTTTTCCGGGGGAACTCCCATGAGGAGGCCGCAATCCCGGAGACCGAAATGGGCCGTGCCCCGTTGCGTGATGGTATGGGCGCTGACGGACCGCGCAAAGAATCCGCGAAGGCCCAGGCCCGGGGCAATCTGTTTGATGAACCCGCAAAGTCGAAGAAAAACCGTACTGCCCCGAAATTCCGGGACAATGAAGAACGCCCCCAGTTCTGCGATGGGGTCTTCCGCGTGAGTCTTCTTCAGGGCGGCGTGACCGATGATCTGGCCGGAATCGGTTACGGCCACGACGGAATACAGCAATCCCCGGTGCACCAGGTCCCGGATCCGCTCCGGATAATAGATGTAGTCGTCGTAGGTGTACCCGTAGGTTCGATAGGCGCACCGGGAAACCTCGACGGCTTCGTCCGGATCGAGCTCCCTCACGGTCCAAGCGGGACGCCGGAGGGGCCCGCTCCGGTCCGCGGGGATTTCCTGCGCCCGGCTTACGTCCCCGCCCGGATAGGTCTGGATGTGCTTTTCGCCCAGGTACTTGGTCAGGCGGATCTCTTTTCCCCCTCGTCCGTGATTGAGAAAGGCAACTTCATCCATGGCGGATTTCATGAGATGCGCCCCGAGGCCTCCCACGGGCTGGTCGGCCCTTGCGAGGTCGGGGGAATATTCCGGGAGCTTCGTCCAGTCGAAAGGAATCCCCTTTTCCCGAATGGAAAAGGTCAAGCCCGCGGCCGTCTGCTCGCACACGACTTCAAAGACCGCGTCCGGTTTTCCTTGGTAGCCGTGCAGAATCACATTGGTGACGGCTTCCTCGACGGCCAGTTGAATGAAGCGGACTTCCTGTTCCGCAAAACCGACGGTTCGAGCCAGTTCGCGAACGTATTCGAGGACGGGCGACAGGTACGACATGCGGCTGGGAACGATCAGCCGGGATTCGATGGTTTCCATGGCGGACGGGACCTTTCGACATTGAACCTTGCCCTCTCCCGGCTTCGGGCCCAACCCGGGGTAGCGGCCCGACGGGCGGAGAAGGAAACATGGGGCGGCCGCCCCCCCCGACCCCCCGACGACAAGACTGCAACCGGCCCGGGGCTTCGCGCGGAACTGGGGTCAAGTCTCCGTATAGCTTTTATAGAGGGCACTGAGGATGCGCCGGCAACGCTCGCTCAGTTCCGGGTCGGATGCCAGGCGCTTTCGCATTGAATCCAACACGCTTCCAACGGCACTATCCGTTCGAAGACCGAAGACAGGACCGATGTCGGCAAAGCTCTCCTTTCGCACCAGTCGAACCAGGTGGACGGCCACGCCGCGAGCCTCATTGAACCGCCCCCTTCGGGACCTGAGCAGCTCCGATCGATCCACCCCGTAATGAGAGCAGACGGCCTGCACGATTGTATCGACATCCGGTGCAAGCGTGCGCGAATCGGGCACCTGCGGGTGGACCTTCTCCTCGAAGAACCGTGCTTTCAAGCGATTCACCATGCTTTCGTCTCCAAGAAGAGGCGGCCATCTCTCACCGCTGATTTTCCGCAACAGATCCTCCGTGTCCTCCATGCCCATGAACCGTCGGTAGGCTGCCCTTTGATCCTTCTTCCGAGGCGAAAGGAGGGAAAGGAGAAAGTCCTTGTAGAGCCAGTTCCAATGATCCGTGGCGGATAGATACCCCAAATGACTGCTCCAGCGGTAACGATCCGGGCGATCCACCATCCCGGCGCGAACCGGATTCCTGTGAATGTAGCGCACAAGCTGCAGAAGAAAAGAATCCCCTTGAACCAGAACGGCTTTGAACCGTCCCTTGAACAACGGTCCGTCACACCCGTGAGCCCTGTTGAAGCGCTGGGTGTAGACCCCGTTGATGTGGCGCATGCACCGGGACAGGTTTCCCAAAGGAGTACGGATCAAGAGATGGTAATGGTTGGGCATCAGGCAGTAAGCGCTCACCTCGGCTTCCCACAACGTGGCAGCTTCTCTCAGGAGGGCGATGAAGCTGCGATAATCCGCATCTTCTTCGAACACCCGCTCCCGCCGACGGCCCCGGTTCATCACATGATACCAGGCCCCGGGATATTCGATGCGTAAGGGTCTGCTCATGAAACGACGCTACTCCGATCCATAATAAAAGTCAAACGGAGACCTGACCCCGCTTTCAAAACAGGGCGCGGTCCAGGGAGCGGTACTGGATGGCCTCGAGGAGGTGATGGGGGGCGATGGACTCCCGGGCTTCGAGGTCGGCGATGGTCCTTGCCACCTTCAAGATGCGGTGATAGGCCCGGGCACTCAGGCCCAGGCGCCGGATGGCCTCCTCCAGCAGGCTCTGCCCGGTCGAGTCCAGCCGACAGTGGCTCTTGATGGCCTTGGGCTTCATGAGGGCGTTGCAGTAGATGCCCTGGCCCGCAAATCGTTCGAGCTGCCTTTCCCGGCATGCGATCACCCGTTCCCGAATGCGGGCGGAGGGCTCCGCGGGCTCCGTCGAATGGAGCTCCTCGTACTTGAGGGCGGGGACTTCGATGTGAAGATCGATGCGGTCCAGGATGGGCCCCGAGATGCGTCCCCGATAGCGAAGCACCTGGTGGGGGGAACACAGGCAGGTCCGCACGGGGTCTCCCGCGTACCCGCACGGGCACGGGTTCATGGCCGCAATGAGCATAAAGCGGGACGGGTAGGTGAGGGACATGGCGGCCCGGGCAATGGTGACGCTGCCCTCCTCCAGGGGCTGCCTCAGCAGGTCCAGGACGTTTCGCCGGAATTCCGGGAACTCGTCCAGGAAGAGAACCCCGTTGTGAGCCAGGCTCACCTCCCCCGGCCGCGGGATGTGGCCGCCTCCCACCAGCCCGGCATCGGAGATGGTGTGGTGAGGGGCCCGAAACGGCCGCACCACCATGAGGGGTTCGTGGAGTTGGCCCGCCACGCTGAAGATTTTGGAGGTCTCGAGGGCCTCTTCGAAGGAAAGAAGGGGCAGAATTCCGGGGATTCTTCGGGCCAACATGGTCTTACCCGCCCCGGGGGGACCCAGCATCAGGGCGTTGTGCCCGCCGGCCGCCGCCACCTCCAGAGCCCTCTTGGCGTGTTCCTGCCCTTTTACTTCGTCGAAATCCATTTCCCATGCGGGGTCCGTGTTCCAGATCCCCTGGGCGTCAAACCGGGCGGGTTCGATGGAAGCGCGACCGTTCAGGAATTCCACCGCATCGGACAGGTGGCCCACGGGCAGCACGGAGAGCCCTTCGGCCACGGCCGCTTCACAGGCGTTGCTCCGAGGCAGGAGCAGCTCCGCGTACCCGCTCCTGCGGGCCTGGATGGCAATGGGGAGGCTCCCGGCCACCGGCTTTACCCGCCCGTCCAGGGAAAGTTCCCCTACGACCGCCACCTCCCGGGCGCGCTGTGGGTGAACCATCCCCATGGCCGCCAGGATTCCCAAGGCGATGGGAAGGTCAAACCCCGCCCCTTCCTTTTTCAGGTGGGCCGGGGCCAGGTTCACGGTGATCCGTTCCGACGGAAAAGGGTACCCGCTGTTATGAAGGGCCGTCTTCACCCGGTCCTTGCTCTCGCGAACGATGTTGTCGGGCAAACCCACCGTCGAGAAACCGGGAAGTCCCGGGGAAAGGTCCACTTCCACCTCCACCAGGATGGCGTCGATGCCCAGCAAGCTGCACGTATGAACTTTGGCAATCATTTCGGGGCGGACTTTCCACGAAGATCCGGTGCGGGGCCTGATTCTTCCTTGTTTTGTCAAATCATTGTTTTTACAATACCCACGTGGTTGCCGGGATTTCGCCCCAATCGAGCAAGACATCACGGGCCGGAAAATCGGCATCCGGCGGGAGACAGTCAGCCAGTTGCTGAAGCGGTCGAGATGAGCACTTGTTATTACAAAATTTTAGGGGTTTCCGTTCAGGCCAGTCAAGAGGAAATCAAGCGGGCCTTTCGAATGCTGGCATTCCGCTGGCATCCGGACCGCAATCCTCACGACGAGGTTGCCGCGGAACGGTTTCGGGAGGCGCTGCAGGCCTATGAGACCCTGGCGGATCCCCTCCTGCGCGGCAAGTATGACCGGGCCAACGGGCACTCCCGTTCCCGGCAAAAGCTTCGGCGCTCTTCAAGGACTTTCAAGGAATCCCCCCGTTCAACCTACCAGGAGATATTGGAAGGGCTCTTCGGGATTCGCCTGGACCGGGGTGCCGCTGAGTATCATTCCTACGATCTGCGGTTTGATCTGCAGGTGCCTCGCAGCGCCGTTTCGAGCGGATTGCGGGAGCGCATCGATTACTGCCGTTCCGTCTACTGTCCCCAGTGCATGACCGGTGGAAAGAGGGCTCCCCGCAAGGCCTGCGGCGCCTGCCTGGGCAGCGGAGAGGTGGAGGAGGTCTGTTCGCTCCACCTGTGGATCCCTCCCGGATCGGAACACGGGACCCGATTGCGCGTTTCGGGAGGGGGAGACCGGGTTCACCCGGGAAGGCCGCCGGGAGACCTGGTCATTTTCCTGCACGTGGTCGATCTTCCCAACCGGTAGTCCCGCCCGTCAACGGCGCACTTGGTACAGAGCCGCAATTCCCCCGCCCCCCACATCGGGATCCACAACATCCAACCCTTCGTAGCGAGGAAGGACCTTGTGAAAGCCGTACACCAGGTAGCGGGCCCCCGGCTTTGCCTCGGACACGATCTTTTGGGCAAAGAGGTCGTGGAGGGTGATGTACGTATAGAACAGGTCCACATCCCGGAAGCGGATCCCCAGGGATCTGTGGATTCGTTCGTAGGTGCCCGGATGCAGCGAATCCCCCGAAAACAGGTGAACGTTTCCCGCAGGCTTCACCAGTTTCTCGCGGTGCAACTCCTCCAGGAGATCTCTCCTTCGCGGTCCGTATTCCCCGAGAATTTCCGGGTCGATTTCCACCCCGACGGAAAGGCGGACAAAGTAGCTCATGAGAAGGTTCACGCGGCCGTCAGCACATCCCAGGTCCAGGAAGACGGTCTTCTCGGGGTCAAGGACGCCGGAGTCCCACAGGCGGCAGGCACAGGGAAGGAACTTGGCCAGATCCGTGGACTTTCGGTAGCCCTCGACCCCTTCGTGACCGTACTTTAGGGCATCATAGAAGGCCGCGATTTTCTCCAGCGTCGGCAGGACGGCGTTCAGGTTCATGGTTGGGGGCTCAAGATCTTTTTCAGGGTTTCGTGAAACCGGAAAAGGCAATCCAGCTCTTCCCCGGCGACCTTTTGCAAGGCGGCCGTTTTTTCGGGGCCGAGACCTTCCCGAAGGCGGCCGCACAGGTAGTTCACGCAGAGGACATGGCGGGCCGGGAGGCAGCAGCCCCGAGGACCCAGAAAATGGCAGCTTTCCGGTTTTAGCCGCTGTGGGGGAAGCTCGGCGCCCAGCATGAGGTTGATGAAAAGCAGGCCGACTCCGTATCGATTCTCGATTCCGGCTCCGCAACAGCTTCCACCCTCCTCTTCTTCACAGGATCTGCACACCGCAACCACTCCGAGCCGCTCCATGGCCTTGCGGGAAGACCGAATTCTCTCCTCCAGTTCCCGGGCAAACCGGGACAGGACCGGGTGTCGGTGGGCCATGTCCCCGTTTTCTTCATAGCACCGCACGGCCCGACGGATTTTTTCCCCGATGGAGACCATCGTTCTACTTTCTTATTCCCAGCTTTTTCATCCGGGAATCGAAGGTGGACCGATTGACCCCAGCTTCCTGGGCCGCACGGGTGATGTGCCACTTGTGCTTGTCCAGGAGGTACAAGACGTAGGATCGTTCGACCTCTTCCCAGGATTGGCCTTCAAAGGCGGATTTTTCCGCAATCGTCCCGGGGGTCCTGCCCCCTTCTGCGGGATCGGCCGAGGCTTCGGGCTGGGGCTCGCCCCGCCTGGGGAGCTCGCGGCCCGCGGATCGAGACCCCTGGCCGTCCCCTTTGAGCTGTCCTCCGGTAAAATGAACACCCAGGTCTTCGAGCCTGATCCACTCCCCATCGGCGACCACAAGAATGTGTTTGACGAAATTTTCCAGCTCCCGGACGTTTCCCCTCCAGGGATATTCCATGAGAAACTCGAGGGACTCCCGGGTGAGTTTCTTGGGAGTTGTGCCCATTCGCCGGGACTCTCTTGCGAGAAAATGATCCAGGAGAAGAGGAATGTCTTCCGGGCGGTCCCGTAGGCTGGGCAGGTGGAGGGGCAAGACATTGAGGCGATAGTAAAGGTCCTCCCGAAACTGCTCCTTTTCGATCTCTTCCCGCAGGTCCTTGTTGGTGGCGGAGATGATCCGGACATCCACCCTCCGGGGCCGCGCGGATCCCAACGGTTTGATCTCGCTGTCCTGGACGACCCGCAGGATCCTGGCCTGGAGGTGAAAGGACATGTCTCCGATTTCATCGAGGAAGACCGTTCCGCCGTCGGCGGATTCGAAAAGACCCACCTTGTCCCGGGTGGCGCCGGTGAAGGCCCCCCGTTCGTAGCCGAAAAGCTCGCTTTCCAGCAGGGTATCGGGAATGGCGCTGCAGTTTTGCACCAGGAACGGCCGATCGTTTCGTCGGCTCAAACGATGGATCTCCCGGGCCACCAGCTCTTTTCCCGTCCCGCTCTCCCCCGTCAGGAGCACGGGGAAATCCGTCCCGGCGTATTCCGCGGCCGTCTTGATGGCCTTCAGAAAGGCCGGGCTTCGGCCGATGAGCCGCTCCTCGGCCCGGAATTGATCCAGGACATGACGAAGCTTCTGGTTCTCCTTGACCTGGCTCGCGTAGATGAGGGAGTTGCTCAGAGCGATGGAGCCCACATCGACGATGTCCTGGAGCAGATCCAGGTATTCTTTTTTGAGATTGAGGCGCTTGCCCCCGGCGCTGGTATCGATGATCTGGAGGGCACCGTAGACTTCGCCGCTCTTGAGGAAAAGGGGAAGACACAGGATCAGGCGACTCTTGACCTCGATCTGATCCTCGATTTCCTTGTAATGGCGCTTGTCCAGCCCGGGCTCCCCGATGGTCATCTTCTGGTTTTCAATGACCCATCCCACGAGGCTGGGACGATCGAAGGGAATCGTGATCCCCCGGACCATCTCGCACTGGCTTCCCAGGGCCTCGACACATTGGTAACCGTCGGTTCGTTTTATCCAGATGGAACCGCGCTCGACGTTCTGGAGTTCCAGCAAAGAGGCGAGGAACTTGCGATGGAGCTTTTCGGGGTCCAGTTCCTCGGTGAGCATCTTGCAAACACTGAAGGAATTCCGAGTCATAGGTCCACTCCCGCTCCCCTTGCTCCCTTTGCGACGCTTCCGCAAATACCGGGACCCGCGGATCGGGGAGTTCTTCCGGGGATCAACCCTGGTTGCTGCCGGTCACAATACCAATGAGAGTTCTTGCTTGGGTGAAATTGCGGTCTGACCGCGAGACCGATCCACAAACAGGCAGACCGGACGAATGAGGTTTTATCCTTGCTGATCCGAGGGGCGGTCGTCAAGCTCAAAAGAGCCTCCGACGGCGGACCCGGCGGATTCCGGGGATCTAGGGGGAACGGTTGGAGCGGGACCGCGATGGTTCGGGCCTCCCCAGCGGAGGTTGTCTCCAGGCAAAAACTCGGGCATAGTAGTGAATTATCGAGAAATTCGTTCCCGACGCTCCCTACCCCCGCCCCCGGGGAAAAGGGACGAGGGGGAAGCTTTGCAGGACCGTCGGTCCCTGCGCCCCGAGCCGGGGAGGGTCCGCCATGGGTCGGCGAGGGAGAGCGGCCTCGCCGACGACGAGGTTGCCGATGCCGGGAAGCATGCAGCTCAAGTTGATGCTGCTCCTCTTCGCATTCGTTTTGGTGCCCCTTTGCACCGTGGGGATCTTCTCCGTTCGAACGGCCGAAGAGCTGATCCTCAACATGGCCACCAACCAGATCGAGCACGTGGCGGCGGACAAGGCCGCTTTGCTGGAACGGTGGATCTCCGAGCGGAAAGCCGACATCCAGGTGCTGGCGGGCTCCTCGGTCCTGAGCCTCCTGGACACCGGGCAGATGGCTTCCTACCTCGAGTCCGTTCGTCGGCATTACAAGGTTTACAGCGACATCAGCCTGGTATCCACGCAAGGAGATCCCATCTACAGCAGTTCCGGCACGGCCGCACGGGGGGAGAAGGGACCCTGGTTCCGGGAATCCCTTCGGGGCGCGCTTCACGCCTCGGATATCTCCCTGAACCCGGACCAGACGGCTTCTTTCTTTCGCATATCGGCCCCGCTCGCGGGGCGAGCGGGGAAGATCGAGGGCGTTTTATGCGCCACTGTGGGCACCAACGCCATTCTTTCGGACGTCCTTCGCATCTCCCTGGGAAAGACCGGAGAATGCTACCTGGTCAACGGCGAAGGGACCTTTCTCGCTCACAAGGAACCCCGGAGAATCCTCACCCAGAACATCGCCCAGTCCGAAAGCTTCAAGAATATCTTCGACACCCGGAATCGGCGGATCACCTACATCGACTATCGAGGCGTGGAGGTCATCGGGGCTTCGGCCCGGGTGGGAGGGACGGACTGGGCCCTGGTGGTGGAACAGGACCGGGACGAGGCGTTTCAGAGCGCCGACAAGCTGCGGCATTACGTGGTTCTCATCGTTGCCTTATCGACCTTGGGCGCCCTCATTTCCGCATGGCTGCTTTCCCGCTACATTCTGCTGCCCATCCGCAAGCTGAGCGAGGCCGCCGACTGCCTGGCCCGGGGAGAATTCGACCGGGTAAACATCGAAACCAACCGCTCCGACGAGATCGGGACCCTCTACAGCGCCTTCGAAGACATGGCCCGGCAGCTCGAGGATCGGCAAAGCAGGCTCGAGGAGCGGGTGACTCTCCGGGAAGCCGAATTGAAGGAAACCGACGTCCTTCTGAAGCAGACCCGGCAGGCCGCGGCCCGATCCCAGCAGCTGGCCTCCCTGGGCCGACTCGCCGCGGGCGTGGCCCACGAGATCCGGACCCCCCTGACTTCCCTGAAGATGTTTCTCGAGGGCCTCGAACTCGATGCGGACATGGCCCCGGAAGCGGAAGCGGACTTGAAGGTGGCCATGATCCAGATCCAGCGAATGGAGGCCACCATCCATCGTTTTCTTAGTTTTGCCCGGCCCCAGGACCCGGTGTTTGCCGAGGTGGACCTCAAGGAGCTCATGGAGGATGCTCTCCTCGTGGTGAGGCCCCGGGCCAACCAGCAGGAGACCTTTCTTCGAACCGCGATTCCCCGGGGCCTCCCGACCGTCCTCGGGGATCGAAAGCAACTGGGAGAGGCCCTTCTCAACCTGATGGTCAACGCTCTCGAAGCCCTGGGGAACCGGGGGGAGCTCGACGTCGAGGTCGCCCCCTGGACGAATCCGGCAAACAAACCGGATTCCGACTGGGTTCGCATCGATATCAAGGACACGGGACCGGGAATCGAGGCCGAGAACCTCCCTCGGCTTTTCGACCCGTTCTTCACCACCAAGGCCACGGGAACCGGCCTGGGACTTTCCATCGTCGCCGGCACGGTGCAGAGGCACGGCGGCCGAGTCGAGGTCTGCAGCCTTCCCGGGGAAGGGACCGTATTTTCCGTGTTCCTTCCGGCATCCTGAAATTGGAGGCACAAAGAACATGGAAAAAATCCTGATTGTGGATGACGACGAAGGACTGGTGCATTTCCTTTCCCGATTTTTTACCAAGCAGGGTTACGAAGTTCGCTCCTCGAGCAGCGGGCCTGCGGCCCTGGAACTGGTCTCGGGGGAGCCTTTCGATCTCATCCTCCTGGACTACAAGATGCCGGGAATGAATGGCCTGGACACCCTCCGGCAGATCCGCCGGGCCCAGGTCAAAACCCCCGTCATTGTCATGACCGCTTACGGCACCACGGACACCGCCATCGAAGCCATGAAGCTGGGAGCCTACGACTACCTGCTCAAGCCCTTCGAGCGCGAAGAGCTGCACCGCCTGGCCATGGACGCCCTCGAGGTCAACCGACTCATGAAGGAAGTGGTGAGCTTTCCCGGACCGACCCACAGGTCCTCGCCCCGGGGAGCGGTCCGGATCGTGGGCAGCCACCGGCGAATGCAGGAGGTCTACAAGCTCATCGGCCAGGTGGCGGGCAAGGACGTCACCGTTCTCATTACCGGGGAATCGGGAACCGGCAAAGAGCTGGTGGCCCGGGCCCTCTATCATCACAGCCACCGGAAGGACAAGCCGTTTCTGGCCGTCAATTGCGCGGCCATCCCCGAAACCTTGTTCGAAAGCGAGCTGTTCGGACACGAGCGGGGAGCCTTCACCGGGGCCGAACGAATCCACATCGGGAAATTCGAGCGTTGTCACGGCGGCACCCTTTTCTTCGACGAAATCGGCGACATGTCCCTTTCCACCCAATCCAAGCTGCTGCGCGCCATCCAGTACGGAGAGTTCGAACGGGTCGGGGGTACCCAAACCCTTCGAACGGATGTCAGGATCCTCGCCGCCACCAACCGGAGCCTCGAGCAGGCCGTCGAGGCGGGGAGTTTTCGGGAAGATCTTTACTGGAGACTCAAGATCATCTCGGTTCATCTGCCCCCTCTCCGAGACCGGGTCGAAGACATTCCCGGCCTGGTGGATTACTTCGTCAGTCGTTTCAACGAGGAATACCGGACGACCATCCGCCACATGGAAGGGAGCGCCGTGGAACGGCTGAAAGCCTACTCGTGGCCCGGCAACGTGCGGGAACTGGAAAACTGCATCCGGCGGGCGGTGCTCCTGGCCCAGGGGGACGTCATCCTCGAAGAACACCTGAAAATCGGGTCGGGCGACCCGCATTCGTCCCCGGAACCCGGGCCGGACCGGTTGCTGGCCGCAATCGACCGCAAGCTCGACGAGCTCATTCCCGATCTTTTGCAGTTGTCCAGCGAGAAGGGGAAAATGCGCGAGAGCATCATCGAGATGATCGAGGAGGCCCTGGTCTCGAAGATCCTGAAACAGTGCGGAAACAACCAGGTGAAGGCCGCAAGAATGCTGGGCGTCAGCCGCAACACCCTGCGACACCGCATGAAGAAATTCAACCTCCTACCCCCAGCGGATTCCGCGCCCTCCTGAATCCTTGGTGGTTTGCCGTCACCCCTGTGCAATTCTTGAACACCCGGCGGAAGAACCGCCCCACTCCTATTTATCCGCCTTTTGAACCCCTCGGTGCCCGGAGTCTCCCTGTTGTTTCCCCACCACATCGGGGCCGGGCGCCTTGGGAGGTGCGCCCCAAGAACCGTCCTACATATCCCGTCAGTACCAATGCTTAGCGACCGGATCCCCTTCTTTGCAAGCGCCGGCACAACCGTTGCCTGAAACCTTCCCCCAGGTCCGCAGGGGGACTTCAGGAACCGCAATTCCAAGGGGAACGGGGAACATGGATGAAGGCGTGAAAGTCCGGGAGAAGGATTGGAGCGTTACCCCGCAAGAAGGGATTTCCCGGGAAGTGGAGCGCGTGAACGCGCGCCTGAGGCACTTTCGAGGAGTTGCCGCCGGCGTCATGAAGGACGCTGTCGGGATCTGGACGGAAATCTGGGAACTGGTGCAGGACCCCCGGTCCTGCCGGGAGATCCTCGAGGGAGAAGAACCCACCCAAGGTCGCCCTCCGTGGGGCGACACCGGTCCGCTCCTCGAAAAACTGCATCTTCTCGGAATCCACCTCGAATACGCCCGAAAGCTTTGTGAAGGTTCCATCGGGAACGAATCTCAGGACGAAAAGGGGCAATTATGGCCAAGCAGTTGACCGTCATTTCGGGAAACAAGATCGGGGGACAATACCCGCTTCCCGTCCCCGACCAAAGACTGAAGAACTTCCGCGCCGTAATGGGCGTTGTCCTGGACGACGCCCAGAAGACCTGGGGAGAGATCTGGAAGGAATTCCAGGGACAGGTGACCGAGGGGGTCCTGGTGTTGCCCGAGGCGGAACAGGGCTTCAAGCCCCCCTGCGGATGGCCGGAGTTTCTCGAGAGAATGTGGCTCCTCAAGCACTACCTCGACTACGCCAAGAGGTTCGCCGACGGGGAGGTGTGAACCGCCGAAAGGAGAGCCTGCGGCGAACGTGGGAGGATGCGGGTCGGAAACCGGAAGAAGTGCCTGCAATCCGGGTCTTCCGGGATGAGGACTCATCGGACATGACGGCTCATGGGACAGGGGTCCCGCGGGCCTGTGCCAAACAGAAAACCCCTAGACCCTAAGACCGGAGGTACCCCAGACATGTCAGGAGGAAACAATCACGACAATCCGTTCAAGATTGCCCAGCAACAGATCCAGGCCTGCGCCGACATCCTCGACCTGCCTCAGAGCACCCGCCAGGTGTTGCTGCACCCCATGAGGGAATTCCACGTGAATTTTCCCGTCCGCATGGATGATGGGGCCATCCGGGTGTTCGAGGGTTTCAGGGTCCAGTACAACGACGCCAAGGGACCCGCCAAGGGGGGGATTCGTTTTCATCCCGAGGAAACCATCGACACGGTGCGGGCCCTGGCCGCGTGGATGACCTGGAAGTGCTCCCTGCTCGACCTGCCCCTGGGCGGCGGAAAGGGCGGGGTGATCTGCAACCCCAAAGAGTTCTCCCCCGCCGAACTCGAACGGGTGAGTCGGGCCTACATCCGCGCCATCGGCCCTTTCATCGGCCCGGAAAAAGACATCCCGGCCCCGGACGTTTACACCAATCCCCAGATCATGGCCTGGATGGTGGATGAGTATTCGTCCATCGTCGGAAAGAACCAGTTTGGCGTGATCACGGGCAAGCCCCTGGCCCTGGGAGGATCTCCCGGGCGCGGCGACGCCACGGCAAGGGGAGGAATGTATACCCTTCGGGAAGCGGCACGCAAGGTCGGTCTGGATTTGAGCAAGGCCACCATGGCCATCCAAGGCTACGGCAACGCGGGCAGTTACGCAGCGTCTCTCGCCGAATCCATGTTCGGGATCAAGGTCGTTGCGGCTTGCGATTCCAAGGGGGCCGTGACCTGCAAGGACGGTCTGTGTGTGCTCAAGGTGGCCGAGCACAAGGCGAACACCTGTTCCGTCCTGGGCTGCGAAGGCACCGTGGATTTGAGCAACGAAGAGCTCCTTCAAATGGACGTGGACATCCTCGTGCTGGCGGCCCTCGAGGGGACCCTCACCCAGAAGAACGCCCAGAAGGTGAAGGCGAAGTTGATCGTCGAACTGGCCAACGGCCCCACCACCCCGGAAGCCGACGAAATTCTGTACAACAAGGGCATTCACGTGATTCCGGACTTTTTGTGCAATGCGGGGGGAGTCACTGTCTCCTATTTCGAGATGGTCCAGAACGCCTACATGTATTACTGGGACGAGAAGGAGATCCACGAGAAGCTCGACAAGAAGATGACCCGGGCCTATCATGAGGTTTTCGATACCTCGAAACGGCATGGGATCAACATGCGCAAGGCGGCCTACGTGGTTGCGGTTCAGCGCGTGGTGGACGCCATGAAGGTGAGAGGCTGGGTCTAGGAAAGATTTGGGAGTCTGCAGGGAAGGAGGTTGCCGTGCCGTTGCCGGAAGCCCGAATGGTGAGTTGCGGCATCCCTTCCCTGGACGAGGTCATCCAGGGGTTGCGACTCGGGGATAATGTGGTCTGGCAGGTGGACGAGCCGGACAATTATCTCCGGGTCGTGCACCCGTTCATGAACCGTGCTGTCGAGGACGGGCGCACCGTCGTCCATATCCGCTTTGCGCCTCATCCCACCGTCCTTCCTCCCTCCCTTCCCGTGGCGGACGAGGAAGTGGACCCGCGGTACGGCTTCGACTTCTTCAGCGCCCAGGTCAACCAGATCATCGAAGAGCGGGGCAGAGGGGTCTTCTACATCTTCGACAACCTCTCCTCCCTCGTGGCGGACTGGGCCACGGACGAACTCCTGGCCAATTTCTTCCAGGTGACCTGCCCGTACCTCCACGAACTGGACACCATCGCCTACTTCGCCCTCACCCGGGGCCAACATGCCCACACCGCCGTGGCTCGAATCCGGGACACCACCCAGGTGCTCATCGACGCATACCACGTCCGGGGCGACCTCTACATCCACCCCCTCAAGGTCTGGGACCGGTACTCGTCCCAGATGTTTCTGCCCCACCGCTACGAAGATGGGCTGCTGCATCCCGTCTTCAAGAGCGGAGAAGCCTCGACCATCTCTCTGACCGCCAGCAAGACCCCCCTCAGGCTCAAGGCGGACTCCATCGCCCCCTGGGACAGCGTATATCGCAAGCTCACCCAGTACGACGAGGAAGAGCTGTCGCTCCTGGAGTCCACCGCCGAGATGCAGGCCCTCAAGCAAGAGCTGTCGCAGATGATCCTGGGCAACGACCCGGAATTCAAACGT
>Ga0116192_1000987_pt1 | contig 20494 bp, 18 predicted proteins | sample AD_UKC113_MetaG_FD_89876 | JGI IMG/M metagenome (GOLD analysis project Ga0116192, IMG submission 89876) | Active sludge microbial communities of municipal wastewater-treating anaerobic digesters from Hong Kong - AD_UKC113_MetaG | ecosystem: Engineered > Bioreactor > Anaerobic > Digestate... | reverse complement strand
ATCTACTGGGATTTCTAAAGTTATTAAATTTCAATTGATATAGACTGAACGTAAATCCTAACTGAACTTGAAGAAAGAGTTATTTTAAGAGGGTTTTCAGAATTAAGAGAGTTTTTATTTTCTTAGCGAGTTTATTTGGTAGAAGATGTCACATAATCATATGGTAATAACAAGGTATTGACAGAAGGAAAGAAAGGGGTATAATAAAACAAAAGAAAGAAAAAAAGATGGGTTGAGAGAGGAGAAAAATAATAGTAAAAGATAAAGAAAATTTAGTGCAAAATCTTGTTGACAGATTTATTAAGAGAGGAGATGATAGAAATGAATAGAAAAAAAGTGAGTATTTCAGCGTCCGCCGCGTCTTGTGGCAGAGGGTTTACATTGATAGAGTTGCTTGTGGTAATAGCGATAATCGCGATTTTGGCAGCGATGTTACTACCTGCATTAAGTAATGCAAGAGAAAAAGCAAGACAATCAGTATGTATGAGTAATTTAAAACAAATAGGGACTGCGACAATGATGTATTGTCAGGACTATGATGACTGGCTTCCTTGTGGTTGGGTTTCTGGTGGAGCTAATTCTGGTTATGCAACTCCTGATATACCTGCCTGGTTTGTTCTACTTGCAAAATATTTTAATCTTCCGGTATATGATTATTGTAGCTTAGGAACAACATCCAATGGACTATATAAGCCCTGTGTGTATACATGTCCAAGCCAGAAATTTAAATATCCCTCTCCTCGTCCAGTTTCTTATGCTTTTTCTCTATATACAGTAACTGAGGGAATAAAAATCAGAAACGATCCAGTAACAAGAATGGCAAAACTTAACAGAGTAAAAGCGCCATCTGAAAAAGTATGGTTATCAGATTATTTTAGGACCTATAACTTTAATCCTGGTCTAATAGTGCCAACACGGTGGGAATCGGAAGGTTTTAGGATACATAATAATGGAGTGAATTGTCTTTTTTTTGATGGGCATGTAGAATGGGTAAGTTTTGAAAGGGCACAAGCTCCTGTACAAGGTACGCCAAATCCAATGTTTCGACCTTTTTAACAGGGAGTAAAAAATGAGGTCAATCCTAACTGAACTCCATTAGAGCAGTCCTAATTTTTAGCATCTACGATATCTTATTGCTCAATAATATACCTAGGCTAAACTTGAAGAAGTTATTTTAAGAGGGTTTTTAGAATTAAAAGAGTTTTTATTTTCTGATCAAGTTTATTTGGTAAAAATTCTTAGAGTTTAAGTTTTTCTTCTTTCTGTTTGTCAATACACTGATACCTATCAATGTCTCTTTTTGTTTTTTTGAAAATAAATCAAAATCTACATATATTAAGGACCTGCAGAACAATTGAAAAAACTTGGGGGGAGTATAATGAAAACAGAATTAAAATTTGTCAATTCATAGATGTATGTGATAAAGTTAAAAGAAAAATTGATTTGTTGAAAGTAAATCTCATTCTGTGTTTAGTACCGTGCAAAGACAGAAAAGGGCCCGAATTATCGGGATGGGATTCACTGAATACTTACAGGGAAATATTATGAAAAAAATTGACTTAAAGGGGAAATGGATGTTATTGGGTTGTGAACCTAAAACAGGACTACCTGCCGATATTATTAAACCAGAATTAGAGAAAGAACAGTGGTTAATAGCCGATGTTCCAGGAGATGTTAATGCTACCTTATTAAAGTATAACAAAATTCCTAACCCTCACTATGATACTCAGGGACGAGATTGTTATTGGGTTACAGAAAAAGAATGGTGGTATAAATTAGTATTTGATGCTTCAGATGTAGGTAATGCAAAAGCAGACCTTTGTTTAGAAGGAGTAGATGGACATGCAGATATTTACCTTAATAATAAGTATCTTGGTGAGATGAAAAATGCTTTTCGTCAATTTCGTTTTAATATAACTGGTTTATTAAAATTAAAAAAAAATGTTTTGTTAATTAGATTCAAATCAATTGACCAACTTTTAGGTGGTTCCCGTATTGATGAACTCTTAGGATGGAGAGAAAGAAGGGCTTTTATTCGTAAGCCCCAATTTTCATTTGGCTGGGATTGGGCACTACCTATTCCTTCAATAGGTCTTTCAGGGAATGTATGGATAGAATATCATAATGAGTTTTGTATAAAGGAATTTTCTATTCAAACATTTATGAATGGCAGAATAGATTTTTCATTTGAAGTGAGTAAAGGAACGAAACTATCAGGTTATAGTATTATAATAAATATTGATGGATATGGTCAAAATATTACAAAAGAAATTAGAAGAAACACTTTTAAATCTTATACAAGTATAAATATTGAAAATCCAAAATTATGGTTTCCTAATGGATATGGAGAACAACCACTATATCATTATTCAATAGGCCTTTTAGTTTCTGGTAATATTGTAGATAAAAAAGAAGGGTATTTTGGTATTCGCGAATCAAAAATTATAGAAGAACCATTTACTCCTGAAGCAGGACATGGTTTTTCATTTAGAATTACAATTAATGGAGAATCTATATTTTGTAAAGGGGCAAATTGGGTTCCATTAGAATTATGGCCAGTAAATGCCACAGAAGAACAATATAGGTTTTACTTAAATAAAGCAAAAGAGGCAAATTTCAATATGCTTCGCGTTTGGGGTGGCGGAATATATGAACCAGAAATTTTTTATAAATTATGTGACGAACTTGGAATAATGGTCTGGCAGGATTTTATGTTTGCGAGTTCTGGTTATCCTGTTGATCTATTAAGGGATGAAATTATTGCAGAAGCAAATTATCAAATCAGACGTCTTAGAAATCATCCATGTATTGTAATCTGGTGCGGCTGTAATGAAGATATTTATTCATGGAGTTATCCTGAACAGGAAGAGGATGATACTCAGCAAGATAGTGGTGTTTATTCTAAAAAAGAAAGTGAAGATAAATGGAAAGTTGATAGATTAAAAGATGACCCACAAATATATACTATGATTTTACGGGGATTAGTCAGTAAATTTGGTCTTGATGTTCCTTATGTAGATTCAAGTCCATCTTCAAAGGATGATTATGGCAATATGCCTAATTCAGGAAATTCGCATATATCTTGCTGGAAATATTCTTTGTTTGAATCAGATGGGAAACCAGAACAATTTAGGAAACATTTTGAAAAAGTATGTTCTTTTGATTCAGAATTTTGTATTCAAGGTCCTTGTGCAGAAAAAACATTTAAAAAGTTTTTTTCTCCTGATAATCTCTGGCCCCCTAATCAAGCGTGGGTATATCATATACAACGAGGTCATGCAAATTTACCCCATCATGAACAAACAATTTTTATTGCAGGTGCTATTTTTGGGAAAATAGATTCTCTTGAGAAATATGTGAAATTTGGTCAAGCAACTCATGTAGAAATGATGAGGGCTGAATTTGAAAGTGCTAGACGAGACCGCCCAAATAATGGAGGAACGATGGTATGGATGTTTAATGATTGCTGGCCTACAAGCAACTGGTCAATTATTGATTATTATAGATGTCCAAAACCTGCATTTTATGCTGCTAAACGAGCATGTGCTACATTACTTCCAATAATTTTTGAACGCTCTGAAAAAATTGAATTCTTTTTTAGCAACGATTCATCTAAAAATGCAGAAGTAGAATTACTTTATGGACAGGAAACATTACAAGGTAATCAAGTTTGGTCAAAACATAAGAAATTAACAATAGACAAAAATTCAACTAAATTATTTGATGCTATTGAAAGAGATAAAATGGTATTTCCAATAGGAGATTTTTTATATATTGATGCTATTGTTAATAATAAAAAACTGCCTAGGGTAATTTATTTTCCTGATGGATGGAAAGATATTCAATGGCCACATCCTAATATTGAGATTAAATTTATTGATCAAAAATTTTTTAAAGGAAAGTGGAATACTACTATTAAACTTCGGACTGATACATTTGCTCGTTTTTGTCATATTATATTAAAAGAAAATGATTCAGATATATCTTTTTCAGATAATTATTTTGATATGTCAGCCAGTAGTGATAGAGAAATCAATATTCAGTCAGACGCAAAAATTGACATTAATAATTTAATAATTGGCAATTGGTGGACAAAATGGGAATAAAGTAAATACCAAAAATTCCTATAAAAAGAGCAATCTCCTGCATAATAAAAAAACAAGAAAAATTTTACAAAAGAAAGGAAAACTATGGGAAAAAGATTGAAAATATGGGATGATTGGGTGTGGTTATCTTAGTCGTTGTCACATAGAGGCAATAAAATCATTAGAAGAGACAGAATTAAAAACATTATGTGATGTTGATATTTCACAAGCAGAAAACTTTGCACAGGAATTTGGAAATCTCCTATCCAAAATGCTAAAAAACTTATTGAAAGTGGAAAACTTGGTTTTATTCATAGGGTTGTTGCTTTTAATTGTTATTTTGTTGACCTTATAAAAGAAAGTCGCAGTTGGAAACTTAATAGTAAAATAGAAATTGGTTCAATTTTTGATACAGAGGTCCATTATATTGATGACCTTAGGTATCTTCTTGGGAAAGAGATAATTGAGGTTTATGGGAAAGTAAGAAAATTCAAAAAGGAGTTTGAAAATGCTCCTGCTGATGATGTAATAGCAATAATTGATTTTGAAGAAGGAAGTAATGGTTTTTTGGAAATAAGTGAAAATCAGTGGCGAGGTAATGGGAATATTTCAAATGGTGAAGGTATAAATTTTCATGGAAATGATGGTTCTCTTGAAATTTCACTTTCAGGGAAATTTAATGCTTATTTTAAAGATGGACAGGAAATAAAAGAAAATTATACTCCTGATTATAATAAAATCTGGAAAGAATTTCACCATTCATTTGTAAAAAGTATTTTAGAGGACTCACCAATTCCAGTTACTGGTGAAGAAGCAACAAAAAACCTTGCAGTTATTTTAGCAATTTTAAAATTATCAGAAAAAAATAGACCTATTTCTCTTATTGAAGACAAATAACTTAATTTCTTTTGTAATATACAAAAGGCAATTTTATTTTTTAATACCTTTTACAGGACATTTATCAATACAGGGTTCAAGAATACAGACCAACCTTCTTTGTATCTGGTCAAACTCTATGTTGTCAAATTTGATTTTGTTTTTTTTGTGATATAATATTTCATAAGTTAAATAATGAATGGAGAGAAAAATGAAAGGTGCAAAGATATTTATAGAATGTTTGAAAAAAGAAAAAGTTGAAGTTATATTTGGTTATCCAGGTGGAACAGTTTTACCATTTTGTGATGTTCTTTTTGATAGTGGGATAAGATTTATTTTAACAAGGCATGAACAGGGTGCTGCTCATGCTGCTGATGGTTATTCAAGGTCATCTGGAAAAGTTGGGGTTTGTCTTGCTACTTCTGGTCCCGGGTCAACAAATCTTGTTACAGGAATTGCAACTGCTTATATGGATTCAATACCAATGGTTGCAATTACAGGACAGGTTGCAACTCATTTAATTGGAAATGATGCTTTTCAGGAAGTTGATACTACTGGAATAACAAGGCCAATAACAAAACATAATTATTTAATAAAAGATGTAAATGAGATATGCAAAGTTGTGAAAGAGGCATTTTATATTGCAACAACAGGTAGACCTGGACCTGTTTTAATTGATTTTCCTGCTAATATACAGAGTATGGAAGGAAAATTCAATTATCCATCAAAAATTGAAATGAGAAGTTATAAGCCCGTTTATGAAGGACATCCAAAACAAATTGAGAAAGCATGGGAGTTAATTGAAAGTTCAAAAAAACCAGTAATAATAGCAGGTGGAGGAATTATAAGTTCTAACGCAAGTAGTGAATTGAATGAATTTGTTGAAAAAACAGGGATTCCAGTTGCCTTTACTCTTATGGGTCTTGGTTGTATGGATGTAAGGCATCCTCTTTCATTGGGTATGCCTGGTATGCATGGAACAAAATATGCAAATTATGCAATTGTTGAAAGTGATTTAATTATTTCTATTGGATGCAGGTTTGATGACAGAGTGACAGGGAAAATAGAGAATTTTGCTCCAAAAGCAAAAATTATTCACATTGATATTGACCCAGCTGCAATAAGTAAAAATGTTGAAGTAGATGTTCCAATAGTTGGTGATGCAAAAAATGTTTTAAAAAAATTATTAGAAGAGGCAAAAAAATTGGATATTGAACAATGGCAGGAGAAAGTCAAAAAATGGAAAAATGAGAACCCTCTTAAATATGATAACAATGGATTTAAACCACAATATGTAATAGAAAAAATATCAGAGATTACAAAAGGAGAGGCAATAATTGCAACAGAAGTTGGACAAAATCAAATGTGGACAGCACAATTTTATAGATTTAAAAAGCCAAGAACTTTTATTACATCAGGTGGACTTGGAACAATGGGATTTGGTTTTCCTGCTGCAATTGGTGCAAAAGTCGCAAATCCATATGAAATTGTTATTGATATTGCAGGGGATGGAAGTATACAGATGAATATTCAGGAACTTGCAACAGCAGTTTCAAATAAAATTCCTGTAAAAATTATTATTCTTAACAATGGGTATTTAGGAATGGTGAGACAATGGCAACAATTGTTTTATAATAGAAAATATGCTTTTACCTGTATTGCAAATGGTCAGCCTGATTTTGTTAAATTAGCAGAAAGTTATGGGGCAATTGGATATAGAGTAAAAACAAAAGAGGAATTTGATAAAGTAATAGATAAGGTTTTGGAGGAGAAAGAAAAAGTCGTTATGCTTGATTGTAGAATTGAACCAGAAGAAAATGTTTTTCCAATGGTACCTGCAGGTGCTTCATTGGACCAGATGCTTGAAGGAATAGCATAAGGGAGAAAAAATGAATAATAACGGCATAAAACCGCATATTATTTCAGTAACTGTTGAAAATAAATTTGGAGTTCTGTCAAAAATTGCAGGACTTTTTTCTGCAAGGGGTTATAATATTGATTCCCTCTCAGTTGCAGAGACAGATGACCCAACTGTTTCAAGAATGATAATTGTTGTTAGGGGGGATGAAAAAATACTTGAACAGATATATAAACAATTAAATAAACTCATAGATGTTATAAAAGTTCAGGACCTAACAGAACAGGATTTTATTGAGAGAGAGCTTGCTCTTATTAAGTTATCAATTAACAATTTTAATGAGAGGCAGGAGGTTTTGCAACTTGTCCAAATTTTTAGAGCAAAAATAATAAGTGTAGGAAAGAAAACACTAACTATTGAAGCGGTAGGAGATACTTCAAAATTAGATGCTCTGGTTGACCTTCTTAAACCATTTGGTTTTAAAGAGTTTATCAGAACAGGTAAAATTGCGATATCAAGAGAAACTATTGAAAAAAAGTAAAAAAGGAGGAAGAAATGGCAAAGATTTATTATGAGAAAGATGCTGATTTAGGTGTTTTTAGTGGTAAAAAGGTTGGAATTATAGGATATGGTAGTCAGGGAAGGGCACATGCTCTAAATTTAAGAGATAGCGGGGTTGATGTTGTTGTTTCTGAGTTAGAAGGAACCCCTGCCTATAAAAAGGCAGTAAATGATGATTTTAAAGTAGTTGATGCAGCAGAAGTTGTTAAAACATGTGATGTTTTTATGATGCTTGTTCAGGATAATGCACAGCCAACTGTTTATAAAAATTTTATTCATCCAAATTTAAAAAAAGGGCAGGCAATGGGGTTTGCACATGGTTTTTCAATACGTTTTAATCAAATTGTCCCACCAGAAGATATAGATGTTTTTATGGTCGCGCCAAAAGGTCCTGGAGACCTTGTTAGGGAACAGTTTGCTCAAGGTCAGGGAGTTCCATGTTTAGTGGCTGTTTATCAAAATCCAACTGGAAATGCCCTTAAAATTGCACTTGCATATGCAAAGGGTTTAGGAGGAACAAGATGTGGAGTAGTTGAAACAACATTTAAAGAAGAAACAGAAACAGACCTTTTTGGTGAGCAGGTTGTTCTTTGTGGTGGAGTAACTCAACTTATAAAAGATGCTTTTGAAATACTTGTTGAAAGTGGATATCAACCAGAAGTTGCATATTATGAAACATGTCACGAATTGAAACTAATTGTTGATTTAATAAATACAAGAGGAATTCAGGGAATGAGAGATGTTGTGAGTGATACTGCTGAATATGGTGATATGACAAGGGGTCCAAGAGTTATAAATGAGTGTGTTAGAGAAGAGATGAAAGATATTTTAAAAGAAATACAGACAGGTAAATTTGCTCTGGAATGGATACTTGAAAATCAAGCAGGTAGACCTGTTTATAATTCACTAAAAGAAGAGGCAAGAGAACATTTAATTGAGAAAGTGGGGGCAAAAATGAGAAGTATGATGCCCTGGCTAAAAGGTAAATAAATACCAGTCAAATATCCCATCTTTCCTCTCCCCTAAGGGGAGAGGATGGAGGTGAGGGGAAAATTTATTAGATATTTTATTAAAATGCGACTATTTGTTGGAATAAAATTACCTGATAATTTAAAAGAAGAAATAAGAAAAATTGAAGCATCTTTAAGGAAAAAAGTTAGAGAAGTTAAAGTTGTATCACCTGAAAATTTGCATATTACATTAAAGTTTCTTGGAGAAGTAGGCGAAAAAGATGTTGGAAATATTGATGAGAAATTAAACGAAGTTAAAAAGAAATTTAGTTCCTTTGATGTCTCAATAGGGAAAATAGGAAGTTTTCCAGATGATAAAAAAATCAGGGTCTTATGGATTGGAGTTGAAAGTCATGGGAAACTTAAAAAGTTAAATTCAGAAATTGAGAGGCAACTTGTAACTATTGGATATAAAGAAGAAAATAGATTTACAGAACATATTACAATAGCAAGATTTAAGTCCACACCCGATTTAGGATTTATTGAAAAATTAAAAGAAAAGTATAATATGGTCATAAGTAGTTTTAAAGTTGAAAACTTTTCTCTTATAAATAGTAAATTAACAAAAAGTGGTCCAATTTATGAGGATTTAGAGACCTATAAACTTGGAGGATAAAAAAATGGAAAAGGAAAAAGCACTTGAACTTACAATATCTCAGATAGAAAAAGAATTTGGAAAAGGTTCAATAATGAAATTAGGAGAAAAAACGCATATTGAAGTTCCTGTAATACCAACAGGAGCAATTTCCTTAGATATTGCACTTGGTGTTGGTGGTATTCCAAGAGGAAGGGTAACAGAAATTTTTGGACAGGAATCTTCTGGAAAAACCACTCTTGCTTTAAGTGTATTAGCACAGGCACAAAAAGCAGGGGGGCAGGTTGCTTTTATTGATGTTGAACATGCCTTGGACCCAAATTATGCAAAAAAATTGGGTTTGAAAATTGAAGATATGCTTGTCAGTCAACCTGACTCAGGTGAACAGGCATTGGAAATAGCAGAAGCACTTATAAGAAGTAATGCAATTGATGTTATTGTCATTGATTCAGTTGCTGCTCTTGTCCCAAAAGCAGAATTAGAAGGAGAGATGGGAGATAGTGTTATGGGATTACAGGCAAGGTTAATGTCTCAGGCATTAAGAAAATTGACTGGTTATATAAGCAAATCAAATACATCAACAATTTTTATAAATCAAGTAAGAGAAAAAATAGGTGTTTTTTTTGGAAATCCAGAAACAACACCTGGAGGAAGGGCTTTAAAATTCTATGCTTCAGTCCGTCTTGAATTAAGAAGAATTGAAAGTATTAAAAGAGGTGAGGACCTTATAGGAAACCGGGTAAAAGTAAAAGTTGTAAAAAATAAAGTTGCTCCACCATTTAAAGAAGTTATTTTAGATTTTTATTATGGAGAAGGAATAAGCAAAGAAGCATCTTTAATTGATGCAGCCATTAGTTTTGGGATATTGGAGAAAAAAGGAAGTTATTTTTATTATGATGGGAAGACATTAGAGCAGGGTGTTGATAATATGATAAAAATTTTAAAAACAAACCAGAAACTTTATGATGAAATAGAAAATAAGGTTAAAGAAAAAAGCGGATTTGTTGTTAAAAAAGAAACAAAAAAAGGGGAGGGGAAAAATGAAAGAGATTAAAATTGGACTTATTGGATATAAATTTATGGGGAAAGCCCACTCTCATGCTTATAAAGATGTTGGACTTTTTTTCCAACTTTCTATTAGACCTATTATGAAAGTAATTTGTGGAAGGAGTAAAAAACCATTATCTATTGCAAAAGATAGATTTGGATGGGAAGAATACGAGACGGACTGGAGAAAAGTTGTTACGAGAGATGATATTGATATGATCGATATAACGACGCCACCAAATGCACATAAAGAAATAGCAATTGAAGCAGCAAAAAATGGGAAAATTATATTTTGTGAAAAACCATTAGCATCCAGAATTGAGGATGCATATAAAATGGTTGAAGTTGCTGAAAAATATGGAGTTAAACATGCAATTTGTTTTAATTACAGAAAATTACCTGCTATTGGGCTGGCAAAAAAACTGATAGATGAAGGAAAATTAGGAAAAATTTATCACATAAGGGCTGTTTATCTTCAGGACTGGATTATTGACCCTGAATTTCCTCTTGTATGGCGACTTCAAAAAGAAATTGCAGGAAGTGGTGCACATGGGGATTTAAATGCACACTTAATTGATATGGCAAGATATTTAGTTGGTGAATTTGACCAGGTTATTGGTATGAATAAAACATTTATAAAACAAAGACCACTATTAGAAGAAACAGAAAAATTAGAAACAGGGCTTAAAGATAAAGAAAAAAGTAAAGAAAAAGGAATTGTAGATGTTGATGATGCAACAATTTTTCTTGCAAAGTTTAAAAATGGAGTAATTGGTTCTTTTGAAGCAACGAGATTTGCAGCAGGAAGAAAAAACTATCAAAGATTTGAAATAAATGGGAGTAAAGGAAGCATTATATTTAATTTAGAGCGTCTTAATGAGTTGCAATATTATAGTACAGATGACCCTGACTATGCTTCTGGTTTTAGAACAATAATTGCCACAGAACCATCCCATCCTTATTCTGCTAACTGGTGGCCCGCAGGGCATATTATTGGATATGGAGAATCATTTATAAATATGGTTGCAGATATATTCAATTCAATTGAAAAAGGTGAAAATCCATCTCCAAACTTTTATGATGGAATAAAATGCCAGGAAGTTCTTGAAGCAGTTAATAGGTCAATAAAAGAGGAAAGATGGATTGAATTGAAATAATAACTAACAATAAAATATTCAAAAGTAAACTTTTCAAAAATTTTGTCATCTAAATATATAATAACTATAAAATTTTTGAGGTAGTGTCAAAAAATAGATAAAAGAAAGATGGAAAAGGGTGTTTTTCTTCTATTGGTGTAATTGCTTTTTTAATTGGAGTATTATCTACTTCTTTCTCTTATAATTCCTGTATTATTATTTTCGATGCATTCTTCATTAATTCCCCTGTTATATATCCCTTTCCCTATCCTTGTCAAATTTATTTTTGAGGAAACTATCTTCTTTCAAAGAGATTATTTTTGAGGAATGCCGTGGATTTGACAATTGATAGTAGATATGTTAAAGTTTAATTGATAAAAAAATTTGAACTTTAACTCTGCTTTTAATTCTGAATAGTATAAAAGTGGATAAATATTCTTATCAGAAAAACAGGGTTGAGTAAATATTTACATTTAATTTAATGAGAAACAGGTTATTTAAAGGAGATAGACAACATTTCACACTAGTTCCTGGTAGTAGTTATTTTGTTAAAGATAAATACTTTCTTATATTTTAATAAAAATGTTTATTAGATATTATTTACCTGAAAATAAAGAGGAGAGATTAGGAGAATTAGTTGAGTTCTGTAAAAAAACAGAAACAGATGGAATTTTATTTTTTACTTCAAGTTATGACAGTCAACCTTCATTTATAGACATTGAGAAATATAGAAATTATGCAAAAAAACTTAAAAAATGGGCAATATTGATAAAAAAAGAAAATCTAAGATTCGGGATAAATATGTTACAAACACTTGGACATATATATTTCCCAAAAAAAATAGAGAGAAAATTCCCTTTTCAAAGAAAAGTTGATATTAATGGAATTGAATCTAAAGGAGGATGTTGTCCATTAGATGAAAATTTTAAAAAATATATATATGAAGTTTATCAAGTTTTTGCCAGTTTAAAACCAGATATTATTTATGTCGATGATGATTTTAGATATATTATGGATGGTTTTTTTTGTTTTTGCCCTCTTCACTTAAAAAAATACGAAAAAGAAACAGGTGAAAAAATTACTCGTGAAAAATTAAAAGAAGAAATATTGAAAGAAACTTTTATTCCATCTGATATTAAAAAGAAATATTTTGAAATTTTAAATTTATCCTTAAAAGAAGTAGCAGAATTGATAGAAAAAGCAGTTCATAGTATATCACCAGAAACAAGAGTAGGGTTGATGTTGCAGACATTTCCAATGTGCTTTTGGGGAACTGACATAAATGAGATTATAAAAACATTAGCAGGGAATAGGCAACCTTTATGCAGACCACAACTGCCAATATATAAGGAATATGGATTTGATTTAAAATTATCAATTCCATTATCTTTTGCTCAGCCATTAATAATAAGAAATCTAATAAATAAAGATGTTGAAATTCAACCAGAAATAGAAAATTATCCATACTCAATATTTTCAAAATCAAAACAAATTTTTAAATACCAAATTTCTTTCTGTTATATAAATGGATTTGAGAAACCACTTGTAAATATTTTTGATACTTATGGGCAGAAATTTGATGAAAATATTGAGTTTATAGAAGTACTTAAAAAAAATAAAAAATTCTTTGGAAAATTAAAGGAGATTAGTAAAAATAATGTATCCAAAGGTATATCAATAATTCATACTTCTAAAACAACTTTATTTACAACCCCCCAAAATAAAAACCTTTATACAATTTTTAACTCATTATGCTGGGATAGAATAATACCTCTTCTTGGTTTACCTATTTCATATAATTGGAATGAACCAGAGTTTTATATTCTTTCAGGAAATGAAGTTCTTGGGTTAGAAAAAGAAAAATTAGAACAAATAATTAAAAATGGAGGTGTGATAATTGATAAAGATGCTTTACAAATACTTCAATATCTCGGTTATGAGAAAAAAATAGGAGTTAAATGTAGGGAAGCAGTTCCCATTGATGATTGTGGAAGTATTTATTTTCATAAGAATAAAATAAATGGTCCTTATCAGGATGAATTCTTTCCTGTAAGATTTGCAACTTTCCCAAAAGATTTTGTTAATCTTGAAATTTTGTCAGAAAAATTTGAGACAATTGCATCTCTGGTAAATTTTGAAAATAAAATAGTTTCTCCTGCAATTGTTATAACTGAAAATAAATATGGTGCAAAATTTGGAATTTTTTCTTTTGTTCCTACTGAAAATTTATTGCCTGTTTTTCTAAATCCAAAAACTCAGGTACTATTAAGGAATCTCTTTCCTGAAATAAATGGAAAGTCATTACCTATATCTATAACAAACCATCCTTATCTTGTGCCATATTATTTTGAAGGTAAAAATGGAATTTTTATATTGATACTGAACCTTTCATCTGATAAAGTTTCAAATATTGTTTTGAACTCCCAGAATATTTTTAATAAAAAATGTTTTAAACCATACTTGCTTTTAGGAAATGGTAAGTTTATTGAATTCAACAAAAAAGTAAAATTTGAAAAAAAAGAAAATATAATAAAAATTCAATACAATTTATCCCCCTTTGAATTTTTAATTATGTCTTTTAGAAAATAGGAGAGATATGAATAATGTATATTTAAAAAGATATGAAAAAAACCCAATTATGGAAATAAAAAAAGGGTTCATTCTTAAAAAAGTTGCAGTAATATTTGTCCAAAGAATCCCCTCGGGCGTAGACCCTACGGGCGAGCCTCTGGATAAGATAGTGATACTCAAAGAGATAGGAAAGAATTAAAGTTAGGAGTGAAGATTTGGTATAATAAAGAGAAAAAAATGGATAAAAAGTATAGACAGAATAAACTGATGAAAATACTTTATCAATTAAGTAAGAAGAAGAAATATCTCTAAGCATAAATTATTAAAATTGTGAGGTTATTAAAATATAAATTAAATACTTTAAATGCAACTTAAATAAGAAAGACCATAAAAAAATAAAAAAAGTAAACTTTTCAAAAATTTTGTCATCTAATATATAATAACTATAAAATTTTTGAAAAAAGGAGGAAAAAATGGAAAGAACGAAAAAAAAGATAGTTGGGTTAGTTGTAGGAATAGTATTAGTTTTATCTTTCATTGTTGTTGCTGGAGTTAAAAATTTTAAAGAAGTACCTAAATTACCTAATCCCAGTACTTTTGTTTCTGTTTCACCAGAAGTAATGTCTTTACAAAATGCTTTTGTTAGTGTTTCAAAAGCTGTAAGACCAAGTGTTGTTCAAATTACCACAGAAAAAACAATAACTTATAGATATTGGGACCCATTTGGTGATATAGAAGATTTTTTTAAATTCCCTTTTGATGATTTTTTTAGTATTCCTAAGAGAAACCAGCAACCAAAAACATTTAAAAAGAAACAGGAAGGTTTAGGTTCTGGATTTATTGTTGACCCTGATGGATATATTTTAACAAATAACCATGTAATTGAAGGAGTAGATAGAGTTCTTGTTAAACTATTTGATGATGAAAATAAATATCCAGCAAAAATTATAGGAACAGACCCAAAGACAGACCTTGCACTTATAAAAATTGATGTTAAAAGGGCACTACCATCTGTTGTTTTAGGTGATTCTGATACAATCCAGGTTGGTGAATGGGCAATTGCAATAGGAAATCCTATGGGCTTGACTGAAACAGTGACAGTAGGTGTTATAAGTGCAACAGGTAGAAGTGGTTTTGGAATAACACAATATGAGGATTTTATACAGACAGATGCAGCAATTAATCCTGGAAATTCTGGTGGACCACTGGTAAATATAAAAGGAGAAGTTATAGGGATTAATACATTTATTATTACTCCTTATGCTGCCCAAAATATTGGATTTGCTATTCCTATAAATATAGCAAAAAGTGTTTTTAAACAACTTAAAGAAAAGGGTAAAGTTGTAAGAGGATATTTAGGAATTGTTCTTCAACCACTCACTGATGACCTTTCAAAATCATTTGGACTGAATAATACAAAAGGAGCAGTTGTTGCACAGGTTATGAGTAATTCACCTGCTGAAAAAGGTGGTTTAAAAGTAGGAGATGTAATAGTTGAATTTGATGGGCAAAAAATTGAAGATGTTAAGGATTTGCAAATGAAAGTAGCAAATACACCGGTTGGAAAGAAAGTTAAAGTGGGGATTTTTAGAGATGGAAAGGCAATAACATTGGAAGTTCAAGTTGGAGAAATGCCTGAAGAAGAGAAAGTTGCAAAGACAGAAGAAGAACAATCTGGTTTATGGTTTGGAATGAAAGTAAGCGAGATAACAGACCAGATAGCAAATAAATATGGACTTGAAAATAAAGAAGGAGTTATTGTTGTTTATGTTGAACAGGGGTCTGTTGCTGATGAAAGTGGGATAATTCCTGGAAGTGTTATAAAAAAAATTGATAAATATACAATAAAAAATTATGCTGACTTTTTAGAAGCAAAGAAAAATGTAAATTCAAAACAATATATAAGCGTCTGGATAGTAATAAATGGGCAGGGCAGGTTTGTTGTTCTTAAAAAAAGTGAATAAAGACGAAAAAATTGTCTTTTATAAAGTATTAAAACTTCTTTCAAAAAAAAATTATTCTGAAAATGAATTAAGAAATAAGTTAAATTCAGTTGATAATGATATAGTTAACAGAATAATTGAAAAATTAAAAGAAAAGGGACTTATTGATGATAAAAAGTATTCCTATGATATTGTTGAAAGATATTTAGAAAGAGGAAAAGGATTTTATTATATTATAAACATATTAAAAAGAAAAGGATTTAATGAAGAGATAATAAATCAAATTAGACAAAACTTTGATTTTGAAAAAGAATATAGAGTTGCTCAGGCACTTATAAAAAAAAGGAAAAATAAGGGGAAAAATAATTTATTTTTATATTTGAAAGGAAGAGGTTTTTCTTCTGAAACAATAAATAAGATAATTGAAAGATAATATTTATACATTTCTGGTGATGCTTTTCAATTCTCATAAGTTCTTTTTCTTCTCTTAAAGACACAAAAAGGAGAAAAAGCATAAAGTGTAGGATAGGAAAGAGTGTTTTTTAATTTTAAATTTATAAAAACATGGAAAGCAAAAAAATAAGACAGATATATTTAGAATTTTTCAAAAATAAGGGACATACAATTGTGCCAAGTTCATCTCTTATCCCATTTGGTGACCAGACATTACTTTTCACAAATGCAGGAATGGTACAATTTAAAAGATATTGGGCAACTGAAATTCCTCTCCCATATAAAAGAGCTGTTACCTGTCAAAAATGTGTTAGAGCAGGAGGAAAAGATAGCGACCTTGAAAAAATTGGAAAGAGTGGAAGACATCATACTTTTTTTGAGATGCTTGGTAATTTTTCATTTGGTGACTATTTTAAAGAAGAAACAATTAGATGGGCTTATGAATTTGTTGTTGATGTTTTAAAAATACCAGAGAGTAAATTATGGGTATCTTATTATGAGGAAGATGAGGAGACAAAAGAAATTTGGCTGAAATTTTTACCAGAAGAAAGAATAATTGCCCTTGGGAAAAAAGATAATTTTTGGGGACCTGCTGGTGATACAGGTCCCTGTGGACCCTGCACTGAACTTTATTATGATAATGGAAAAGAAAAATCATGTAGAGGAGATAATTGTTTGCCTGGTTGTGCCTGTGATAGATTTCTTGAATTCTGGAATTTAGTTTTTCCTCAATATGATATGCAAAAAGATGGGTTATTGTTACCACTTAAAAGAAGAGGTGTTGATACTGGTATGGGATTAGAAAGGATATCCAGGATTTTACAGTGGAAAGAAACAAACTATGAAACAGACCTTTTTCTACCTATAATTAAAAAAATAGAACAAATATCGGGAATTGAATATCAAAATAAAATATCTGATTTCAGAATAATAAGCGACCACATAAGAAGTATTACTTTCCTTATTGTTGATAATGTTCTTCCATCAAATGAAGGAAGGGGATATGTTTTAAGACGACTTATAAGAAGGGGTTGTATTAGTGGAATGAATTTATCTTTAAGCGGACCTTTTCTTTATAAATTAAGTGAAGTTGTTGTGAATATAATGAAAGATGTTTATCCTGAACTTGATAAGAATAATTATTTGTTAAAAAGAATTATTTTTGAAGAAGAAGATAAATTTTATTCTATTATTGATTCGTCTAAAAAGATTTTTTATACAAAACTAAAAGATATAAAAGGAAAAACAATTCCGGGAGAAATTGCTTTTAATTTATATGATACATATGGAATACCAAAGGACCTGATTGAAGAGTTTGCATTAGCAAATAATTATAATGTGGATTGGGATGGATTTGAAAGAAAAATGAGTGAAATGAAAAATTTTTCAAGGATATGTTCATCAATTGGATTTACACCTAAGAGAATTTTTGAATCAGAATCAATCATTTCAACAGAATTTACTGGATATGAGAGATTAGAAGAAGAAGGTAATATAGTTGCTCTCTATTCTGATGAAAAATTAAAAAGGTTGAGTTTAGTTCTTGATAAAACATCTTTTTATCCTGAAAAAGGAGGGCAGGTTGGAGATAAAGGAATAATAGAAAATGGACTAATAAAATTTATTGTTGATGATACACAAATTGATGAGAGAGGCATTATTCACCATATAGGGAAACTTGAAAGAGGAAATATTGAGGATATAAAAATTGGGATAAAAGTAAAATGTTTTGTAAATAAAGAATTTAGAAAGAAAGTTTCTATAAATCACACTTCTACTCATCTTCTACATTATGCATTAAGGGAAATAATTGGGAAAGAAGTCAGACAGGCCGGTTCATATGTTGGAGAAGAAAAATTAAGATTTGATTTTGTATGTTTTTCACCAATTGATGAAGAAAAAATTCAAAAAGTTGAAGAAATGGTTCAAGAAAAAATTTTTGATAGTTCTGAGGTAAAAATTGAAGTTATGCAACTTGATGAAGTTTTTAAAAAAGATATAGTTGCACTTTTTATGGAAAAATATGAAAATAATGTAAGGGTTATAAATATAGGTAATTATCATTCTGAAGTTTGTGGGGGTACACATATAAAAAATACATCTGAAATATTTTTATTTAAAATAACATCTTTTACAAGTATTGGTAAAAATTTAAAAAGAATAGAAGGTATTACTTATAAAGAATGCATTAAATATTTGAATAAAGGGATAAAAGCAGTTAAAGAAATTTCTAACTTGTTAAATAGTCCAGAAGAGAAGATTATAAAAAGAACTAAAGAATTAATTGAAGAAAAAGAAGAGAAAGAAAAAATGATTATAAAGTATGAAAATAGATTGGTGAAATATGAAGTGGAAAAAATTTTAAAAGAGGTAGAAAATTTAATTATTGACGGAAAAGAAGTAAAGTTTTTAGGTAAATTGGTAGATGTAGAAAGAAAAGAAAATCTTGATAAAATTATAGATAATTTAATTGAAAAACTTGGAACTGGAGTAGTTATAATTGCATCTAAATTAGATAAGAAGATATATGTTTTAGTAAAAGTAAGTAAAGATATTTCTGATAATATTTCTGCTGGGGCAATTGTGAAAGAAATTCTCCCTTTTATAAAGGGTAAAGGGGGAGGAAATAATATATTTGCCCAGGGAAGTGGAGAAGCAGTAGATGGTTTTCAAAATGGACTTAAACATGCAGTAGATATTTTAAAAGAGGGAATAAAAAATGGCAGATAAAACATTAAAGTCAACTCTTGATGAAGAAAAAGAAATTATAAAAGAAATAAGAAAAGGTAATGAGAGATTAAAACAAGAATTTATAAAAAAGAATCAGGGATTAGTTATTTATATTGCAAAAAAATACGCTTTTACTCCTGAAATTTTACAGGACCTTATTACAGAAGGAAATATGGGACTTTTGAAGGCACTTGAAAAGTTTGATTTCAGAAAAAAAGTAAAATTTGGGACATACGCATATTTCTGGATAAAAAGATTTATATTAAGGGCAATAATGAAAGAATATGAAATACTTAAAATACCTGAGAAATATCAAGAATTCAGAGAGAAACACGAAGAAATAAAAAGGAACTATAATCTTAAATATGGAAGAGAACCAACTGATAAAGAGATTTCCGAAGAGATGAAACTACCAGTGGAGATTATTAAAAAATTAAAGAAATTTTCTGAACAGGGAGTAGTTATATCATCTGATTTTTATGATGGTGAAAAAGATATTAATCTTTTTGAAGTTATTAATTTCAGAAAAAATACTGAAAGAGAGCCATGGGAAATTTTGAGAAATAAAGACATTTTAGATAAAATTTTTAATCGTCTGAGAGAAAAAGAAAAAAGAGCGAATATTGACCTCTGGCTGAAAGTTTTAAAATTACATTTTGGGATTGATGGGGATAGACCACATAGTTATAAAGAAATAGCAAAAGAAATGAGTGTAAGCAGGCAAAGAATACACCAGATAATAAAAATATGTTTAAAAAGGTTAAAAAAAGAATGGGAGGAAATGAAAGATGAGGTCTATAAAGAATCTGATTCGGATAATTCCTGATTTTCCAAAAAAGGGTGTTCTTTTTAGAGATATAACACCCCTTTTGGCAGAAGGTAGTGCATTCGTAAAAGTAATAAATATGTTTGCTAAAGAAACACCTTCTAGTGTTAGCAAAATTGTTGGAATTGAATCAAGAGGTTTTATTTTTGGAGGAGGACTTGCAAGTATTTTAAAAATTGGTTTCGTGCCAATAAGAAAGAAAGAAAAATTACCAGGCAAAACAATAAAAGTTGATTATGACTTGGAATATGGCACTGATTCTTTAGAAATACATCAGGATGCAATTAAAAAAGGAGAAAAAGTTATTCTAATAGATGATTTACTGGCAACAGGTGGAACTGCTTCTGCATCTGCAAAATTAATTGAGAAATGTGGAGGAGAAGTTGTTAAGATGTTATTTCTTATGGAGTTAGAAGAACTTGCAGGAAGAGATAAATTAAGTAACTATGATATTTTTAGTGTTATAAAAGATTGATTGAATTAAGAAAATAATTTATAATAACAGAAAATTAGAAATGATATAAATTAAAGAAATTGGTAAGGAAATACGGTAGTGTCAAAAAATAGATGAAAGAGAAAGAAGGGTGTTTTTCTGAAAGAAAAACAGGAAAGAATATAATTTCTTCTTTTATTAAACCAACTAAAGTTGCTTACCTTGTTTCTCAGAGTTGGTGCGTTATCGTCTCCCAGATAGCATAATGGGGATGAAGGGGGATTTAGAAAATCCCGGAACCCCGTAACAGCGGCTCTAAAATACAACAAATACTACTTAAAACATTAGCCAGATTTGGCAGAATCTTTTT
>Ga0116192_1000984_pt1 | contig 20552 bp, 27 predicted proteins | sample AD_UKC113_MetaG_FD_89876 | JGI IMG/M metagenome (GOLD analysis project Ga0116192, IMG submission 89876) | Active sludge microbial communities of municipal wastewater-treating anaerobic digesters from Hong Kong - AD_UKC113_MetaG | ecosystem: Engineered > Bioreactor > Anaerobic > Digestate... | reverse complement strand
ATTTTTGAAATTTTCAAGAGATATATAAAGTCCTTTGCACACAGCATCAGGTGGAGCTAGCATTTTTATGTTCTTTACTACATCTTCGTAGCCTTCTTCTGGTGTTTTCACTCCATATCTTATAAGACTTTCGTGTGCATGTATCTTCTGGATACATATTACTTTACTTCCGGGTAACATAATATGTTGTTTTAAGATTAAGAATTTAATTTCAAAGGCAGAAATTGTGTTTTCATCCATTGTATAAGAGGCATGAAGTATCTTTTCTCATCATTATGAGACATTTCTACTTCATATTTATGCCAATTATCATTGGTTTTCTCCAATCTCTGGGTGAATTCTTGGATGTCCATATCCATGGCTATCACAGAACCATTATAGAACAGGGAAAATTTCATTGTGGAAGAATGTTTTTAATAATGATTTGATTTTTAATGAGTTGATAAATAAAAAAGCCCTCATAGAAATGAGGGCCGGGTTTCAGTATATGTCCTATATGGTAGAAAAAAAGGTATTTCATACATATTATGGGCAAATTTGCTCATACAATTGCCTTCTCACTGCTGGAATCATTTGCTCAATTTTCTTTTTAAATTTATACGAATGACCCCTTAACAGGAGTTCAGCAAGTGTATAGTCTTTCACAGCGAGGGCATCTGATACTTGTTTAGCTACATCCTGCAAGTCTTTTGCAGTTTCGCTAATCACAATCTGTGTCATACACTTCTATTTTAAGGTTCTCTGTTTCGTTCTTATAGAACTCATCAGTACAAGTAATTACTTGTAGACAGAAGGATAGCTGTATGCTATCCTGTAACCAATTTAGAGCTATACATGATGGTATTTTAAAACAAGTGCTTTATGGCCATATAGGCGACTTGCTGCTCTTCTCCGCTTTGTAAACACTTTTTACTCCATCTGGTCTGCCATCTGGAGAAATTCAGCTTGCTTTTCTTCAAGGGACGGAGCTAAACGGAAATTCCATCCACTATCGTATTCCAATTTTCTTCCATCTGGAAGTGAGTATTGGCGATTTTCCAATTCTGCCTGTGGATTGTCACATGTAGCTTCTTGCAATCCAAAATGTGTAAAATCTCCTTTTGGAGCAATTTCGCCGTCTTCAATTTTACCAATTAATGTAAAAAGGTGACTGCCATATCTCATGGCAAACAGAAAGTTTTCTTTCATTTTGTTGGTTTTTAGAGTTCTAAATATGATTTGATGATAAGAGACAGGCCGATAATAGCCATTAACAATGTTGTACCAATGAGTTCTATATCTCCTAGGTGCTCATTTATCCAATGTTTCATTATTCGTCCTCCCAATCCTCCTTTCTTCTTTCCTTTTTTTCAGGTGGGAATTTGAATTTTGTTTCCTGTTCCAGCTTTCTGAGATGAGGATAGCTTCTCAGAGGCCATAATCCCTGAAATTGAGGAATGTTGTTAAAAAATGGTGAACTGCCATGGTATGTACCAGACTTTTGAGAATCTTTTTTCTGAGCATAGCTCTTATACACTTTTTTCGGCATTTTCTTTTATTTTTTGGTCAAAAATACGTTGCCATTTAGCAAATAATGGAAGAGATTCAACGGTTATCTCTTCACTAGAAGAAGGAAGACTGTCATCATTTGCTATTTGTTGTGTAAGCTCTTCATCCACCACTCCTCCAATAACTGCTTTGTATTTGGAGCTATCTTCACGGATCATTGTAAGACAACCACTTTCTACTCTTCTTCCTTCATATGTCATATTAGTAATAATAACTCCATTTTCTGCAAATTTAAAAAGATCTTTTCCGTTTACCCAATGACTAGGTATTTTTCCCGGCTCAGCAGTTAATTCTGCTATATGTTTATCATACTTATCCATAAGTTTTTGATTTTTAAAGAGTTAAAAAAGAGGGCAATGTAGAAACATCGCCCGTACACATATCTATGATCGTCTAGAAATTTCAAGCTTTGAACTTTTTAAACTTCTTGTGGTAGAAGTCGTGACAGGCTTCTCCTGAATTATTGTACGATTTCTTTTGAGGTGCACAAGAAAAGAGGGTAACAGACCCAATACAGATAATAATAAAAATGACACGTTTCATGATTTTGTTGGTTTAAAAAAGGAGCTATAAGCTCCTATAGTTTACAAAATGTGAAAGAATTCAATTACCTTTTGAGCTATAAATCCTCCCACCACAGCTATTAATATAAATAGTATGAATGTAAAGATAATTTGCCCAAAAAAATTAATCTCTTTCACAATTACAAGAGTTTTCTTCTTTTTCATCTTTAATGTTGGTTATGTGTTTGGAAATCAGATAGATATATGAGCCAAATCCTAAACATGTAAGAAGGGCTGCAAATAAATATCCTTTAAACAGGAATATGCCCAAAAGGAGCATGAACAATACGAGCATAGCTACTACCAGCAATGCTTCGTGTGGCATTAATTCTTTCATTGATTATTTGTTGTGTTTGATAATCAAATTGTTGAGCAATGCGTTTTATTTGCTCACGTTTTCTCTCCACTTTAAGAAGCTCATATAATTCAAGTCTTCTTCTCTGCAATTGCTCTTTTTTTATCATGTCTTCAGAGTGGCGAGAATCCTTTATAGATTCAATAGTGGCTTCAACAGCTTCAATTTGTTGCTGTGTTGTCCATTCTCTTCTTACGCTAAAAGATGGCAGATGTCTTCTTTTTTTCATATATTGTTGTGTTGATTTTAAAGAATAGCCCCCTGTAGAAACAGAGGGCGTGTGTGTTTATGAATCGCCATTTCTCAAATTAAAAATGCTCAAGATTTATTGTTAATAAGGAAAGAAAGAAGGGCTATATAGAAATACAGCCCTTTACAATTAAACCTTGCCTTATGTAGAAAATTAGTTAGAAAAGTGCCAGTGGAGATAAATGACCAGCTGGCACTCTGAAAATCAACACTTAATAATAGAAATAATGAATGCAAATAACACTATTCCCACTACTAAATGTACCGAGTAGTCTTTACTTTTTGGCATTACAGCATATTTATAATGAAACGAATGAGATTTTAATATTTGTGAATAGGATTAGAACAATTCCTTTTATGAGTAAGTGAATAAAGAGCTGTATTAGGCACAGCTACTTCAATGTATTCACAGCTATCAATTATTACTCTTTTGTAAGAATGTCTGGGTTTTGTATCAGATTTCTTGGATGAATTACACCCACTTGATGCACAACTACCTAAAAAACAAGCAAATATGCAAAATAATACAATGAGAATAATTTGTGTTCTGGATTTCATTTTATTAAGTTTTGATTAGTTCCCACATGTAGACTCGAACTACAAACCCCCTGCATGTAATGGCGCAGGTGCTCTATCCAATTGAGCTATGTGGGAAATGAAATTATTCTTCTGCCAGATGTTTAGAGTATTCTCCTTTAATTTGTTCTACATATCTTTTTCCATATTCTGTAAGACCTTTATCTGACCAAAATTTATCATTATCATGTAGATGTTGAACTTCCCTTAAGAATCCTCTATCCATAGATAACATCCATTCAGGGAATTTCTTTTTTATTTCAGCAATTCTACCAGCCATAGTTAACATTATACCTCCAATTCCACAATATATCTTCAAGCATAAGTAATTGATTTTTAATAAGTTGTTATTTGAGTTTATTCTCTCTAATGTACTGGTCAAACACATAGTCAAATGCACCACTTAAGAAATGAACATCTCTTAAGAGCTTCTACTACAAGCTTTTGTAAATGTGTTAATTTTTTGTCCATAATAGTGAGTTTTTAATTGTTATTGCTATATAAATAGCCTATTTTTGTGCTATTCTACCCAATATATATAGAATGATGATGAAAGAAAGAATAAACAATGTAGAGCCAATTGGGTAATCCCTACATATTCCAACAAGGCAATAAATAATAGAATAAATGAGAGAGAATGCTACATATCCAAAAACAACAAGAATGAAAACAATTGTACCAATTAGTGGTAATGTGTCTACAAGTAGTAGAAATCCTTTATAGATAGTGTAGAATATGTGTTTCATGGATGTAAGTTTTAATGTAAATTTAAAAATAATACACTCAACTCGTTGAAATTGAGTGTATTATCAATATTATTACTCTTCAGTGGCCATCTTGTGAAACTTATTACGAGCAGCTATAAGCTCTTTTAATTCAAAATTGTACTCACTAATAGCATAGTTCCATTCAAGATTGTACTGGTAATTGTCACTGACATCTTCAATATCTTCAGAACTCAGCCTATTATTAGCTTTAAGCTGTTTAATATCATTAAGCTCTGAATATATCTCATCAATACGAGATTGAATTTCTTGCTCTGTTAAGTTGGAAATGTAATTCATAAACTGTTTTGATTTTGTAATGCTATAAAAGGTTATCATTTATTGTTTTTCGATAAATATTGAATGTTTATTAATAAACAGGAATAGAGAACACCCACCTATTCTCCCTCACATAATTTAAAATAAATCAGTGAAAATCAATTAATTAGATAATTATTCCACTCACATATTCTCATGCACATATATATTCTTAGCATGTTAGATAATTTCTAAAGATTTATTGAAAAACAATATACATTTTAGATATTTTCTAATCACACTCCGAGTTTGAAAGAATAATTTCTAACACCTGTTTTATAAAGTGCTGATTATCAATCCCACCCAACGAATTATGGTATAATTACCCAACCCCTATATATAATAAAGGAAGAAAACAGCCCAAATTAATGAGCTGTTTCCCAAATTGTAATTACGCACCTTCCTTGATTTTTGCCAGTTCAGCTTCTGATAACTCAGCAAATGGGTCAACCTCTTCTTGGATGACAATTCCACTTGGAGCACCGAATGACAAATAAGGTTTTGTTGTGTCCAGAACAATTGCTCCCTTCTCATCGTACTTTGGAGCACCATTGTCATCCTTCACACTCAGAAATCCCCCACGAAACTCACACTTCAACAGCCAATTGGGGTCTTTTGTTTTGTTCATGTCGAAGTTTCTGGACAAAGGCACAAGCACCTTCACATCTCCAAGAGTCAAACGCACACTCCAAATCTCCTGTTTGTTCTTAGGATTCTCACTTCTCACAAATTTGAAATCACCATCGCCAAGCTCTTCTGTCCAACCAACTTGGTCTAACGTCTTTCCTTGTAATCTCTCACGAATTTCAGAATTCTGTGCTGCGAGAATAACATCTGCGCCTTTGCCAGAATAAAACTTACTTCTTGCCATAAATATTAGGTTTTTAAAGTTTAGAATAATGTTCAAGTACGGGAGTACCCGTCACTCCCCAAATGCTGATGGGGGTGGTATATGGATGTACCTCCCCTTTTCACTCGCATAATAGATTTTCCAAAAAATAAAAAAATAAAAAAAAATTTTTTACACACACCAATGAAAATCAATGAGTTATAAAAAATAAAATATTTCTTGGAAAATTCGAATTTTAGTTTTAAATTTGCATAATGATCTATTTGGGTATAATTACCACTCTTCTTATTGGACTTGCACTTGTAAAGAACACAAAGAAATACGATAATGCTGACATTATTCTTATTCTTAATATAAAGGATTTCGTTTTTTTCTTTGGGATACAGCATAGGATGTATGTGTCTTATAATGAGAAACTTGAGAATCCAAAAGAAGTGTCTGAATTATCAATAGGTTTATTTTTCATATCTATAATTTTTAAATTCTACAATCCATGAGAAAACACAGTCCAGTATTCCCTGTAGGAACAAAATTGCTTTTCGGAGCTGGCAACAAAGAAGCTATAAAAGTGGAAATTGTGTCAGGTCATTATGACAGAAAGGCAGACAATGAGGACGAAGATCCTCGTACATTTCAGATAGTGAAATCTGAAGATGGTAAATTATTTGCTGCTTGGACAGAAAGACTTTTTCCAATTCCTGAATAATAAGATAAATGGAGACAACACATCACAAAGAATTTCACGCAGCAAAGTTTTCAAGACCAGACAGAGTAAATGCTCCTCTGTATTGTATAACTCCAATTATCAATACACAGAGGTTTCGTTCTAGGTGGAAGATATACAAGAATGCATTTGAGCACCAGATAATTAATGCTGGTGCCCATTTGATTCTTATAGAGTGTTCATATGGGGAGAGAGAAGAAGTGTATGTAGAAACGGTGCATGAGAGACATACGATTATTAACGTAAGAACCCACCACGAGTTGTGGCATAAGGAAAACCTGATAAACAGGGCTATACAGGAGCTTCACAGGATTGATCCTAATTGGAAGTATGTATGCTATGTGGACAGCGATATTCAGTTTGCCAGACCAGATTGGGTAGGAGAAACCCTTCATAAGTTACAACATCACCCGATTGTTCAGATGTTCTCTCAGGTAGCATACTTGTCACCTGATAATGAACAACTTAGGGTTGCTCTTTCTTTCATGGAAGGTTGGAGACAAGGTATCCCTTTCCAGAATAAAGCTGGAATAGCACAGGATAAAGGAGCTTGGGTAAAACATAAGCATCCAAAAGATTGTCCTTGTTGTCCTCCTCCTCCATACCCAGAGCACAATCATTCTCATAAAATAGCATGGGCAGGAGCTCCCGGAGCAGCTTGGGCATACAGAAGGGAAGCATTAAATCAACTTGGTGGATTGGTGGATTATGCTATTCTTGGATCAGCAGACTATCACATGTCTACAGCTCTTATGGGATTTCTTCATATTTCCCTGCAAAAGGGCTACCATCCTGAATACGTGCAATGGTTGATGGATTGGCAGACAAGGGCTCTTAAATATATTAAGAGAGATGTTGGTCTTGTTAAAGGCTTGATTCTCCACCACTGGCATGGAAAAATGAAGGATAGAAACTATGGAACAAGATGGCAAATCCTTATAAATCATCAATTTAACCCAAGGACAGATATTAAGAAAGACACAAACGGCTTGTGGCAATTGGAAGATGAAAATGATAAATGGCAATTGAGGGATGATATAAGGGGATATTTTAATGTCAGAAATGAGGACAGCATAGACTTATAATTATGAAATATACAGATAGATTTTTTGAATTTCCTATCAGAGTGTATGATAGGTACACAGCACAGCAGGCACAGAAGGAAGAAGAAAACCTTAATGTTGCAATGGAAGGAGAGTGGATACAGGGATTAGCTAAAATCCCCTATAAAGAGATCACTGTATGGACAGACTATTTTGACAGTGAGAAAGGTGTAGAAGGAGTAAGAAAAGATGGATGGGATGCCACAATCGTGTGGACGAAGAATGAAGGTATATTTATTGCCTCTATAGTGAAGTCTAAGTTTGAGAAGCTTTTGAACAATCACGTAGAAGCAATAGAAGCTCAGGAAAGATTGGATATGGAGAAGAAAATCCAGTATTTAAAAGATAGTGGCGTTGACATTATCCAAACAACCTAAGCTCATATAGCATTATTAGAAAAAATATATGCCGTTTGTCTTTTTTTAGAGCGAACGGCATATTATCTTTGTAATCAACTAAATATGGAACAGAAGCAAACGATAAGAAGGAGATTGTCTCCAGCTGAAAAAGCAAGCACATATTTTTCTGTTATGCTGGCTTTGAATAATATAAAGGTGTCAAAAAGAGCCATAAGGCTGCTTTCCTATATAGCTGTAAACAGAACATTGTCCTCTGAACAAAGAAAGGCTTTTGTAAAACAGGAGAATTCCACAACGGCAACAATTGATAATTTGGTGAGTGAGCTAAAGAAGATCCCTCTGATAGTTGATAATCAAGGGAATATAGAATTGAACAAAACAATCTTCTTGGATTTTACACAATCTGTAACAGTGAGTATTATATTGGAAAATGGAGAAGCAATACACTAAAACAATAGCCCCTTACCTGTTCTCCCTTGCATCCAAGGAAACAGGCATCCCGGAAGAAATCTGTGAGAAGGTGGTGATGTGGGTGTACAATGATACAAAGAACATTACACAAACCTGTAATTCTGTAGAACTTTCTGGATTTGGGTCTCTGCTTGTAAGCAAAGGAAAAACGGAGAGAGGGATAAAGAAGATGAAAGAAATAAAGGCTGTAGTGGAAAGATCTCTGAGAGAGGAACCTACAGTGGATACAAAAAGAAGAACTAAAATTCTGGCTACGGCAAATGCTAAGCTGGAACATTATACAAAAAAAACTAAATATGAACTGGAAAGAAATAGCGGAGGGGTTCAGGAATCACCTGCTTCCACCGGAACACCTGAAGGAACAGATAGAGAAGACATCCAAGGAGAGGCTGGAGATTTGCAGGAATTGCCCGTTTAATTCTACAGAAGGAAGAATTAACAATTATTCTAAATGTAATGCATGTGGATGCTTTCTTAAGCCAAAGTCTAAATGCCTTTCGTGCAATTGTGGCATACAGGTATGGAACGAGAACAATCCAACAAATAAAATGGATCTGAAATGGACAGCTCTCCTGACAGATGCAGAAGAAACAGAAATTGAAGAACGCCTAGAAAAAGAAGACAATGAGTAGAAGAACTAATAACAAAAGCAAGTTTCTTAAGATATGGGGCTCGCTTTTTTCAGACCATCCAGAAATTCCGATTGGCAGACATTTGGAAATGGCTTTTGCAGACTATAAGAATCCGTCTGAATATTCAGAAAAGGAAATTGTTTATGCTTTGGAGAAGTATCAAAAAGAAGTAGATCTTGACATTCTTAACATAGCACCGGATGATTATGTAAAGAAGATTCAGGAAGATGCAGAACACCTATTTGATCCTCTGGAGGAAGATGAAGAAATTTAAAAACTAAATATATGGCTTGCGAAGAAAAGGGCAACTGCTTAGAAGGCGGGATGTTTTTAGATGTAGATTCCTGCCTCATAGGAGAGGTGCCAGCAGCAAAATCCCTCAAAGAGGGAAGTGTGACATTAAATCCTGTATTTGATGTATCCACTGGAAATCAATTCTTTAAGTTGGATATACATTTGATGAAGAGCCTGAATATCCATCAGCTAAATCTGGTAACAGAGCATATCCATGCATTTGTAAAAAACATGAATACAGCTTTGGATATAAAGAATCCAAATTATATATATGGCGACGAAAAAGAATAACTTTATAGAAGCTGACCTAGAATGGGCAGAGCAAAATCTTGCCACATGGAAACAATATATTGATGAAAATCCTATACATCTTTTAAAAGATAGGAAGGATTGGAAACAATTAAAAGGTGGTGGGGCAATGCCTGTTGTTATACAAACCATTGAGGCTCAGATAAAAAGTATAAGAGACACTATGAAAGACTATCTGGCTATGCTTGATGTGGTGAAGAAACTCAGGGCTGAAGAAGCTGCCAAGAAAGAAGCCAGAGGAGATGCAGACGTACCTGCCAGAATGCAATGATAGAAATTACATTAGACGACTTTTTTTTCAATCTTGAAACACTGCCGCTTGCTGGAACTCAGGAATTTAAAGCTCTGATAAAACAAGAGCTTGAGAGATGCATGGCTGGTGTTTGGGTAGATGGAGTGTTTTTTTCAGGATTTCTTTATTGGCACCTCAATCATTGGTGGATAAGAGATGACGATGAAGATGAATATGGAAACATTCTAAGAAAGAAACTCAGAGCTTCCCTCAGAGATAATGAGTGGATAGTGGCTGAGTATCTGGAAATGTGCAGGGTTCAGAAAAAAGGATACCTGCATATAGGCGTGAGACAGTTTGGGAAGAGTGAAATAATGGCTTCCTATATGGGCTACCACGCTGTGCTCTTTGAACATACACAAAATGTCATTGTTGGAGGTAATGATGATGACCTTCAGCTCCTCAGGGATAAAATTGACTTTGGTATAAAGAACCTTTGGGAAGGTATAAGAATTCCTAAGCTGGATAAAGACACTAGGAAAAATATGACTCGCCTTGGCTATAAGGCTAAAGGAGGAGAAGACAATGTTTGGAGCTATTTAATTGTCAGAAACGTAGCAGAAGGTAACAAGACAGAAGGCCCTGCTGGTGTCACAGCTAAAGCTTATGCTACAGATGAGATAGGTAAATTTGCTTTCGCCCAGTCATTTGAGGCTGCTAAGCCAGCCTTCAGATCTAAGTTTGGCTGGCGTTGTGTTCCCATATTATTTGGTACAGGAGGTTCTTTTGAAAAAGGAGCCGATGCTGAGAGATATTTCAATCACCCTGATGCCAACAACTTTTTAGCTGTTACAGATCCAATTACAGGAAAGAGAACAGCTATATTCATGTCAGGTATTTACAGGATAGATTGTAAATACAAAACCACCCTGAGGGAATACCTTATAAAAGAAGGTAAGTTAGATATAAACTCTGTTACTCCATCACTTGCCAAATATGAAATACAGGTAAGTGACAAGGAGAAGGCCAAAGAACTAATATTAAAAGAGAGAGCTGAAAAAGCAAAAGACCCTGACAAGGTAGAATATCTTAAGCAGGTGATGTATTACCCTCTTACACCAGAGGAATGTTTTATATCTTCAGCTGACAATATATTTAACAGGCAACTCTGTGAATCTCAGATAGGTAGAATAGATCTCCTTGAGAGAACAGGTACACCTGTTGACATGTTCCATGATGGGGAAAGGATAACATACCTTCCATCCAGCAAACTTCCAATAGCCGGATACCCATTAAAGCCTCAGGAGCCAAAAGATGCTCCTGTTGTAATATATGAACACCCTGTAGAAAATCCTCCATACGGACTTTATGTAGCTGGTGTTGACCCTTACAGGCAAGGGAAAGCAGAGCACTCTAAGTCTTTGGGGGCTGTTTACATATATAAGAGGATGAACAAAATAACAGGAGAAGGGTTTCAGGATATGTTCGTTGCTTCTTATGTAGCCAGACCAGAAAGAAAAGAAGATTGGGAAGAGCAGGCCAGATTGCTTATAAAATATTATAATGCTAGAACCCTGTGTGAAAATGATGAGATGTCCTTTATAGACTATATGATAGCCAAAGGAGATGCTCACTATCTGGAAGCTCAGCCTGAATGGTTAAAGGAACTTGTTCCAAACACCACCCAGAAAAGGGACTATGGTATTTCAAGAAGTGCTGAAAAGGTGAGAAACTTTCTGAATGGATGTCTTAAGACATATACAGAAGAAGTATTGAAAACAGAGAGAGATAAGGAAGGAAGTATTATAAGAGAGATACTTGGCGTAATAAGAATTCTTGACAGAGGTTTGTTACAAGAGATGGCAAAATATAACGAAGATGATAACTTTGACCGTATTATTGCTGCTTCCTTGGCTATTGCGCTTGCTAATAAAATGGATCAAACCTTAGGAGCAGCCAATACAGACGATGAGATGATAAAAGCTCTCATGGGCAAAAGACCTATAACAGGGAATGTCCAAAAGTCAATGTTTAATAATAACCCATCCTCTAAAAAAGGATTTAAGTTTAATACAGGTAAAAGATTATTTTAAGAGAGTATGATAATAAGACGTGCTCAGAATAATGTCAACATTGCGTTCTCCTATTTGAACAATTATCCAGACCCTTTTGTGTCTGAGGAGACAAAGCTTAATGACAAGAGCTATATAAAAAACAGCATAGACTTTTTTGCCAATATGGCTTATTCTCAATTCAATGAGAACAGGGAAACTATTGGCTATAATTACAGGCTGTTTAATGGCATTATAGACCAGAGACACTTTGAAGACGATTGTGGTGAAGTGCCTGTTATAAAAGACTATTTAGAGACACTCAAGGAAAACCTAGAGCTTCCTTCTCACATACGTCACTATTCTCTTATAAATCCTGTCATAAATACAATGATGGGAGAACAATCCAAAAGACCAGATGTACACAGGGTGAGGGCAATGGATGACAACTCCAAGGAAGAGGAGCTTCAGTATAAAACAGAGCTCTACCAAAAATTGGTGCTACAAAAAGCCAGAGAGGTAATTATGAACAGGGCTGCTATAAAAGGCGTTCCTTTGTCAGACCTCCCGGATGAAGAAGTAGAGCAGATGACTTTTGAGAGTGTGAAAGACATGATGCTGGATTATACATCTGAAGCAGAAAAATGGGCCAACCACACCTTAAGTGCATTAAAGCTGGAGTTTAACATAAAAGACAAAAGTGAAGAAGCATATAAAGATTTATTAATATCAGCAAGAGAGTTTTATGAAATCTATGAGGATAATTCCAAGCTTGGTTTCAACGTCCGCACTCTCAACCCGAAAAATGTATGGTGGAAAGGTACGCCTGATACGAAGTACACATCAGGTGCATCGAGGGAGAGTGGCGTTCCTTATTGCATTGGCACGATTCATGTCAAAGAACTATCGGAGATTTTACAGGAAGTTCCCGAATTAAGCTATGAAGAAATCGAGCACCTGAAAGAGTATATGAACAATGCTCTTCTTATGGGAAGCAAGGAGTCAAACCTGTTTTCAAATGAAACAGGTATAAAAACCATCAATTATGAAACCTATGATAGGGCTATTTACGAAGAAAGGATGTTCCAGCAAAGCCAGATTGGTGTACAGTGGAGAGACGACCTTTCCCATTTCATAGGTGGAAGTAATGCCTTCTCTTTTGGATATAAGTATGTAGTGGTGAGTGGATATTTTCAAAGCAAAAAGAAAATAGGGAAGCTCACTTTCATAGATGAAAACGGAGAAGAGCAGGTCACTCTGGTTGATGAATCTTACAAAAAATCTCCCAATGAGATAAACATAGAATGGGGATATATAAACCAATGGTATTCATTCAAAAAGATAGGCCCTGACATCTACTTCATAAAACCTTTTGATTTCCTAGATTATGCTCCTATTATAGGATGCATCTATCAAGGGAAGAATGCTCCTCCTAAATCAATGCTGGATCAACTGAAACCTTTACAGAGTATGTTCAACGTATGTATGAATCAGCTCTGGGAAGTATTCGATAAAGAGATTGGTAATGTGGGAGTTATAAACTCAAGACGTGTGCCTAAGCTGGAAGGAATGAATTCCTATGATGCTGTAGATGCATGGCTTGACAGAGCAAGAAACGAAGGTATTGTTATAGACGATAACTCTCCTGAGAACAATAGCAGGGGTAATCCTGACAACACCACTGTTGCCAGAAATATGGACTTATCCCGTACAGCTGAAATTCAATCCAGATTAAATACAGCTGTGGCAATTCAGGAAATGGCTAATACATTAGTGGGTATGAATCGCCAGAGAATGGGTAGTCCTCTTGCAACAGAAACAGCTACAGCCAATCAAAATGCTTTGGTGCAATCATTTGCACAAACAGAGCCTTATTTCTCTGCTCACAATTATGTCCTGAATCAACTCTACCAAGGGATATTAGATGCTGCTCAGTATATAGAGCAGAAGAAGCCTTTTTCCACACTTTCTTATATTAACGATGTAGGAGCTCCTAAGTTTTTCCAGATAGCTGGAGAAGATCTTAGATTAAGAGATCTTAAAGTGTATGTGACATCAAGAGCTGAAGATCAGCAATTGTTCAATGAGTTCCGTCAGCTTGCTCAGGCTATGCTGCAAAACGGTGCTTCTTTATACGAAGTGAGCCAGCTATACATCACTAATTCTATCCGTGAAATGCAAAAAGCATTCAAGGATAATAAAGACCAAAGAGACCAGCAGGTACAACAGGCACAACAACTTGAACAACAAAAGGTTGAACAAGAATCCCAGATTGCACAAGCTCAATTGGAGCAAGAAGAAAGACATCACCAAGATGAGCTTCAGATGAGAAAATATGAGGCTGACCTCAAGGCTAATACAGATCTTGCCAAAGCTCAAATATCTACATTCTTCCAAGCTCCTACGACAGACCAAGATAATGATGGCACTCCAGATATAATGGAGATAGCAAATCACCAGCTTACAATACAGGAACAATTGCAGCAGAGAGATTTTGAGAACAGGAAGCTTTCCCTAGAGCAGCAGAAGTTTATGGCAGATCAGAAACAAAAGGCTGTAGACAATGACATTGCAAAAGAGAAGCTTAAGAATGAAAAAGAAAAGCTGAAAATACAAAGGAAGCAGGCTAACAAAAAGCCAGCATCTAAAAAATAACATATATGTTTGAATGGCTCCAGCAGCTAATATCCCAGTTTTTAGAATACCTGAAACCTTGGACAGTGATAGAAGAGTTTGAAGAAGGTGTGCTTTTATCATGGGGGAAGTTTAGTAAGGTGCTGAAACCCGGAACATATTTCAAATGGCCTATTAAAGACTATTGTTACACCACCATTGTAAAATATGACACTATAGGTGTTAATGAGGTGAGTATCACCACATTAGATGGAAAGACAATATCTGTAGGCTGCATTATAGAATACGAGATAACAGATGTGAGGAAGTTTCTCCTTGAAACAAATGATGCCAAAAGCAACATCAAAGATGTCTGTAGGGGCATTATATCCAAAGAACTGGAAGACATTTCATGGGGAGATATTAAAAAGAAAGTCACACTAAATCGTATTAGAAAAGAACTAACAAATAAATGTCAGATAATGGGAGTAAATGTAATAGACGTAATGTTTACAGATAAATGTGAAACATTCCCTGTAAAACTCTTTACAGATAGTTCAAGCTCAGGAAAGTCTGACATTATTTCACTACAAAATATAGGTTAATGCTATAGGAGCCTCGGTCTGAGCACTTTATGACATAATTCCTTGGTTATGTCAAAATGTCAATATATTTTTACATCACTTTTTAAAAACTAAATATGGCTACAAATCTTTTCGGAGATATAGAAACAACTATTGAAAAAGATGGTTCTTTACCAGAAGATTTTCTTTCTCAGAATTGGGGAGCTGAAGGAATTACAAAAACTCCTGACGATGAAACTCCCATAAAACCAGCTCCTGCTTCCAAAGAAGTTAAACCTGTAAAAAAGGAACTTCCTAAAAAACAGGAAGATGACGAGGAAGAAAAAGAAAGAAAGAAACTTGAAGAAAAATCCAAAGAGGATGCAATAAAAGGTTTCTTTGGTGAAGAAGATCAAAAGACTACTACATCTGAAGATGATGACGATGAAAGTAAAGATGACAACACCACTGAAGATGACGAAGATGGTGAGAATCAATTTGCTTACCTGTCAAAACAGTTGTATAAAACTGGTATCTTCCAACCTGACATAGATGACGATGGTAATGAAATTCAACAGGTTGCAAGCAATCCCGAAGAGTTCAAAACACTTTTCGAAAATCAAAGCAATATTAAAGCTAACCAGTTCTTGGATGACGTTCTTTCAAGATTTGGCGAAGATAGAAGAAAGTTGTTTGAAGCCGTATTTTTAAATGGTGTAGATCCTGAGAAGTATTTCACTGTTTCACAATCAATCGAAAGACTCGAAGGTATTTCTCTGGATGAAGAGAAAAATCAAGAAAGAGTGGTGAGAGAGTTTATGAAACGCTCAGGTTTCTCAGAAGACAAGATAAACGAAAGAGTTCAAAGACTCAAAGATATATCAGAACTAAAATCTCATTCGGAAGACTACCTGCCTCTACTTATTCAACAAGATAGAAACAGTCAGGAAAAGCTTTCACAGGATAAAGCTAAAGAGTTAGAGAATGAGAAAAGGAGAGATGGCTTCTATAAACAGAGTGTCCAGAAAATTCTCCTTGACAAATTAAAAACCAAAGAGTTTGATGGTATTTCTCTGAATGAGAAAACAGCAAACGCAACATTCCAATGGTTGATAGACAAACCTTATACAGATTCAAAAGGTAAGAAACTTTCTGAATTAGATGTATGGCTATTAAATTTGGATCGTCCTGAAAATCACCACCTTAAGGTGAAATTAGCTCTCTTGGCACAAAATAACTTGGATTTGTCCAAGGTGCAACAGAAAGCACTTACAAAAGAAACAGGAGCATTGTTTCAAAAATTTGCTTCCAAATCAGTTAAGAAAAGCAATCCTAAAGTAAACTCAGATCAAGGTGATAATTCTTGGGCTGACGTTTTAAAATAATAATAATAGAATAACATGGCTGCACAGTTTTTACCGGGATTTACAGGTCTCTACGTAGGTAGGGTGTCACAAATGGATAAGTCCACAATCGGTAAGTTTACCGATTCGAATCACCTTGAGCGTATCTGGCGTGATTTCCCAGAAGACTATGATAAGAAAATCATATCTTTATACACCCAAACATCCTTGTATAGGAATGACTTCATCCAAATGCTGGATAAGTCTACACCTTTCCTGCTTTCAGGAATGACAGATACTTGGAGATGGCAGATTGGTAAACCTTACCAATTCCCTAAAATCGTAGATATTCCTGTTTCCACTACAGACCAAACTTATATCGGTATTGACAGAAAACAATTCGAAGTTGTTTTTGACAGGAAAATTGCAAAAAATGCAATTATATCTATCGGTCACAGAATTCACGGTCAGCAAATAGGTGTTGTAAGCGACCCTCTTCCTTATGGAGTAAACACTTACATCAATCAGTGTATTCTCATCTCTGACAATCCTACAGTGGATTTCGTAGATAGAAAATACTTCCAACCGGGAGTAGAAGTTGAAGTAATTAACGCCTCTATTGGTGAGTTTGACCAAGACTACTTAGGTCTTCCTAACTTGGCTGATAGACTTGAAATGTTCGAGACTCTTGGTAGCGAATATGGTGTTGAGCACACTATCACAGGTTGGGCTGATGATAAGAGAATGGCTTCTGCTGAAAAGGATATTCACGGTAATCCTAAAGATATTATATATTACGCAAACGTAAGAAATGGTAAAATCCAATCCCGTAACGACGTTCGTTGGGAGCCATTTATTGAATTCCTGATGCGTAAAGAAATGATGGAGCTTAAAGTGAACAGAATGTTCTACGCTAAGCCCGGATATTTCGAAACTAATGGTGGTATGCAAGAACTGAAGAAAGTTTCTTCTGGTATCATCCACCGTATGAGAACATCAGGTAACTATGTTCCATATAACAGAGGAGAACTCTCTGTAGGTCTCTTGAGAGCTGTATTTGGTGATCTCTTCTATCGTAGAGTGCCAATGGGGCAAAGAAGGGTGAAAATGTATACTAATGAAGCTGGATTCGATGCTTTCCAAACAGCAATTAAAGCTGAAGCAGTAGGTTCAGGATTGGTATTCAATGTTGGTGATAATGACAAATTCATCCAAGGCTCTGGTCAAAACTTAGTGTTAAACTATGCTTTCGACAGCTTCGTGACAAGAGAAACCGGTCTTGTGAGCTTGATTCACCTTACAGAATTAGACCTTCCTCAAACTAACGTAGAATTCGGTCAGAACAAGAAATCTACTCCTATATTCATCGTATTTGATGTATCGCCTGATGCTAACGGTGGTGGTTTGGTAAACAACATCCGTGAAGTAAGACGTGCTAACAGACCAAACATGATTTGGGGTTATGTAGATGGATTACGTCACCACTTGGGTGCTTATGCTTCACAAGGTCACTCAATGGCAAACAAGGCTGACCAGTACTCAATTGTCATGAAAGACAGATGTGATGTGTTCATTGAAGATATGTCTCGTACTGTACTTATAGAAGAAATTCCATACGTATAATTCCTTCCGAAGAGAAGCCCCTTAATTTCCCGTCTCAGGGGCTCTCTTCAAATATTGTGAGGTGGTGTAACGGCAACACATTTGGCTCATAACCAAAAATTCCAGTTCGACTCTGGCAATCGCAACTCTAAAAAACTAAATATGGCTGGTTTATCAATTAAGATTAGTCCGATAGAGAAAACCTATCCGGCAAATTTCAAAACCTTTGAAAGTAGCTTGGCTGCTGCTGGTTATCATCGTGCTCCCGGAACAAATTCTACATTTATTCCTCAAAAAGAAGCAGATGGTAGATATAGAACAGGATTAGACAAAAATGCTGTTTATATCAAGCGAATGGAAGAAGTGGAACAAAAGGCTGAAATTGCTTTGATAGACAAGTTACTTAAGAGACTTTCTGAAACATTTGGCGATAAGATTGATTTTTCAAATCCTCGTAGCGATGTTTGGAATGCTTTCTCTGACAGTGATGTAAAGGTATCTGTCATTAAATTAGGAAACTCTTCTACTATTCTGAACCCGGATATTGTACCACAGGATTTGCTTGACTATTGTTGGCTTAGAGTTGACAAAAGAATTGCAAAATCTTCAGAATCCTTCCAAAGAGGAGAATGTCGTGGTTGTCAGTTTTACATAGAAAATGCTGAAGCTGAAAACAGAGTACTCTATCAAAGGAAAAAAGAGATAAACAAAGCCATTGTAGCGTTCGAAAACTTAACTTCTAGTAAGCAAAAACAAGTAGCAAGACTTCTTGGATTGCCTATAACAGATGATACAGGAGAAGAAGCCATCTACAATATGATGGATACACTTCTGAAGAAACCAGAATTCGAAGGCTCTGAATTCAAAGGATTGTCTCCAATTAAAGTGTTCACAGATATAGTAAAAATGTCCGATGATACACTGTACATAAAAGACCTTATAGAACAAGCTATCAGGTACAATATTTACAGAAAAGGAACAGGAGATAAAGTACTTGAAGGAGCTATGACAATAGCAGCATCAAAAGATGACCTTGTAGTGCATCTGTTAGACCCTGCTAATCAAAAAGAACTTCTGGCACTCGAAGCAAAAATTAAATCTAAAAGAATAGCACTTTTATAAGATGATACTGGCAGAAGAGCTGGCATATGGATTAGACCAAAGATTGAATAAGCTCTCTACCAATGTTCATCAGATGATACCGGTGGAGGACAAGGTTATTGCACTTAATGATAGTGTGATAGTGTTGATAAAAAGAAAAATCTCCCCCAATAATATTCATAGAATAGGGTTGGATGGATTTAAGAAAAGGTATCAGGATCTCCAGTTTTTGGTGGAAAACTTCGAAGACCACCCATTAGATGTTAAACTGGGAGACAAGAAATTAAATAAATACATTGCTTACGTATCTGACCTAAAGCCAAAATTCATGTTCTATCTCGATAGCTACATGATTGCCGATAAAGGAGAATGTAAAGACAATGTGATATATGGAAATGGTGAGCTGGCAAAACATGCTGACATCACTACACTCCTAAGAAACTCAAATTACACACCATCTTTCGAATATCAGGAGATGATAGTGGATATATCTTCAGATGAACTCCACTTCTATACCGATGGTAGTTTTACACCAAAGAAAGTGTATCTCTCCTATATAAGGTATCCAAAACCAATTGATATTGAAGGATATGTACATCTCGATGGAACAGAAAGCAATACAGCAGATTGTGAGCTTGAAGACTACCTGAAAGATGAAATATTAGACTTGGCTGTAGAACGCCTAGCTATGTACACTGAAAATACTCCGGCTGCTAATGCTGCAAAAGCAAGGCAACAGGATAATGAATAATAATAAAATCAAAGAAATAACATGGATTTCTCTTTAACACGCTTGTTTGTGGTGCCTGTAGGAAACACAGTTCCAACATCAGGAAGCACTGAATCTCTCACTGATGGCCAATTTGGCGTAGTGAAAGATATGAATGAAGTTGCAGCCACAGCTGGCAATATAGGTACAGCACAATTTATCAGATTCGTGCAGGGAAGACCTTCTTCTCGCTTAGGTACTAAGAAATCAGATAGGGTAAAGTCTACCAAAGTAAAGAAATATTACAAAGTAAGTGGTAGTGCTACAGCTGCTAATGAGATTTGGGATTTCTCAGATTTCACTGGTAAATGCGACCAAACTCTGACACTTACACTTAGAGGTCACTCTAGCTTGCTGGATACTATTTCATTCAATGGTTTCACACGTTCTATCTCTATCCAAACACCTTGCTGTGATTGTGGTGCAGATCCTTGTGATGCTGTAAGTAATGAAACCATCATAGATTTGTTCCTTGCAAAACTGGCACAAATTGATGCTGTTCAGAAAGAACCTAACTCATTGAATCTCACTACCTTCTGGTATTTTTACAAAGTAGGTACAGGTGATACTGCTAAACTTCGTGTAGAAAGTAAGCCTCTTGCTGAATACTCTAAATTCTGTGATATTGCGTTGAATCCTTATGAATATGACAGAATCTCTTTCAGAGGATGGGTATATGCAAATCCAGATACATCTATCGACTTCTTGGCTTATGATAGATGTGAGCAAGCAGCTACAGCTACAATTGTTCAAAGAAGCTCTTATGTAAGAGGTACTTCTGACCAAGTATACCAAGAACAACTGAACTACTACTCCTACCAAAGTGATTTCAAATCTCTGTACAGATTGTCTGAGTACAACCAAAAGTTCGAAGACTATGTAACAGATGGTACGGTGTATGACCTTTATGTTCTGCAATTTGACCAATTGCTGCAAGATAATAGCTATACAGCTAATCTTCCTCAGGATGAAAGAGTGCTGATTTATGTTCCACAAGGTGCTCAATCCACAGCTCTTCAAACATTGCTCTTTGCATACTTGGGTAGCCCGACTGATGAAACAGGTGCAATCATCACTACAACAACCACTAGCACCACAACAAGTACTTCTAGTACTTCATCTACCACAACTCTTATTCCTTAATAGGAGACAAATAATCAACT
>Ga0116192_1000980_pt1 | contig 20600 bp, 24 predicted proteins | sample AD_UKC113_MetaG_FD_89876 | JGI IMG/M metagenome (GOLD analysis project Ga0116192, IMG submission 89876) | Active sludge microbial communities of municipal wastewater-treating anaerobic digesters from Hong Kong - AD_UKC113_MetaG | ecosystem: Engineered > Bioreactor > Anaerobic > Digestate... | reverse complement strand
TGCCGACTAAAAGCAACATCACGTTGCTTTTACCTCACTCGACCTTCACTCTAGCATGACAACTTCATCTGCTCCTGCGGATGCATTTCAGATTTAACATCATGGCCTATCGTCTGTTTGAGGCAGTTCCCTCAAATAATTTCTAGCTTTCAGGAAGCCGAGTCAATCTCGCTTCTCTTTTTCTTCTTCACCGCCGGCAGCGCCTTCTTCTGTTCACCATAAATCAGCTTTGGGCTTTCGTTGTTGACGACGGTTTCTTTCTCTATGATGCACTTTTCCACGTTATCCCGTGAAGGAATATCATACATCACATCCAGCATGATCTCCTCCATGATGGCACGAAGCCCACGGGCACCGATCTTCCGCTCGATGGCCTTGTCGGCGATGGCTTCCAGAGCCTCATCAGAAACCTCAAGCTGTACACCGTCCATCTCGAAGAGCTTTTTATACTGCTTCACCAGGGCGTTTCTCGGCTTTGTAAGAATATCCACCAGGGCTTCCTTATCCAGAGGATTTAAGGAAACCACCACCGGAAGCCTGCCCACGAACTCAGGAATGAGCCCGTACTTCAACAGGTCCTGGGGATTCACCTTTCCAAAAAGCTCTCCCAGATCCTTATCCTTGGCGCTGACGCTTTCGGCACCGAAGCCGATGGTCTTCTTGCCGATGCGGCTCTGAATGATTTTCTCCAGGCCGTCAAAGGCACCACCGCAGATGAACAGGATATTGGTGGTGTCAATTTGGATGAACTCCTGATGGGGATGCTTTCTTCCACCCTGAGGGGGAACCGAGGCCATGGTGCCTTCAAGGATTTTTAACAGTGCCTGCTGAACGCCTTCACCGCTGACATCCCTTGTGATGGAGGGATTATCGGACTTCCTTGAAATCTTATCCACCTCATCGATGTAGATAATGCCCTTTTCAGCCCGCTCGATGTCGTAATCGGCAGCCTGAATCAGCTTAAGCAGGATGTTCTCCACGTCCTCACCCACGTAGCCGGCCTCTGTCAGGGAGGTGGCGTCGGCAATGGCGAAGGGCACATTGAGAATCTTGGCCAGGGTTTGGGCAAGATAGGTCTTGCCGCAGCCGGTGGGGCCGATCATCAGGATATTGCTTTTCTGAAGCTCCACATCGTTTCTCGGGGCTTCCGAACGTATGCGTTTATAGTGGTTGTATACGGCAACAGCCAGTGTTCTCTTGGGTTTTTCCTGACCGATGACATACTCGTCCAGTATCCGCTTGATTTCCTGGGGCTTGAGAATCTCATCAAGCTGCTGATCGACACGTGCATCTTCGAACTCTTCCTCGATAATCTCAGAGCACAACTCAATGCATTCGTTGCATATATAAACGCCCGGGCCGGCCACAATCCTGTTGACCTGATCCTGGGTTTTCCCGCAGAACGAGCATTTTACCTGTTTCTTGTCATCATATCGCGCCATTCCATCACCCCGTTATTCTGCGCTCCATTACCTGGTCAACAAGACCATATTCCTTTGCCTCAAAGGCATCCATGAAATAGTCTCTTTCCACGTCGATCTCGATCTTGGAGAGCGGCTGTCCGGTTTTTTCACTAAGCATTTTGTTGAGCTTGTTCTTCATTTTGAGGATCCATTCGGCATGGATCTTAATATCGGTGGCCTGACCCTTGGCACCGCCCAGGGGCTGATGAATCATAATGGTGCTGTTGGGCAGCGCATAACGCTTGCCCTTTGCGCCGGCAGCCAGCAGGAAAGCGCCCATGCTTGCTGCCAAGCCTACGCAAATAGTGGATACATCGGGTTTTACATACTGCATGGTATCATAAATTGCCATTCCGGCGGTAATGGACCCTCCGGGGCTATTGATATAGAGCTGGATATCCTTGTCCGGATCCTCAGCCGCCAGGAAAAGAATCTGGGCGACTACCAGACTGGCTGTAACATCATTCACTTCATCGCTTAAGAGTATAATCCTGTCTTTTAAAAGCCTGGAATATATGTCGTAGGACCTTTCACCTCTGCTGCTTTGTTCCACAACAATAGGTACAAGTGATGACATGGCATTGCCTCCTTACGTTAATTCATTGCTTTTAATATCCTTCCACCGCCTGCGTCCTTTAAACCGATTTCCCATATAGATATCGGCAGGATCTTATGGAAGGATCTTCATCCTGGGAGCCTTATCAGGATTTTGTATTGGCAACCAGCATGGCTACTGTCTTTTTCCTTATAATAGAGTTCTTAATATATTCTATATCGTCATCATGTAAATGTTTCTTCATTTCCTCAACAGGCTGGTTGTACCGGCTGGCCATAGTATTGAGCTCTTCGTCGTACTCCTCGGGGGTAGCGTCGATGCCCTCAACCTCTGCAATCTTCTCAAGGACCAGTTGGGTCTTCACATCCTGATGCGCATTCTCATGGTAGTCGCTGCGCATCTGCTTTTCCTCGATGCCCATCATCTCCAGGTAGTTCTTGAGGTTCATGCCCTGATAACGAAGGGTCATATCAAACTGACGCATCATGTCGTCAAGCCTGCGCTCCACCATAACCTCGGGGATATCAACGGTGGCATTTTCGGTGGCCTTCTGAATGATCTCATTCTCAAACTTACGATCGACGTTTTCCTGAGCCTTATCAGTCAGCTTGCTGAGAATGTCCTTCTTATACTCCTCAAGTGTCTCGAACTCGCTGACATCGGCGGCAAACTCGTCATTGATCTCAGGAAGCTGCTTTAATTTGACCTCATTGATCTTAACCTTAAAGAGTGCAGCCTTTCCTGCAAGATCAGGGCTGTGATAATCCTCGGGGAAGGTCACATTGACATCAACCTCGTCATTGAGATTAGCGCCGATGAGCTGATCCTCAAAGCCAGGAATGAAGGTGCCCGAGCCGATAACCAGTGTATAGCCCTTGGAGCTTCCGCCCTTGAAGGGTTCACCATCAACGCTGCCCTCGAAGTCGATGTTAACGGTATCACCGTTTTGCACAGGTCTATCCTCAACGGTAATGAGCTTGGCATTTCTTTCGGCGATCCTCTTCAGCTCGGCCTCAACCTCATCCTCAGAAACGAGGACCGGATCCTTCTTCACCTCGAGGCCCTTATATTCGCCCAGCTCCACCTCCGGCTTAACGGTAACGGTGGCGGTGAATATTAGGCTCTGGCCACTGCCGATCTGAACGATATCGACTTCGGGTCTGTCAACGGGCTCCAGATCGTTTTCGTCAATGGCCTTGTCATAAGCCTCTGCACAGGCAAAGTTGATGGCATCCTCATAAAGAACCTGCTCGCCATAGTATCTTTCAACCATGTTTCTGGGAGCCTTTCCTTTTCTGAAGCCGGGGATATTGAATCTGTTCTTGTTTTTGTTAAAAGCTTTATTCATGCATTCGTCAAAGACTTGTGCATCGACTTCAATCTCAAGCTTTACAGTGTTTTTTTCCGGTTTTTCAATTTTAACATTCATCTTGACAAAAATCCTCCTAAAATATGTAAAATCAACATGTCCATAGACTAAAACCATTCTATTATATCACAGCGTTCATAGCATGCCAATACCAGCCAAATCTATTCAAGGCGTACAGGCCTGAACTCAAGAAAGTCGGCCGAAATGAGCTGATAGCGGATGCCGTTGATCCATTCCAGACGGTATGCAGGATTGGCCCTACCATGAATATGCCCGTATACGCAGGTTTTTACGCCATATTCCTGCAGTAACTCGGCGAAAGCATTAGGGTTGTGCCTTGAATCAAAGGGGGGATAATGCAGCATGGCAATGATCTCGCCGCCAAGTTTCACACCCTCATTCAAAGACAGCTTTAACCGTTCAATCTCCCGTGTAAAAACCTTTTGATCCTCTCCGGTAAAGTCGGGATCATCGGGAGATATCCATCCCCTGCTTCCGCAGATCACAAAATCGCCAAAGGGATAGGCATTGTTGTGCAGCATGCTGATGGTGGACATGCCGTTATTCCTTAAAAAAGCATCAAACTTGTTTTTTGTACTCCACCAGTAATCGTGATTGCCCTTCCCGATGAGCTTTCTCCCCGGAAGAGCCTCAATAAAACTAAAATCAGGCTTAGCCGTTTCAAGCCCCATAGCCCAGGAGATATCACCCGGTATCAGAACAAGGTCTTCATCCCCGACAGTATCGCACCATCCGGCCCTTAATCGTTCGGTATGATTCTCCCAGCTCCCTCCGAAAATATCCATGGGCTTATCACAGCCAAAGGATAGATGGAGGTCAGATATCGCATAAATCGCCATATATATTATTCCATGCCTCTGCGGTCGTCATGTCCGAAGATGCAATAAACGCCGCTTTTTTAATCGAAATGTGATGACATGACACCTCAGGAGCACTCCTTGGGGGGGTCAACCATTGCGAATTTGATGATGCCCTCACAGGCTACATTTCCTTCTACCGAGGCCTTCACATGAGCTTTGCCCATACCGCGTCTGAAAGCCAGAAATTCGATTTCCAAAAGGAGTGTATCCCCCGGAACCACCTGTCTTCTGAACTTCACGTCCTCGATACCTGTAAAAAGCCCCAGCTTGCCATGGTTCTCCTCCAGAATCAAGCCTGCGCAGCACGCACACTGGGCCAGTGCCTCAAGAATCATCATGCCCGGCATGATGGGATTACCCGGAAAGTGTCCCTGAAAGTAAGGCTCATTGAAGCTCACATTCTTGATACCTGCTGCCTTCATGCCCGGTTCTATCTGTGTGGCGCCCTCCCTGGGAAGCAGAGTGAGTCTGTCCAGCAACAGAAAAGGGTAGCGATGGGGCAGTACCTTGTAGATATCACAGGGATCCAAATAATCCTTGCGTGTTTCCGACATTTTATCTTCCACTCCTTATATCCTGCAATGGGTTTAGTCCTGTTCCCAATTATGCCAGATATTCTGCACATCATCATGGTCTTCAAGTCGCTCAAGAAGCTTTTCCATATTCTCAATGGCTTCAGGGTCGGTAAGCCTGACAAAGTTTTGGGGAAGCATGGTGACCTCGGCAGTTTCAAAGGTATATCCCAGCTTCTCCATGGCCTCTCGCACCTGGGTAAAGTCTTGTGGCTCGGTCAATATCTCATAGTATTCATCATCAGCAAGAAAATCAGCCGCCCCGGCCTCCAGGGCTTTTGCCATCATATCATCCTCATCGGGATTCTGATCCCTGGAGATGATGATCTGCCCCTTCTGATCGAACATAAAAGACACACAGCCTGTGGCACCCAGGTTTCCCCCGTACTTGTCAAAGAAGTGGCGGATATCCCCGGCCGTGCGGTTTCGGTTATCGGACAGGGTTTCAACAATGACAGCCACACCGTTGGGGCCGTAGCCCTCGTAATTGATGACCTCGTAGTTGATGCCATCGACCTCTCCGGCGGCCTTCTTGATGCTGCGGGTGATATTCTCGCTGGGCATATTGTTGGATTTCGCCTTGGCAATTACATCTCTGAGCTTGGAATTGGATACGGGATCGGGGCCCCAATTCTTAACGGCAATGGCGATCTCCCTGCCAATCTTGGTAAACAACTGTCCTCGCTGGGCATCGCTCTTGCCCTTCTTGTGTTTGATATTGGCCCATTTTGAATGTCCGGACATAAATTAAGAACAACTCCTTATTAAATTAATGTTTTATTCAGCCCATCTCAAGCACATTTCCCTTAAGATCCAGCTTCACTGGCACCTTTCCGAGGTATGTCACATCACTCCTGCCGCCCGTCAGATCATTAAGCATCTTCTCAAAGTTATCCCTCCGCAGTGTTTCAAGCAGCACCTCAAAGGTGACATCGTCGGCGTATGCCACGTCTCTTACGAGATAGCCCTCATGCATCAGCATATTCTGAAGCTTTCCGGATAAATGATATTCTATGCGAATTTTTGCATGAATACAAGTCTTTACCCATATCTCGCAGGCATCCTCCAGACCTCCGGCAGCAGCTTTTCCGTAGGCCCGCACAAGACCGCCGGCGCCTAAGAGTATGCCGCCGAAGTATCGCGTCACCACCACAACCACGTTCACCAGCTGCTTCTTGCGGATCACTTCCAGAATAGGCATCCCGGCGGTTCCCGAAGGCTCGCCATCATCGCTGTAGCGCTGATAGACAGCCTCATTTGCCACATGATAGGCATAGCAGTTGTGGGTAGCGTCCCAGCACTCGGCTTTGATGCCGTTAATATAATCGATGGCCTCCTGCTCGGTTAAGACGGGCCTGACCCTGGCAATAAACCTGGAGCGCTTTTCCTCATATAGATAATAGCCTTCATGATAAACCGACTTGTAATCCTTCAAAACAATGCCTCATGTCTTCATATCCGGTGCGGCTGCTTGGCAGATCACCGTTATGGGATTTTTTTAAGATAACTTAAAAAAGGATGGCCTGTTTGGTCACCCTTCATTGTAGCAGATTATTGATGCCCGGGACAATATGATACTTCCCATTCATCCTAAAGCTCAGTATTTTGATTCTCTGTTTGTTTTTTCACAATATTTCTTATAAGAATGAACCAATAGCGATTTATCCTGACTGTATGTAACCTTTTCGATTGCATCAAGAATGAAATAGAAGCCTGCCTCGCTGTATTTCTCAGGCTCTGCGATCTTATACTCGTCCTTGTCGGCTACCATCACATACCAGGCAATTCTATTACAGACCGGCATTTGCCTTGTCACCGAATAGAACTCATAATAGGTCCTCCCCGCCTGGTCGATGATCCTGGCGCAAACACCGGCCTCTTCGCTGACTCTTCTGACTGCCGCATCCTGAGGGTTTTCATCGATTTGAATTAAGCCCTTTGGCATGATCCATTCATTCTTCTCATTCTTGAACAGAAATACACTGTCCTCGAAAAATATCACACCGCCGGCACAGTCCCGCAAATGCATAAAGACTATCCCTCCGCAACCATTCTTGTTTTTGCCACAAAAAAAAGGCACTGTCTATATATTTATAGTAATAATTCCTAAACTCGTGCCCCCAGTTCACAGAAAGATGAACTGAAATCATGCAATATATAAAAGGAGGAACAAGAACGTAAACTATGATACTACATGTATACCATTTTAGGGGTTGTTTTAAACATGAATTTTCACTTATTTCCCTTTTTTATTGTCAGATTCATCCCCGAAGCCGAAAGATTGGCTGTTATCGGCCTCAAGATTGATATCGGACAGATTCTTTTTAGAGTGACTTTCAATGATCTTTAAGTCACTATCGGTAAGGGTTTTGTTTTTATAGGACAGATGCCTCACCTCTTTTCCAAGTACATTATATGACATCTGATTCTATTATCCTGATTATTGCCTGAAATTATTTGTATTCATCTGGGAGCCCGGGAAAGACCTGGTTTTCAGCTCATATAAAAGCCGCCTGCATATCATCATGCGGCGGCTTTGTGTTATTTATCGGGTTTATACTTCGGGCTCAATCAGACCGTACTCGCCATCCTTGCGGGTATAGACCACATTCATGGTTTCGGTTTCTGCATTCATGAAAACAAAGAAGCTGTGTCCCAGCAGGTTCATCTGAAGAATGGCCTCATCAACATGCATGGGCTTGAGGGGAAAGCGCTTGGTTCTGACTACCTTATAGTCCTCTGATTCATCGATTGGCTCATCCACTGAGAAGTTCTCGGGTACGAGGGCCTCCTGATGGATCTTCTTGCCAAGCTTGGTCTTGTACTTCCTGATCTGGCGTTCCAGCTTGTCCACAACCAGATCGATGGATGCGTACATGTCGTCGGAGCATTCCTCTGCTCTGATAAAGGTGCCTTTGGAGTTAATGGTGACTTCGAATATATTTCTATCCTTTTCAACATTGAAGGTCAGATGGACTTCGGTGTCGGGCTTAAAGAACTTTTCCAGCTTGCCGATTTTCTTTTTTGCCTTTTCAAGCATGGGCTCTGACACACTGACGTTTTTTCCCTTAACGATATACTTCATAGTGATTTCCCCTTCCGTAAAACATTTATCGCTTTATGTATATATATAATATTACCCTTGAAAATAAAAGGCTAACACTATCTTTTTCCACTGTATTCACAAGTATTATCCACAGCCCTTTTGAGCTTGGGGATAATTCTGTGGATTGTGTGGATAACCCGATCATACTGTGGATTACGGCATAACGCAAAGCAAGGGTTTCCTTGGAAAAGAAACCCTTGCTTTGCTTGTTAGTCTGTTATTTGTTGTCGTCGTTCTTCTGCTTGTTATTGTTGTTATTGTTATTGTTGTTACGATCATTATTGCGGTTCTGGTCGTTGTTACGATTTTTGTCGTTGTTGTCGCAATTTCTGTTGTCCTTACTCATTATTTACTCACCTCCGCACCTTATTTTTACCTATGCCAACCAAATTATTCGCCTGACTTAATCATTTTTTAATGAACATTTGGACAAACACATAGCCGTACTTGTTGCTCTTGGCGATGCCTATACCCGTGTAGTTATAGCTGCCATTGAGGATGTTGGCCTTATGCCCCGAGGAGTTCATCCACGCGTTTACCGCACCCTGAATGCTTGAGTTACCGGCGATATTTTCGGCTGCTGCCTTGAAGGTAATGCCGAACTGCCGCATCATGTCAAAGGGCGAACCATAGGTGGGTGAATAGTGCGAGAAATAGTTGTTCTGAACCATATCGCTGGCCTTTGTGCGGGCTACCTTCATCAGCTCCATATCGGCGGCAAGAGCACCAAGTCCGTTTTTGGCTCGTTCATTATTAATGAGGGTCAGCAACTGCTGTTCGTCGGCTGATAGCTCTCCGGTTTTCTGGGTAGTATCGGGCGCGGGCGTTGCTGACGGCTTAGGAGCGGCAGGCGCAGGGGTTACAGCACCTCCCTGTTTCTTATAGGTTTCAGCGTCCATTAAGTATTGCTTAGCAACACAGCCTACCTTATCGGAGTTTGGTTCATAAACAACATACCAGTCTCCGATCAGGGAAAGGACATTCACCCATGTACCCTTTTTCAAAACCTTGATGATAGAATGGCTGGTTGATGGTCCCGTTCGCAGATTCAGCTCATTTGCGATAATCACGCCACTGATGAAATCAACCCTTTCAAATGTCTGAGCGGCCCGGGCCGTCAGAACACCCGCACCAGAAAAACCGACAACCGTCAGGGCAAGGAACATTGTCAGTAATGCAGCCAAAAAACGTCTTTTCATACTCTCCCTCCAATGACTTTTTTTAATTACGCTGTTTAGTATTCTCAGTTTTTTGGATAATTATTTGAGCAAAAAAATAAGGCAACAATCTTTTTATATTGTTGCCGCTTGAACTTGATTCTATAAGCCCAATATCATACCTAGAAAAATTTATTTATTCTCCAGGAGGGATAAAAGTTCGTTTTGTGTGAAGTTGTATTTTTTATTGCAGAAATGGCACTGGAGTTCGGCGCCCTTTTCATCGGAGGCGATCTCGGCAAGATCATCCCGGCCGATACTGATGAGATTGCGCTCCATACGATCCCTTGAACAGTTGCACCGATACCCTGCCGGAGTGGTGGCCAGTATCTGGATGCTGTCGTCAGGGAACAGGATTTGGAGAATATCCTCTGGTTTCTTCCCCTCATGGATCAAATTGGTGATGGGCGGGAATGTCTTGAGGGTTTCCTCAAGATGGGTGATAACATCCTCCCCGGCATCGGGCATGAGCTGGATAAGAAAACCTCCCGCAGCCTCTACCCTTCCCTCGGCACCGATCAGCACCCCCAGGTTCATGGCCGTGGGAATCTGCTCGGAATAAGCATAATAATAGGTCAGGTCCTCGGCGATCTCGCCCGATACCAAATCAACACAACCGACATAAGGCTCCTTGAGGCCGGTATCCTTAATCACATTGAGATAGCCCTTGCCCACAGCTCTGGCGATATCAAACTTCCCGAGGTCGTTGAGGGGGACATCGAAGAAGGGATTATGGACATAGCCCCTGACACCGGCCTTGGCATCGGATACGCCCAGAATCCCGCCGATGGGTCCATCCCCGCGGATCTGGATGGTGATGGTATGGTCATCCCCCTTGAGGGTTTGAGACATCAGGGCAACACCTGTGAGAACCCTTCCCAGGGCCGCACAGGGTGTGGGATTCATATGATGGATGGTTCTGGCCTCCTCGGCCATTGCCGTGGTGACTGCGGCGAAAACCCTTGCCGCACCATTTCCTGCCATGGCTCTAACGATATAATCCTGCATGATAAGCCTCCTGCACTAGTTCACTTTAAGCTATTCAGAGAAGCAGACCCGTATCATAGCTGATATCGGGGAAAAGATCGGCTATAGGCTCCCGCTTCAAAATTCGTGAGAAAGCTGTGTTGATCTGGTTTGCAGCCTCAAAAGAAGCCTTTTTCAGAATATCCTCCACAGAGGTCTGATACACTTCCTCACAAGTAAAAAGGTTTGTCCAGGTTCTCTTCTTTTTATTCGCCCAGTCCACCGCCTCATTCTCTCGCTTGGGATATGGCGCTTTGGGCGGCTTAATGCCTCCTCCCGTGAAGGCATCCAGCCAGTTGACAAGTCCCTTCTTCCATCCCCGGGGGTCGTAAAGCCTGTCATGGCCCCAGTAAAAATCCCGCAGCACCTTGTTGATGGCCTTGGGGCTGGTCTTGACGCCGTATATCTCGTCCAGGGAATCCAGGAGGAAGTCCTGTACGCTTTGCGGCCATTTATGGCCGATATCCATCAGCTTCCGGGTGTTCACCCTGTAGGCGGGACCTCCCCGCATTTCACGCCATAGGATCACATCCAGGGCTACCTCAATCTCCTGATGGGTGGCTTTGGCAGGGGTGCCGTCCATGGACCAGATCCAGACCCTGGAGCCCCACCAGACATAAGGATGGAGCAGCCGATCCAGGTTGAAGTGGCAGACAAAGCCGGCCAGATATACAGCCAGATCCATCCAGGAGTCCTCCCAGGAAAGATTTGAAAGCCTCTCAAAGCCCGCTTTCAGAAAGGCGCCGGTGGACTGCTTGTGAAGGGCACCACCCATTTTTCTCAGTTCCTTGTCACCCCAACCCGGAAAAATATTATAGAAATAGAAGGGGTCAGGGCCTTGAGCACCAAGACGATAAAGAGAGCGTTTTTTCATAACGCCCTCATAAATTCTTCTGCTTTCAATTTTATCGGTCACATCATCGGCATGCAGAATGTGCGTCAGAAAATCACCCATCGGTTGTCACCCTATCGCTGATTTGGCTTTCCCGGATCAAATTCATCAGGCTTTTTGGCTGTAAGCCCAAAGGCATAGGCGATGGCATCTGCAATACGCTCCGATGCCCTGCCGTCTCCATAGGGATTCACAGCCCTTGCCATTTTCATATAGGCCTCTTGGCTGTCCAAAAGCAGCTTTGCTTCCCTGAAAACGCCTTCATATCCTGTTCCGGCAAGGCGTACGGTGCCTGCCTTCACAGCCTCAGGCCGCTCGGTCTCGTTGCGAAGCACCAGAACCGGCTTGCCCAGGGAAGGCGCTTCCTCCTGAAGCCCGCCCGAATCGGTCATGATGAAGTAGGCGCGGGCCATCAGATTATGCATATCCTCCACGTCAAGAGGATTAATGAGAAAGATCCTCTCGTGTCGGCCCAGATATGTATTGGCTGTTTCCTGGACAACAGGATTGAGATGAACCGGATAGATGATGTCCACATCCGGATAGGCATCGGCGATATCCCTTAGGGCCGAGAAGATGTTTTCAAACGGCTTCCCGATGTTTTCGCGCCTGTGGGCCGTGACGGCTATCACCCTTTTGCTTCCGAAGGCATAGGTCTTAAGAAAGCTGTCATGAAACACATAATCGGGCCTGACGGTTGAGGAAAGGGCGTCGATGACAGTGTTTCCCGTTATGTAAATGGTCTCGGGCGCAATATTCTCCTTAAGCAGGTTGTCACGGTTGGTTCTGGTGGGAGCAAAATGCAGATCGGCGATAGCCCCCGTCAGCTTCCGGTTCATTTCCTCAGGGTAAGGGAAGAACTTGTCATAGGTCCTTAGCCCGGCCTCCACATGGCCAACCCTTATCTTGGCGTAATACGCGGCTAAAGCTGCCGCAAAGGTGGTGGTGGTGTCACCGTGGACAAGCACCAGGTCGGGCTTCATGTCGCAAAAGGTCTGGTAGAGCCCTTCAGTGGCTCTGGAGGTTATGCTGGCCAGGGTCTGGCGATCCTGCATGATGTTCAGGTCAACATCGGGGACAATGCTAAAGATGCTGAGCACCTGATCCAGCATCTGACGGTGCTGGGCTGTGACACAGACAAAGGACTTCATAAGAGGATTTTTCTCTAAAACCCTTACCAGGGGAGCCATCTTAATGGCCTCAGGCCTGGTTCCGAAAACAGTCATGACCTTGATTGGCTGATTCATACTTCACCTCAAATAAGCAGAGGGTTCTTTACCCATTTGATTCTCTATCTGTTATGCGTCTTTACTATTCTTTGCTATCCTTTTTATTGCTCTCACCCGATGCCGCTTCCATTTTCGCCGTCTCGATGACCTCGCCTTCTGCTGCCTTTTTCTGGAGAGTGGCCTGGGATTCGGTGAATTCCACCTCAGTGAGGTTCCTGGCCCCGCCGATCACAAAGATGATAATGATAATCAATAAAATAAGGGAGGGCAAGAGGCCCTTATCCACAAGGGCGATGGACAGAAGTCCCAAGGCGCCGCTGATGACATAGAGTATCACCACCGACATTCTGTGGCTTAAGCCCATATCCAGCAGGCGATGATGGATATGCCCCCTATCGGCCTCTCCGATGGGGCGGCCGTTGGATATGCGCCGCAATATGGCAAACAGGGTATCGAAGATAGGAAGGCCGAGCACCAGAAGGGGGATTACCAGCGCAATCACCGTAACCGATTTCATGGTGCCTTCAACCGACAATACGGCAAGCATGAAGCCAAGGAAGGTGGAGCCTGTATCTCCCATAAAGATCTTAGCCGGGTTAAAGTTATAGGGCAGGAATCCAAATATGGCGCCCACAAGGGACACGGCTATGATGGCGATATCATCCTGGCCTCTGATCACAGCCACGATAAACAGGGAGATTGAGGCAATGCCCGAAACACCGGCGGCCAGACCATCCAGGCCATCAATCAGGTTGATGGCATTGGTCATGCCCACAATCCATAACACAGAGATGATAAAGGCAAGGGTTTCGCCCATGATGGCACTCATGTCTGAAAAGTGGGTGCTCCCCGCTTGAAAGGGCGTGGTGATGGATAGGATTCTGGTGCCTGTGGCCACCACAAGAATGGCAGCCAAAAGCTGTATGGGAAATTTGAGCCTGGCCCTCAAAGGCTTCAGATCATCAATGATCCCAAGGATAATGATGATGAGGGCCCCGATAATGAGCCCAAGGGTTTTAGGCTGTCCGAGATATTCCAGGAACTCTGTAAAATCCTTCGATGCAAAGCTGTAGCACACAGCAAGGGTGAATCCGACGATTATGGCGAGTCCGCCCATTAAAGGCATGGGCTTTTTATGAACACGTCTGCTGTCCTTTGGGATATTAACCGCACCAAATCGAAAAGCAATACGCCGGGCTATGGGTGTGGCAAAAAAAGCAATGATCAGGCCCACCGCGAAAGCCACCAGATGATGATACTGTATGGTAATCATGCTAACACCTCAATTATGGCATAACCCCCGGCTCAATAGGGATTGTGTGAGGTTCATATTTCACAACCCTGACCCCCGCCTCCTTAAGCAGCTCCATAGAAAGCTGATCCGGGTAATCGCCGTTGAAAACTATTTTGCTGATCCCTGCGTTAATGGCCAGCTTGGCGCATAAAACACAGGGCTGCGTTGTAACATACATAATGCCATCCTTCACGCTTGTGCCGGAATAGGCCGCCTGGGCTATGGCGTTTTGCTCGGCATGGGTAGCCCGGCAGATTTCATGGCGCTGTCCCGACGGAACATTGAGTTTATCGCGCAGACAGCCGATCTCCGCACAATGCTTGCATCCCACGGGCGCACCATTATAGCCGGTGGCCAGTATGCGCTTGTCTTTCACGATCAAAGCACCGACCTGTCTTCTTAAGCAGGTGGAGCGCGTTTTGATGAGTTCAACAATACTCATGAAATATTCATCCCAGGATGGACGCATAAATACCCCCAATTCTCCCGGAAGGGCAAGGCCTTCAGCGGAAGGATATGTCTATATTCGGTTTTTACTTTGTACCAAAGAGCCTGTCTCCGGCATCACCGAGACCGGGAACGATATAGCCATGTTCGTTAAGCTTTTCATCCACAGCAGCGCAATAGATGGCCACATCGGGATGCTCGCGGTTCAAGCGTTCGATGCCCTGTCTTGAGGCGATAAGGCATACAAACTTGATGCTCTTGCAGCCATACTTCTTCATGAATTTAACAGCATCGCAGCCCGATCCCCCTGTGGCCAGCATGGGGTCGAGAACCACCACGTCCCGCTCATTGACATCATCAGGAAGCTTACAATAGTATTCAACAGGTTCAAGGGTATCATGATCTCTATAAAGGCCGATATGACCAACTCTGGCCATGGGCACCAGCTGCAGAAGTCCGTCCACCATGCCCAGACCGGCTCTGAGAATAGGCACAAAGGCCAGCTTCTTTCCGGAAATGACCTTTGTTTTGGCAAGACCTATGGGTGTCTCAATCTCGACTTCCTTAAGGGGGATGTCACGGGTCACTTCATAACCCATCAGCATAGAAATCTCAGAAGCAAGCTCCCTGAATTCCTTTGCGCTCGTATTCTTGTCCCTTAAAAGCGACACCTTATGCTGGATGAGCGGATGGTCGAAAATAAAAACATTGTTCATTGGTATACCCTCCTGAAATCTTTCATTTGATTGCATCATTCTCAATCTGGGCTATCTTGCGGATTCTTCTTTTATGCCTTTCCTCATTGGAAAACGGTGTAGAAAGCCATTCCTCGGCAATGGCCTGGGCAAGCTTTTCACCTACGATAAAGGCCCCCATGGCAAGCATATTGGTGTCATTGTGCTCCCTGGTGAGCCTGGCTGATAAAAGGTCGCTGCACAGGGCACAACGAATGCCCTTGATCTTATTGGCAGAGATGGAGATGCCGATGCCGGTGGAGCAGATTAAAATACCCTTCTCACACTCTCCGTTAACCACTGCCGTCGCTGCCTTCAATGCGTAATCGGGATAATCCACCGATTGATCATCATAGGCACCGAAATCCTCAATGTCATAACCCTTTGAAGAGAGATAAGCCTTAATGGACTCTTTCAGTGCATATCCCCCATGGTCGCTGGCTAAAGCAATTTTCAAGCTCTACTCGCTCCCTTCTGTCATCTAAAATTCTATAGTAATCCTTACATCTTGTCAAAAAGTTTGTCAATCACAGACATAAGTACTGACTCAATCTCAGCGGCGCAATCCTGATAGGCCTTGTAATCCCCGCCAAAGGGATCGGCTATGTCAGGCTCCCCGTCATCCATCTCGGCGAAGTCCTTCAGGGTATAGACCTTATCGCCACCCTCGGGGTAGATATCCAGCACCATCTCCCGGTGATGCTCGGTCATGGTGAGAACCAGATAAGCCTGACGGATATCCTCATCCATGAGCAACCGTGCCCTGTGTTTGGAGAGATCCAATGCATATTCCTCACGCATGACCTCCCGCGCAAGACTGCTGGCCGGGTCGTTCTCATAGGCGTAAATGCCCGCTGATGATACACTGACATCGCGCATCCAGTCAGGATTATCCCTGATCATTTTCTTAAAAAGGGCCTCAGCCATGGGGCTTCTACAGGTATTGCCTGTGCAAATAAACAGGATCTTTTTCATGGGTTTCTCCTTTTCAAACGGTGATTAATCTTCCCGCAGCCGCCTTCTTCAATCTATTCATGATTGCCCGGCCGATGCCTACTTCGGGGTACCCTTCCGCAAAAATGATATCCACCTTAGCCTCATCAAACTCTCTCAAACAGGCATAGATTTTTGAGGCCAAATCCTCCATGCGGGATGACGAGCCCGGGCAGAGAACCTTGTCGGCATCATAGCATGAGCAGGTTTCGTGGGATGCCAAAACGCCAGTCTTTTTGCCTTCCTTCCTGTATTCATCAATGAATTGGCGGATTTTAGCCACCACATCGGAGGTGTCTCCCGAAACCACAAGCATTTCGGCTTCAGGGGCATAGTGCCTGTATTTCATCCCCGGAGCCCTGGGCTTCTCACCCTCTCCCAGCTCCAAAGCCTTGTCCATCTGTATCCTGCCGATTCGTTTCTCGATCATTTCCTGTGTTATGCCGCCCGGTCTTAGAATGGCAGGAGGGTCACAGGTAAGGTCAAGAACGGTGGATTCAAGGCCTACTCTGCAGCTTCCGCCGTCGATGATGTAATCCACCTTCCCAATCAGGTCCTCTATCACATGCTCGGCACTTGTGGGGCTGGGCTTTCCCGAAATATTGGCACTGGGGGCAGCCACGGGAACACCTGCCAGATCAATGAGGTGTAATGCAATGGGGTTGTCGGGCATCCGTACGGCAACGGTTGAAAGCCCGGCGGTGACAGAATCGGCTACCTTCCCGGATTTTTCAAATACAAGAGTCAAAGGGCCAGGCCAGAAGGCCTCCATGAGAATAATGGCTTTGGCAGGAATGTTGCTGACCAGCGAAGTGAGTTGTTCCTTGCGCGAAATATGAACGATAAGCGGATTATCCGAGGGCCTGCCCTTAGCGGTGAAGATCCTTTTTACGGCTTCATTGTCCAAAGCGTTGGCGCCAAGCCCGTAAACCGTCTCGGTGGGAAAAACCACCAGCTTGCCCTGTGCAAGGGCGTGAGCCGCTTCGACCATCCCGTCGTTTCTGTCCTTCTTCTTATTCATGGCAATGATACGGGTTTCCATGACTTAAACCGCCTTTTTTCGCGCTTAAATTTCCTCAAACATTATATCAGAATTCGCATAAATGTTTCACAATAAATTTATATCTTTTATTATGTCCTGAAATGCAGTCTTGACATGGTAAATACAATTATTTCCAAAATCATCCTCGACGGTTCATCAGAAATCTTAACCTGATACCTCAGCAGATTTTCCAAGAGCCTTTGAGAGCGCTTATTTTAAAGGCATATACATCACTTAACCTGATGCATCGAAAGCTTTTGGCCCCCTCGCTGTTCGCCGGCGAGGTTTCATGCCATGGTGCTCAGGCTCGATTTTTACGGGTCGACATCAACCGCACATCCTGTGCGTGCTGCCTAAAATCAGCATCCGGCTGATTTTGCCCGAAAAATCATCGCCATCGCCACAACATCCCAATTGCGCCGTGCGAAAGGCTTCGGGTCCAAAATGCTTCCTCGTTAACGCTGAACCTGATTCTGATGCATCGGAAGCTTTTTGTCCCTTTTCTGGTGAGATCTCGATAAAAAAAGTGGACTGCCTTTTGCAGTCCTCCTACTTTTCCTTATAGTACACACGGTTTCTCGTTTTATTGTCCTCTTTTTTATCTGAAGCCGAATCTCCTTTAGCCCCGCTCTTCTTATAGAAGCCGAACTCCTTTCTGCTGATGGCTTCCTTATAACAGACTTCGCAATACCGACCGCTGCTTAATGGCTTTCCGCAGCCATCGCAGCGTATAAACCCTTTATTGTCACCTACGATCTCCAGTCTTTCCTCCCTGAGGTATCGCTTGATCTGGCCGAGGCTCACACCCAGTACCCGCATCACCTCGCTGGAGCTTGCCCCCTGATGTTCCTGAAGGTACTCCTTGATTCGCCTGAACTCTTCTTCATCCAAGGGAGCACATTGGGGACATACCTCCTCGATGCCTTTTCTCTGAAATACATGGTGGCACCGTTGACATTCATAATTTGCCATAACTCACTCCATTACTTCTTTTGGTCGAAATAATAAGCTGCTTGACTGTTCTGGGGCGCGCCATAGGCATTGTTGATCTTCTTTAAGCTGTTGTTCTGCTTGATCTTACCCTTCAGATCTGAAAGCTCAGCCTGCACCTTACTGCTGTTTTCCTGATCCAACACCTGGATTTGCTCTAGAAGCGCCAGGATTCTGGATACATTCTCCTTCAGCGTTTTCGTGCCTTCAAGGCCAAATCTGGGCAGATCCTCCAATGAGGCAATACCCAACAGGCTCTTAAGTCTTGAAGCATAGACTGAAAACTGCTCATCAAGCTTGTCCACAGCATCTATTCTTTTTTGCTTTTCTTGTAAAAGCAGATCCATCTCCTCATAACGCTGCCCTTTTATGACCTCATTCTGGCTGCGGGAGAACAGAAGGATTTCATTTAACAACACCAGTTTTTTTGATGAGATTTCCCCTAATCTCACCACATAATCCCTTGGCTCCATTATGCACTCCTAATCAAACCTGTGTGGCGGCGGGCTTCTTTATTTGATGTTTGGCTAATCTCATTGCCTGTTCCCAGGTGTCTCTCAATACCTTTGCAAAGCCAAGAACCTCTTCTAGTATGGCCTTGTCTTTTGCCACATTGGCATCAATAAGCCTTCTTAACATATATTCATATATGGCGTTCAGGCTGGCAGACAACTCGTACTTCATATCCAGCGTATTCATAAACTCGGAAACAATGTTTTGCGCCTTGATGATATTGGTGTTGGCCTCTTGAATGTTTCTCTTATCGATGCTGTCAATACCGCGCATGATAAACTTCACCAGGCCATTGTACAGCATTAGGGTAAGCTCTTCCGGACTTGCTGTAAAGACAGAATTCTCCTTATACTGGTTGTATGCATTATAAGCAATCATTTTGCAGCCTCCATTTATCCTTTATTTATACACTTGCCGCTATTACTGTCCGGTTCCGCCAAACTGGCTTGTAATCCAGGAGCTTTGCTGATTCATCTGTGAAAGCATTTTCTCAAGCTGCGCATACTTCCTGTAATAGGCTTCCTCTTTTCTGGTGAGCCTATCAATCATGGCATCTATTCTGTCGTCATAATCATCCAGTTCCTCACTGATAAGGTTCTTTGTATTGGAGAGGTCACCCGGTATTCCTGCTTTCTCAAGCAAAATGCCCTTTCTTCCATCGGCATCCCGGTATGTAGAGACATAGTTCTCGATGATGTCTGAAAGCCTCTGAAAAACGCCTGATTTATTGTATCTGTCGGCTTTTTGCTCTTGTGTCGCGGTTCTGCTGTAGGTCGGGTTCTCGGCCGATACTCCGTTAAGAAGCTTGGCAACCTCGTCGGGTTTGTTTAAAAGCGCGTTTTTCAGCTTGTCCTCATCCAGATAGAGCTTCCCATAGTCTGAATAGGATTTGCTTTCAATTCCGATGTCCTTGAGGGAAATCCCCACTCCTTCAACCTTTTCATACAGCGCCCTGCGCATTTCAAGCGCTATTTGCTGAAGGATGCTGTCATTTCTCAGCAGACCTGTTTTAGCCTTCTCTTCCCATTTCTCGATATCCTTATCACTCAAAGCGTCCTTCTGCTCATCGGTCAATGGAAGGAAGCTTCTGTTATAGGACTCTGTTGTCTTTGTTCTGAGTGTGTCAACCAGCTTATTATACTCTTCAATAAAGCTCTTGATATTGTTGATTACCGTATCTGTATCCTGGGATATGGTAATGGTGTCTCCCTTGCTATCTGCCTCATGGGCCTTCTTCAGGGTATAGGTTATGCCGTTAACGGTAAAATTATTGGTACTCCTTATCAAGGTCTCGCCGTTAATCTCAACTACCGCATCCTGTCCCTCTTCAATGGTCCCCAGGTTAAGGGCTTTGAAGAAGTCGGAATCGGACAATACCAGATTATCGCCATTGCCGGTGATCTTGGAGGTTAGTGTGATTTTGTCGGTTACCTCATCATACCGGATAGTGGCCTTCACCTTATCATTGTTGTTGATTTTATTGAATATCTGCTCCAGCGTATCTGTGGACTTAAAGGTGATTTTCTCGCCGTTGATGCTGAATTCGGCATTACCTTCTTCATCAAACATCGAAGGATCGAAGATATTCGGCATATTAATTAGCGGGTTTCTCAATGAAAGCCTGTTGGATTGGCCTTCTCTGAGTCCTAAATCATTAAGGCCGGCCAGCTCTTCGGTTGCGCCCGGAGTGCCGTAAACTGTTACCTTTGTTGCGCCTTTGGCAGTATTGATGGAAAACTCCTTGGTTGTCTCATCATAATCAACGGTAAACTTGGAATCCCCAGATACGGTCTTCCCAAAAGCGGCATCCAATGCGTTGCGCAGATGCTCAACAAAGTCCTCTCCCGTAGTTCCGCCAAGCGTAATTTCCTTGCTCACGCCGTCCAGCTCAATGAAGATTTTTTTGCCTGCCATTTCAGCCAGCTTTTCTTCATCTATAGTGCCTGTAATACCCTTGCTGACACTCTTCGAGCTTACAGTATAGTCGGCTGTAGCCAGCTGATGAATCCTGACGCTGATATCTCCAATGGCAGCACCAGATGATGCAGTTGCGGTTACATAGGCACTATTGCTGCTCTGAGCTGACATGGCCTTTACAGAGCTTGTGGAGAGCAAATAGGACGAGCGGTTGACAATATCAAAAAATTTGCTCTTAAAGCCGATCAGGGAGCTGCTTATATCACGGTATGCAGCTTGCTTCCACTCCAATAATGTCCTTTTCTGCTTCAGTGAATCCAAGGGCATTCTTTCGATTTTCATTAAGTCAGATATGATAG
>Ga0116192_1000978_pt1 | contig 20606 bp, 16 predicted proteins | sample AD_UKC113_MetaG_FD_89876 | JGI IMG/M metagenome (GOLD analysis project Ga0116192, IMG submission 89876) | Active sludge microbial communities of municipal wastewater-treating anaerobic digesters from Hong Kong - AD_UKC113_MetaG | ecosystem: Engineered > Bioreactor > Anaerobic > Digestate... | reverse complement strand
GCCCTTTTGTTCCAATTACTATGGCATTTGATTTTACAAATTTACAAACTACCCATGAAAATTTAAGTGCTTCTATTTCTTCATCAGTTGGTTTTTTTTCAGTAACGACTTCAAATTTCTCCATGTCAATTAAATCAGGTGTCTGGATTAAAAATCCGTCATTTAAACTTCTGAAATCATATTTATAGGTAGGTATTTGAGGTGATTTTATAATTCTCATATTTTCTTTCTTCTTAAAAATTTCAAGTGCTTCTTCCTCATAGTCAGGAGCAATAATTACTTCATAAAACTGTTTAATTATTATTTTTGCAACATCTATTCCAACTTTCCTATTAAATCCAATTATTCCACCAAAAGCACTTAAAGGGTCTGTCTGTAATGCTTTTTCGTATGCTTCTACTAAATTTTCTCCTATTGCAACTCCACATGGGTTTGTATGCTTTGTAATTACACAGGCATTTTCTTTAAATTGATTTACAAGAAGGTATGTTGATTCCATATCAAGAAGATTATTGAAAGATAATTCCTTACCTTGAAGTTGTTTTCTTTCAAATTCCTTATCAGAAAATCTATACCAGGCAGCAACTTGATGTGGGTTTTCTCCATATCTTAAATCACTTACTTTTACCAATCTTATATCAATTTCATCTTCAAACTCCTTTTTTTCAATTTTGCTTTTGAAATATGAAGAAATTATGTAATCATATCTTGAAGTAAAATTAAAAACATAACCTGCACATCTAAAAGAAAAATCCTCACTTACTTTTCCATTGTTTTTTCCCATTTCAGCCATAAGTTCTTTATACATTTCTGGTTTTATCACAACAACAACATATTTATAATTTTTCGCACCTGCTCTTATCATTGTTGGTCCACCAATATCAATGTTTTCAATAATTTCTTCATCTGTTGCCCCTTTTTTAAGTGTTTCTTCAAATGGATATAAATTACAAACAATAAGGTCAATTGGGACTAAATTATTTTCTTCCATTTGTTTTTGGTGTTTTTCATTGTCTCTTATTGATAAAATTCCTCCATAAATTTTTGGATGAAGTGTCTTAACTCTTCCCTCAAGTATTTCAGGAAAAGAAGTGAACTCACTAACATCTTTTACTTCAATCCCGTTTTCTCTCAAAATTTTTGCAGTTCCTCCTGTTGATAAAATTTCAACATTAAATTTCTTTAAAAAATTTGCAAGTTCAACAATCCCTCTTTTATCAGAAACACTTAAAATTGCCCTTCTTATATTAATCATTTTTTTCCTCCATTTTTTAGGTCTGCCAAAATTACCTATGAATTTTTATATCTCTTTACTTTTTACTTCTCAGGCACTGTTTTGAGTGAGTATTTATGTATACACTACCCAGAGAAGAAGAGTACTTCCAGCAACTGCTATAATTGTAAAAGGAAGTCCTATTTTTACAAAATCAGAAAATTTTACTTTATACCCATTTTTTTTCAGAATTCCCATACCAACAACATTACAACTTGCTCCAATTGGGGTTATATTACCACCAAGGCATGTCCCCAATAAAAGCCCAAAAAGAAATAAGTATGGGTTTAAAGAAAGTTTTGTGCATAGTATTTGTATTCCTGAAATCATTGCCATCGTGTAAGGGATATTATCAATAAAAGCAGAAATAAATACAGAAATCCAGACAATTAAGTTAAAAAGAATAAATGGATTTTTACCACCTGTTTTTATGAGGAAGTCGGCTATCATTTCAATGAAACCAAACTTTTTTAATGTCCCAACAAGTATAAAAATTCCAATAAGCAAAAAGAAACTATCCCAGTCAATATGTTTTATTGAAATTTTCTCATCTTTGAATTTTTTAAGGTAGATAAGAAGTGTTATAATTCCAAAAAAAAGACAGATACAGGCAGGGAAAAAAGAAAATTTGTCCTGAAAAAAAGAAGTAATTGCAAGTGTAATTATCATCAAAATTATTGAAAATGTTGGTAAGTATGTTTTTACTTTATATTCTTCTTCTTTAAATTTTATTTGCCCTTTTTCTTTTCTGAAAAAAAAGTAAAGAACAAAGAAACTTAAAATTGCTCCAAATTGAACAAAAAAGAAAAGTCCTAATTTACCAGATGTAAGTCCTAATTTTTTGGCAGGCATATAGAAAAAATCAAGAAAATTCATATTTGATTCTATTGCAAGTATTATACTTGGACTATCTCCAATCATTGTTGCACATCCTTGAAGATTACTGCTTACCATCATTCCTATAAAAAGGGGGACAGGATTTAAGTAATTTTTTTTTGTGAATTCCAATGCAACAGGTGCCATAATTAAAATTGTTGCAACATTTTCAATAAAAGATGAAATAAAACTTGTGGTAATACATATAAAAAGATAAATCAAACCAACAGAGAAATTTTTCTGTTCAATTTTACTTACAATATGAGCAGGAACTTTTGAATTTGTGAAAAGAAAAGATAAAATACTTGTTCCAAGAAAAATACCTAAAACATTGTAATTAATAAAAGAAAAAATATCTTTAAAATTTATCGCTTTTAAAATAATAAATAAAAAAACACACCCATAGACAAATATATTACTTATCTTGCTTTTATCTCTTTTTAAAACAATTCCAAAATATGTAATTAAAAAAAGGATAAGTATTAGGTATTTCATCGTTATATCCAGAATAGAATATTACCTGTGCGTCCTGTGAAAAAATCAATAAAAAGCCATGTTCCACTTACAATAAATTGTCCAACTATTAGCCCTATAAAAAATGTTTTTCCTTTTTCATATACATTTGCCCCTCCATACCTTAAAATCATAAATTTAAACAGCCATGATAGAAAAATTGAAAACCATAACTCGTTTGTAAGCATTATTGTTGAAAAAGCAAAACCAAGAGGATGAAATGGGAACCATAAAAATCTCATCCTCATAAATTGTAAGAAAATTGTAAAAACAGCACCTATAGCAAAAAATCCCCAATATATCATATCAGGACCAGATGGGGTTTTTAATTCCTGAACAATATATTGCCAACCATATTGAGGACCATTTACAAAAAACCATGCGTTTGCATTTATTCCTCCATATTTATATCCCAAATAGATAACCGTCCATATTGAAGAAATCAAAGTAGTTACAATTGATATTAAAATTGCTCCAAAAATTATTTTTTTCTTCCCCTTAACTTCTTCAAGTATTTTTAATCCATTTGCAACAGAAGCCATAACAAAAGTTCTTACATCAGATGAATAAACAAAAGTTAAACCAAGAGGACCTAAAGCAGAAGGTCCCAAATTTTTTGAGCCAAAAAATGATGTTGTTATAACAGGGGCAATAACAGGTGCTCTTGTTGTAGAGATCCCGCCTTCACAAATAGCCCTTGTTATACCAATAAAAATTATGAACATAAAAATAATAAAAAATATTGATGGAAAAGGAGGAAGTCCACTTAAAACAATCCACCAGAAAATTACCAAAATAGAAATTACCAATCCCCAAAAAGCAAATTTATAAGAAACAATTTCATATTCAGAAGAATCATCTTTTTCTTTTCCAATTCCTTTTCTGAAAACATCTTTTATTTGTTTTCTTGCAATCCATAGACCATAAATAACTATGATGAATAAAGAACCCAATGATTGCCATCCAAGAATTGGCCTTTCCGCATTATATGGTAAAAATTCTGAAATTCCAAAACCAGTTATATTAAAAAAACCCTGTTGTATTGTAGAAAGAAGACAAAAAAACCATAAACTAAAAGAAAGAGGTAAAGGAACAAAATAAGTAAATCCTATCATAGGAAAACTTATTCTATATGGTAAACTCATAGTTCTTCTAAAAATTGGAGTAGAAGTAGCAAGTTGAATTCTTGGAAAAAGTTCATTATAGAAATGTAATCCATTTATACATCCAATAATAAATGGAATAGCAAATCCAAGCCAGAAAAGATTATTATTAAAAATTTTGTTTTCATCTGCTTTTATTAATGAAATAGGCGCTTTCGTTAAAGGAAAATTCAATTTTTCATTTTCAACCCATTGTTTTCTTAAAATTACCATTATAAAAATCATTGCAAGATAGAGAGCAATTATTAGAGGTATCCATAGAATTAAAACTTTTATCCAAGGTGCCCATGGTATACTTTGCCCTTTTGGAATTCCTTCAAAAAACCAGTTTATTGCATTGTTATCATTTAGAATAGTCCAGTTCTTTAAATGTTTTATAAAAAGGTCTGCCCAGTTGTTTTGGTCATTTGCATAATATTTTGTACCTGCTATAAGTGGAATAAGGTATAATGTAAGTCCCATTGTAGGAATTGAACAGGAAACAATCATCATAATATAAATTAAAATCATTTCTGCAATAGAAAGAGAGAATTTCGGAGAGATTTTTTTTAAAAGGTAATTAAAGAGAGTTATCCAAAATATTAGATATATTGCTGCACCAGTTGTAAAATCAATTGTCATATCAGAACCCTGAATCACCATAAGATTATAAACATCGCTAACACTAATAAAAACTGATAGAATTGTGCCTATCAATATTGACCTTTTTGTAAATATATTTTTCTCCATTTCATCTCCTTTTATTTACTGGAAATCCCAACTTTCATAAAGATACGGGGGAATTTCTTCTATAAAAATTGATTTGTTGTAATAATAATTCCTATAAAAATCTCTTATATAATAAGTAATGTAAAGGTCTTCTTTTGCTCTTGTTACTCCTACATAAAAAATTCTTCTTTCTTCTTCTAATGCAGTAATGTCGTTTTTAGCGGAAATATATGGGAAATGATTATCACAAACACCTATTATAAATACAAATTTCCATTCAAGCCCTTTTGCCTGATGGATTGTTGAAAGTACTATGTAATTTCCTTTCTGCCTTATTTCTCCTTTTGTATGTTCATGTAATGTTGCTTCTGAGAGAAAATCAGTTAATGAAGAGTACATATCTGCAATTTCTTTTAGTGCTTCTATGTCCTGTTTTCTCTCAACATCGTCTTTGTATTTTTTCTTCAAGTATTCTGAATAAAAAGAGATAAGAATTAAGTCAATACCTTCTGATATTTTTAAATTTTTTATTTTCTTAATAAGACCTAATTGATTTTTAAAATTTTTAAGCCCTTTTGAATTTATTTTTATATCTTCAATTTTTTTTTCAAGGACTTCTATTTCATCACTTTCTCTTATAACTTTTATTAATTCTTCTGCTCCTTTTTTCCCAATGCCTTCTGTTAGAAAGAAAATTCTATTCCAGGAAATTTCATCTTTAAAATTTATCAGAACTTTATAAAAACATATAATATCTTTTATATGTGCTTGTTCAAAAAATCTTAAACCGCCTCTTATAACATAAGGAATTTTTAATTTATTAAGTTCAATTTCCAATTCTGCTGATTGATATCTTGATCTGAAAAGAACTGCAATATCAGATGGAATTACTCCTGATTGTAAAAGTTGAAAAATCCTTCTTGAAACAAATATACTTTCTTCTTTTATATCATAACATTTAATAATAAGTGGTTTAACACCCCTTTTTCTTATACTTTTTAAATTTTTAGGAAACTGGTTTTTATTATGAGAAATAATATTATTTGCAAAATCAAGAATTTCAGGAGTACTTCTATAATTTACATCTAAATAAAATATTTTGGTATCAGGATAAATTTTGGGAAATTCCAGGATATTATCCACTGTTGCCCCTCTAAATGAATATATACTTTGAGCATCATCTCCAACTACCATTATATTCCTATGAACTTTTGCTACCTGATAAAGTATCTGTGCCTGTAATTTGTTTGTGTCATGATATTCATCAACAATTATATATAAAAATTTTTCAGATATTTGTATTCCAACTTTTTCGTCTTTCATCAATCTATACCAGAAAAGAAGAATATCATCATAATCAAGTAAGTTGAAATCTTTTTTTTTCTTGGTATAGTCCTTTGAAATTCTTTCAATCTGTGGAATAAGGTTTGAATATTCAATAAAACGAGTGTCTATTATATCTCTTATTGGTTGGCCTGTATTTACTGATAAACTTAAAAAATTCTTTATTTTTCCGGGATATGGATAATCATCTTTATTTGGTAATTTATCTATTATTTCTTTTATTAAAGAAATTGAATCTTCTTCATCCATAATTGTAAAGTTAGAAGGAATATTTATATTTTTCCCATAAATTCTTAAAAGAATATTCCCAATATGATGAAAAGTTCCTGCCCATAACCCTTTTGGATAAACACCTACTATTTCTTTAACTCTTTCTATCATCTCATTTGCTGCTTTATTTGTAAAAGTGACAAGCATTATTGAGGCAGGAGGTATTCCTTTATCAAGAAGATAGCATACCCTATAAACTAAAACTCTTGTTTTTCCGCTTCCAGCACCTGCAATTACAATAGAATGGCCATCTGCTTTTTTAATTATTTCATATTGTCTTTCATTTAATGAATTTTTATAATCAATTGCTGGATAAGTAGGTATTTTCATTTTTGACTTCCAATTGTTAAATATAAGACAGCCATTCTAACTGCTATTCCGTTTGTAACTTGCTGTAAAATTAAAGAATTTTCTCTATCGGCTGTTTCAGATTTAATTTCAATTCCTCTATTTATAGGTCCTGGATGCATAATAAATATATTTTTGTTTATCCCTTTTATTCTTTCTTCATTTAATCCATATGTTAAACTATATTCCTTTAAAGAAGGGAGAAAATTTTCTTTCTGCCTTTCCTTTTGTAATCTTAGAAGATAAACTATATCCGAATTTTCAATTGCTTCTTTAAAATTATAAGTTACTTTTACTCCTGTTCTTTCTATGCCAGATGGTATTAAAGGTGGAGGTCCACAAACAATTACTTTACTTTTAAGTTTTGTAAATCCCCAGATATTGGATCTTGCAACTCTGCTATGTAAAATATCTCCAATAATTGCTATTTTAATTCCTTCTATTTTACCAAAAACATCTTTTACAGTAAATATGTCTAATAGACCCTGTGTTGGATGTTCATGACAACCATCACCAGCATTTATAACAGAACTTCTTACATTCCTGCTTATAAGTTCTGATGCTCCTGCAACTGAATGTCTTACTATAAAACAATCAATTTTCATTGCTTCAATATTTTTTGCAGTATCAACAATTGTTTCTCCTTTTGATATAGAAGAAGTTGAAACATCAAAACTTAAAACATCTGCTGAAAGTCGTTTTGCTGCAAGTTCAAAAGAAGTTCTTGTTCTCGTGCTTGGTTCAAAGAATAAATTAACAACTGTTTTACCTCTTAAAGCAGGAACTTTTTTTATAGAACGACTACTGACTTCTTTAAATGAATTTGCCGTTTCTAAAATTGTTTCTATTTCATACCTACTTAAATCTTCCAGTCCTATCAGGTCCTTTCTTTTCCACGTCATTTTCTCTCCACAATAACTACTTCATCCACTCCATCTATTTCTTTTACTTTTACTTCAACTATATCACTTTTTTTTGTTTTTACTTCTTCACCAACATAATCAGCACAAATTGGAAGTTCTTTATGTCCCCTATCAATAAAAACAAGAAGTTTAATAAGTGATGGACGGCCAAAATCAAAAATTGCATCTAGGGCGGCCCTTACAGTTCTTCCAGTATACAAAACATCATCAACAAGTAAAACCTTTCTATCATCTATTGAAAATAAAATATCTGTTTGAGAAATAATAGGATTTGGACCAATTTTGCTTAAATCATCTCTATATAAACTTATATCAAGATACCCGACATCAAGATTTTCTTTTCCTATTAATTTTTTAATTCTATCTGCTAAAACTGCTCCCCTCCTTTTTATCCCAATAATTACAAAATCAGAAAGTTGCTTATCATTTTTTATTTTTTTAGAAAGAAATATAAGTTTTTCTCTCATCTGTTTTTCATCCATAATTTTTCTTTCCATAATTTTATAATAACATATTTGACAAAATTTTTATACATTGGTAAAATATAAACAAAAATGGAGGTGAAAAATGAAAAAAGTGCTTGTTGTACTTTGTTTATTTCTTTTTTCAATTAGTGGATATTCTGCAACTAAGAAGGCAACAATTGATGAAGTCAAAACATCAATAGATGAAGTTGAAAAAGTAATCAAAACAGGCAATGAAGTTCTTGTTGGAATTTATTCATCTGCTCTTGAAATAGAAAAAAGGGCAACAACTGACTATATGGCGGAAATTATAAAGAATAAAATTTGTAAAATTACAAAAATTTCTTCTAATGATTTTGATAAATTAAGAGAAAAATATTCTTTTTTTGACCTTGCTATTGGGTGTGCAGTAAGTCAGGTAAATGGAATACAAATTGATAAGTTGATGAAAACAAAAGAAAATAAGGGATGGGAGGATATTTTATCTCTTAATGGAAATTGTGAAAAAGTAAAGGATATTATAACAAAAATAAACCAATTAAATCCTAAAAAGTAAATTAAATACCTTTTAAAAATTTTTCACCAAGAGAAGAGGGAAGCCCCCTTTCAAGAATTTTGTTTTTAGTAATTTCTGCGGGATAATTAAGCCTAGAAAGTTTAAATATTTTGCTTTCACTATCATAGATTGATATACACACCATTGGTAATCCATCTCTTGGCTGTCCGGAACTCCCAACATTTATAAAATATTTATAGTCATCTTCAATTTTAAAACACATCTTTCCATTAAAATCAGGTATAATTGTTTCTACATTATTTGTTTTTAAATTTTTTTTGTAAGCAGAAGGAATATGAGTATGTCCATAAAAACAGATTTTATTGCTAAATAATTCAAATTCCCTTTCAGCATCTTTTTTTGAAAGAATATATTTGTAAATCGGGTCGGATAAACACGCATGAACAAAAGTTATATCTCCAAAAGTTATTTTTACTGGAAGGCATTTTATTTTTTCTATATAATTTGTTATTTTCTTTTCTGTCCATTCTATAGAAATTTTTGCAAGTTTTTTAAATCTTGAATAATTCCCGGTTATTATTCCTTCTTCATGGTTTCCTTTTACAATAAGGTCAGTAATAGAAAAAATTTTTTCAAGACATAATTCAGGGTCAGGACCATAGCCAATTATATCTCCACATACAAAAAGATAATCGGTTTTTTCAGTCAAAATATATTTTAAAATTTCAGTCAGTCCTTCATAATTAGAATGAATATCAGATATTATAGAAAATTTCATTTGTATATTCTTTTATAAATTTTTTCTAATTGGTTAACTATATCATCAACATTTTCGTCTCTTTGAGACGGAACTTTGTCTGTTGTTTTTGCCACAATGTCGTATAATTCTTCTGATGGTAATTTTTCAAAAAGCAATTCTTCAATTATCATACCATAAGAATAAATATCTGTTTTGAAATTTGAAATTCCTTTTTTTCTTTCAGGGGCAATATAATTTTCCGTGCCACCTTGAATTGAAATATTTCTTCTAAAAAAAGATTTTTTTACAGCATACCCGAAATCGGTCAATTTAGCCCATCTACATGACTTTTCAACAATTATATTTTCTGGTTTTATATCATTATGAATTATATTCTTACTATGAATATATGATATACCTTTACCAATCTGAATTATAATATGGAACAAATTTTTCTCTTGAATTAGATTTTCATCATATGTTAATCGTAATGTCTTTCCTTCAATATACTCCATAAATATACAATAAAGATTTTCTTGTTTTCCAAAACCAAAGACCTTAACAATATTTGGATGGTTAAGTGATTTCTGGATTTTATATTCTTTAATAAACTGTTTTAAATATTGTTTTGAATTTCTATAAGAATGGAGTATTTTTATTGCTATTACGCTATTATAAGAATTATTGAGTTTTATACCCTTATATACAGTAGAAGTTGCTCCCTGCCATATTTTATCAATAACTCTATAACCACAAATAACTTCCCCTACTATTTTTGTTTTAAATTCATTATTCATTTTTTAAAAAAGAAATAATAGATTATAATAAATTGAAGAGTATTATAACATAAAATAAGTGTTTAATAAATCCCATTTATATTTTAGTAAAGAGTTCTAATTTTTTCAAAATATTGCTACCTCTTATGACTATTTCATTATAAAAAATGAAACTTTTTTATCATAATTCCATCTAAATAGCATAAATTAAAAGAGGTGATAAAATGGATTTAGAAAAATTTACAATAAAAGCACAAGAAGCAATAATGAATTCGCAAGCAGTTGCCCAGGAGAGAGGTCATCAGGCAATAGATACTTTGCATTTGCTTTATTCTCTTGTTGATGGAGATGAAACAACTGCGGAGATACTAAAACAGATGAATGTCAAAGTTGAAAATTTGAAAGAAGATATAGAAAGAGAACTGAAGAAAATTCCAGAAGTTTTTTCTTCACAAACATCTGTTTATATTACTCCTTCTTTAAATCAGGTTTTTTATATTGCAGGTAAACAGGCAAAGACATTAGGAGATGAATATATAGGAGTTGAACATCTTTTAATATCTTTATCAGAAGTAGATTCTCCTGCTAAAACAATTTTGAAGAAATATGATATTTTTAGTCAGCGAATTATAAAAATTATTGACAATTTAAGAGGGGGAGAAAAAATAAAGGATAAAGATGCAGAAAGCAAATATAATGTTTTAGAAAAGTATACAAAGGACCTAACAGAAATTGCAAGAAAAGGAAAGTTAGACCCTGTTATTGGTAGAGATGAAGAAATAAGAAGAGTTATACAGGTTCTATTAAGAAGGACAAAAAATAATCCTGTTTTAATAGGAGAAGCAGGTGTTGGAAAAACGGCAATAGTAGAAGGACTTGCCAGAAGAATTGTAAGTGGAGATGTTCCTGAAAATTTAAAAAATAAAAGGATTCTATCTCTTGACCTTGGTTTACTTGTAGCAGGAACAAAATATAGAGGTGAATTTGAAGACCGACTGAAAGCACTCTTAAAAGATATTGAAAAAAGAGAAGACGAAATTATTCTTTTTATTGATGAATTACATACTCTTGTTGGAGCAGGTGCAGCGGAAGGGGCGATAGATGCTTCCAATATGTTAAAACCAGCACTTGCAAGAGGACTTTTAAGATGTATTGGAGCAACAACTCTTGATGAATATAGAAAATATATAGAAAAAGATAGAGCATTAGAAAGAAGATTTCAACCTATATTTGTTAAAGAACCAAGTGTTGAAGAGACAATATCAATTTTAAGAGGACTTAAAGAAAGATATGAAGTACATCATGGTGTAAAAATAACTGATAGTGCAATTGTTTCCGCAGCAGTTCTTTCTCATAGATATATTACTGATAGATTCCTTCCTGATAAAGCAATTGACCTTATTGATGAAGCAGCGAGTAAATTAAGAATGGAAATAGATAGTATGCCAGAAGTTCTTGATGAGATTAAGAGAAAAATGATACAACTTGAAATTGAAAAGCAGGCATTAAAAAAGGAAACAGGGGAAGAAATAAAAGAGCGACTGGAGAAAATAGAGAAAGAACTTGAAAAATTAAAAAAAGAAAGAGAAAAATATAACAAACAATGGTTAGCAGAAAAAGAAGTTGTTGAAAAAATAAGAAATATAAAACAGCAAATGGAAGTTGCAAGAGGTATTGTTGAAAAAGCAGAAAGAGAAGGAGACCTTGATAAAGCAGCAGAATACAAATATGGGAAGTTGATTGAATTGCAAAAACAACTTGAAAAAGAAACAGAAAAATTAAAAGAGATACAGAAAAAAGGTAGTGGACTTGTTAAAGACGAAGTAACAGAAGAAGATATAGCAGAAATTGTTTCAAAATGGACAGGTATTCCTGTTTCTAAAATGCTTGAAGGTGAAAAAGAAAAATTGCTTCAGATGGAGAGCCGACTTAAAAAGAGAGTCGTAGGGCAGGACCATGCAATTGAAGCAGTGTCAAATGCTATAAGAAGAAGTAGAGCAGGACTTTCAGATACCAATAGACCAATTGGCTCATTTATTTTTCTTGGTCCAACTGGGGTTGGAAAAACAGAACTTGCAAAGGCACTTGCAGAATTTTTGTTTGATGACGAAAATGCAATGGTTAGGATAGATATGAGTGAATATATGGAAAAACATTCTGTTTCCCGTCTTATTGGAGCACCTCCTGGATATGTTGGTTATGAAGAAGGAGGACAACTAACAGAAAAAATTAGAAGAAGACCTTATAGTGTTATTTTATTAGATGAAATTGAAAAGGCACATCAAGATGTTTTTAATGTTTTACTTCAACTTCTTGATGACGGACGACTTACTGATGGGCAGGGTAGAACTGTTGATTTTAGAAATACGGTTATTATAATGACATCAAATTTAGGAAGTCAATATATTACAATGTTTAAAAATGAAGATGCAATGAAAGAAAAAATAATGGAAGTTGTTAAAAGTAATTTTAGACCGGAATTTTTAAACCGAATTGACGAAATTATTATATTCAATAAATTAAAGAAAGAAGATATTATAAAAATTGTTGATATTCAACTTTCTTATTTACAAAAACGACTTGAAGAAAAGAAAATAGAACTTACTGCAACTGATAAAGCAAAAGAATATATTGCAGAAAAGGGATATGATGAAACATTTGGAGCAAGACCATTAAAACGACTTATTCAGAGAGAAATTGAAAATGTTCTTGCAGGTAAAATTTTAAGTGGTGAGTTCAAAGAAGGAGATAATGTTGTAATTGATTGTAGAAACAACCAACTCGCATTTTCTTTAAAATCTCCTGTTGCCTCTTAATATTTTTGGGCTTTTACATTTTATACCGGGCAGTAGGATATTCCCTCTATTCGTTTCAATATCCTATATAATTTTACAACAGTACATAAATAAAATACACATACTAAAAGTTATTCAGAAATAGTAAGGACTACTTTACCAAGATTTTCCCGACGCTCTAATATTGCATGGGCTTCAGATACCTGGTCTATTGGCAGTATCTTATAAATTACAGGTTTAATATCACCAGATGAAAACTTAGGCCAGAGTGCAGATTCCATATCAGCAAGTATTTTTCCTTTCATTTCAGTAGATTTATTTCTAAGAGTACTGCCAATAATTCTAATTCCTTTTTTAAAAAATATGTTCATATTGATTTCTGTCATTATTCCACCCAGAGTAGCAATAACTATCCAACGACCACCCTGTGCCATTTTCTCTATACATTTACCCAAAGAAGGACCTGCTATACAATCAAGCGATATATCCACAGGATATTTTTCAAGTACAGATAAAAGGTCTTCTTTTTCTCTGTTAACAATTATGTCTGCTCCTATACTACGAACAAACTCAACTTTTTTATCCGAACCCACAGTAGTTATAACTTTTCCCCCAAATGCTTTAACAATTTGAATTGCAGCAGTACCAACTCCACTTGCTCCTGATTGAATAAGGACAGTTTCACCATGCTTCATTTTACCTTCTATACAAAGATTGAGCCATGAAGTTGCAAAAATTTCTGGTATTGCGGATGCTTGTGCCATAGATAATCCCTCTGGAACAGGCAAAACCATATTTACAGGAACAGATACTTTTTCTGCATAACCCCCACCACCAAGTAATGCACAAACTTTATCACCCTTCTTCCATCTACTTTGTGATGGAGCACTAAGAACAATACCTGCTACCTCAAGACCCATTATATCTGGCCATCCTGCTGGAGAAGGATATTCTCCATCCCTTTGCATTAAGTCAGCTCTGTTTATACCAATAGCATGAACTTCAATTAAAACTTCATTATCTTTAACTTCTGGTTCCGGAATATCTTTGCAAACAAGCTCTTTATTCTTATCAACTAAGATTGCACGCATTTTGATCCCCACTCTGTGTACTCTCAAAAATATTTATTATTTAGAATTAGAAATTATTTCGAAAAAATATGTTCCTCAGGTAAAATTTAAGCACCTTTCAACCCCAAAGTTTCTCCCCCATCCACGATATAGTTCTGCCCAGTAATAAAATCGGCCTCGTCAGATACTAAAAAATAAATAAGGTTCGCAACACAATCCGCTGTTGGAATACGACCAAAATAATTTTTTGTAGGAATATGAGCATTTGGTTCTCCCGGACGAGGTATATTTCCCGGGGAAACACAGTTAACATTGATATTGTAAGGACCTACTTCCATAGCCAGAGTTTTTGAGAAAACAATAACACCTGCCTTGGCAGCAGAATATGATGAAAAGTTCCTCTTTCCTCTTAAACCAAGAACAGATGCTACGCTTACAATTTTTCCCTTTTTTCTTTCTATCATATAACCAACTACAGCACGAGAACAAAAAATAACTCCTAATAGATTTACAGCAATGGTTTCTCTAATTACTTCCTCTTTTAAATTATGCACTGGTGCATTTCTTCCTCTCTCACTACCTCCCGCCACATTAATTAATATATCTATATGACCATATTTCTCAATTACACATTTAACCATATTTTCAATACTATCTGTATTGGTTACATCTAATTGTATTGCTGTTGCTTTACCACCTTTACTGATAATATCTTCAACTACCCGTTGTGAACCATCAATATTCATGTCACATACTACTATATTAGCACCTTCAGATGCTAATTTTTTAGCAGTTGTACTACCAATATATCCTGCTGCACCAGTAACTATTGCTACTTCATCTTTTAGTTTCATAAAATTTTCTCCTTTTTTATCATTTGTTGATATATTTTTAAACTATTTTCTTGTTAAAGGATGCTTTCTGTTCGGTAAAGGGAAATCAACAGATTTACCTGCTAAATGGGATGTATAAACCCCAAAAATCATTTCTAATGCCCATCTTGCATCTTTTCCACTTGATATAGGTTCCCGTCCTTCCACTATTGCACAAAGTAAATCAACCGCAGCATAACGATTACAGTAAGTAAAAGGCATATCGTTTTCTGGGTCGCTAACTGATAAACTTAACGGCTGGGTCCCTGGAATTTCAAGCACAGAAGGAATATCAATTTCATCAAAATCTCCTGGTTTTTCAAAAGGACGTCTGTCAGTACTTATATATAATCTGGGTTTTGCATCAAATCGCATAGCAAGTATTGCTTCTGAACCAGCAACAGATATACCCATACGCCTTATTTTCTTATCAAAAAGGCCCCTTCTACTTTCAAAATAACCACGCACACTATTGGAAAATCCAAAAAGAGATACTATTTCATCACCTGCAACTGGTCCTATTGGCTCTTTAGGTTCAGTCACATCATTTAGTGTCATTTTCCGACCTTTTACTGTTATATTACCAAAAATCCACTCAGGGTATCCGAAGAAAAAACAAGACATATCAAATAAATGTGTTCCTAAAACCATCATATCTTCACCACCTCCCCGTTCATCTTCCTTTCCTCTGCAATATACTGAAAGTGGTCGCCCAATATCTCCTTTTTGAATCATTTCCCTGGCAACCTGATACATTGGAGCATACCTACCCAAATGTGCAACTACTATCAGAACATTATTAGAAGCAGCCGCATTTATCATTTTATCTGCATCTTCTAATGTTTGAGCAAATGGCTTTTCACAATATATATGACAACCTGCCTCTGCTGCTGCAACAACAACATCCGTATGCTGTGAAGGTAGACGAGAACATACACAAACTACATCTGGTTTATCATGTTGAATAAGATAAGACCAATCACTATAACTATTTTTTGCTCCTGTTTCTTTCTGAAGCATATTACGTCCTGTCTCATCGGGGTCTGCTACTGATACAATTTCAACTCCAGGTAATCCAGAAAACGCTAAATGTAGACCATGACCACCTAATCCTGAACAACTATAATATCCTACCACTCCTATACGCCATTTTTTTACAGAAGGAACATTCAAAATTGTCCTTTTACTTTTTTGGATCTTTTTCATCTTATATTTTCTCCTATAAATCAATTTTTTTATTGCCATTCAGTGTATCCAGCAGCAGCAAGTAAAACTTATTGTACCAGAAGTTCATGCTCGTATGTATAGGGATTGGAAATTTCTCCATTGATAATATGTGCTAATTCAATTAATTGGTTTTCATATCTACCATTCATTACTCCTACATTAACCTTATGAGTTCCTGCCGAATATTCTGAGTTATCTTCAAGGAGTGTTAATCTTGCATATAATGGTTCAATACGGTACAGGTCAGCAGAATGTTCCAGAGGACAGATTTCAACCGTCCCTTTAGTTCCACATACAATAAAACGGCGATATTTAAAACCATCTACCTCAGTAATAGCAGAATTGACAGTTGCAGTTGCTCTTGAATATTCCAGAACAGCCAGCCCATTATCATTTAGTCCATCATCAGCAGTACTTTTCTGAAAAGACACAACATTTTCAGGACGTCCCATTATACTAATAACTAAATCAATAAGATGACATCCAAAATTAAACATAGCACCACCTTTGAAATTAGATAAATACTTACGGTAATTCTCGTCATCAAAACGATTCATAATCGCATGGATTTCAAAAATTTCTCCCAACCATCCTTCCCTTACTGCTTTAAAACAGAATTTTATTGCTGGATTAACTCTGTACATATAACCAAGTTGAATAGCAAGATTTTTTCTCTTACAACCCTCTATCAATTCTGTAAACGGTTCCATAATTTCTCCACCAGGCTTATCCAGATGCATATGCAATCCTCTTTTCATGCAACGTATGGCAGTAGGAACCAATTCAGTATTTGCAGTTTCTACAGCAACAGCCTGAAGTCCCTTAACATTGAAAAGTTCTTCCTCACTCATACGTCTTATACCTGCATAACATTCCATATCCATACCAGGATATTTAGGTGCATTATAATTCAGGTCATCCACTATACCAACTACCTCATAATAATCTGTGAGTTGCCGCAATGTCATCATTTTTGCTGAAGCATGCTCATGGCTCATACCAATCTGTCCGATTCTAATTTTTTTCATTATCCCTTCCTCCCTATATCCTAACCTGCTATTCTTTTCCATAATACATAACTTCATTTATTATTTCTTTAAACATTTTTAAATTGCTATTTATTACTATAAATTTTTTGCCTTTGAAGTTTTTTTCAGTTCTTCCATTAAATCATCATATTCTTTTCTATCAACAGGGATATTTACAACTTTATTTTTCTTTCCTGATAAAAGACATGCATTCATAAATTCAATTGTTTTCAGTCCTTCTTTTCCTGGTGTAATAAGTTTTTCATTATAAAGGATACTCCTGACAAAGTTCCTTATTATTTCTTTATGCCCTGTTTGAAAGTTTGAAGTAGGAACAATTTGTCCTTCTTCTAATTTCAGGGGTGTTGTTGATAATTCCCATATATTTGGAATTTTTTTAGTAAATTCTTCCATTGAAGTTTCATAGAGTGGGGCCTCATAATTGTAAAAAGCAATCTGGTCCCCTCTTATAACAATTTTCCCTTTATCACCAGAGACCTCTAAATAAAAAGGGCCAACTGGTTCCCAGTTATAATAATAACCAATTGGTTCACATGTAGAAGTGTAATAATATCCCCATGCACCATTTTGATATTCTAAAAATGCAGATACTTCATCTTCCACTTCTATATTATGCAGTTTTGTTCTTGTTTTTGCTTCAATTTTACAGGGTAGTCCCGCTAAATGAGTAAAAATATCAATCATGTGAGGTGCCTGTGTTAGTAAGACACCGCCACCTTCTCCAACCCAGGTACCACGCCAGATATCTTTATCATAATATTCCTGAGTTCTATACCACGGGTCAATACAGACTGTCCTTATAATTTCTCCAATTTTTCCGCTATCCACTATTTCCTTTGCTTTTCTTACAAAATATTTCGTTCTTTTTTGAAACATAACTGCAAAAACTCTATTATTTTTTTCTGCCGACTCAATCATTTTATCAGCAGCAGAAACAGTGACTGCAATTGGTTTTTCACTTAAAACATGCAATCCATTTTCAAAAGCAAAAATAGATACTTCTGGATGAAACCAATGGGGTGTTGCAACAATAACTGCATCACAAAGACCACTTGTTATCAATTCCTTGTAATCAGTAAAATACTTAACTCCAAATTCTTCTCCTCTTTTCCTTGCAAGTCCTTCCGCAGCATCAGATACACATGTTAATTCACTTTCTTCAATTTCTTTCACACTTAAACAGTGTGCATATCCCATTACTCCAACACCAATCACCCCAATTTTTATTCTATCCATTTTTTTCTTCTTTTTTTATTTTTTCTTGAAAAATATAAATTCAAAACAAAGTAAGAACTAAATAGTGTTTCTGTATATTCTCTCAATAAGTTCCATTGTTTTAACAGCATCAGAAAAATTTGTTTCTGGTAATTCTTTCTTCTCCATACATTCTATAAAATATTTATGCTCATCTAAAAAACCCGCAATTTCAAAAAATTCTTTTTTTCCTGTGAACTCTTTTACATCTATACATTCTCCATCTTCTTTTCCATCAGAATAAATTATTGCTTGTTTCTCATGTTCAATAAAAGCAGCAATTCCTTTACCATGTATTGCTATGGAACAAACTCTTTTTCCACTTGCCCAGTCTGCTGACAAAGTCCCAATTGCTCCTGAAGAAAATTCAAATAAAGCACAAAAAATGTTGTTATAGTCCGCAAATACCCCCTTAACCATACTTTTAACCTGTTTTACTTCACCTCCAATATATCTTAAAAGGTCAACTGAATGAATAACAAAATATGTTAAAACATCAATCGCACCGTTATAATCAAGAGGTCTATCTAAATAATTCTGAAAAAATCTTGCCTCAGCTAATACAACTTCTCCTCTTTCTTTTATTCTTTTCTTTCCTTCAACAATTAAAGGCGCAAATCTTCTGTTAAAACCAACCATTGTTAAAACACCTTTTCTTTCTGCTAATTTTGCCATTTGTCTTGCCTGTTCTGCTGTCATTCCCAATGGTTTTTCTGTAAAAATATTAAATCCTCTATCTAAGCAGGGCATAACAATATCATATAGATAATGAGGAGGAACAATTATATAAACAGCATCGGGATTTTTTTCTTCTAACATTTTTTTATAATCAGTATAAATATTGGAAATTTTATATTTTTCGGATGTCTGTCTCAATCGTTCCTGATTCAAATCGCATATACCCACAATTTCAACATTCTCCATCTTTGTAAGAGAAGGATAATGAACTAAATTTGCCTCACCACCTGCTCCAATAATACATACTTTTACCATTTTTCTCTCCTTTCGTTACATGAGATTCTGCAAAAATTGGCTATGGTTTTTCATTACTGTCCAATAAAAATTTAAGTAAGTTTTTTAGAACTGACCTCCTAAAATAAGGTAAAATAAGAAATAAACATTACCTGCTAAAAAGGATGTTCGGTATAAAATATATTAACACAATTTTAATCAGATGCTAAATATGTTGCCAAGATATGAATTTGATAAGGAAGTAAAGAAAGAACAAGTGAATAGATATACCAAACATTTTACAACATGGAATCAATTATTGGTAAATTTATATGCACACATAACAGGGAAGAAAAGTTTGCGGGATATAGAGACGGGATTAAAGATGCATCAGAATGCGTGGTATCATATTGGGTTAGTAAATGTAGATCTTCCACTTATCATCCTATACAATAAGTCAGATTTATAAAACAAGGTGGGAAATAGAGATATTTTTCAAATGGATAAAACAAAATCTTAAAATAAAAACATTTTTAGGGACAACTAAAAATGCGGTTTTAACCCAAATATGGACTGCAATGATTTATTATTTGCTTTTGTCTAAGTATCAGACCAAATATAAGTATTCTTTATTGTATATGACAAGGGTGATAAAAAAATGTCTATTTAAAAGGGCCGATATTCCTATATTTATTGAATCTGAGTCTTAAAAAAGTACAAAGGTTGCGAGACCCTTGCTATGAAATTAGTTTGTTTCAAATGGTAAAATTTTTATTGGACACTACTGTCCTGAAATAGCAGATATATTGAAAATAAAACAAATTCCAGACCAATCGACAATAAACAGATTTTTAAGGGATTTTGATATTCAATCTGTAAGTGATCTGGAATTTATATTTGATATTTTGTTGAAAGAATTGGTTTGTAGTAAAAATAGAAAAAGAGTTCTTATAGTGGATGCAACAGGAATTGTTGTATTTGGAAATAAATTTCAATTTGCAAAGAAGAGGTATTTTCCTAAAAAGATAGGGAATAAAGGATATCAAGTAAGTTTAGAAGTTTTATTGAAAGATTATCCCAAAATAAGTTCTCTTTTTCTTGACCCGGGCAATATTGCCTTGGACTTGCAACTATGGGATACCATTTACCAAACAGCAGATATTCTTGGTGGATTAGAATATATATCTTTGGTTATTGGAGATGCAATTTATGGTGTAGATAAACATATTACTGATTTTATTGAATTTGGAATTCCCTTTCTTTTAAAAGGTAAAAATAGTAAAACTATTTTTACCCATCTATTCACTTCTATCCCAAAACAACATCTCTCTTGTGTGGAACTCTTTTCACCTTATAACAAACGGCAGATTATTGAAACTCAAATAAAAGAAAATAAAAACGGATTGTCTATTGATAACCTGCGAACAAGTAAATTCTGGGGTATTTATGCTTTTCTTTATATTGCAACTTCTGT
>Ga0116192_1000977_pt1 | contig 20610 bp, 24 predicted proteins | sample AD_UKC113_MetaG_FD_89876 | JGI IMG/M metagenome (GOLD analysis project Ga0116192, IMG submission 89876) | Active sludge microbial communities of municipal wastewater-treating anaerobic digesters from Hong Kong - AD_UKC113_MetaG | ecosystem: Engineered > Bioreactor > Anaerobic > Digestate... | reverse complement strand
TGATCCCGTAAAATAGATCTCGGAGGGCTCTGCAGCACCAATGGACTTGGCTACCGAACTTCTGGCATCTTCTATGGCCTTTCTGTTGGAGCGTCCTATAGAATAAATTGAAGAGGCATTCCCATATTCCTGAGTGAAATAAGGAAGCATCACTTCAAGAACCTCGGGCTTGACATAGGTCGTTGCCGCGTGATCAAAATATATAACCTGCTTCTGCATGGAATCATCCCTTTCTTACTTCATTCGTATCAAGTTTATCACTGTCAGTCCATGGATAATGTGATTTAAATCACAAAATCCGATCAATCTGCATTCCTGCTTAAATGTTCTTGCATAAATACATTGCCATTTGCAACTATGAATAATGTATACTCAATGGCAAAAGGCGCTTGTTAATATATCTAAATTAGCACCGGGACTTTTAAAAGTCAACGTCTATAATGAGTATATCCGATGGTCTTATGCCTTTTATACTGTCATTTTTTACAAACAGTTACGGTAAAAATCACCTGATATATTTATCAATAAGTGTATAAAAATAAATAGCCCTAAAAGATAAAGGCTATTTATAACAACAGCTTGCTATCTGTTATACTTTCTTTGATTCTTACAAGCCACTTTGCTTACTCAAAGTGGCTTGTATAGGCTTCGGTTTCAAAGCGTAGAACCACTTTCCCTGACTGATTATAGCGGTCAAAGATTCGACAGAGTTCCTTCATCATATCGGCATACTCTTTTTCACCCAATTCCGGAAAGCCATCCTGTGCCATGAGTCTCCCTTTCATGCCATTAAGATCAAGAATCTGCTGATTGGGCATGGAAATAAACCGATATTTTCGGGCACCGAAAAATTCAGAAAAGTCCTGGTTTGTGAGCCTATCAAGGCCGTCTTTTTCAGTACTTTGAACGTATCTGCGCAAAAGCCTTTCATATTCTGAGGTGAAAGCATCCCTCTCCACCATGGGGCGATTCCAGATGAGGGTGACAGTTCCCTTGGGCTTCAGGATTCTTAAGAACTCGCTGCGGCATTTCTTAATATCTTCCCAGTTAAGCCCATGGGCACAGACAATATGATGGACGGAGTCATCGCACAAAGTGGTATCATACCCCGTTCCCTTAATGGAGACAAAGCGCTGGAATTCATCCGATAAAAGGCGTTCTGCCGTCATTCTTAAAAGGTCATCCGGTTCAATGGCGACCACCCTGCTCCCCCGCTCCAGAAGCAGGCGGGCCAAGGTTCCCGTTCTTGAGCCGATATCAGCAATAACAGACTCCCTGGAATAGCCTCCATCGGTATAAAGGTAATCTATGAGCTGGCTTGGATAGTTGGGGCAGTAACGAACTGCATTCTCCACTCTGCTGGAACAGGCACTGTCAAGGTAAGGCATGATGATCACCCTTTGGCTTTAGTAAAAATGGCATTGTAAAATGCTTTTAAGCGCTTTTTGCAAAACCATTATATCACAAAACCCTATGCCCTTCGTTATTGCCTGTCATTCCCAGAAACATTTTCTGCTTTGGGCCCATGTTCATTTTCAAACAAGTCTTCTTTTTTCCTGTAATTGACATGACAGTGCCATAATGATACAGTTTATCAAAGAAAAACAGAGGGTAAAGTATGCTTGAAAGACTTTGATTGGGGGGTTGCTGCCTATGAGCTCATATAAGCTTGATAAACAAAAGTACAGATATCTTCTGGGAACTCTGGTCTTTATCATTGTCATGGCAGTTCTGACCGCCATCCTGACCCCTGTCATTGTCCATATTACCAAGGACCCTCAAAGCTTCAGTGATTTTCTGGCCACTTATGGCAGCTTAAGTGCCCTTGCCTTTATTGTGTTTCAGATCCTGCAGGTCGTTATCGCCGCCATCCCTGGCGAGTTTGTCCAGATTGCAGGCGGATATATCTTCGGTGTCTTTTTCGGAACCCTTTATTCTGTAATTGGCATTCTTATTGGCGCTACCATTGCCTTTTTCATTGCACGGCTGTTGGGAATCAAGGTGGTCAATAAGCTTTTTCCCGAAAAGAGTATTGACAAATTTAAATTCCTCATCAATACACGCAAATCCGAAGTCATCATCTTCCTGCTCTTCTTAATTCCGGGGCTTCCTAAGGATATCCTGGTCTATGTGGCTGGTCTGTCCCCTATTCGGCCCCTGCGCTTCTTTTCCATTTACACCATAGCAAGAATGCCGGGCCTCATTGGTTCCTCCGTCATTGGCGCCAATCTGCAGGATAAAAACTACATTGTGGCTATATCCGTTTTCGCCGTCTCCTGCTTACTGTTCCTGGCAGGCTTTTTTGCCCGGGATATCATTATGCACAAGCTGAAGGCCAGCCATGACCAGACTGTCCTTTAAAGCTCGTTCTTCTCTTTGAGAAGATCCCTGATTTCAGTTAAAAGCAGAACCTCCTTGGAAGGCTTTTCTTCCACCGGCTCGGCGGGCTTTTCCTCTTCCTTCCTCTTAAACTTGCTCATGACTTTAATCACAAGAAAGATACTGAAAGCGATGATCAAAAAGTCAATGACATTCTGCAAAAAGGCTCCGTATTTCAGAATTACCTGCTCCCCGTCTGCATGCTCTGCCAAGGTAGCACCAACCTCTGAAAGATCGATATTCCCCGTAAGGAGACTGAGCAGGGGCATGATAATATCATTGACCAGGGATGTGACAATCTTTCCAAAGGCACCGCCTATAACAACACCCACAGCAAGATCTACCACATTACCCTTTAAAGCAAATTTCTTAAAATCATCCAAAAACTTTTTCACGTCGGGTTTCTTCTTCTTCATCTCATTTTAGCCGGGTACCATTATTTTATCCGGCCTGTCCCCCTTTCATATCAAATATTGCCATGGAATAAAAAGACACCTTCATTATATATGAAAGTGTCCGTTTGCGTCAGCTTTTTGCTTTGCTCAGTTGCCCGCACTCTCGTAGCTTTTGAGTCCTGCATTCCACAGGGCATAACCTCCGGCAAAGAATACTGCGGCAACCCCACAGGTGGCCAGTACACCATAGGCAAAGCTCTCCCTGCCCAGAAGCCAGGAGGCAGGAATAAATGCGGTAAAGGCGAAGGGAATGATAAAGGTTAAGAATATATTGATAACCTTATTATAAATCGTCATGGGATACTTGGTAAAATTGGCCATTTGATAAGCCACAAACAGTATGGACTGGCTGCGTTTCATCCAAAAGGCCAGGGAGGCAAAGATGAGCTTAATGGAGGTATAGATTACCGCCCCTGCCAGCACGGCAATGATAAAGCCAACAATCTCTATCAGCCCTATATGCAGGGACAGCTTGGTCAAAGCCGTTACAACCAAAAGGATACCCACAATGAGTTCTCCGAAAGCATCGGGCTGGAATCTGTCGGCAAAGAGATAGAACAAAGGATTCATGGGCCTTAGCAGGTATTTGTCAAACTCTCCCCGTACAATGATTCTTCCGGCCAGAATCCAGAGGTTGTCGGTCACAAGATGATCCAGGGCCCTCGGCAGATTGGCAAAGCCATAGATAAACAGCACCTCGTAAAAGGACCAGCCGTTAAGATTGGGGATGTTCTGAAATACCATAAACAAAAAGGCAATACCGAATCCCTGGATGAAAAAGAAGGCAATGAGACCAATGATAAAGTCGGTTCTGTACTCCAGAAGCGTCTTAAGATATTGCGCTGAAAGCTTGGTATAAAGTCGTATAAAACGTTTCATGCTCAACCTCCCTGAATGGTCAGCTTTTTGATGGCTTTCTGCCACAGGAGCACACCCGATATTCCAAGCAGGAGTACCCAGAAGACCTGAATCAGCAGGGCTTTGACAGCCTCCATGCCCTGGTACTTTCCGAGAAAAATCATTACAGGTGTATAAATCAATGAGTTAAAAGGCATGAAAGCAAGAATGTCCTGTGCCCAGCCGGGGAAAAACTGAATGGGGATCATGGAGCCTGAAAGGAAATTGATAATGGCGCCTTTCAACATATTCATCCCCCAAACATTGCTGATGTAGAAAGCACTGAGCCCAAAGATAAAGTTAAAGTAGAAGTAAATCAAAAATCCCATTACAGCACTTAAGAAGAATCCTGCAATCCCTAATAAATCGGGGGCAATGCCATGGGAAAAATAGCGCACGCCGCAGACAATGAGCAGAATAGGTGTTCCTACGAAGCATACATTGTAAATGACCTCTCCCAGTATTCTGAACAGGATAACCATCCGATAGCGAATGGGGCGGATAAGGTTCATGGCGATGGAGCCCTCACGCACCTCATTGGCCACTTCATAGGAGGCATCGTTGCTGACAAAGTTCAAAGCCACCTGGCACATGAAGATGTAGGTGAACATGTCCTGCAAAGAAAAACCGTGAAGGGTCTGGCTTCCTGAGTTTTTATAGACCGCAAGCCAAATATAATAGGTAGCAAAAACCGTGGTCAGCTCGCCTATCACATACAGAAAGAAGTTCAGCCGATAGCTTAAAAGGCTCTGGAAGGTTCCTTTGGCAAACGGAAGATAGGACTTTAGCGAAGCCTCTCTCACTCCATATTCACCTCGTTTCGGTAAATCTTCTTAATGATTTCCTCGATCTTGGTCTCAAAGAGGCTCATATCAACCAGCTCGGTTTTGGCCAGCACCTCATTGATAACCTCCTGAATCCCGATCCTGTTTCTGTCCAGTTCGATATTGAGCTGACCATCAACCACCTCGCAGGACAGTTCATCACCAGACAGCCCATATTTGGCACGAAGAGGTTCAGCCTTGAAGGCATAGGGGTTTTTTACCTTCAGTTCAAGCCTTCTCATGGTGCCGAAGCGGGACTTAATTTCCGCCAAGGTCCCGTCATAGACCTTCCTGCCGTTATCGATAATAATAATACGTTTACAGAGCTCCTCAATATCGCTTAAGTCGTGAGTTGTCAGAATGACAGTCGTGTTAAATTCAGCATTAAGCTGCTTAATGGCCTGTCGAACGTTTTCCTTCACCACAACATCCAATCCAATGGTGGGCTCATCCAGGTAGAGTACCTTGGGATTGTGAATCATGGCAGCCGCCAAATCAGCTCTCATACGCTGTCCCAGTGAAAGGGATCTGACGGGGGTCGCCAAAAAGGGCTCCAATTCAAGGACCTCCCCTAAAAAGGACATGCGTTTCTTGTAATCGGCGTCATTCACATTGTAGATTTCTTTTAAAATACTGAAAGTTTCTCGAACGGGCAGATCCCACCAAAGCTGCGTTCGTTGGCCGAAGACCACGCCAATGTTCATGGCGTTTTTCTGCCTTTGCTCATAGGGGGTAATCCCATCCACCTGTATGTTCCCCGATGTGGGTACAAGGATGCCGGTCATCATCTTGATGGTGGTGGATTTTCCGGCACCATTGGGTCCGATATACCCAACCACTTCACCCCGATCCACTGAAAAGCTCATGTGATCGACAGCACGCTTATGCGTATACTCACGGCTGAAAAGGGTCTTGATGGATCCCATAAGGCCTGGCTGTCGTTTGACTGAGGAAAAATCCTTAATGATGTCTCTGACTTCAATCACGCTATCAGCTCCTGTATACTACTCATAATCAAAAGGAAAACGTTTTACATATAGTTTCTTAATCATAGCACAGGTATCTTCTGTAAACAAGATTGACAGTACAGAAAACCTGTGCAAGAATGTGAAAGGTATAAAATCGATAAGCTTTGACATGAACAGACAGGTGATAAATATGAAAAAAACGAAAAATGGCAGTAAGAACGGCTGGAAAACACTGGCTATCATAGAGCTGATAATTCTGATATTGGTTACCCTGCTGGGGATATACGGACATGTGCTGAGGAATATTCCCGTATTTCAATTTGCCGCCAGGGTACTTGACCCTAAGGCTGGCGGAAAATCCATCCTCAATGAAAGAAAAGAGACCGAAAAACCCTATCCTCTTACCAATAAGCAGAAATATCCCAAAACCCTGGTGAATGAAAACAGCATTAACGTGTTGCTTATCGGCCCCGATGTGAGCGGCGCCAACTATGACTCCTTAATGATTGTAAGCATTGATGAGAAAAGCAATGAAGTGAAGCTTATAAACCTTCCCAGAGATATCTATATTGACTACAGCAAAGAGCTTAAGAATGAGCTTAAAAAGGCTTGGTCGTCCTATAACAAGTCCAAGGGGATATACAAGATCAATGCGGCCCATACCATCGGCAAAAAGCTGGAATATAAGAAGGACAGCGGCCGTTTCGGCAATCCTGAATACGATTTTACCGCCGATCTGATAGAAGAGGTTTTCGGTATCTATATCGACGACTTTGTCTATGTTAAGCCCTCCAGCTTCAGGCGAATCGTGGACTATTTCGGCGGCGTTGAGATCGATGTCCCCTATCTGATGAAATACAGCGATCCCACCCAGGATCTCAAAATCAACATAAAGAAGGGGCTTCAGACTCTTAACGGCGCCCAGGCCGAGGGTTTTGTCCGTTTCCGCCAGGGCGTGGATGAAAAAGGCAAATCGGTGAGCATTGGTGATATAGAACGCAAGAAGAATCAGGTAACCTTTGTCAAGGCCTTTATGGATCAGCATCTGACGTTGAAGAACATCGGCAAGTTCATCACCATCTTCAACGATATGCACGAATATGTAACCACCAGTCTCACGGCTGAAAAAGCCGGCGATTACGGCAAAATTGCAGAACGCATGTACAAAAACAAGTTCACCCAGACCAGTGAAGAAATTGAATGTGTGGATGTTAAGATTGATGGGGTATACTACCTGAAGTTTAGCGATGCAAAATAGGTCACAATGTTGCACAAAATGCATACAATTTATTGCCCGTCCCATGGTCAAATGATATAATAATTAGGATTTTAATATACAAAAAAGGGCAGGAGGACATCAGGCAAATGATAACCAAAATCAATGAACTCATCACAGCATTGGTCAATGGCGACAATGCAACCGCATCAGACCTTGGATTATACTTCCTTGGCATGTTCGTTATGTTCCTCATCGGAGGTGTTCTCATCTATCTGGCTATTAAGAAGGACTATGAGCCAGCCTTGCTTCTTCCCATCGGCTTTGGTGCTATCTTGTGCAACATTCCGTTAACCACCATTGTAACAGGTGCTGATGGTGAACCCGGGATTTTTGGTTTCCTTTATGAGAACACCATTGCCAATGAACTGTTCCCGGTGCTGATCTTTATCGCAGTGGGCGCAATGATTGACTTTTCACCGCTCTTCCAAACACCTTCCATGTTGTTTTTCGGTGCAGCAGCCCAGTTTGGTATCTTCGCAACCATGATGGCAGCACTTCTTTTGGGCTTTGATTTAAAGGAAGCCGGTGCCATTGGTGTTATCGGTGCTGCAGACGGCCCCACCACCATTTACGTTGCTAATGCATTCAAGCTGGATAAATTGATTGGACCGCTTTCGGTGGCCGCCTATTCCTATATGTCGCTGGTCCCCATCATTCAGCCGCCGGTAATCAAGCTTTTGACCACCAAAGAGGAAAGAAAGATTCGCATGAACTTCAAACAGAAGAAGATCAGCAAGCTTACCAAGATCCTCTTCCCCATTATTGTCACTGTGGTTGCCGGTATGGTAGCGCCTGAGAGCGTTGCGCTCGTTGGTGCTCTTATGTTTGGTAATCTCATTCGTGAATGTGGCGTTCTTGACAGGCTTTCAGAGACCGCACAGAATACCTTGGCTAACCTCGTTACCCTTCTCTTGGGTATTACCATAGGAACCACCATGACCGCTGAGGCCTTCTTGAACTGGAAGACCCTCCTTATTATGCTCATGGGTCTTGTGGCCTTTGTCTTTGACACGGCAGGCGGTGTTCTCTTTGCCAAGTTCCTTAACCTGTTTAGAAAAGAAAAGATCAATCCCATGGTGGGTGCCGCCGGTATCTCGGCCTTCCCCATGTCAGCCCGTGTCATTCAAAAGATGGCTAAGGATGAGGATCCCATGAACTTCGTTCTCATGCAGTCCGTCGCCGCCAACGTTTCTGGTCAGCTTGGTTCAGTGGTCGCCGGCAGTATGATTCTGGTTCTTATCGGTAAAATGGCAGGATTATAAGGAGGTATGAATGATGAATATAGAATTATTGTGGCAAGGTCTTGAAGTGACACTATTCGGTCTTCTCGGGGTATTCGGAGTCCTTATTGCCTTCTATATCCTGGTGATTTTATTGGGCAAAATACCGGAACGTGAAGAGAGCGAAGCTGAAAATTAATGCTGTTCTCTGTTCCGTTTCAACGTTAAAATAACATGTTTTAAGGGAAGCACCATTAATGTGCTTCCCTTTTGCTATGATAAAGAGAGGTTCCCAGGCCCCGCCTGCAATTCAGGATTGCATGGCGGGGTGGGCTTTGGCAAAGACTGAGGCATTAAAGGCCATGTCACATTCCTGTTCAGCTATGCATCCCTTATTGTTGGATTTTTTTGAGGATGGGGATAAGTTTTTCTGAAAGGAGCGAACCCACCAGGGTTGAGAGAAGGTCTCCCCCGATGCAAAGAATAAAGCCGTAATAGATACAGAGCCACAGGGACATGGCTTTGCCCACGTAGAAATTATTGATGATATATAAATAAGCAACGCCAATGACATAAATCACGGCCAGCCCTGCCAACATGCACAGGAAGATTTTAAAGAACTTCTTTTCCTTAAGCCTTTCGGTGAGATATCCAATGAGATAGGCACCAATGATGAACCCTATCAGATATCCAAAGGTGGGCTTAAATACATAAGCAATACCGCCCCCCTGCGTAAAGATGGGAATACCAATGAGTCCTGTAAGCACATAAACCAATTGTGAAAGTGCGCCTTTCTTAGCCCCCAACAGAACCCCTGACAGGGTGACAAAGAATACCTGCATGGTAAACGGAACAACGGGAACAGGAATTTTTAAGAACGCACCTACGGCTGTAAGCGCTGCGAAGAGTGCGATTTGAGCCAGATCTCTTGCTTTAAGCTTCATATGTATCTCCTTTCATTTTATTACCAGTTTTTCCTTTACTATTTAAGCAAATAAAACTCCGATTGTCAACCTTTTTGATTTTTTAGGTTAACAATCGGAGACAACACAGTCCTATAAAGTTTACCGTGCGATGATGGTATAGCTACCATTTTCCAGTCGATAGAACAAATATACGCCTTTGTCATTGGTATGGGTAACCTGAATGGGAATATTGTTGCCATTGAGCAGCACCACCAGGGCATTGTTAACCGGTACTCCGTTGGTATCGGTGATAACCCCATAAATAGTGCCTTTTAAGTTCTTCCTTTTTAAGAAGACTGTCTCAATGGTCAAAATGGGCTGATCCTTGCCCACCTCCAGATTCACAATTCTCTCAACATAGTTCTGAGATTGAAAGGACAATCGATAATAGCCCGGCTCAATATTGTCAAAGACATAGAGTCCTTCAGAATTGGAGAATGAAAAATCATAGGGGTTCAGGCTGTTGGCCTTATACAGGGTTATCTTTATGCCTCCGGCAGGATGCTGCTGTGCATCCCTCACATTGCCGAACAAAACAATTCCTCCGTCAAGGGCTGGCATCATTTCAATATTGATGGCCTTCTTGTCAAGGCCTGTTGAGGGCAGCCCGTCGCTGGAAAAGGTGATGTACCCCTTCTTGGCCGCAATAATCCGAATATAGGATGGGAATTTGCCCTGAAGAGAGAAATTGCCGTCAACATCGGTAAAGTTATATATAATAGGTTGGTAATCGTTATCGCAGATCTTGACGCAAACGCCCTCTAGGGGCTTGCCCGTAACTTTATCGCTGATATTCCCCATCAAGGTATTTTCTTCAAGGACCATATCAGCCAATACAACTTTTTCAAGGAGCGCTTCGTTTTCATCAGTAATAACGACCTTCTGTGGCAGCGTTGAAATTACCGGCTTACTCACTACGAATCCCCCTTCACACAACCATTACTAGAACAGTATATGAAGAACACCGTTTTTTGGTGATAGGACGGCCTGTAGACGCACACAAAGGTCTGTAAATGCATATGCTGATAGCATCAATGATGAGGAGGCACCCCTATGCCCATTTTTAAGGATGAGTATGTACTTGACCAATCTCAGGCAAAGAGTATTTCCAGTTCAACAGGAACTATACGCCTTGATTTGGTGCTTAAACCCAACCCCTACCTTCGCGCCGGAACCATTGCAGGACGGGTTGTGGACACCTCGGGCTCCCCCATAGGCGACGCCGTGGTGGTCATTCTTGATGGGAATTACAATGCGGTGGCCCATTCCCTGACCTCGTCCAGTGGTTCTTTTTCTTTCACGCCCATAGAAGCGGCCTCGGACTACCGTGTCTTTGCTAAGGCCCCGGGATATTTATGCTCTGAGGCATTGGTGGCATCTCTTAAGCCCAATCAAACCCTGGAGCTGACTATAACTTTGGTTCAAGGCACACCTTCAATAAACTCCATCATCATTGGTCAGGTATACAATGAGGATAAGCTCCCCGTTCCTTTGGCAGCTTTGGAGCTCTACAAGGTTGAGGACTCTGCCTCCCGCCTCATCTCCCTCACCTTCTCCAACGAAATTGGCCAGTTCATTTTTAACAACCTTGAGCTTGGCTCATACTTCATAAAAATCAATGCACATGGATATATGACCGAGCTTCTGCCAGCAGAAATCATGAGCCATCATTCCATGCTCACCGTGGAAGCAAGGCTCAAGGTAAACCCCAAGGCCTCTTTGGGTGTTGTGACGGGTCTTATCACCAATACTGATGATCAACCCCTGTCCAATGCAGATGTTATCCTGTATCGCGTCAGTCCGGAGGGCACGTTAACCCCAGTGGACTTTACCCGCACCAATCATGAGGGGATCTATTTGTTTGTGAACGTACCACCGGGTGAATACCGGGTCAATTCCATCCGTACGGTGGTTCAATGAGAGTGTCCCAATAACTGAGAGTGGCTTTACACTCAAACGTTTGAAAATGGACTTTTCAGCAGGGACAAACACTTGGTTTTGGGGTCCATCCTCACCTTTACACCCAGAGGAAGAATGAATTTAGGATCGGTATGTCCGAAGTCCACATTGGCCATAACGGGCAAGTGCCCGGCCCCAAACTCGTCCCTGACAATACTGATAATAATGCGGTGAAGCTCCTGGTCTTCTTTCTCAGTATAATCCTTGGACGAGCAAAAATGAGCATATAATACCATCAATGGACGGGTCACAAAAGGCATTGCTGATATCCCTGGCGCGAAGCTCGGGATGCTTATATAACATGTCATTGGCCATTCTTGCCGTTGGATACTCAATGATTTCAAAACCGAAGAGCTCTTTAAGATTCATAAGTCCAAGTTCATAGATACCGGGAAATAGATGGGGCAGCCCTGATGAGGGAGATATTACAGCGGTTTCTGAGCCTTGTGTCAGCATTTTGGGCTTTAGCATAGCCATCATCCTCTATTCAAAGTATTAAGAATGATTTTATTGACTAAAATTGGACTTGTAAACCAAAATCTTGATTCCGATCACATTTTTTTACTTTTGGCAATGCTAGAATAAATGATAAGTAGACAAATAGGATTGCAAAGGATTTTTACATTATGTATAATAGCATTGCATTGATTAAGCCCAATGATAACCATATAGGAAGGAACATTCAATTTGCGTCTTAAGCTGAAATTGGGCGATGTTTTAGTTATTTTGGGTATAGTGCTTACGGCGTTTTTTATTTTGGTATCTACCTATGAAAAAAATACCATTGAAAAAACGGCCGTCATTACACAGAATAATATAGTTCTTGATCGAATCAGGCTTGACCGGGTCTCTGAGCCATATACCATAAATTACGGCGGAGACTATCCGGGGACTATTACGGTGGAGAACGGAAGCATCCGGTTTTCCCACGCAGAATGCCCCGATCAGGTATGTGTAGACACAGGATGGATTACTCGCCCCGGCCAAATTGCCGTATGCATTCCAGCCGGTGTTATCATAAAGATAGAGGGTCAAGACCCCGATCTGGACATCATTGTGAAATAATTGTTTTACTGGGCGCAGGCACACCAGTGAATGTATGAGCAGCTTGGACATTGACAAAATAAATTGGTGGTCAAATGAGAAAAATAACACTTAATGGTCTCTTGATATCTCTCGCTCTTGTACTGGCATTTATGGAGCGATTCATTCCATTGAATCTTATTGTGCCATTGCCCGGAATCAAACTAGGCTTGGCCAACATTGTCACCATGTTTGCACTGTTCTATCTGGGCATCCCCTCTGCCGTCACCATTACTTTATTGCGTTGCTTATTGGCATCGTTTTTATTCGGCGGCATGTCCTCCCTGCTTTATTCATTAGCCGGCGCATTTCTCGCATTGGTGGCCATGTCGCTGTTAAAGCTGGGATACCCAAAGTTTTTCTCAGTCATTGGCATTAGTATGGGTGGTGCTGCAGCTCACAATGCAGGACAGATACTGATGGCCAGCCTTATGATGAGAAATACTGCAGTGTTTGCTTATTTACCCATACTGTTGTTTGCCGGTATCGTTACTGGTTTGCTTACAGCCATTGTATCTGCGAATCTTTTTTCGATATTTGAAAAAACTAATTTCATAACTAAGGTTTGGGGTAAATAGATAAAGAATGTTGTTACATAATGAAAGGAGAACAACTATGGCAAAGAGAGTGCTGATTGTTGGAGCTGGGTATGCAGGTATTGAAGCTGCTCTCACGCTTAACAAGAAGAAAAAGAAAGAAGACATTGAAATCACACTAGTAGACAAGAATGAGTACCATACGCTGCTTACAGAACTCCACGAGGTGGCGGGTAACAGAATCTCTGAAGAGGGTATCCGTATCTCCTTGAAGAGTATCTTTAAATATACTTCGGTTAATGTTGTCATGGACGAGATCACATCCTTCGACTTTGACAACAACAAAGCATTCTCTAAATCCAAAGAGTATGAATACGACTATCTCATTCTGGCCATGGGCAGTACTCCAAACTTCTTTGGCATACCCGGTCTGAAGGAGCATGCCTTTACCCTTTGGAGCTTTGACGATGCCGTAAGAATCCGTGAGCATATTAAGAAGTGCTTTATTTGGGCCAGTCAGGAATCTGACAGAGAAGCCAGAAAGCGCTTATTAACCTTTGTGGTTGCCGGCGCAGGCTTTACCGGCGTGGAAATGATTGGTGAGCTGGCTATCTGGTCCAGATCCCTGTGCAAGGAGCATGGGATTGATTCTAAGGATGTCCGTCTGGTTATTGTGGACATGCTTCCCAGAATCCTCAACAATTTAAAGGAATCCAACTCCGCCAAGGCTCACAAATACCTTGAAAAGAAGCTGAAAGTTGAGGTTCTGCTCAATACGAAGATTATGGAAGCAACCGAGCAGGGTATTGTCTTTGAAAACGGCAGTGTTGATGCTGCCACTGTCATTTGGGCCGCCGGTATCCAGGGCAATTCCCAGGGTCTCAGCCTTGAGAGGTTTGGCAGACAAAACAGACTCAAGGTGGATGAATTCTGCAGAACTGAGTATAAGAATGTTTATTCTATCGGTGACCTGGGTGGCTTGTCCGACAATGAGGGCCGTCCCTATGCCGCCATGGTTGAAAACGCCATTCAAACGGGTCATGGCGCTGCCGAGAATATCATTAACCATATTCGCGGCAAGGAACAGAAAAAGGTAGAGGTTAAGTTCCACGGCACCATGGTCAGCGTGGGCAACTATTTCTGTGTTTCTGAAATCATGGGAAAGAGCCTCCCTGTTTGGCTGTCCATTCTCATGAAGTTCTTTGTCAATATTCATTACCTCTGGGAGATCACCGGATTCCGCGGTGTTTCCAGATATCTGTATCACGAGATCCTTGAACGCAGACAGAAGAAGAACATTGTAGAACAGCACTATTCTACCCGTATGCAAGCCTGGTGGCTCACGCCTCTCCGCTTGTTCCTGGGTGGTATGTGGCTCTATGAGGGTATTGTCAAGCTCACCGAAGGCTGGCTCAGCTCTCCAAAACTGGCTTCCTTCCTGGGCATGGCTTCCGATGCTACCAGTGCTGCCTCCGGAACTGCTTCCTACATTACGCGAATTGATGATGTCTTTACTATAAAGACCGGGCTTATTAATTTCTTTATCCAGACCGAAAGCCGACTTGTAGAGGGTGCCACCATCAGTTCCCAGCAGCTCGCCAAACTTGAGTTCTTCCATTTCGGCGACTTTAATCTGGTGCCCTGGTTCCTGCAAAATGTGGTTCTGGCCAATGATGGTGTGGCCATGTTCTTCCAGGTACTTGTAGTCATCTTGGAAATCCTCGTTGGTCTGATGCTCTTAGGCGGTGCCTTCACCTTTATTGGTTCCTTGATATCTGTAAGCCTCTTAACCATGTTCATTACCTCGACAGGCCTTTACAAAGAAACCTGGTGGATGATGTTTGCCTCCATTGCAACCATGGGCGGCGCAGGAAGAGCCTTCGGCCTCGACTACTACCTCATCCCCTACCTCAACAATGTATGGGAGAGCTTTTGGAAGAACAGAAAGTTCCGCCTCTTCTTCAGAAGAAGCTTGGACAGATTTGACTAATGTACATCTTGCGTTTGCAGCGTAAGGTCTAGGAGGTTGAACGCATTGTGGGAAAAGTTCCCCGTTATAAAGGAAGAATTGGCGGCCTTTGAGGATTATCTTAAGTCAAAGCTTTCTTCTCGTAATGACTTTTTAAAAAAAGCATCCGAGAGCGTGGTTCTTTCGGGTGGAAAAAGGCTGAGACCGGCATTTACCATCATTGCAGCACTCCATGGTGATTACAGTAGAGAACGCGTTTTTCCTGCTGCCGCATCAATCGAGATCCTCCACGCTGCAACCCTGATCCATGATGATATAATTGACAATGCCAAAACCCGCAGAGGACAGCCCACCCTGTCCGAGAAGCACAGCATCAATCTGGCCGTCTATACGGGCGACTACCTGTTTTCAAAATCCCTGAGATTGCTTGTGGAAACAGGCTTGAAGCCTGAGAGACTGGATATTGTTACCCGAGCCATTGCCCTTCTTTGCGAGGGTGAAATTGAGCAATATCTGGGTAAATACTCCATAGCCAGTGTGGGCAATTACTTAAAGCGTATCCTTGGAAAGACCGGTATTCTGTTCTCGGCCTCCCTCGTTCTTGGAGCCAAGACAGCAAACCTGTCCGACGATACCACCCGATGGTTGGGCCGTTTCGGCGCGAGCTTCGGTGCTGCCTTCCAAATCCGGGACGATTTGTTGGATATCCTTTCCGATGATAAGACCGAAGGCAAGCCCGTTCTCAACGATCTAAAGGAAGGCATAGCCACCCTGCCCATCATCATGGCTGTACAAAACAATCAGGAGCTCCGTCATGAGATCAACCAAATCTTTGACGGCAAGGGCGATATGAAGCTCCTGCTTCACAACGTTATTCAATCCGGTGGCGTGAGGGATGCTCAGAAACTTAAGGAAAAGTATATCCGGAAATGCCTGGGTTATATTGAGAAAATCCCTCATACACCCTATACCGATGCCCTGAATGACATTGTCAGCTGGCTGTAAGTCAGTTAACAATAGCGTTCTTTGCATATACTTATTAAAATATTAATTAGAAGGAGGATGTTTATGAAGAAGATTTTAACCCTCACATTAGTCGCAGTTCTTCTGGCTGGCTGTGGCGCTGCTGCCTCAACCGCTACCGGACTGGGTCACACCGTTTCCATTGCCAAGTCCAAGGACGCTACTGCCGATGCAGCAGGTGTTGCTCAGGTTGACACCGTTATGGCTGCTGTTACCTTTGACGGCGCCGGAAAGATTCTGGGCGTTAAGATTGACAGCGCTCAGACCAAGGTTAACTTTGACGCAACCGGCAAGATCACTTCCGATCTGGCTGCACCCCAAAAGACCAAGGTCGAACTGGGCAACGATTACGGAATGAAGAAGAATTCCAATATCGGCAGAGAGTGGTTTGAGCAGATTGCCGAGCTTGAAAAGTGGATGGTTGGTAAGACTGTTGATCAGGTTAAGACCATGAAGGTTAAAGATGGCGGAGCACCTGACATTGCAGATCTTAACTCCAAGGTAACCATTTCTGTTGCCGACTATCAGGCTGCTGTTGCAGAAGCTTACGAGAATTCCAAGAAGTAAGACATGGGTTACATACCCAAAAAAAAGAACCCCTTCGTTATTGAAGGGGTTCTCTTTTACAAAAAGAGGGAAAACTATGAAAAGACGATGGGCACTGTGCCTGGCCATTATCCTGTGTCTTATGGCACCGGGCTGCACCAATAAAAACAACACATCCTACAGCAAGTATTCTTATGAGTTTATCGGGGCCTTTGATACAGTCATTCAGTTTATGGGCTATTCCAAAAGCCAGAAGGATTTTGAAGAAATCGCCCAAGTGGCTCAATCCCGTTTTATGGAGCTACACAAGCTTTTTGATATTTATAATGATTATGAAGGCATCAACAACATTAAGACCATTAACGATAACGCTGGAATCAAACCTGTTGAGGTACAACAGGAAATTATAGATCTCATTTTGTTCGCCAAGGAATGGTATGCAAAAACCAATGGGGTATGCAATATCGCTTTAGGGCCCATGTTGAGAATCTGGCATGATTACAGAGAGGCGGCCTCCGCCGATCCCGACAATGCCCAAATCCCCTCCATCTATGAGCGAAAGGCAGCCATGGCCTATACAGACATAAACAAGGTCATTGTTGACGCGGACAAAAAGACCGTTTATCTTGAAGATAAGAACATGCGCCTGGACGTGGGTGCTATCGCCAAGGGCTATGCCAGTGAAATCGTGGCTAAGGAACTTGAGGCCAAAGGGGTCGACAGCCTGATTATCAGCTCGGGCGGCAATGTAAGAACCATTGGTCAGCCCCGGGACGGGATACGCACCAAATGGGGCATTGGCATTCAGAATCCCGACGGCAACCCTTTGGATTCTGGGGATGAGCCCCTTGATATTGTCTTTTTAAAGGATGCCTCGGTAGTGACCAGCGGTGATTATCAACGTTATTACATGGTGGATGGGCGGAAATATCACCATCTTATAAGCCCCATAACCCTTATGCCCGCCAATTATTATCGTTCAGTTTCTATTGTTACTGAGGATTCTGGTGTAGCTGATTTTATGTCCACCACCCTCTTCCTCACCCCCTATGAGGAAGGCCGCGCCCTGGCCGAGAGCCTGGGTATTGAAGCCATCTGGGTTTTCCCCGACGGTAGTATCCAAACCACTGAAATAGTGCGAGGGATGATGAAGAATCTCGGTGGTGCCTCAGGCGAATAGCCTTGTAAAGCATAGAACTGTGAGGTGACGAGCCATTGAAAAATATTAAGCTTGATAAGGGCTGGAAGTATCTCCTCTACTTTGATTTCATACTCCCCGCCCTGCTCTATGTACTGGCCTTTGTGCTGAATGCCCCCAAACTGTCCATACTCTTTCATTCCTATGGAATGTATGTAATTAATCCCATCCCCAACTTTCAAACTTTGACAGGGATTGTAGGCTTGCTGTTTCATCTTGGTATCTTGGGTTATACTCTGTATAAACGCAATTTCAAGGACTTTGCCGTCTCATTGGCCATTACTGCAGCCATTGCGGCCTATTTCCTGTTTGAAATTAACTACATCATTATAAGACCCCTGAATTTTGCTTAAAGTGTGAGGAGATGAACCATGGCACGTAAAGCGGAGATTTGGTATCTGGGACATAGCGGTTTTGCTGTCGGTATCGAGGACACCCTGCTGGTCTTTGATTATTACCTGGACGACAGCCAGGGACAGCCCCGTTGCCTTGCAACAGGAGTCATAGAGCCTGCTGAAATTCGGGATAAAAAGGTACTTGTGTTCTCATCCCACAGGCATCCCGACCATTTTAATCCCGTTATTCTGTCCTGGCGGGAGCACATCCCCCATATCCAATATTTCTTCTCATGGGATATCCCCAAAAAGTTTCACCATCTCTGGATTCACTTTATGAAGCCCTATGAGACCTATGAGGAGGATGGTTTATCCATAAAGACCTTCAAATCCACCGATGAAGGTGTGGCCTTTCTTATCGCCATTAAAGGAATGACACTCTATCATGCCGGGGATCTTAACTGGTGGCATTGGGAAGAGGAAGACAAGGCATGGAATAACAATATGGCGGCGCGCTTTAAGCATGAAGTGGAGCTGATAAAGGTCCATCCCATTGACGTTGCCATACTCACCACCGATCCCAGGCAGGAAGAGGCCGAGCTCTGGGGGGCCAAATACTTTCTGTCCCAGGTTAAGGTGGGTACCGCCTTCCCCATGCACTTTACCGATGATCCTTCCATTATGAAGCGCATTGAGGCACAGAAAAAGACCTTTCCTCCGCTTCAGCCACTCAATACCATTCAGCACCGGGGCCAAAGGTTTACGGTTGAAATATAAAAAGTCCTGAGGGCATTCCTCGGGACTTTTTCTTACTCCTGGCTGTGTACCTATTACTTACATCTGATTATATCTGAAAGTTTTTCTGAAGGGGTTTATGGGTAAGGGTTCTTCTTTTTTCCGAGTAATCGGCCACCACATGCCCGTCACCAATGAGCTTGTATTTGTAAATCACAAGGCCTTCCAGCCCAACGGGGCCTCTGGCATGTATCTTATTGGTGCTGATGCCCACCTCAGCGCCAAGGCCATATCTGAAGCCGTCACTGAAGCGTGTGGAACAGTTGGCAAAAACATCTCCCGAGTCCACATACTCCAAAAACTTAGCGATATTGGCCTTATTGGTGGACACAATGGCATCAGTGTGCCCCGAACCATAGGTATTGATATGATCAATGGCTTCCCCCAGGGAATCCACAATCTTTATGGAAAGGATATAGTCCAGGTATTCGGTCTTCCAATCCTCCTCGGTGGCAGGAATACAGGAAATGATCTCCCGGGTTCTTTGGCAGCCTCTCAACTCAACATTCTTCGCCAGAAGCGCCTCGCTCAGTACGGGAAGCAGCGCCGAGGCCGCATCCTTATGCACCAGCAAAGTTTCCAGGGCATTGCAGACGGCCACATACTGGGTCTTGGAATCCACCACAATCTTAACCGCCTTATCCAGGTCATAGGATGCGTCCACATAGCAATGGCAAATGCCATCGGCATGACCCAATACAGGAATTCTGGAATTCTCCATGATATAGCGCACAAACTCATTGGAGCCTCTGGGAATGATAAGGTCCACATACTCATCCAGCTTCAGCATCTCCGAGACCTCATCCCGGTGCTCCATTAAATTGATCCAGCCCTGGGGAAGTCCGGCTTCACAGGATGCGGATTGAATGGTTTCAAAGAGAATGCGATTGGTCAGGCTTGCCTCCCTGCCCCCCTTCAGCAGGACAGCATTGCCGCTTTTCAAACAAAGGGTGGATATCTGAACCAGGGCATCAGGCCTTGATTCAAAGATAATCCCGATAAGGCCGATGGGGCAGCTTACGCGATAGAGCTCCAGCCCCTCATCCAGCTCCAGGGCACTTAAGGTTTTCCCTACGGGGTCTTCGAGCCCAATCAGGCTCTTTATGCCTTCTATGACATCATTGAGCTTTTTCTCGTCAAACTTAAGCCTTTTGACTAATGGGGCTGGCAGGTTCTCAGCCACACTTCTCTCCACATCCTTGCTATTGGCTTCAAAAATGGCTTCCCTGTTCTCATAAAGCTTATGCGCCACTGCCTCAAGTGCCTTGTTTTTGGTCTGGGTATCAACACCCGCAAGGATATTCGCCGCTTTCTTTGCTTTCTCCGCCACTTGTCTCATTGGACCTGCACCTCAATCTACTCAACGATATATTTGAAATCTAATATAACATGAATTTATGCTTATGGGTATCCTCAATTTCATCAAAATACCTGGTTATTCCTTGACGGAAAACCATCAAAACCTTTAATATATATTCTGTATGCAAAAAACCACGACCTTTTTATGTTCTGGTTAAGAATATATAAAACTGAAATGAGAGGGAAAAAACTTGGCTGTTAATCAAGAATTGAAAAAAGAAATAGAGCGCAGAAGAACCTTCGCCATCATTTCCCACCCCGATGCCGGTAAAACCACACTGACCGAAAAGCTCCTGCTTTACGGGGGCGCCATACACATGGCCGGTTCGGTCAAGGCCAGAAAGGCCGCGAAGCATGCTGTGTCCGACTGGATGGAGATCGAGAAGCAGCGTGGTATCTCAGTGACCTCCAGCGTCATGCAATTTGAATATGAGGGCTATTGTATCAATATTCTGGACACCCCCGGTCACCAGGACTTCAGTGAGGACACCTATCGTACTCTGGTGGCTGCTGACAGTGCCGTTATGCTTATTGACGGAGCCAAGGGTGTTGAGGCTCAGACCATAAAGCTCTTCCACGTCTGTAAGATGAGGGGTATTCCTATCTTCACCTTTGTTAACAAGATGGACCGGGCCAGCAAGGACCCCATCTCCTTAATGCAGGAGATTGAGGATGTTTTGGGCATTCGTTCCTACCCCATCAATTGGCCCATTGGTATTGACGGAGACTTTAAGGGCGTCTATAATCGTCAGCTTCGTCAGATAGAGCTATTTACCAGTGATAAAACCCATGGTCAGGCCATTGTCCAGTCCACCAAGGG
>Ga0116192_1000970_pt1 | contig 20701 bp, 19 predicted proteins | sample AD_UKC113_MetaG_FD_89876 | JGI IMG/M metagenome (GOLD analysis project Ga0116192, IMG submission 89876) | Active sludge microbial communities of municipal wastewater-treating anaerobic digesters from Hong Kong - AD_UKC113_MetaG | ecosystem: Engineered > Bioreactor > Anaerobic > Digestate... | reverse complement strand
CATTGAGCTGGAACACACGAGGTGAAGCATTTCCCTGATCATCGGTAACCGTGATCTCAATAAAATTGCTGTCGGCCTGGCCCTCGTACCGCCCCAAACCGGTCAGCACAGTATTTTCTCCCGATCCTCCTAACCCAGCATCCTTTTCAGTAGAAGCCGCTTTTCCAGGAGATGCTTCATCTGACTGAGAGGTATTCTCAGGGTCGTCTGACTTAGAGGTTTGGAGGCCATCATCAGTCTGGTGCGGCTGGACATCCTCTGCAATAAGCCTTTGCCCAGTCTGATCTGTATCATTCCCGTCACCAAATACCTGAACAATGAGCAAATATCCCGTCAGGATCAAAGTTATCGATAGCACCAAAGTGTAGACGATATTTATACCTTTGCTTTCCTTATACATCCTGCATACCTCCCTGATAAATTCCTCGATCCATTCTGTTTTCATGCGCAAGCCCAGATTTATCATTTAAGCTTGGATTCAGGATAACTTGAATTCTCATCGACAATATTTTGCTTCTCATCTATTAGACGATGCTCCTCGCAAAAGGTTTAATCCTTGTTTCATCATTTTTTATCCGGTGACCGCAAGTACTGGTATAAGCGTATTTGTTATCTTTTTACATAATTTACAGGTTGATATCCAAACACCATATCCCTTACAATGAGTAGGCCTTCCAACAACTTGCACACAGACAACAGCTGTACAACCGGCCAAGAATGGATTGAGCAGGCATAGAAAGGAGACAAGCATGAAAAAGAAACTGATTATAGGTATATTAGTCCTTATGGTTGGGTCAATTGCGACCCTGTCCTTTGCTCTGGGTGACGACCAGGAAAAGGCTATTGCAACAGCAGCAAAACAAAACACCCTTACGCAACAGGACGAGGCATATGAAGCCATTATTGCCTCAGCGTTTGCGGGAGAGGTTGAAATACAGGAAGAAACAGCAGAAGCAGCAGAAGGCACAGCCATGGCAGCCCCCGATGCGGCCTTAAGGGCCACACCTTCAGCCACACCGGCGGCTACAGCGAAGGCTACAGCGAAGGCTACACCGAAGGCTACGCCCAAAGCTACGCCCAAAGCTACGCCAAAGGCAACACCGAAAGCTACACCGTCAGCCACTCCAAAGGCAACATCCACACCCGCTTCCGGCACACAGGCTTCAGGCGTAGCAGCCAAGGTCATCCAAACGGCCAAGAGCTATATGGGAGTTCCATATGTATGGGGCGGCAGCTCACCCTCAGGCTTTGACTGCTCGGGCTTTATCCAGTATGTCTTTGCCAAGAACGGCATCAACCTGCCCCGTGTATCTGCCGACCAGTACAATGCGGGAAAAGCTATCTCCAAGAGCGAGTTGAAACCGGGGGATCTGGTGTTCTTTGAAACCTACAAGCCAGGACCTTCCCATCTGGGGATCTATCTTGGCGATAACGCCTTTATCCATGCAAGCTCGGGAAGCGAAAAGGTGATCATATCCAATCTGACATCAACCTATTACACACAGCACTATATCGGTGCCAGAAGGGTTATCAACTAAAACCCGCACCATTAACGCCAAAAACCGGGGGCACAAACCTCCGGTTTTTGCTATTCACAAAATTTATCCTACTATCGCCATACCCTTTCAGTCTACCCTTATCTCCTTCTTCTCAAGCCTTCGCTGAGTAATCCTGCCCATGAGTACATAGATGACCGCAAAGGCAGGAATGCCGGCAATCATCCCCACGAATCCGAACAGGGAACCGCCCAGAATCAGAGCAAAAAGCACCAAAGGGCCATTTAGGCCAATGGAGCATCCCACTACCCTTGGGTAGATCAGATTACTGTCTATCTGTTGGACCAGGAAGATCACGATGGCATAGATAAGCGCTTTGCTCGGATTTACAAACAGCAGGACGATAAGGCCCAGGATAAAGCCCAGGATAGGCCCAAGGATGGGGATCAGGGCCATAACTCCGATGATCATGCTTAAGAGAAAGGCATAGGGAATCCTAAACAGCGCCATGGCAATGAAGGCTAGAATGCCGGTGATTGCCGCATTGACAATGAGCCCTGAGATATAGCTTGAGAAGATGCGATTGGCCATCACCCCGGCATCGATGATCTTACCTGCGGCTCTTTTGGGCAAAAAGGCGTATATGAGCTTGCGCAGCGTTAAAAGCAGCTTTTCCTTGGAGAAAAGAAGGTAGATGGCTATGACAACCCCTGTTGCTGTATTCATGATGAAATCCGCAATATTGCTGGTGAAGGCGAATATGGGCGGAAATGTGGTCTTGATAAACTCTCCGGCTTTTTTGATGATGTCATCCCAGTTGAGGGAGATGGATTGAAAGAATCCGCCTGATAGCCCGAAATCCTGAACGGTTTTATTCAGAAACTCTTCAAAGGAGTTGACATAATCCGGAATATTTGCTGCCAGCGTGCCCACACTTGCCGAAAGCTGCGGTATGGCAAAGCCCATCAGCAGATAGATCAGAAGCGCCAGCACCAGAAAAACCGACAGGATGGACAGTGGTCTTTTCAGCTTATGAATCGTTCTGGATTTGCTTTTATCCATGAACCCGTAAAGCTTCTCAAAAAGCCGAAGTAGGATATTTAATACATAGGCAATGATGATGGAATAGATAAAGGGGCTTAAGATAGCCAGCACGCTGCCAAGAAACTGCAGCACCCCCGGCAGATTAAATAGTATTGCCAGGAGCAATATGGCATAAGTTATCAAGAGCAGCCCCGTTTTCATCCTAAACCTTTCTTCATTCATGAAACCATTCTCCCAAGCATTCGTTGCCATTAGCTTGAGCAAAACAGGGAAAAAATATGTGAAGCGCATAAAAGCTCTGCCCTCTTAACGAGGTACAGAGCTTATGGCTTTTTGTGTGAACTCTGCATTTTATGAATTTATGCCCAAAATCTATGAAAATCACTCACATAACAGCGCATCTATCCATCGGCACCTGCTTGAGGGTCATAATACGAAGGTTATACAAGCCCCGAGAGAAGATCCTCGAAGCGGTCTCTCCTTCTGATCAGGCGATCCCTTCCGTCAGAGGTGATTAGAACCTCGGCAGGCCTGAGCCTTTGGTTGTAATTGGAGCTCATGGCATAACCATAAGCACCCGCATCCAACACAGCCAGAGCATCACCCTCCCGTGCGGCAGGCAGCATGCGATCCCGGGCCAGGATGTCGCCGCTTTCGCAAACATTGCCCACCACCGTGGCTTCGGTTAGCTCGCCGTCCTGCAGAAGCCTGCCGTTTCTGAACAAGGTGATCTCATGGTAGGCGTCATACATAGCCGAGCGAAGCAGCACATTGAATCCGATATCGGTTCCGATATAGCATCGGTCATAGCTGGTCTTAACCGCATGAACCGTCCCCAAAAGGGCACCACATTCGGCAAAGACATATCTGCCGGGCTCGACCTTAATGCGGATCCTTCTCCCATTGGCCTTCATCCATTGGCTAACCATGGTCTTCAGGGATTGGGACAGACCGGCAAAATCCATCCGTTCCTCCCCATGATAGCGCCTGTAGGGTATGCCAAAGCCGCCCCCGAAGTCCACAAACTCAAGATCTTCAAACTCCCGGGCTATATCCAGCAGGGCACTCACACCGTCCAGATAGGGCTTGTTATCCATAAAGAGCGAACCGATATGCTGATTGAGGCCCACAATGCGCATCCCGTATTGATTGGCGATAGCCTTGGCTTGGTCGATCATGTTTTTCTGAATCCCGAATTTGGTTTTGGTACCTGCGGTAATGACCTTCTCATGATGACCCGCTCCTGCGCCGGGATTGAACCTCAGGCAAACGTGTCCTCCCCTATTGAGCCGCCCCAGGGTTTCCAGCTGGGATAGGGAATCGACGCTCACAAGAACGTTGCGATCAAGGGCATACTGCATTTCCTCAGGGGAGACATTATTGCTGACAAAGATGATTTGGGCGGGTTCAAAACCCGCTTTTTCGAGAAGGAATATCTCTCCCGGTGAAACAGCATCACCGTTGCACCCCTCCTCCCGGATGATTTTCAAAAGCTCCGGATTGCCGTTGGCCTTGATGGAGATGTTGACGCCAAACCAAGGCTCATCCACAAGCCCTCTCACCTCTCGAAGGCGCTCCCTAAGAATGCTCTCACTATACACATAGAGGGGGCTTCCGTACTTCTCAAGCAATGCGTGCACATTCAGCTTGTTGAGAAAATGATCCCGTAGATTCGTGCTCATAGTCTTGTTCCTTTCTCCACCTCAGACAGGCGAATTTCATTTTTCAGCGAATCCTTGATCAACTCCACCAGAGGCTTGTTTCTGGAATAAAGGCAGGTATCCTCGTCGGTCATGGCAAGCTCCCCTGTGAGCACCTGCGAGGAATCCACAATCAGACGGACAGAACCGGGCTTTTTATCGATCCTGTAAAGCGTCATGCCTTCAAGCTCTTCAGCATCCGATGAGATCGCCACCACCTTCAGCTCTCTTTTGCAGGCATTGGCCAGCTCCTCCCGAAGGGCATCAAATTCCAGCCCGGAGCAGGAGATATATATGCGTTCCTTTGCCTGATCGATCATGTTTTTCATTTTATCCAGAATGGGCCGGATCCCCTTAATGGTGATGTAGGCTTCTGAGGGCGTTTTCCCCACAGGGCATTCCCTCCGGATTTTATTGAGGACTCCTTCTATTGTTCTGGCGATGCTCCGGCAATATTCATCGACGGGAACCGCGCCATAATGGAGTACATTGCCCTCTATCAGATAGGCCGCACCCTTGGACACAAGCCCGGAAAGCGCCTGATAGGTGTTGGCTCTGGGAATGCCGGTAATCTTTGCAGCCTCATATCCTGTTAGCTCCCCTTCCCGGCTCAAAGCCACATAAAGCTCCGACTCATGACGCGTCAACCCAGTTTTCATCAAGCTCTCATACAGATCCATAGGTTCATCTCCCTATAGTAGTATTTATTGCTACAACTAGTAAATCACACCCGGATATAAATGTCAATACCCGAAATAGAAACCACGAGGGGCTGCTAAAAGAGGTGGAGTTTATAATGAATGATGTTCAGGTCGACGAAGCATCCGCAGGAGCAGTTGAAGCTGTACTCGGATACGAAGTTCGAGTGAAGGAAAACAACAGGATGTTGCTTTAGCCGGCAGGCGACCGGACGTCGCCGCTGCCAGCCACTTCGCGAGAACGAGTATTAAGCGTCAAAGAGCTTCCTGCGCCGAGGACAGCTAGGCGGCCTGAACATCACTGGTTCATTCACCCATACAGCTTGCCATAGATATTCATGGCCTGGGTGTAAAGCTTCTGGTAGGCTTCATGAGCGCCCGCTTCAGGGACTATGGTGCGCACAGGCTTCATGGCCGGCAGGGGTGTCCCCAGCCTGTCCACAGCACCCACAGCCAGCATGGCCAGATAGGCCGCTCCCAGTGCCGAGGTCTCGGTTACCGGTGAGACCTTGACTGCCTTGTTGAAAAGATCTGCCTGCATCTTCAGCCAGATTTTTGACTTGGTATAACCTCCGCTGGCCACGATCTCAGTTGATCGGGGATTGAGTACTTTCAGAGCCTCGTACACCGAATAAAGCCTGTAAAGAATGCCCTCCATGGAAGCTCTTACAATATGCTTCTTACCATGAGCCATGCTCAGACCAAACATAATCCCCCTGGCTGATGCGTTCCAGTCGGGGCAGCGCTCACCTGTCAGGTAGGGAAGGAAGATCAGGCCATCGCTTCCTGGGGAAAGTTCATTGGCAAATCGGTCAAAGAGCTGATATATGCTGCAGCCCAGCTTCTGGGCCTCGCTAGAGAACTCCTGGTTGAAGGTGCTTCTCAGCCACCTAAGCACAAGACCGCCATTATTGATGGCTCCCCCTGAAACCCAGAGACCCCGGATAAAGGGATAACACCAGGTTCTTCGCCCGGCAGACAGAAGAGGACTGCTTCCCGTGGTCCGGATAGCGCCTGATGTGCCGATACCCGACGAGAAGGCATTCACATCAAAGACCCCGCAGCCCAGGCTGGCTAAAACACCGTCGCCACCACCGACCACAAAGGGTATTCCCGGTGAAACGCCCATCTCCTGGGCGTAAGCCGGTCTCATCCCTCTTAAAGCCGTGGTACACTCCACAGGCTGGCTGAGCTGGTCGATGCTGATTTTTAAGATGTCCCTGGTGACCGATTCCTCCCATTTCAGAGTTCTCACGTTGAAAAGACCCTGACAACCCGCCAGGGAATAATCCACCAGATATTCACCAAAAAGCTTGAAGATGATGTATTCATTCAGTGTGATAAAGCGAGCCGCATCCTTGAAGGTACCCGGCATTTTATTTTTAAGCCATAGGATCTTGCTCACAGGGTACATGGGATGATCCAACCGGCAGCCGGTGGAGTAATACAGAGATTCGGTGTCATAGTTTTTCTGGATGAAGGCGGCTTCCTCAACACCTCTTGTGTCAGCCCAAAGCATGGCCCCTGTGATGGGAATGCCCTGTCGATTGACCGCCAGCAGGCTGTGCATCTGACAGCTCATGCCCATACCCGATATCTCGAGCCCCTGCTCGGCTGCATGGACTGCACATTGCCTCACGGCTGCCACTGTGCCGCTAAAGACCTTTTCCGGGTCAAGCTCTGCCCAGCCCTGTTTTGGGGATGCAATCGGGTATTCCTGGCAAGCCATGAAAACCTGCTCCCCTCCGGGATTAAATAGCACCGCTCTCACGCCTGATGAGCCAATGTCCACACCAACAAATACATTCCCCATAATACATCCCCTCTAGAGATGATTTTGTATATATTCCTTTAACCACAAAGCGCTCTTTTTATAGAGCCGCTCCTGCGTCGTATAATCGGTATAGAATAATCCGAACCGCTTGCCATAGCCATGAGCCCATTCAAAATTGTCGAGCAGCGACCAGATAAAGTAGCCGTCCAGTCTGATGCCATCTGAGATGGCTTTCAGCGCCGTATCAAGGTGCTGCTCCAGGAAGCTTTGTCGATCGTCATCCAGTATAACGCCGTTTTGCCTTACGGTATCCTTGAAGGCGCATCCGTTTTCGGTAATGATCATATGAGGATTATCATAATCCTTCTGTATCCTCATGAACAGGTCGTACATGCCCTGAGGATAGATCTCCCAGTTCATGTCGGTGTATTTTGATTCCTTGGGGAGAACCTCTTCATAATGGAGAAGGTCGCTTGCTTCAAGGTATCTGACAACCTTTCTCATGTAGTAGTTCACGCCAAGGAAATCCACTTTTTGAGATGCGATGGTCTTCATATCATCTGGAGCAAGCTCAGGCACTTGATAATGCTTTTGATACAGCGTCAGCATATCCTCAGGATAACTCCCCTTAAGCACCGGATCCAGGAACCATCTATTGTGATAACCATCGACCCTGTGAACCGTTTCGATATCCATAGGGTCATTAGATGCCGGGTAAATGGGGTACAGATTCAATGCTATTCCCATCTTGCCGTCTTTGTGGTCGCACCCTCTGTATACCTCCACCGCCTTGGCATGGGCCAGCATGAGATGGTGTGAAACCTGAACAGCCAGCCCAAAATCAGTAGCCCCCGGTGCGTGCCGTCCATGGTAATGCCCTGCATAAGCCGTGACCCAGGGTTCATTCAGGGTATTCCAATACTTTACCCTGTCCCCCAGCGTTCTATAGATTATATCGGCATATTCTGCAAAATAATCAGCAGTGTCTCTGTTCCCCCAGCCTCCAAGCTCCTGAAGGGCCTGAGGCAGATCCCAATGATACAGGGTCACCATGGGGGTGATGCCATTCTCGGCAAGGGTATCCACCAGCCTGTTGTAGAAATCGAGACCTTTGCTGTTGATTCTTCCTTTACCTTCAGGCAGAACCCGGGACCAGGATATCGACATGCGATAGCCATTGACACCCAGCTCCTTCATCAGCCCCACATCTTGTTTATAGCGATGATAATGGTCGCAGGCGACATCTCCGGTATGACCGTTGGTGATGTTGCCGGGAACATGGGAAAACACATCCCATATGGATGGCCCTCTGCCATCCTCTCTGCTCGCGCCCTCGATCTGATATGCTGCTGTCGAGGTGCCCAGTAAAAAACCCTTCGGAAAACGCATCTGACTCATAGTATCCTCCTATTCTTTACTCAAGCACGGTAGACCATATCGTAAAATGTTAATTTTACGATAATTGCTGATTCAAGTTAAGAATAGCACAGGCGCTTTTTACCGTAAAGCACCTGTGCTATTTTAAAGTGAAGATATATGAATGATGATAATATTTTTATAATTTCTCCATAGCGAAAGCATTAAATGCCTTTTTCATCAAAAGATGTCCCTCCTGATTGGGGTGGATACCATCCTCACAGAGAAAACGGCAGTATTGCTTTTGTGCCAAAAAGGGCTGCCTCACATCGATGAGCTCACAGCCCAGCTTGTTAGCCAAGGTCATAATGGCAAGGCTGTAGCCTTCATGAAAACGGTAGATGTGCTGTACATCTCCCAGCCATGTGATGATGTTCCGAGCATTCAATCCCCTTGAGATCCAGGTAAAGTACCTGCGCGGGTCTATGGGTGGCAGATTCACCAGCACCGGTGTAATGCCTTTCTTCCGTGTGAGGTTGACCATATCGGTGATACAGTTCTTGAATTCCTCCAACGTAGTATTGGGGAAATGCTCACCACCCGGATTGGCGGCTACCTCACGCCAGTTGAAGTCACAATCGTTTCCGCCGAACTCAATGACGGCATATTGGCAATCCACCCCCTTTTCCAGGGCCTTCTCCATGAGCTTTCTGGCCTTTGGTGCGGTCATACCGAAATGGGCATTGTTCTTGATGGTCAGTCCCATCTCCTCAAGGCTGAAGACCGCATTGCTTTCCTCAAGGCGTGTATACTTCTTCCTTTGGGGATCATATACGATTCCCTTCAATAAGGAATCGCCCCAGACTTCTATTTTCTTGATGGCTTCATCCAGCATCGCAAATCACTTCCGATTTCAAATTACCACTTGATCTAGTTTTAATAACCATGTTATATTATTAGTATTCCAATGTCAATAATTTTTATAATCACATTGTGTAATTTTTATTGTTAGATTATAATAGAAAACAGATAGATTTTGCTGACGCAGCACAAGGACAGCCCTGGTAATAGGTTAGACACACCATGCCACAGAGTAGTTTTCCCAGATGCTGCGCAATGCATTCTATCCGGCTTCGATTGACGGAGCTAAAAAATTAATCGAAAAGGAGCTTTCTGGATGGATAAGACACTTGCCGAGCTTTCAACCTGGTGCCATGATATCAGCCGCTACCATACGCCCGAATGGGATGAGCTTCCCGATCTGGGCCTCTACATGGATCAGGTCATTACCTATCTGGAACGGCAAACGGCTTTGTTTACCGCTGATGAGGACAAGCTGATCACGCCTGCCATGATCAATAATTATGTGAAAAGCGAGATCGTCCCGCGGCCAAATCAGAAAAAGTATACCCGGGAGCATCTGGCCTTTCTTCTGTTCATCACCATGCTGAAGCAGGTTCTCCCCATTCCTGATATCTCCCGCATTCTTGAAAGCCAGGCCCTTGAAAGCAACCTGGCCGAGCTCTTTAACAAGCTGGGACATATTCAGGACGAAGCACTTGAGGCAGTATCCAATAGGATGGCTGAGCTGTCCGAAAATAAGGACACAGAGTCAAACAGGGAAATGCTTGGCATGATGGTGCTTAAGCTCACCTTTGAAGCCAATGCCAATATCCTTGCCGCAAAGAAAATACTCAGGCTCCTGGATGCCGGGCAGCAGGAGGCTGCTGAAGACGGTCAGAAGGCTAAAGAAAAGAAGGATAAGGAAAAAAGCAAGGAAAAAAAGAAGAAAGCCGATCCGGCTCCCAAAGAGGATCTAGCCGAGTCAGCTTCCGAGTAAGCTTTTGTGGGGCATTAATGAACGCCGTTGGCTTTAAGGAAGGCCTTTGCCGCCTTCTGGGTAGAGGGGCTGAGGGATTCCAACAGGGTAAAGACAAAAGCAATAATCCTATCCTGTTGATTTGATACTTCAAAGTATTGATCAAAGGCTTTAATGACATAAGCGGAAATAAGGTCAACCCGTTCCGGGTTATGATTGATCTGCCTGATAGCCAATAGGTTTTCAGTGATGACCTCCCGCAGCGATTCCTGAGCCTTAGCGATTTTCCCCAGGTTCAGCGCTGCATGGCTGCATACCCCCACCGACTCGTCATCCAGCAGCCGCACATAATCAGGCAGAACGGCTTTAAAACGCTCGGTTTCGCCAGCTATGGCCAGGTTGGCCAGAACATAGAGGGCAGGCATTTTTGATGAGGCATTATGGGTACTGAGCAGCGCGGCAAAGCGTTCCCAATAGTCTTCAATGATTTGGGGATACCTTTCGCTTAAGCCCATGAGGGTTCTCGATGCAAGCTCCCGCTCCTTGGTCTTCTTTCTCTCAGGTCCGATGATTTCGATCAAAGGTCCGATATCAGCACCATTCTGTTTATAGGGCTCCAGATCAAGATCACTGAAATCCCAATAGTCTCCCATAAGTAACACCTCATTATTTCGATAGCCACAATGGCTTTATTCTTAGGCAATTCATCTATACCACATCCCGGGCAGCCTTAAAACGCCTGTCCCTAAAACGTATAGCTGTCAAACTACTTTACCGGGAACATGATGATGGTTTCAAGCGCCTCGGGCGGCACCTGCTGAGGGTCGTTGAGATAGAACTCGTAAGAGGTGCCCACCGGCTCAAGGCCCTTTTCCTTCATCCATTGGGCCATGGCATCATAGGGAGCCTGAAGTCCCTCATAGGGGCCTTTATAGAAGCAGGTCACCTGTTTGCCGGCAGGAATCACACCGGGTTGAATGGTGCCCTTTCCTGGCAGGGCCTGCTTCACCGGAAATCCGATTTCCACATCCAGATCATTCATATCCATGTTGTAATACGCTACAAAAGGTGCGAAGACGAATTCCCCGCCTTGTTCGGTAATGTATTTAGCAACCAAATCATAAGCCTCACCTAAGACTGAGGGAAGATTGGATACGGGTGTGCGTGTCCTCATGGACAGCACCGGAGCAGCTTCCTTTTCCTGACACTCAATGTTAAAAGACATACCTGATACTTCCTTTCAATATTTTACGTGACCGGTCTTGCTAGCAATCTCATTGTAGCAGGCATAACCTGACAGCGTTCTGTCATATTGAAAGAAAGCTCTCGACTTTTTTCATTTTCTTGCATGGTAAGCCACAAAAATGTCCAGAGACCTTATGGCTGACCGGATGTCAGGAAAAACCGGTATCCCGTTTTCTTCAAGATAAGCCACCAAGTCCTGATAGTGGTTGCCTGAATTCACCGATACCACCACAGGCTTGCCATGCCTTTTGATCACTTCAATCAAGCGGCTGGCTACGGCCTCAGGCCTCCTGCAGTCACCGTCTGTGGTAATCAGGTTTTCCACATGGGGTACCATGGCCACAAAGGCGCAGTCCACCCCGCTGTCGGAAAGCACTGCATCGAGAAAATCTGCAAACATGGCATCATCGGTCATGGGGGTAACGTCCAGAAAAGAGGCCTCAATATCCACCAGTCCATGGGTGTTGATGGCCTTCAGCCTTGATCTGGTCTCAGGGGTAAGATTAGCCTGCTCGATAAACTGCAGCGTGTCGGCACCCATGGTGGCATCCAGACCAGCATTGACTATACCGGCCACCCGTTTCCCCGACGGAACCTTCCCGGACAGCATGGAGAAGGTCTTCATGCTGTTATAGAAGTCCGACAGCTCCTCGGCAAGCACGATCCCGGCTTGCTCACAGGCTGCGCTGAAGATATCATAATTGCCCGACATGGCTGCCGTGTGGCTAGCCGCAGCTTTGGCACCGGCAGCGGTACGGCCCGCTTTATAAACAATGATGGGCTTTGTGCTGGTTCTGGCGGTCTCAAAGAGGCCTCTTCCCTCACCGTCTCCAAGGCCCTCGATATACATGGCCACTACTTCCACCGCGGGCTCATTCAAATAGAATTTCAGCAGGTCGGGGACATTTACATCAGACTTGTTGCCAAAGCTCACGATGGCCTTAAAAATGGGGTTATTCTGGGTTCTCTCAACCGAGGTGATGGCCATGGCGCCGCTCTGGGTGAAAAGGGCACAGTTGCTCCTTTCATTATAGCCCACCTTGAGCCTTTCCTCGCCGATAAACAGGGTATTGACGCCCTGCCTGTTTTCATCGGGTGCAAAGAAGATCCCCATACAGTTGGGCCCCACAAAGCGCAAGCCCCTTGCCTTGTGCTGTCTGATATCCTGGCAGAAGGCCGCGTAGTTGATATCGGAGGGAAGCCCCGATATCAGCACGACCGATTTGTTATCGGGTACGCCCCGGATGAAATCCAGGGTATATTGGGCAGGTGCTGCATACACCACTAAATCGAAGGGCTGGGGAATCTCATCCAGGCTTTTATACAGCCGAAACCGCTTACCCGAAATCTCGACCTCTCCCCCCTTTGGATTGGTGCAATAGATATCCCGGCGGCCCAGATCACACAAGAGCTGCACCACATTCCGTGCCAGGCTGTATTTTTTCATGTCGTGGGATACGCCGGCCACCACAATGCCTTTTGGCTCAAAGAAGCCCTTAAGGCCTGAGGTATCAGGCCGGATATTGGGTGTTGTGTCCTCCTCAGCAGTCCTGAACTCGGCAAAGCCGTCCACCGCAATAAAATCACCGTTAGTCGAGAATACAAAGGGATTGATATCCATGGAGATGATCCGGTACTTTGATTTTCTCTCAGCCATGTAGGAATACTGACAAGCAAGCTTGCTGAGCTGCTGCAGCGCATCGGCCATGAGCCCCAGATATTCGGGACGCCCCTGGGCCTCATATTTATGCCGGATCTTCAATGCAGACACAATAGCATAGGCTTCCTGATATTCAATAGGCGCAAGCACCAGGTTGGCGGGATCATAGTATTTGGAGAAGAACTCGGCATCATCTCCACCCTTTGAGAGGGTAATCACCGGGCCAAAGGCGGCATCCTCCTTGATGCCCATGAGGATCTCATTGCCCAGGGACATGGTAAAGGGCACCGGCTCGGCAATCAGAAAACCATCGATTTTTGGTGGGTTTGCCTTATCAAAATGAGAAAGCACCTCCTCGGCCATATTGTGCAGTACAAACCGTACAAAAAGCGGATCGGTGCTGGTTATCCTTTTTACGCCGCCTATCTTTGATTTATGGGCAATATCCCTTGAGACGATCTTGATGAACAAGCCATTGGGAAATTGCTTAAGCAGTTGCTCATTTACAGTATTTATGTTCCTGATAAAGATATATCCCGGAACCTTCAGACCCAGAGCTGAAAGAACCTCATAGACTTCAAACTCGTAAAGGGTTCTGCGACCCTCCCTCACAGCATTTTCGAATACGCTGTCCATTTTATCGGTCACTTCCTGAATCAAAAGCACGAAAACACCTCCTAACTGCATAATTACCTTTTAGAGGGCGTTCATCCGCACCTCAATCAGGATGACTGGAATCGTTGACACAGCATACCTGCCTTCGCCCTTTTAGAACGCACATAACGATATATCAGGATGACTCGGTTTTTCTAGGCAGGACAACCTTGAAGGTATTATACCGGCCGAGGTTGATGAACTTGACCTTACCAATTCCCTCAAAGGCTTTCCGGATCTTGTTCATGCCAAGCCCGTATTTCAGAAAGCGCTTCTTTTCATCAACCAGAACTAAACGCTGATACAGCCACGGATTTCTGCGGATAGGCTCCACATCCCGGGTAAAGCCGTAATTGCCATTGCCGCCGAATACGGCGCCGGGATTGGTGATTTCAACGCTTTTAGAAGTAACCCGAAGGGTAATGCCTCTGGAGTAATCCAGGTAATCTCTATGTACCAGGGCATTGGCCAGGGCCTCCTCAAGGGCCGAATAGGGGTAATCGGGGTCCTGAAGCAGTTCACACATTAGTCCCATGGATCTTTCTAGAATGCTCAGAAGGTTTCCCGTAATAAACTCAACCCGGCTATGATGGATCAGCTTCACATAGCTGTGGGGCAAATGAGCCTCCAGGTTTTTCCCAAAAAGCAGCAGGCCGCCTATGGTGGGACAAAACTCACCATTGCCCTTGTCCCCGATGAAGCCGAAGGCCTCCATTAAAACATTGTTGGGCTCGGTCACCTGAATACCGGCGAAGAACCGCTTCATGAGGCTTTCATCCAGATCCGACAGGGTGGCATTGTTTTTTATGACCGTCTCAAAGGACATCAGCCCGTTCTCCTGCATGATGGAGGCCAGCTCAGACCGCCTGGCGAAATCGGTGGTGGATCCCCTCCGAATATAGAATGCGCCGGTCTGGATGACCTGGTGGGGTGCGTGACGGCTTCTGAATATGGTGATGACTGCAAGAAGCTTGCCCTCATATTCAACAAAATCCACCTGTACGGGGACAGGTGGATCACTTCTGTTGTAAATAATCTGCTGGATCTGCTCCTCATGGAAGGCGTCCCTGTCGATACCCAAAACCCGCTTGGTTTTATCCTCGATACCAAAGATAATATGTCCCCTGCCGCCACGGGTGTTTGCCATAGCCGTAACATCCTTTACAAGCTCCTTTTTCTCACCTTCGGTGGCGAGGCAAAGGCATGCTTTGAAATCGAGTTTCTCGCCCTCCTCCTTCTGAAGGAGCTGCTTGATTTTCTGAGCATCCACGGCTTTTCCTACTCCTCCCTTAGCCCATATAAGGGCTGTTTGTTTCGGGTGATACCTTATTCTATGCTCTGGACGCAATAGCTCTTCCAGTTGGCGTTAAAAACATCGGATTGCATTAATATATTGAAGCTGAATCGGCTCTTTACCCCCTCGTACTCATCCTCTGCCAGGGTAAAGCATACTTTTGCAGGCTTGTCGCCCATTTTGCCGATGCAGACATACTCGGTATTCTGCTCCACAGCATCGAATTCAAGATACTCTCCTACAAACAAGCCTTCCTTCAACGTCTTTTGATTCTTTTTAAACATGATCTCGCCAGAGCTGAACAAGTGTTTCATAGTGCATTATTTCCCCCTAATAATGATACTTGAAATCAATTTCTCTTAAAAAGTCAAGCTTACGGTATTGCTTATCGAGTCTTTCCGAAACATACCGCCCGGCGATCCTGGCCAAAGCCGTCAGATTATCCGGTGAGAGCTCGAATTTATAAACATTGCTATGGTCGGAGCAGAGGATATGCAAAATGGCTTTGGCAGTACCCGGCTCCAGGAGGATAGTGTTTTCGGCTTGCTTCGCGCAATTGTCACAGAGAATACCGCATTGGGCAAAGCTGAAATGGAGAGTCTCCATTTCTGTGGTATTGCACAGGGCACAGCTTGTCATGTGCGGCGGGAAGCCCAGAATCTGCATCAGCTTAATGGAGAAGGCTGATGATATGAGCAAGGGGTTTCTGCCCTTCACCAGGGCATTCAGGCCATGAAGCAGCAGATTCAAAACCAAAGCCGTCGTCTGGGTATCCGAGGCGGCGTCGGAGGCCAGCTCAATCATATGTGCCGCGTGGGTGAAGCCTTCAAGATTGCTGGACAGGCTGTAGAACTGGGTTATGGTGTCACAGCCATTCAAGCTGTAGGTGCTGTTCCCCTTAAACAGAACGTATTGACCATAGGTGAAAATCTGTGTACCATAGCCGCTGCGGCTCCCCGGCCGCTTCGCACCTTTGGCCGATACCGAGATCTTCCCGCAGTCCTCGGTTAAAAGCGTGATAATCTTGTCGGTATCACTGACAGAAGTCTCCCTGATCACCAACCCTTTTGTCTTTATAACCGCCATAGGGCCTCTTGTTCCTTTCAGCTTCCAAGAAGGTTCTATTCTAATTTATACCCAAGTTCGTTCAACATGAAATCATTGTTTCGCCAATCATCCTTGACCTTCACCCAGAGTCTCAAGACCACCTTGGTGTCAAAGAAGCGCTCCATATCCTCTCTGGCTAAGGTCCCGATGCGCTTGAGCATGGCTCCGCCCTTACCGATGATGATCCCCTTATGGGATTCCTTCTCGCAATAGATGTTGGCTTCAATCTCCAAAAGCCCTTTGTCTTCCCTATCCTTGAAGGAGATGACCTCGATGCCGATGCCATGGGGCACCTCCTCACTTAAGAGATTAAGCATCTTCTCCCTCACAATTTCCTGAGCAATGACCTTTTCAGGCTGGTCGGTGAGCATGTCGTCGGGATAGAACTTCTCTCCCTCGGGCAAATACTTCTCTATAACCGAAAGGATAAGCTCTGCGGTTCTGGAATCCAATGCGCTTACCGGTACAATCTCCTCAAAGTCGAAGGCCTTGCTGTACTGATCAATCAGCGGCAATATGGACTCCTTGCTCACCAGATCCACCTTATTAATCACCAATATGACAGGTGTACCGGCCTTTGCAAGCTCCTCCATGATGGAGACGTCTCCCGGTCCGATTGCTTTATCGGTGGCTTCCACCAGGTAAAGGATTACATCCACATCCATCAGGGTTTTCAGAGCCGATTTCATCATAAACTCGCCCAGCTTGTTCTTGGGTCTGTGCATGCCGGGTGTATCCACAAACACCACCTGAAAGCTCTCTCGGGTCACCACCGTCTGTATGGCGTGACGGGTGGTTTGGGGCTTACTTGAGGTTATGGCGATTTTCTCACCTGTTAAAAGATTGAGCAATGTGGACTTACCCACATTAGGCCTGCCTACCAGGGTTACGAATCCGGATTTGAATGCCATAGGCTAAAGATCCTTCCTTACTCATTTATGTGTTTAAAATGCCTTATTCTGATGCAAGATGAAAGCAATGGGGCAGTATTTCACTGAACTTAAGCTGTTGGAACTGTCCATCCCTGTCGGAAAGATACAGGGGCATATCTGATGAGCAGAATTCGCTCATGACCTGCCGGCAAATGCCGCATGGCATGGTATAGACCTTGCTGTCACTGGTAACGGCGATGGCCAGTATCTGCCTTGCCCCCTCTGAAACAGCCTTTCCGATTGCCGTACGTTCGGCGCATATGGTTGCGCCATAGGATGAATTCTCAATGTTGCAGCCGGTGTAGATCCTGCCGTTGTCGGCTAAAACAGCCGCTCCTACGTGAAATTCCGAATAGGGTACGTAAGCATACCGCTGTGCCTCCAGGGCTTTTTCAACCAGCTTTTCAGGAGTTACCTCCTCCTGTGGTTCCATGCGATTGTGCTCGTCCATCATTCAAACTCCCCCTTATTGAAACAGTATCATTTTACCACGGACGCGTATTTCAATGATAGTATTATTTGGTTGGAATGCTTAATTTAAATAGTGCTCCGCCAAGCGCTCCCGATTTTCCGGCCGAAACGGTGCCGCCGTGACCTTCGGCAATAGCCTTCACGATGGTCATCCCAAGGCCTGTGTTGCCCTTGGCACCCTTGTAGAACCGCTCGAATATATGGGGCAGATCATGTGCTTCAATCCCTTCTCCGTCATCCTCCACAAACAGATGTACCCAAGCATCCTCATGTCGGGTTGTGATCCTTATGGTTTTTCTGGCGTATCGCAGGGCATTGGAAATTAGGTTCATGAGTGCCTGGACAATCTTGTCCCGGTCGAGCCTCAGGACTGCATCCTCACCAAGGGCCAGATCAAGCGCAAGATCGGCATTGCTGATCAAAACCGCCATCTTCTCGCAGCATTCCCCGATAAGACCGTTCAGAGAATGAGGTGCAAAGGTGTAGAAGCTCTCAAGGGTTTCCAGCTTGGACAGGAACATCACCTCATCGATCATCCGCTTCAAGCGGTGACACTCATCCACAATCACGTTCAGCGCTTTTTCCCTGTCGGTGATCACATCATCCAGCAAGCCCTCGGCATAGCCCATAATGGACATCACTGGGGTTTTCAGCTCGTGTGAAATGTTAGAAATCAGCTTCTTCTGGTTTTGATCATATTCACTGAGATCTCCGGCTATGCGGTTCATGGCCTCGGCCAGGCTTTCGATTTCGTCTCCGGTTTTGAAGCTGACCCGGGATTTAAAGTCTCTCCCGGCAATTCTGTTGGCATGCTCCTTCAGGGTTTTTATTGGCTTTGAGAGATGGCCTGAAAAGTAGTAGGTAAAGGCTCCGGCCCACAGCAGGGCAACCAAAATGGCAAAGAGGGCTTTGATGTTCATTTCGGTGACCAGGCGGCTGACCTCGTTCACCGGAACATAGACCACAAGCCAGGCTCTGTTTCGGTCATTGAAGACATGAGCCGTGTTGAGCGGTCTGGATACCGAGAAATACAGGGTTTCTCCGGCCAAAATCCTGAAAAAGAAGGGTTGTTGCTTTAGATTGTCCACGATTTGTGCAGTATTGACTTTTTTAAAGTTTTCCTCATTGCTGCTCTCACCGGGGGTAAATATGACCATGCCCGATCTTTCCCGCTTCATTACCAGGGCGATATTAGCGTTAAAACCCAGCCTGGATATCCCACGGACATCGCTGAACCATTCCCTGATCAATAGCCTGAAATCGTCGGCATTTATCTCCTTTTGGCTGCTTAAGAGCAGCTCGGTTCTCTCCCGATACAGCTCCTCAATCACGCTGGCTTCGGCATAAAGATTCTTCTCCAGAACCTCCTCAAGATATCTCCGGGCAGTAATATTAAGCAGTACACCAATGATGGCGAGAAAGACAAAAATAACCGTACTATAGGTGAGGATAAGCTTTTTTCGAATACTGCCCTGAACCAGCGTGATTCCTCTCATACCGTCAATTTATAGCCATACCCCCAGACCGTTGCAATCTCAAGCGTCGATCCGGCATTGGATAGCTTCTTTCTGATCCTTTTAATAAGATCATCCACAGCCCTGGAATCCCCGTAGAAGTCGGTGCCCCAGACGGCATTCAGGATCTGCTCCCGATTGAAAACCACATTCTTATGGTTTGCCAGAAACAGCATAAGATCGAACTCCTTTGTGGTGAACTCAATCTCCTTGCCATCCTTGAATACGCTTCTCTGGCTGGGCTTAATCAGGATATCCTGAACGTGAATGGTACTCTTCTCATCAGACTCTCTTATTGAATCGGAGCTGTAATCCCTGACCCTTCTGAATACGGTTTTCATTCTGGCCACCAGCTCCCTGGGACTAAAGGGCTTTGCCAGATAGTCATCGCTTCCCAGCTCCAGCCCCAGCACCTTGTCGAAGGTATCATCCCTGGCCGAAACAAGGATAAGAGGCACCTCGCTGACCTTCCGGATCTCACGGCATACATCCAGACCGTTGATGCCCGGCATCATGATATCCAGCACAATCATATCCGGCTCTTTACTCTGAAAAGCCGCCAGAAGGGACTCGCCGTCAGGGAAAGCAATCACTTCATAGCCCTCTCGTTCCAGATAGGACTTGATCAGATCCCGGATATTCTCCTCATCATCGGCTATATAAATCAGTTTTTGCATCCCTTGTGCCTCCCAGCCGCTTTGTCTGACAGCAGCATAAATCCCAGCGGGAAATTGGCTCTTAAGTCATCGCCATCTTATATGGCGTATCTTACAAGCCCATGATAGCATTTGAGAAAGAGAGCGTCAATAAGAGGCATTTCCAGCCCGACAAGGGGGCTGATCTGCCTACTGAAGCTTCAACTATCATATTTTGTTAATCTTGTTTGATTTAAATGATAAAACCCATCCAAGCATAATTATTACCGTCATTTTTAACAATAATTTTAGGCATACCCCTTGCATTTTATTGTGTAAATGTTATACTACAAGTGATGGAAAACATCTTTCATGGATTCATACAAATTTTGAACAGCCCTCACCTCTAAGGAAATTTTCCGGATAAGGGTTTCAGGTCAAGAATTAGTATAATCCGCAAAATTTTTAAGGAGGTTTGCAGGAATGGCAGACAAGACGCTTAAGTGCAAAGATTGCAACGCTGATTTTGTGTTCACAGAGGGCGAACAGGCTTTCTACAAGGAAAAGGGCTTCGAAAATGAGCCCCAGAGATGCCCCGAATGCAGAAGGGCTAGAAAAATGCAGAGAAACAACAACAACAGAGGTCCCAGATTCTAATCTGCATAAGTCACAAAAAAGCAAGGAGAGCAAACGCTCTCCTTTTTTATGTCCTTATGCTTCCTTCCGGGTTATGGCAAGACCATTGGCATCGGTGTCGATGACAGCGGTGTCACCGTCGGCAATAATCCCCTTTACAATCATTTTCCCCAGCTCGGTTTCCACATACTTCTGAACAAAGCGCTTAACAGGCCTTGCGCCGTATGTAGGCGACCAGCCCTCCTCGGCCATATATTCCAGCGCTCCTTCTGTGGTCTCAATCCGGATGTTTCGATCCTCAAGCCGGTCGGCCAGGTTTTTAAGGATCAGCCTGACGATGGCCTTTATCTCATCCTTCTTCAGCGGCATAAACAGGACAATATCATCGATACGGTTCAGGAATTCAGGCCGGAAGCTGTATCTCAGCTCACCCATGACCTGATTTCTAACCTCCTCATCCAGATTTCCATCTTTATCCACACCCTCCAAGAGCGCACTGCTGCCGATATTGGAGGTCATGATAATCACGGTATTTTTGAAGTTGACCACTCGGCCTTGGCTGTCGGTCAGCCTTCCGTCATCCAGGATCTGAAGGAGGATGTTAAAGACATCGGGATGGGCCTTCTCGATTTCGTCAAAAAGGATGACGCAGTAGGGCTTTCTTCT
>Ga0116192_1000965_pt1 | contig 20799 bp, 16 predicted proteins | sample AD_UKC113_MetaG_FD_89876 | JGI IMG/M metagenome (GOLD analysis project Ga0116192, IMG submission 89876) | Active sludge microbial communities of municipal wastewater-treating anaerobic digesters from Hong Kong - AD_UKC113_MetaG | ecosystem: Engineered > Bioreactor > Anaerobic > Digestate... | reverse complement strand
AAATTATAATTATAATTCTTTTAAATTTAATAAAAAAATTTTGGAATTTATTTTAAATAAATTAAATCGTGATCATGGTGAACACATTTTACATTATAGTAGGGTTTCTTATAGTGACGAGGCTTTTAAGGAAATTACCAAGGCAGGTAATAGCATCAAACATGAAAATGAAATTTATCATCATATTAATAATGTAGTTAAAATAAATAATTTAGAAAAAATTTTAGTCAATGTTAAATGTGGCTACGGTTATTTGGATAAAACCTACTTTGGTCATAAAATTGATAGCGAATTATATTCATCATCATATGTATGCAAGATAAGATATGTTAAAGAATCACATTATGATCATGTGTATCGTAACAGTATGGTTGATGCAAAAAATACTGATAATTTAACAGATTGTGAGAATAAAAATGTAATGGTTAACAATGGTGAAAATGTAATTGACTACAATAATAAAAATAATAGTGATTGGATCTGTAAAAAAGTGTTATTACATTCAGGTGTGGCTACTTTAGGATTATTAATTACTAAATATATGAGCTAACCAGGTGGTTTATTTTAATTTATTAAAATTGAAATAAAAAACTTTTTAAAATAGTATTACATTATGGAAGAACATAACAATGAACTATACAAGCAGCACTTCGGATATGGTTCAAGACGGAAAAAAGGTTGAAAAATTTTTTTCTGATAAACTTTTTTTGTTGTGGGTTAATAATACATTTAATTTAAATAGGGGAAAAGTAGAATTCAATCCTTATATGGTTATTCCTTCATTACAAGATTGTCAAATTCGAACAACAACCGAAATGGAATCAATCGTTAAAAAGGATATTAATACAGCAATGAGCAATAAAAAATTATCAATGAATATAAAATGTCAATACAAGCAAAATGATATTCAAAAAATTTTTTCTCTTAGAGACATTTCATGCGTTTCTTGCGAAGTTGATTACATTAAAGAAAATAATATGACAAATTAAATAATGAATTGTGTCATAATTTTTTTATAATATTAAAAAAAATGAAATAACTATTCACAAAATAGTCTATTAATAAAGGTATCATAATAATAAAAGCTTTACAATATGAACTATAATATATACACTTTTAGTTTCACAGAAAAGAGGTGGTTACAAACTTGTTCAGTTGAGGAAAATCAAGTCAGTTGGCTTAAGCCCCAAATTAGTGTTTCTTTACAACGTCTTGTTGAAAAGACTTGTACCATGATAATTGGTTACGAAAATTTAGGTGAAACAAGTGACATTAGTAATGATAGAATTAAAGTGGAAAATAATCTTCACAAAGATAAAATGGACTTTACCTTTGTGAAAAAGTTTCTGTATCGTCGTGGTTCTATTTATTTTGGTGTACAGTATTCATATCAAACAAATCAAACAAGAATAATTTGCTTGGGAACAGATAAAATACATCACTCGGGTATGAGTTTTAGTACCAATCCAATTGAAACCGTTACCATGGAAGAAATCAAGAATGATATATTATCTCTTGATTTGGAAGATATCATAAAGAATTATGATATTTGTCCTGAATCAAAACAAAATTTGAATACAGGAAATTATATCATTGGAATTTAATCGTTGTGACTACATTTTTTATTAAAAATGAATAAATAATTTGCTAGTTTATTATCTGTTTATGAACAGGTATACTGTAAACACTTAATATGAATGAGTTATGATTAATTCGCAACAAATTGTATGGCTAGGTATACGTAAAATGATAGATAAAAATTTCATAGAATTCATTAATGGCTTATCCACAACTTTATTGCTTAGCATGTAACCTTAATATATATTTATATATTGGTTAAATATTTCATTAAAGTAGATACGAAACGCAAAAAATATAAATATATTTTTTATTTTTATTGTTGACACATATATACTTTTTTGATAAAAATATAGTTTTGTTGATTTATATTATAAAAAAAATATCAAAGCATATCTATTTTTTTACAAATTTTTATGTTTAGTAAAATTTGTTTAAAATAATGGTTATAATTTTTATGTAAATTTTTTATATTTTTTTATATACTGTAATTATAATGGTTTGATAGATCCCACGCATCAACCATGATAATTTCTACACTAATTGTAATATTTTTCATTTTTTTTTATTTAAAGGTTTGAAAAAATACTAAATATGTATATGTAGTTCATTTCTTATTTCTCCGTCATTGTATTTAATACAATTCAAGAAAATATTAAAAAATATATTTAATACAATTCAAGAAAGTATTAAAAAAAAATATACCCTTTGATGAAGAAACAGGACAGTTTAAAGTACAAGATTTTGAAACTGATACTGTGTGTTCTTCATAGATTGAGGAAATATTTAATCTTAATTATGGTCAAGTAAATTTCAATCCATATATTAATATACCTTCATTACAAGATCAAAAAAATCACACTTTAATTGAAACTGAAAAAATGGTTAGCGAAGATATTAATGGAATTTCAAAAATAAGTAATATTGACATAAAAATAACAAACATAAAATGTGATTACACATGTAATTTTTTAATTTGGTTCATGCATTTGTATTGTAACACTAAACCCATCAAATGTTTGGTTGATTACGACAGAGAAAATATAGTCTTGACAAATAATAACAGCAATACTAATTTTTATCATGACATTTTTACTTATCGTGGTAGCCATAGTCATGCATGAGTAATTATTATTTTTTAATTCTTTTTTATTAATAAGGAGGTTCGCCACCATATTGAATTGGTAAATATCTACATACACACATTCTTGACGTGCCACAAGTAGCACAACCACAACCTATTTCTGTAACATTTTTGTTTATTATTTGTGTATAATGTCCTGTTTGTCCAAGCTGGCTTTCTGATGGTCCTTGTGGATAAGTATAATTTTTCTTTTCGTCTTCCCATAATTGTACCATTTTTGTATCATCATACATTGAAACAGGTGAACCCATAGACAAATTTTCACCTAGCATTTCACTACCGTACATTCTTGTATTTTGTTGCGAGTGTTGAAATTGACAATTACTTGCATATTTTGCGGCCCCGTCAGCTATTTCCTGATTCCATTTTACCGGTTTTAATCCCAGATTAGCTCTAATTCTGTTATGTTCAGTTATCCAAGCATTTTCTATAACATTCATGCCGGTTGTTGGTATAACTGGCACTATTGGCGTAGTTTGTGCTGACGGAACTTGAGCAATTGGTACAGTGGGAACTTGCGCAATTGATGCGGGTATTTGAGTAATTGGTACAGTGGGAACTTGAGTGATCGATGCAGGTATTTGAGTGATCGGTGCAGGTATTTGAGTGATCGGCGCAGGTATTTGAGTGATCGGCGCAGGTATTTGAGTGATCGGTGTAGGTACTTGAGTGATCGGTGTAGGTACTTGAGTGATCGGTGTAGGTACTTGAGAAATTGGAGTTTGTAATATTGTTGTTTGTGGTACTGGTTGCTCTATATATGGTAATTCTGCATATTCTTCATCATAAGGTTGACTTAAATAAATATATTGCTGCTTTTGGGGAATTGCAACTGGTGGTCTTTGCTCAATGTACTGTGGTTGTGTTTGCTGTTGTCTATTTAAAGGTTTTTTATTGATAGGTTTTTGTATGGTTTTTTGTATTGGTTTTGATATTTTTTTTTGTTGTAATCGCTTTATTTCGCTCAAACAATTTGATGCACATTGTTTATTACATTCGCCAACAGACCATGTTTTTTTATTTTTTGGTGGTGAAACAGTAAAATGTTCAATTTTCGATAGCGAATCATTTTGCTTAAAACTTGGTTTATATCCTTTTAGATTATCGAAATTGTATTCATTATCTTCATAACCTTCGTCATCGTCATCTTCGTCTTCATTTTTGTCTTCTTCTTTTTTGTTATCATTATTATCAATATTATCTTCATTTACAATTGTAAATCCTTCTTTGTTTAGTATCGAATTATATTCATTTTGAATATTTCTTTTTATTGTGCATGGTTCCGCTGATGAAAAGAATGAAATTACTAAAGATATTAATATAAAAATACTTACAATTATTATTGCAATCACTTTACCATCCAATGTCATTAATTTTATTGTATATTATTGGATTACAAAATTGTATTACTCATAAATAATTTTTTAATACTGTTGTTTATATAATTTAATAAAAAATGAAATATTATTTTAATACTGATATCCTATTTATTACTCATATGATATTAGTAATGGATATCATTGTGTATTTGAATGTTGGTGGTAAAAAATTTGAAACAAGTTTATCGACATTAAAGTTATTACCATATTTTATGGGCTTAGTAAGATTTTATGGAGATGATACGTGGTCAACACCCGAAACTCCATATTTTATTGATCGTGATCCTAAAATATTTCGTCACATATTAAATTTTCTAAGAAATCCTGAATATAAATATCCTGATAAATATATTGATGAATTAGAGTTTTACGGATGTAATATAAAAGAAATTAAGGAACAAATTAGTGAAATAAAAAAGGAAAGTATTTTGCGAAAAGAATCTTTATTAACGCCCGACGATAACAACAAACAAAAATGCAAACCGTACGATACATTACCACTGGACACATTGCAACGAAATCGCTTAACGAATGGCCCACATATTACATTTTTCAAAGAAATATTTAGGAGTCATACACCTTTCAATCCACCGGTATTTACAAATATCTTATTTGATACCAAACAATGGTCTCATCAAATCGTGGAAAGAGACATGCTATTATCAATTGATCTGTTAATACCAGAATATTTTTTAAATAAATTAAAGTTTTTTAATATAACATTTACATTTTTTAATGATAAATTTACGTTTAATTTAGAAGTGATTCAATGTTTACAAAGAATACAAAAATATGATAATTTATTACTTTTTAACATATCAAGTATGACCATAATACAAAAATTATTAATTTTAGAAAACAAATCGAATTTTTCAATTGAATTAAGCTGCAGTTACGAAGGTAAAAGAAAAGTAGAAACAATATTAAAACTAACAACCGTAATTTTACACGATGAAGAACGCAATAGGTTGACCAATGGGTTTATTGCGTTTTCAGGAATTAAGTTTTTTAGTGAACATTTAGTTAATAATGAATTTTTATTACCTCCTGGTTCGATTAGTTGTTTAATTTTTAATGTTAACGATGATTACGATTATGTGAGTATCGAGTATGTAGTTGATGGTAAAATTGTTGAAGAAATGAGCTTTAAAACAAGCAGATTTGATGCAACATTAACTACGAAAATGCATACACCATTTATCAATGGGGAATGCTCTAACGATTTTGGCGTTTTATGTTTTAGTTTGGAAAATCCTTTTGGTGTTCAGTCAACTGGGCACCTAGAGTCTGATGGTAACTATCGTGTAAAATTTTACGGTGGCGATACATTAGGAAATGGTGTAATATGGGTAGCTATGCGTATGTTTATTCAAGCAAACCATAATGGTAATTTAACTACGATTACAACTGATTACAACTGATTAAACAAAAAATAATCGAACAAAAAATAATCGAACAAAAAATGATTTTTTTTTATTCTATTTTTCTTATCGTTATATAAATTTTTTAACATGTATCCACGTAGTCTTCAAAATATTATAACTGTTGTAGTTTTACTTTGTTATGTTGCTTTAATTTTAAGCATAAGTAGTTATAAACAAAAATGTGTTAGTAAGATAAATGGTATTTGTCCAGAAAATTATGATTACGTCAGATTTACAAAATTTGGACTTTATAATTTAACACAACTAGGTAATGAAATATGTTTTTTGAGAAATTATGATTTTAATGCAGACGATATTATATTTTGTAATGATCTCAAAAACAATACTTTACTACAAGATTATGGATATGATATTGCAAATAAAATTAATGGTCAAAAGTTCAAGTTATTACCTCATTTATTAATTTTATTAGCTGTTAAAATATTGGTGAATTTACATGTATTCACTGACAATAATAAACCAAAAATTTTAGCTATTAGTCTACTTTTTATTGTAGCTATAATTCATATATATTTATTATGTGTTAGAATTTCTAATATCCTTAAAATAAATTTATTATTTGTTACGATAAGAAGTTATTACATCGAACAATTTATAAACATTATAATGCTTAGTTTTGGTATGTTAAGATTACTAAAATTCAATGACATTGCTATTAATGGGGTCATTTTTTTACTATATATATTTATATGATTATTGTTCAATCAATAAATCTAACAAATATTCATGAAATTTATCAAAACCACCGTAACCAGGAAAATAATTTACATCAATAATGGCATAACCTGCACTTGTTTTAATGATATCATAACCAAATAAAGTAATACCAAAATTCTGAGATAAATTTTTACTCAAAGAAATCAAATCAATTGATGTTTGTAATTCTTCTATTAAATTTTCTTTTTGTATGTCATCATGTTTAATTATGTTTTTTTTTAAATTACCTGTATTAAAATAAATTATGTTTTCATTACTTATGCTAATTGAATTTTTTATGCATACATGTATTTTATCTTTTACAACGTAAATTTTATAAATTATCTCATCATGATTATGAAAACTTTGTAAAAACGTTGGTACTTGTATATTGGCTTTTAATAAACTTGAATAATCATTTACAACACACATATCATGAGCCGTATTCGAACCGAAAGCATCATTAGGTTTACAAATTATTGGAAAGTTTAAATTTGGACAATAGTTTAAACAAGTTAAATATTTATAAGAAGGAATGAATAAATTATTGTAATTTTTACATATTTCTTGTAATATTTCAGCCATAACAATTCTATTACCAACGTTCATTTGATTTTTCATTGGATCGATTAAATCTTGTGATGTCAAATGTAATAATATTTTATTATCATAACTATTTTCTGCGTAAAATTCGTCAAATTTAGTTAATATTTTATTAAATTTGATTTTATTATAATTATGTTCATTAATATCTATTATTTTAACATAATTATTATGAATATAGCTTTTTTTATTATATTCATCGCATAAATTTAAGAAATTATTCCAGGATATACCTTCTTTTTTACTATCTGTTAAATAAATTCCAATATTGACAGTATTCATTATAATTACTATATATTCATTCATGCCTATATTTAGCAGTTTAAAAATCATTTTTAAGACCAAAGTTTATAATTTAAAAAAAAATGAAATAATTATTCACTAGTTACTCAATACTTTATGTATTATTAAAAAATAATGTTGTCACAAGCAGAAAAACGTATCATGGCCGAAATGAAAAGGTGGGAAAATCAAAAGAATGAATCAGATTATTCAAACATAAAGTTATGTTTTGATAGCACCAATTTTACAAAGGGACACTGTATTATTTATTGTGTGAATAAAGAAAGTCCGTTTTGGGGGTTGCCGTTATATTTTAGCTTTAGTGTACCGTCTGATTATCCACATTTACATCCTGGTTTTAAATTTATATCTCCTTTATATTTCGGTTATGGTCTGAGTGAATGTAGAATTCATCCCAATTTGTATGCTGATGGTAAAGTTTGTTTGTCAATTTTTGGTACATGGCAAGGGGACCCTTGGAAACCGTGTTCAACCATATTGATAGCAACAAAAACAATTGAATCTTTGCTCGATGATAATCCTATTACACACGAGCCAGGATATGAAGTTACACAAAAAAACTCGGTTAATTCCCAAGAATATTATAAAAATTCTTTATATCGTAGCTTTGCAATTATTACCAATATGATTGAAAAATTTAATGCAAAGGATCCAAGTACTCTTGTTTTACCTGATATTGAATGGTGCATTGAAAAAATATTACAAGATAAAGATGAACATATTAGTCGCATATCGAATTTTTCAGATGACATGAGTCAAAAAATTTTACATGGCAATCAAGAACATCGTAAATTCTCGACATTATTAAAAAAATTTATTGAATTAACACAGAATGAAGAAACAAAAAATTGCCCCTATCAAACTAAATTTTATTGGAATCGTATTGAGAGCCAAGTAGTGTTGTTATTCGGTTCTTTCAATGATTGGAAATTTGGTTATAAATTAATACCTGATTCAGAAGGAAGATTGGTCACTACTTTGAGGTTATCTCCTGGTATTTATCAATATAAATTCAAAATTGGTGATCAATGGTTATGTGACTTGAATGAAACCACAGCAGTTGATCATAACGGTAATATTAATAATATTATAGAAATTAAAGAAGAAACAAAAGAAGAAGAAACCAAGGAAGAAACCAAAGAAGAAACCAAGGAAGAAACCAAGGAAGAAACCAAAGAAGAAGAAACCAAGGAAGAAACCAAGGAAGAAACCAAGGAAGAAACCAAGGAAGAAATCAAGGAAGAATAAATTTTTAAATGGTATCATAGCGTCATAATATGCATGTATGAAATTATTATTACAAAATTTGGTCAATTGAACAATAAAATTATCTCTGCAAAAACCAAAATATTCACTTTTTTTTATTAACGGATTAGAACATTGTAAAAAATGAATAAATTAAAACAGCATTTTGTATAATTTCCGTTAAAATTTCGATACCTGTCTGAGTTATGTCCAAGACACAAGGCACAAAAATAGCTATAAATGATAATACTATATCTACTAAAGAACATAAACCAACTATTGCTATTCTTATTATCATTGATTTTCTACTGCCTCCACTCAACCATATTACCGCTATCGCTATTAAAATGTCCTGAAACAATTCACTCGCAATTTCATCAACCTCCTCAACTGTCCCTGTAGCTAAACCAAGCGTACCTAAAGTGAGAGGAGCAACCGTACAATCAGCCACAGCTTCACCCCCGCTCACTATAATATCTTGTAATGATATTATTATTGATATTAAAATAATAATAATAAACAATATTATTTTCGATAACGATACATTTTTTTTAACTTTTTTAACATTATTAATTGTCAAAACATTGTCAATTTTATTATAAGTATCATCGGTTAAACCCAATTTATTTTTGGTAGGATTTTTCAAAATTGTTTGTTGTATTTTATTCATTATAAATAATGCACCAAAAAAAAATGAATTAAGGAATTAATGAATTAATTATTTATTTATTTGATTGTACATTATATATTTATTATATTATTCACTTAGTTATTAATTCTGAATGAATATTATGGAAAGAATTTATATTTTACGAAATTTTATTTTAACACTACCAAGTATAGTTTACCATGGTGCTATTAATATATATTTAAAATTTTCTCACGACAAAAAAGATAATTTAATTTTTAATGAAGTTGATACTAAAAATTTAATTCTTTTGGTGCATGGTTTTCATGGTCATCCTTGTAATTTTGTACCTTTGGTTAATAATATGATCACTCACGATACAAGCATTAAAAATAAATGGAACATTATAGCTATTAATCTTAATCAATTCGATAATTACAGAGACAATACTGTCAATAATGAGGCTAATATTGTAATAAATTTTTTGGAGAATAGTGCTTATGATAATGTTATTCTGGTTGGGTTGTCGAAAGGTGGTTTGGTATGTACAACAGTTTACTCGATGAATATAAAAAAAATAATAAAGGTAATAACTCTGTCATCACCTTTAATGGGTACAAAATCTTGTGACTTATTTTTGCCGAAAACACTTGATGTTTTGGGTGGTAATAATGATAATATTAGACACGATTTAAATTATCTTTCGTCAACATCCTTAACTACATTAAATACTTTAGTTTCTAATAATTTGAATTGCAACAACATATATCATGTAATACCAAAGTATGATCATATGATTTATCCTTCTAGTTCTGCGAAATATGATTTTGCTAAAAAAGAGAATGTTTACGAATATGATACTTATTTTTCTTCTCACATTGGCGTTACTTTTGATAAAAAAATAAGTATTAAAATGATTGAATGGATTAAAGATGTTTGCGTTTAGAGTTTAAATTCATGTAGCAATTTGCGTAATTATTTGATAAAATTATAAATATTTTCTTTTTTTTTATTGTATATATTCCTTTCTTTAAAATATATTTTAATTATTTTAGTTACTTTACCAACATGTGCTATTTTTGGTAAATTATGTAAAGATTTTATACTTTTTTCGATCGCAAAAGACGTTCTGTAACTATCATATTTTGTTTGTGATAAAATTCCTAGAAGCAAACCATAAGCCTTTTGGAAATCATATAATTCACTAAATTTTACAGGTACATTGATACCATTTTTCGCATAAAACTTGAATAATTTTTCGAGCACATCATTAATTGTTTTATTTTCTGTTTTGTCCAAGTGCATATCACGTAGTTCTTCTGTGTTTTGAACCTCAATTTCATCAACAGGTAATAAAATATCCAAGTATGAATAAATATCCGAGATTTGTGTGGAGCGAATGTCTTGTTGATTAGCATAATTTTCTTCTTTAATTCTTTCTTCGTTAAAGATTTTTTTGATATTATTTTTATATTGCATATCCATTTTTCCTTCCGTTTTAATACACTCATAACCATATAAAGCTAATTTATTTTTAAGTTCAGTATATTTTTGACCATTCATATCAACTAAATTACTTGCATCATTAACATTACAAGTACGATTTAAATATGCAGTCAATGTTTCCATAATACCTTCATAGTTATAAAATATTGACATTATTATTATTTCTAATAAAACATCAATTGTAGCATCATTACTAAACAAATCCAAGTTGCCAACAGCGCCAAAGTCAATTAGTGTTATTTTCTTTTTTTGAAATGAAAAGAATATATTACCTGCATGTAAATCTCCATGATAAAAACCTTTATTAAATAAAACGAAGAAAAATTTATAAACAAGTAAATCTAAACATCTATGCAATGACGCTCGAAACTTTGTATCTCCTTGAATTCTATTATTTTCAACTAATTTACTTAATGGCATACCTTCCGCAAAACTAACTGTTAATGCATACCAACAATTTGGTTTCGTTACGTTATTAATAACCTGTAAAGTTGACAATTTATGACCTGTATCATAACCATAAATATTTTTATAGTCACAAGTATAATATTTTTGGCCTTTCTTAATATTTTGAATTTCATTTGTTGCATTCAATTCTACACCTATTGCCCTAATCATATTATTGATAAAATTTTGTTCGCATGTACCTTGTTCGTAAGTATTTTTTAACATATTATATTCACTACAACTTTGAACAATTGAAATAGGTTTAATAATTTTAATTATTATTGGTATAGAATCTGTTATTTTTCTGATTACAACAACATGACCAACAGATGCCGATATACCCCATGATATAATTTTGTAATTATTAATATCAGGAATAATTTTTTTGAGTATTGTTTCTGCTTGATTACGTGTCAGTAATGGATATTTTGGTCTCATTAAATTATATTTAATTTTTATTTCGTCAGATAATATTGGTCTAATCATTTGTACAATTTTAAGTATGACTGGTCCTGAATTTAACAATAGTTCGCCTGAAATAAATTGATAAAATTCTTGTTTTGTTGTTGGCATTTGCACAAAGAAATTTTCACATATCTTTGCAAAAATCTGACACCATATTACGGGATGAATAGAATAGTAATAAGTAACAATTAACTTTACAAAATATTTTTTCATTTCACCGAGTGATTCAGGTATCAATTTGTTTAATTCGTTTTCAATAGAAAAACTATGAATAATATTTTGTCCATACTCTTTTATTTTGCTATATATTTTTGTTATATCTAAATTTGTCATGTCCAAATTTGTTATGTCTAAATTATTATTAGCAAACATGCCTAAATTATTTATTTTTTCTGAAAACCCATTATGTTTAATTTCTGATAACCTATTAAACAACTCTTTTAAATAACTATTGAAACTATTGAAGTCATTTAATAATATATTTCTGGCCTCTTCCCTACTTTTACCTAAATATTTTTTTTGATATTTACCAGAGTATTTAATAGTTAAAAGTTTAAATAAATCGTACATGTTACAACTACAATTATTTGCATAACTAACTAAAAATAAAATCATTGTTTTAGAAAAATTATTTGAAAAAATAAATTTTTCGTTATTGCCACGTAATCTATCAATAATAAAATCTTGTGTAATATTTGCTATTGCTTCTTTAGGTATATATTGACCCAATGTTCCTATCGATAAATTATTTTGAGGTATTTTCGAAATGTAGTTTGTAATGGTGTTGTGGCCAGTATTAACATTATAGCCAGTATTAACATTATAGCCAGTATTAACATTATAGCCAGTATTAATATTATAGCTAGTATTAATATTATTTTTTATATTATCAAGTATTGCTTTTGCTTGTTCTAATAAATTTTTTTTATCAATGCTTGTAAACTTATTTTCTAATGAAGAATAGTAAGTATGTAGAGAATTTTTTATATTGTTTATTAAATCTTGTTTGTTTGGTAATTTTGAATATATTGTCTTGAGTGCTAAATCATCAGAATCATTTTCGCTAATATTTTTTAGTAATTTTCTAATCGTAGTAAAATTGTTTTTAATAATTTCTGACAATTCGTTCTTGCCCGGAATCAAATAAACCCATAAGAAATGTAATGCTTCAAGTTTATTTTTAGTGGTTCTTATTTTTTCATCAATATTTAATATATTTTTTTTATTTGATTTAGTATCAGCCAACACTACGTAATACATTTCTAATTTTTTTTTAATTTTTTTTATTTCATTCTGAATTTTGGTAATGTAGTTTGTTCTAATATTTTCATTTATTTCTTTCATTTTAGCATTCGCGCGATTCAATAATTCTTCTTTTTTAAAATTTGTTGTAATTTTATTATTGTCTAACGAAATATTATTCTCAATACTTAAGTAGTAGGATTGTAGAAATTTTTTAACATTATTAATTACTTGTTCTTTATTTGGTAGCTTTGAATATAAAATACTAATTATATCATCTTCTTCATCCAAATTTTTATCAGTTTCATTTATTTTTTCTAATAAATTTTTAATGTTCAACAACGAAGCTTCACCAACTTTATTTTTAATATCATGTTTTATTTGACTAAGTACTTCTTCTCTGCTTGGGACCAGATAAAGCCATACAAAATTAAGTGCTTCAAAATTATTTTTAGCTATTTTAATTTTATTTTCAATGTCTATTTTTTTATTTATTTTATAAATCATATTATTTTCATTAGCATTACTTAAAACAGCGTAATATATTTCTAGTTTTTTTCTTATGTTTCGTAACTTAGCTTCGATTTCATCGACTAACATATTTGAATCCATATTACCACCTGAAATATTAGAGTAAATATGATTTTGAACAGCCGAAAATAAACCAACTTTACAGTTACTACTCTCTATCATTTCGTTGATTATATTTTCCCATCTTTTACCAACTAATTTAGCATAATAATCCTGCTCAACATTGGCTTTAACGCATACCAAGTTTTGATCATTTGTATTTTCTCCTAACAAATCAGTCATGTTGTTAGTTATAATATCATTAGCTTCATAAACTGCATTCACTAATTCTGGAAATATTTTCTCACACTCATACATAATTAAATATATATATTTAACTTAATAAAAAATAATAGTGATATTTAAATAAATTGAACAAATTATTTAATAATTTAATTAATTGATGCATGTATCACATCAAAAGCTAATGTGCTATCAATTAATATATTATTACATTCTACTGTTTTTTTTATGTTATCGTCACATAATAATAATTGTTCGTTATTCATATTTTTTTCTTCAGAGGTTATATTCACTTCGAGATTATTATTTTCATTTGCAATATTATTATTTTCGTTTGCAAGATTAACGTTTTCGTTTGCAAGTTTTTTATTTGCTTCTTCATATAATTTATACAATAATTGATAATTACAACCATTAAACTTATATTTAATTACTTCAACTATCTCAGAACCATAACTAGCAATTGCCCGTACTAAATATCTTGTTGATTTTCCGGTGCGATTATATCTTGAATCCACAAAATGTTTTGTGTCTGTGCGATGTATTTGTTCTCTAAAACTATTCCGATTTATAAATGAATCACTCACCATTAACATTTTTATTAAAATTGGATCTGGATTTACATCATATGTTGTGTGCACTAAATTGTAATAATATTCAAGACATTTCAAATATCCTTCATGCATATGAATGGTATTACATAATTTTATACAATTCAAATCTTTTTGCGAATCTTCACCAATGATTTTTGTTATTTTTTCTAATTTCAGGTTATTTACATTCAATTTTTTACATATCAAATGTTTATATATAGTTATATTATCAATTATTTTTTCTGGTGTCGTTTTTTTAATTGGTTTATTTTTTATATTTTTTTTTGATTTAGAAACAATTTTGCTTTTTAAGGCAGCACCTTTTTTCTTGCTATCAATTTGTTCGTCATCATCATTATCATTATCATTATTTTCGCCTTCATTACTACCATAAATTTCATTAATATTGTCATTTTCATTGTTGTCATTGTCCTCATAAATATTACCAGTTTTATAATCAATATATTCAGCCATGTTATCAAATAATGTATTACATTCCATTTTTTAAAATTTTGATGTTGATTTAAAAATTTTATTATTTTGATAGGATCATTCAAAGTAATAATTATTTGTGTTAAAGTTGCAGGCGTAACTATAATATCTTTCACAAGCAGACCCTTACATTTGTGACCTTCTCCGGGAAAGAAAATATCAATTATTTTCATTATTTGATCATTACAACAATGTGTCAAGTGTATCACTTTATCAATTCTACCAGGTCTACATAAAGCTTTATCAGTAAGTAATTTGCTCAAATTATTTGCAGAAAGTATATTAATTCTACCATGTGTTTCATCAACACCATCCAATACATTTAATAAAGTATTCATTGAAATATTTTTTTCATCATAATAATTGTTATTAAATAATTTACATCTATCAATATCTTCAAATAGTAAAATATGTAATTTACCTGATATTACGCAACTACTAATCATATTCGTTACTTTAACAAGTGTGTCATTATTTTTAATTACATCTAAATTTATTATAAATATAGGTATGTTATAATGATGTGCAATAGCTTTCACAATACTTGTTTTACCACATCCTGGTTCGCCATACAAAGCAAAACCAATTTTATAAGGCATACCTCTAATTTTATATTTTTCTGGCGAATTAATAAATTCTTCCAATGCATCCAAGAAACCTACTTTGACTGATTTAGATAAAATTGTATTTTTAATAGTTTTATTTGTCAAACAAATATATTTTTTCCATCCTTGAAATTGAATCTTTTTTTTCTTGTCCTTGCCTTTCGTTTCATCAAAATTCATTCTAAAAATTTTTAATGCATTTTGTTTTGTGGTTAATCTTTCATTAATTAAATAATGTATATCCTCAATATATTTTTTTAATATTGTTGTACTGCAATTACCTTTTATATATATTTCATTTGTGGTAAATGATTTTTTGTTACCATTCTCATTTGTATTTTTAGTTGTTTGTAAAAAAATATTATATTTCTTTCCTTTGTGTTCAAATATGTCATTCAAGTACATTGAGTTAATTTCATCAATATCATATTTGATTTCATTTTCAGCATCTGAATTTGCTGTATAACCTACTATATTTTTAGAATAATTTTCAGATATATAAATCAGTAAATTGTCGTATTGTATCATACCTTTATTTATTTTAATGTAATTTTTTCTGTAGAAATTAATAAATGGAATCAAATGAGAATATTTCGATAACCAATTAATTATACCTCTTATTATATTTATTAGAAAATCAGACAGTGGATAACTTAATACACTCTTTATAGTTGAATCTTCTATTGGTAGCCATAATAACAACAATGTTGGTAATAATCTTTTTAATGTGTCAAATGTACTATCCATAATAATATCGTTTACATAAAATAATCTACATGAATATATTTTAAAATCATTTTTTTTTATATTTTACAAGATTCCATACTTTTTATCAAATTATCCGTCAATACTTTATCAACAATTACTCCAAGATTATGATTTCTTTTTAATACCATTTCCCCATATTTAGTCACTTCAGCATTACAACGCAATAACAATAATATTAAATTAACATTATTAGATAAAATTGCATAATCTAAACAAGTGTAACCACTATCATTTGTAACATTTATAATTGAATATACCTTTTTTTGCATTAAACTTATTACATGATACACTAATTTTTCTACTAACAATAAGTGATCACACATAATATGACGACAAATAACGTGCAGAATACTATTTTTATTTTTATCCAAATGAAGAGTATCTATATTTTGTGAAATTAATAGACTTATGACGTAATAATAATATTCAAATTTAAAATTATTTGTATATTTAGAAAATATATTGGAACAAAAAATCATCAACAAATTTTCTCCTTTTGAATTCATGGAGGATACCATATATTGAGAGTATCTATTTGCATAACAATGAATAAATTTACTATTAAATATTTTTGTAAAAGTATACACATTAACAGTATCATAAGATTTTATTTCTATAAAATTTAAAGAATGTAAAATATCTGAAAAAAATAATTCTTGAAAAGTTACTATGTTTGTCGGATTACGTTCTAAAAAATTTATAATATATTCATTATAAATTGTCGTGTATTGCAATAATTTTACTAATACTTGTAAATAATTTTTATTAATATGTTCGTAACATACACTTTTAAAAACTTTTGAACCTTGATGATTTTTGACATAATTTTCCATTATTGGTAATTCATTATAAACATAATTAGATGTTATATTAATATCAGATAGAAAAGTCTTATATGGCTCCATATCGTTTTTTGGGTCTTCTATATCCATGTTATCCATATCTGTGTCTATATCCATACATATTAATATGTATTACTGTATGTATATTTTAAAAAGTTTTAGTCATTTTTTATTTCTTGAATTAATATTTGTCTCCATCATAATAAATTATTTTAATAATAGTATAGTATATTATTTACTATCCCAATGGAATATTTTAGTGATTCTAATGACTTTGTTTTATATAACGATACATTAAGTAATAAAATAAATGAATTATATTGCGATCTAGGTGATGATTGGAAGTTTAATTGCAGTTTTGAATCATTTGATGGTTTTGAAAATGATTTGAGTAGTGATTTTAGTGATATGAATGATGATATGAATGATATAGATAACAATTTTAATGATAATTTTGATAACGATATGAAAGAAGATTTTTGTTCGATGGTAGAAAATTTCTGTAATAACAAAGAATTTACAGTAAAAAGTTTCATTTTTGAGGCACTTGATGAATTATCTACAGATAATATTACAAACGAAACTAATAATAATATCATTGAACAAGAAAATGAAGAAGAAAGAAAAGAAGAAGAAGAAGATAATTACAAAGAAGAAGAAGAAAATGATGAAGAAGAAGAAGAAAATTACGAAGAAGAAGAAAATTACGAAGAAGAAGAAAATTACGAAGAAGAAGAAGAAAATGTCGAAGAAGATGAAGATGTCGAAGAAGATGAAGATGACGAAGAAGATGAAGATGACGAAGAAGATGAAGATGACGAAGAAGATGAAGAAAATGACGAAGAATATGAAGAAAATGACGAAAAAGAAAACGATGAAGAGGAAAGTGAAGGAGAAGAATATAGCGACGAAGAATATAGCGACGAAGAAGATAGCGACGAAGAAGATAGAGACGAAGAAGATAGCAATGAAGAAGATAGAGACGAAGGATACAGTAATGAAGGATATAGTGACGAAGAAATTGTAGGAGAAGAAAATGTAGAAGAAGAAAATGTAGAAGAAAACGTAGGAGAAGAAAATGTAGAAGAAAACGTAGGAGAAGAAAATGTAGAAGAAAGTATAGAAGAAAATAGTGATGAAGAGGATAGCGATGAAGAGGATAGCGATGAAGAATACAGAGACAAAGAAGAAGAAAGTATGGATGAAAATACAGATAAGAGTATGGATGAAAGTACAGATAAGAGTTTTGATGAGAGTATGGACTTTAATGAAAGCATTGATGAAAGCATTGATGAAAGCGTTGATAGAAGCATTGATGTAATCATATGTAATGAAAGTGATGATGAAGAAAGCAATACGGAATTTATTAGCGAAATCAAGGTAAATTTGAGAGAAATGAGTAAGACGGGAGAACAAGAATCAGAGCAATCACTGGTAGAACTAGAACAATCATCAGAACAAGAACTAGAACAATCATCAGAACAAGAACAAGAACAAGAACAAGAACAAGAACAAGAACAAGAACAAGAACAAGAACAAGAACAAGAACAAGAACAAGAACAAGAACAAGAACAAGAACAAGAACAAGAACAAGAACAAGAACGAGAACTAGAACAAGAACAAGAACAAGAACAAGAACAAGAACAAGAACAAGAACAAGAACAATTATCATTATGGTCATCAATAGCGAGTCGCATCACTAAATTGTTCTATTAAATCTAATCATCATCAAATTTAATCATAATATTAACCACTATTTATAGTCTTTTCTTTTTTTTTCATATTTATCACTTTCAATTTTATATAAATTTATAATATTTAATACTCCAGTAATATTAAAAAGTTTGTTGGCATGCTCGCAAGTAAGAATTGCTTTATTAATTGCGTGAGTCATTCTTGTAAAATCATATTTTACTTGGACTAATACACCCAATAGTAAAGCATAAGCCTTTTGAAACTCAAATATTTCATTAAATTGAATTGCTACATTCATACCTGATTTCGCATAAAATTTAAATAATATTTCAAGTATATCATTAATTGTAAAAATGTCTTGATTTTTTAAACCTAAATTTCTCAGCTCTTCATTATTTTCAATAATATGTTCATTAATGTTTATAGGAATATCTAAATAAGAATAAATATTTTTACCTATTGTAATATCAGTATCTTCAGTTACTTCATATTTTTCGTCATCAAGTCTTTCCCGACTGAATATTTTTTGTATGTTTTGTTTAGATATGTCACTATTAATTTTATATAATTTAATGTTTGACTCAGCATAACTAATTAATTTTTCCCTCAGTAATATATATTCTTTACTTGTCATATCTATGTTATTTTTTTTATTGTTATTTGATAAAGAGTTACAACGATTATTTAAAAATATTGTTAATTTATCCATTATTTCTTCATAATTAAAGAAAATTGACATTACTATTATTTCTAATATAATTTTGACATTTGCATCGTTCGCAAAAAAATCAAGATTACCAACTGCACCAAAATCTATTAACGTTAATGTCTTACTTTTAAATGAAAAGAATATGTTACCAGCATGTAAATCTCCATGATAAAAACCTTTATTGAAAAGAACAAAGAAAAATTTATAAACAAGAAGATCAATACATCTATGTAGCGATGCTCTATATTTTGTATCTTTAGTAATAATATTTTCCTCGACTAACTTGCTCAAACTAGCACCTTTGGCTAACGTTACTGCTAAAGAATACCAACACTTTGGTATAATAATGTTATCCAATACTTGTAATGTTGTAAGTTTATGATTTGTTTCGAGACCGTAAATATCATAATAATTACAAGTATAATATTTATAACCTTTCCTAATATTTTGAATTTCATTTGTTGCATCCAATTCATTACCTATTGCATAAATCATATTATCAATAAATTTTTGTTCACAGCTATTTTTTTTGAAAGTATTTTTAAGCATATTATATTCACTACAACTTTGTACTATTGATATTGGTTTTATTATTTTAATAATTAATGGTTCTATTTTATCTACTTTTTTTAAAATTACTACATGGCCCACAGAAGCTGATAAATTAGCCATAATTTTATAATCATAAATGTCAATCAATATTTTTTTAAGAATAGTATTTACTTGATTGGTCGAAAGTAATGGATAAGTTAATTTGGCGAGATTATATTTTTGTTGTATTTCAGGCGTTAGCAAAGGTCTCATCATTTGTAATATTTTTAAAATTACAGGTCCAGAGTTTAATAACATTTGGCCAGCAAAAAATCGATAAAATTCATTTTTCGTGATTGGCATAAATATAAAAAAATTATCACAAATCTTTGCGAAAATTTGACACCAAATCACCGGATGAATTGTATCATAATATGTAATGATCAACGTCATAAAGAAATCTTTCATTGCTCCCAAAGTATCTGGCAATAATGTATTTAATTCTTCTTTTATTGAAGTCATTTTTACTAAATTAATTTTTATTTTACTTTTCTGTTGGTTTAATTTTTTTAGATCACTTAATAATTCTTGCAAATATGTATTAAAATTGTTAAAATCTTTTTTAAATATTTCTCTTGCTACAATATTACTTTTACCACGATATTTATTTGTATATTTTCCCGAATAATTTAGCACAATCATTTTGAATAAATCATAAATATTACAACCACAGTTATCAGCATAACTTATCATTGTATCAGTCATTGTAATAGCGAAATTATTTGTAAAGCTAAAATATTTGGGATTATTAATTAGTTTATTTATTAATACATCAGTAGCTTCATTAATAATTATATTTTTAAAGTCATCTTTTTTTAATTTTTCGTTCAAATCCATAATTTTTTTTCCGGTTGAAAATAAACTTATTTTGCATTGAGATTTAGCTTGCATTTCATTGATAATATTAGACCATTTTTCTCCGTTGTATCAAAAGTGGACATTTATTAACATATAAAAATTTTTTCAATTTTTTTATACATCATTAAATTATCCCCACAATTTGACAGTTT
>Ga0116192_1000963_pt1 | contig 20820 bp, 19 predicted proteins | sample AD_UKC113_MetaG_FD_89876 | JGI IMG/M metagenome (GOLD analysis project Ga0116192, IMG submission 89876) | Active sludge microbial communities of municipal wastewater-treating anaerobic digesters from Hong Kong - AD_UKC113_MetaG | ecosystem: Engineered > Bioreactor > Anaerobic > Digestate... | reverse complement strand
CTCCGGGAGTTGGGGGCCGTGGTGGTCAAGGGGATCTCCCTGGAACCCCTCCCGGGGAATCCGCCTCCCCGCCTGGTGGAGACCCCCGGGGGCCTCATCAATGCCATCGGCCTCGAGAACGTGGGTCTCGAGGCGTTTCTGGCCCAAAAGCTTCCCTACCTCGAGGGCATGAGCGTTCCGGTCATCGTAAACATTTTCGGAAACACCCTCGAGGAATACGGGGAACTTGCCCGAAGGTTGGACGGGGTGCCGGGAATTGTCGGCCTCGAGATCAATATCAGCTGCCCCAATGTGAAACAAGGAGGAATGGTTTTCGGGACCGACCCCTCCATGGCGGCCTCGGTGGTGGGAACCGTCCGAAAGGCGGCCTCTCTGCCCCTCATTACCAAGCTGACCCCCAACGTCACCCGCATCGGAGACATTGCCCGGGCCGTGGTGGAAGCCGGAAGCGACATGGTCTCCTGCATCAACACCCTGGCGGCCATGGCGGTGGATGTCTTTTCCCGGAGGCCCAAGTTGGCCAACGTGGTGGGGGGATTGTCGGGGCCTGCGGTCAAACCCGTGGCGCTACGCTGCGTCTACGAAGTCCTGCAGGCGGTTTCATGCCCCGTGATCGGCATCGGCGGGATTCAAAACGCCACCGATGCCCTGGAGTTTCTCCTCCTGGGCGCCCGGGCCGTCCAGGTGGGGACGGCCAACTTCGTGCGCCCCACGGTTACCGTCGAGATCCTCGAGGGAATGCGGCGGTTCCTCCAATTTCAGAAGATCCGGAACATCGAGGACTACATCGGGACCCTGGATACCTCGTGCCTGTTCCCTTTTGCCGAAGAGACCTGCCCGGTGCCGGGGACCGACGGGCGCGAAGCGTAGCGGGCGAGGCGCCGGTCTTAGACCGAGGACCGGACGAAGGCTTCGCCCGCCGAGCGGCATTCTTCCAAGGCCGTGGGATGCCGATCCACGGCCCCCTTCTCTTCCAACTGCCGGAAGCAGAGGTCGCCCGCGTATTCGGCGTTGACGGCATCGAAAAAATACTTCACGCAAAGAACGGTGCATTCAAAAAGCCTCTTGCCCCGGGTGGCTCCGGCGCTCAGGAGAAACCCTTTCCGGACGGCCGCGGGATCGGGGGGGGTCCCTGCCTTTCCGGCCAATTCCCGCTTCATGTAGGAAGCCTGGGAACGGTCGATGAGGAGCTTGAGCTGACCCGTGACGCCGTAGAAGAAGATCGGGGAAGCCACCACAATGTGGGAAGCCTGTTCCAGCAGGGGATAGACCTGCACCATGTCGTCTTCCTGGACACACTCCCCCGTGGCATCACAAGCACCGCATTCCAGGCAGCCCCGAATCTCGAGGTCCCTGACGCGGATGCGTTCGATGTCGCATTTCCTGCTCGCAGCCCCCTCGAGAAAAGCATCCAACATCCTGTCGGTATTTCCGTTTTCTCGTGGGGAACCATAGATGCCGAGCACAAGCATGGACCGGTCTCCTTTCCGAAATGAGCGGTTGGCCCTGGGCAGCCGTGCGATTCAACCGAGATATCCCTGGGCGGCTTCCGGTGAAACAGCCCCCGAGAAGTCCTGGGCCGGGGTTCCCGGCCTGCCGAAAACATGGGGCCGTCGGCAAACACTCGAGGACCCCTCGATTCCTCCGGGTCCTTTTCGAGCGGCAACCTCCGGAAACCGGCAAATCCCGGGCGCGGTGCCTGCCACCGGAAACGGCCCTTCCATAAGCGGTACCCATTATAGACCAGGGGAGCGGCCAAGGACACGGCTGAAACACTTCTTTGACAGGACCCGGGCCCCCTCCGGCAAATTTGCCCGGGGGAAGCCTTTCCCGCCCCGGCCCTCCTCCCGGGTCCGGATTCGCGGCTGCAGGGGACATCATTCTCACACTGGACGAATCGATCGAAATACCCTAACTTAACCCTCAGCGCCCGATTCACCCCGGAGGAACCATAAGGAGGAACCCCATGGCCGACTGCATTTTCTGTAGGATCGTTGCGGGGCAGATCCCCTGCGCAAAGCTTTACGAAGACGAGTATGTGCTCGGCTTCCTGGATATCAACCCCATCAACCCGGGTCACTCCCTGGTGCTGCCCAAGCGCCATTACGCGGTGCTCACCGAAGTCCCGGACAGAGAACTGGAAGCCTGCATTGGGGCGGCCAAGCGGGTCGCCCGGGCGGTTTCCCGGTCCGTGGGAAGCGCCGGTCTGAACCTTCTGCAGAACAACGGCAGGGCGGCGGGACAACTGATCGAGCACGTCCACTTTCACCTGATTCCCCGGGACCCGGGGGACGGATTTCTTACCTCCTGGCCCGGCAAACCTTATCCGTCCGGGCAGATGGAAGCCGTGCTCGAAAAGATCAAGGCCGCCCTCTAGAGACGGCTCCCCGGTGTTTGCCCCGGGAGTCACCCCAACGGCCTGTGCTGACAAGAACCATCCATTGGAGCCCATAGAGTGAGCACGATTCGACTTTTGCCGGCTATTGCACTGATCCTGGCCATGACCAGCCTGTCGTGGGCCGACTACCAGACGGGAGCGGCGGCCTTTACCGAAGGGGATTACACCACCGCCCTTCGGGAACTGGAACCCCTGGCGGTACAGGGCGACGCATCCGCCCAATTTCTGTTGGGGGTGATGTACGGAATCGGGGAACAGGTTCGCCAGGATTATGCCGAATCCTTCCGGTGGTTCCACGAGGCGGCCTTGCAGGGGCATGCCGCCGCCCAGCTTTGCCTGGGCATGATGTATCGCGAAGGCAAGGGCACCGAACAAAACCTGCCCGCCGCGGTAAAATGGTTCGGCAAAGCCGCCGACCAGGGAAACGCCAATGCCCAGTTCATACTGGGGGAAATGTATCGGACGGGCGAGGGGGTGCGAAAAGACCCGGTGCAGGCTCACGTATGGTTCAACCTGGCCGCCATCCGGGGCCGAAAAGATGCCGCCGAGGCGAGAGACTCCCTGGCCCGGAAGATGACCTCACGACAGATCGCCCAGGCCCACGCCAAGGCTCGCAACTGGAAGCGGTCGTCCCAAAAGAACCCGGCTCGCTAGGTCAGGCTCCCAGGACATAGGAGAAAATGAGCGGGGCCACAATGGTCGCATCCGATTCGACAATGAACCGGGGAGTATCCACTCCCAGCTTTTCCCAGGTGATCTTCTCGTTGGGCACGGCGCCGGAATAAGAGCCGTAGCTCGTGGTGGAATCGCTGATCTGGCAGAAATAGCCCCATAGGGGAACATCCAGGTGCAGTTCCTGTCGCAGAATGGGCACCACCGAGATGGAGAAGTCCCCGGCAATCCCTCCTCCGATTTGAAAGAAACCCATGGAACGGTCCTTGCCCACCCGGGTGTACCAATCCGCAAGTTTGAGCATGTATTCCACGCCGCCCCGCACCGTGTAAAGGTTCCCAAGGTTTCCACGCATGCAGTGGGCCGCGTAGATGTTTCCCACCGTCGAGTCTTCCCATCCGGGGACAAAGAGGGGAAGGTCCTTCTCGCAGGCCGCCACGAGCCAGCTGTCCCGGGGATCGATTTGATAGGAAGCCTCCAATGCCCGGCTTCGAATCACCTGGTAGAAATATTCGTGGGGCAGGCGTTGTTCGCCGGCGTTCTCCGCGTCCTTCCAGCACTGCAGCATCACATCCCCGATGCGGCGAACCGCCTCTTCTTCGGGGATGCAGGTATCGGTCACCCGGTTCATCCCCCTGCGGAGCAGATCTTCTTCCTCGGCAGGACTGAGGTCCCGGTAATGGGGAACTCGAACGTAGAAATCGTGAGCAACCAGGTTAAAGAGATCTTCCTCGAGATTGGCCCCCGTGCAACAGACGGCATGAACCTTGTCCTGCCGAATCATTTCGGCCAGGGTCAGGCCGATTTCCGCGGTGCTCATGGCCCCGGCCAGGGCTACCAGCATGTGCCCCCCCGAGTCCACGAAATCCCGGTAGGCCTTGGCCGCATCCATCAGGGCCGCCGCATTGAAGTGCCGAAAATGATGTTCCAAGAAACGCGAGATACCCTTTTCCATGATCGATGAACCCTCTCTGCTGAAAGCTGTCCCCGCCGGGGAACCTTTCCCGGGAATGAAGAAACCATACTGTTTTCCGATAGTTATGGAATCATGGCCCGGGGTTTGACACGGCCAAAGGTACCCTATTTTTGCCCGTGGTTCAAGTCATACCAAGGAAATTCAGGAAGTCGACGGGCCGAAACCCCTTCCAAACACCGGGAAAGAAGGGCGGACGGAAGAGTCTATCACCCGGTTCGAACGGCATCGAGGGGCTTCAGCCGGGAGGCTCTCCATGCCGGGAGGATTCCGGCACCGCACCCGAGGGCCGTGGACAGGAGCAGACACTTGAGGGCGATCACGGGATCAAAGCCTTCCATGACCAGCCATACTCGGGGCGCCGCCGTTTCCACGAGGCGTGCGATCAAGGGGGAAGCCAGGTGAGTGAGGCCGATGCCCGTGATCCCTCCGGCAGTTGCCGGGATCACGGAAAACCACAGGATGAACCGAAGAATATCGGACCCGGATGCTCCCATGGCCCGCATCATCCCCAGTTGGCCCCTCATTTCGAAAACGGTCATGAGCAATGAGTTCATCACCGCCGTCATGCTGACCAAAAGGACGATGACGGAAACCGCCAGGACAAAGACGCCAGCCGAGGAGGCCAACTCCGAGAGGCTCTCCATGGCCTGGGCCACGGGGACGATTTCTATGCCGGGAAGCCTGGTTTCGATGTCCCGGATTACCTGCCTCACGCGCGCCGGGTCCTCCACCTGGATGGCAACGGCGCTCACGGGGTCCGGAGTGATCTTGGACTGCAAGGCGCAAGAGGGATCTTTGACCTCGATGACCTGCATGCCCAGAACCGACACCGCCATTTGCCGGACCACCCTCAGGGGAGCAAAGACGAAGGCGTCGTCTCTGCCGTATGTCTTCCGGACCATGCGCCTCACCACCAGGCTTTTCGCCAGGCCGGAAACGGGAAGCCGGTCCCCGATCTCCAGGCCGTATCGGCCGGCCACGTCCCAGCCGATGAGGACCTTTTGCTCGGCAATGGCATCCCAGCCCACGGGGATCTCTCCCAGCACCTGCCAGCCGGGCTTGATCTTGGCCAGGTGGGCCATCTCGTATCCGTAGACGGACAGCTTCTCCTTTCCATCGATGCCCGAAACGCTTAGGATCGCCAGGGGAGTGGCCAGGCTTACCCCCTCCGTTTTTCGAATCTCAACCACAATGGATTCATCGAGGAAGCTCGGCGAGACACTCCCGTATAGAAGCAGGGAGGCCACCTCGTGGGGACAATTGGCGGGAGCGACCACGAAATCGATTCCCATGGATCGGCTTTCGCGGACCAAAGCCTTCTCAAAACCGCCCACGGCGGACAAGACCGAAAACAACACCCCCACGGAAAGGGCCACGGCACTCGCGCACAAGGCACTCCGAGTCCGATAAAACCACAAATTCTTCAAGGCCAACCCCCAAACAGTCATCCCTGTCCCCCAGTCGTATGGGAATCCGCCCGTCTGCTCTTGGCGGTCGACCGACCCTTAGGTGGGTGTAGGTGCAGTTGGTGGGGAGCTCCGGGTTGCTTGCCATCATGACCCGACGTTTGAGACTCAGATCCTTTTTGTCGATGACGTCGATGAAACCCGGGTACCCCATGAAGATGGGGAGGAAATACCTCTCGGTTTGTCCCGGGGCGCAGTAGAGGGTTTTGGTGGTTGTCTTTCCAAAGTCCAGGACCTCTTTGGGAAGGTCCAACCTTCTTTCAGCCGTCCATCGGTTGGTCCGCAGGTCCAGTTTTCCCACCAGGACCGACGGCTTCTTGGAGGTGTAGTTGGACCAGAAGGCCGTGTTGGGGTCCTGGTTGTCGATTCTCACGTCGTAGGGGAGGCGTAGTCGGCCGCATCTCCCAGGGGAATGAAATGGAGCTTGTTGCCCGTCCAGATCGTGTAGTTGGGGGATTCGGATGGTGTCGGCGGAGGCCGCGGGATCGATGACGATCTCGGCATCCGCGATATGCCCGCCGTGACCCGCCACGAGGATTCTTCCCAGGTACATGCCCGTTTGGCTTCCGCTGAGCAGTCCGGCCTAGACCGCAAGGGTGACGGCTCCCGACAGAAGGAAGAGGACCCACTTGATTCCGTTTCTCTGCATAAAGATCTCCGTGATTGGCGAAACGCCGCTTTGGACGCCCTGGGATGACTGCCGAAGGGTGGTTTGCCCATGGAAACCCCGTGAGGCGGATGGAATGGGGAAGGGCACGGCAGCCTTGATCGGGGGAGATGCTCCCGCTTTCGTTCTTTTCCCGTCGACCGGCGCCTTGAATTGCTCTCGGCATCGACGGGACCGGCGGTCATTTGTAGGTATTCTATCAATACCAAAGGTAGGTGTCCCCGTTCATGATTTCACCTACTAGAATGCCAAGTCATTCCGTACAGATACCGATCCTGTTTCTTTACTCACGGCCGCCAAGAGAAGCTCACTGCCCCGCCCCAAACCCGGGGCCGGTGTCCTCCCCCCACCATGGAAAGAGGGTCTCCCCCCCTGCTCACGCCCCCTCGAAGGTCCCGAGGTATCCCATGGGAAACGATCAAGGTTCGGAGCATCTTGTTTCTCTTTGAGCGTCCTGCATTTGCAGTGAGCAGGCATAGGGGGGAACCCGGGCCGGTTGAGAACAACCGCGGCGTTTTCCCTCGGCGGGAAGGATGGGATGGGGATCGCGGTCGCCCGAGGGAAATCAAAATAGAGAGAGAGGATTGTGAAGGCCAAGCGGCAATGCTCCTTCTCGACCTGTAATCCTCTCTCTAAGCTGGCCTCATGAAAGCATGGCCTCCACGGGATGTCCATCAGGAGTTTCCTGATTTTTGCATCAGGAACCTCCTGAGCCTTTCCACGGAGGATCTTCCGGTTGTCCTGCAACTCTTGAAAACCGTGCGGAATTCCGGACAAGAAGTTCACCGCCCGAGAGTCTCCTCCCGGCAAGGCCCTTTGGACCGGGTCCTTCAAGGGACGCGAAACCCGCGTTTCCTCCCGGGGACGGTCCCCCGCCCGTCATGATCTGGCATCAATATTGCTAATCCCAGGATACGCCCGTGCGACTTTCAGAGTGCCCGCGCCGGAAGGAAGGGTCCCCGCCCCTCCATGGGAGCGACATGGCTCCACCGGAAAGAGCAGGTCCCCAGGAACCACGGGGACACGGCGGCTTGGGTGGTTTTCCCGGCCGCCGGGAAACAAGCCGGCTTTGTACGCGTTGTGTCAGGGAAGTTCATCGAGGAGATAGGTGGAAATGCGAATCCAGAAGGCATATTTCAACGACAAGTATGAGGCCTCCGTGGTGTGCGGCAATTGTCTCAAGAAGCAGGCCATCAACGCCTTACAGTTTAAGAAACATGCAAACCGCATCATCGCCAAGTGCAGCTGCGGTTCCATTTTCCTGGTGTCCCTCCGAAGGGCCGGCGGCGCCCCCACCCGGATGGCCTCGGTTTTGGGGTCCTAAAGGCGAACCCACGAGATCGTCCCATTCGATCCGGAACCCGCCTCAAGGAGACAGATCTGTAACATTACATTTTACGTTCGACCTTTTTGCTCGCCAATCCTCAGCCTACCAGGTTGTTTCTCATCAAAGCCTCTCCCCGTCCCCGGGGAGAGGTCCTTCCTTTGATCCGGCCTCCCTTGACCGCCTGTGAGAAGCAGACAGGGAGTTTGGGGCGGCAAGCTCCGGGCTTTCTTTGCCCGCGGTGCCCCAGAGAATATCTTTACACTCTTAACCGGAGGCGCTACAAAGGTAACGCGTTTCCGACCCTTTTTCGGGGCGGCCCTTGCCCGAAGCGCGTTTCGAGCACTCCCTGCGGCACGCTCGGAATCGGGCAAACGAGATCTCAGCAAGGACGTGTGACGAGGATGGCCAAGAAGAAAGAATCCAAGAAATCCTCGAAGGCCGGTTTACCGGCTCGGTCCTCCCCGCCCAGCCTTGTCGGGCCGTCGACCCGGCGAAGTTTTTGGATCCTGCTGGGGATCTTTTTTTTGTCCGGACTCTGCGGACTGATGTATGAGGTCGTCTGGACCCGTCTCCTGGTTCTCGTCTTCGGCAGCACCACCTACGCCGTAGCCACGGTCTTGGCGGTATTCATGCTGGGACTCTCTCTGGGAAGCCGCCTGTTCGGGACTCTGACCGAGCGTTTTGCCAATCCCCAACGGATCTATGGGCTGCTGGAAATTGCCGTCGGGCTATATGCCTTCCTGTTTCTACCCGGCATCCGGTTCGTGGAACGGCTTCACTCTGCGGCATTTCCTTACGTTTACGACATTCCCCATCTGTTGAATCTCGTGAGGATTCTCATTGCGGGCCTTGCCATCCTGCTTCCGACCCTCCTGATGGGAGGGACCATTCCCCTCGTGACCCAGGCCCTTGCCGGATCTCGACTCTCCGTCGGCAGAGACGTTGGAAGGCTCTACGCTTTGAATACGCTGGGAGCCGCCTCGGGTTCCTTTCTCAGCGCATTTGTCATCATCCCTCACTGGGGCCTCCACTGGACGTTTTACATCGGGGGAGTCGTGAACATCGGGGTGGGAGTGGTAGCCGTCCTGCTCAGACCGGTCCCCCCGGCTCTCGACTCGGAGCCCCCGGGGTCTCCCTTCGAGAAGGGGCCGGCAACCTCTCTTTCCGGGTCCCAATCCCTGTGGGCTTTGTCCGCCTTCTTCTTTACCGGGCTTCTTTCCATGGTTTATGAGAACGCCTGGACCCGGGCGCTGGTCCTGGTTTTCGGAACCTCCATCTATGCCTTCGCCACCATGCTGACCACCTATCTTCTGGGGCTGGGACTGGGGAGCATCCTCTTCGGGCCGTGGGCCGACCGAATCAGGAGGCCCTTCCCGGCCTATTCCATCCTCCTGACCCTGGTGGGAATCTCGGTCCTGGCAACGACTCCCCTCCTGGGTTCCCTTCCGGGTTTCTTCCTGGGGGTCTTCGGGGGGCAGGACAAGAGCTGGGGACACATCACTCTGCTGGAATTCGCCGTCTCCTTTCTGGTGATGCTTGTCCCCACTCTTTGTAACGGCGCAGGTTTCCCGCTGGTGACCCGCATCCTTGCCCACGCTCGACCCATCCGAATCGGCCGGGCGGCGGCCGACGCCTACGCTTTCAACACGGCAGGCTGCATACTCGGATCTCTGGCTACGGGGTTCCTCCTAATCCCATGGCTGGGGGTGGAGCAGACCCTTCTCTTGGGCGGAGCACTGAACCTGGTGCTGGGGGCCGTCTTGCTGCCGGCGGGCGGCAATATTCCCAAGCCGTGGGTCAGGTTCCTCGCTCCGGCGGCTCTGACGGGCCTCGCCGTGGTTGCTTTCTTTGCACTTCCGTCCTGGGACAAGAAGGTCATGACCTCCGGGGTGTACGTCTATTCCCCGTCCATGGCCAAAGCGGCCGCCTCCACCGTGGAATCGTACATGTCCAAGTACAACCTTTTATTCTACAAGGACGGAACCTCGGAGACCGTGGCGGTGTTGGAGTCACCCGAAGGAGCCCGCTTTCTCCGGATCAACGGGAAGACCGACGGATCGGACCGGGGCGACATCTACACCCAGAGCCTCCTGGGAATTTTGCCCGCCCTCTATCGTCCCGACGCCTCCGACAACCTGGTGATCGGCCTGGGAACGGGAATAACCCTGGGAAGTCTCCTGGACTTTTCGGTGGATCGTGTGGACGTTCTGGAAATCTCCTCCGCGGTGGTGGAGGCGTCCCGGCTCTTTCGCGAGGCAAACGGGGACGCCTTGCGTTCTCCCCGGGTGCACCTGCGGATCCTGGATGGGAGGACCTGGCTCATGGCCATGCCCCGGCGCTACGACATCGTGACCTCGGAACCTTCCCATCCGTGGCAAACGGGGAATGCCAATCTCTTCACCCTGGAATTTTTTGGCATGGTTCGAGAACGATTGAAGCCCGGGGGGGTCGTGTGCCAATGGCTTCCGTACTATCACATGGACCGGGAACACTTCCGCATCCTGCTCAAGACCTTCCAGACGGCTTTTCCCCACGTGCATGTGTGGGTTGCCAACACGGATGCGCTGCTCATTGGGTCTGCCGAGGAACCCGGGCTGTCTTGCGAGGATTTGCGCAGCCGCATGAAGACGCCCGGCATTCGGGACCGGCTGGGAAAGATCGGGATTCACGACCTGCCGGACCTGTTGAGCTTTTTCTATCTTGATACCCCTGCGGTGAAAAGGTTCGTGCAGGGAGTCCGACAGGTGAATTCGGACTGGTTTCCCATCCTGGAGTTCCATGCGCCCAAGTATGTAATGGGGAAGGTAAAAACCGAGATTTTCTTTGATCTGTTGAACCTGTCCTACGGCTCCAAGATGCCTCTGGTGGGGGATGAAGACCTGAGGGCTCTCCACCGGCAGAGGGTGAGGCAACGGGCGAAGTTTTATGAAGAGTGGTACATCCCGGACGCGGTAATCCGGGACATGATTGGGAAGGCCAGCGTCTACCCCGAGGGATAGGGATCGAGCCCGTTGTCCCGGTGATTTTGATTGACTCCGATTTGGATGAATAAGTATGTTGTAACGTTCGGCTTTTCCTTTTCCGGGTTTGCCGACAGACGATGCGTGTGGAGGCTGCAGCAATGAAAAGCGACCGGATCTATCTGGATCACATTGCGGGTACCCCCGTTCCTCCTACTGTGGTGGAAGCCATGCTCCCTTTCCTCAACGAACACTATGGAAATCCGGCAAGCATCCATCACGACGGGGAAATCCCTCAGGACGCCCTCTTCAGGAGCCGGGAGAAGGTGGCGCAGCTCATCGGCGCCCAACCCGAAGAGATCATCTTCACTTCCTGCGGGACCGAATCCAACAACCTGGCCGTAAAGGGAGTGTCGTTGGCCGGGGTTCGGCAAGGCAGGCACATCGTGGTGTCTTCCATCGAGCACTATTCGGTCTTGTACGCCGCAAAGGCCCTCGAACGGCTGGGCTTCGAGGTCACGGAGGTCCCCGTGGACCGCTACGGGCAGGTGGATCCCCAGGAAGTGTGCAAGGCCCTGCGCCCGGACACGGTCCTGGTGTCCGTCATGCACGCCAATAACGAGGTGGGAACGATCCAACCGTTGGCGCAGATTGCCCCGCACACTCGGGAACGGGGGATTGTTCTCCACGCCGACGCCGTCGCTTCCGTGGGACGAATTCCCGTGGATGTGGAAGCGTTGGGAGTTGATCTGCTGAGTCTTTCCGCCAACCAGTTCTACGGTCCCAAAGGAGTTGCCGCCCTTTACTGCCGCAAGGGCGTGCGCCTGTGGCCCCTCTTCCACGGCGGAGGCCAGGAGGACGGGCGCCGAACGGGAACGGAAAACGTCCCGGGGATCGTGGGCATGGGGAAGGCGGCCGAGACGGCCGTCGAGACCCTGTCTCGACGGATGCAGCATTGCCGGGAGTTGGAGACCCTGCTTCGCCAACAGATCTCCGAGCGTATCGACGACATTCAGTTCAACGGACACCCCGTGGAACATATCCCCGGCCTGGTCAACGTTTCGTTCCGCTACGTGGAAGGAGAGGCCCTGTTGCTACACATGGACATGCGCGGCATCAGCGTCGCGGGAGCCTCGGCCTGCATGTCCATCACCGCCAAGGCGTCCCATGTCCTCGAAGCCATGGGAGTCCTGGGGGGCGGGGCTTTGGGAACCCTTCTGTTCAGCATGGGGGAGGAAAACACCCGGGACGAGATCTACAAGACTGCGGAGACCCTCGAGGCCGTCGTGAAGATGTTGCGAGCCATGTCCCCTTTGTACAACCGAGTCGGGGCGGGCACCCCCGGGAAATCATGATGGGCGGTATGGAATGACCCCTTCCCCGAGAAAAGACTTGCCCTTAGCGGAAAGGCTCCTGTTTGAGGTACTCAAGCCCGGCCGTTACCTCTGCAGCGAGGTGAATGCCTATCGGAAGAGTTTTGAGAAAGCTTCGACCCGCTTTGTGCTGGCCTTTCCCGATGTGTATGAAGTCGGGATGAGCCACCTGGGACTCCGTCTCCTGTACCATCTCTTGAACCGGCTGGAGGGAGTTGTTGCCGACCGGGTCTATACCCCCTGGACCGACTTTGAGGGCAAACTCCGGGAATCGGGGGAACCCCTGCGCGGAATCGAGTCCGGGATGCCCCTGAAGGCTTTCGACTTCGTCGGATTCAGTCTCCAGTACGAACTCAGCTACACCAATCTCCTGACCACCCTGGACCTGGCGGGCATTCCCGCGGCATCAGAGGACCGACGGGAGGGAATGCCGTGGGTGGTGGGGGGCGGGCCTTGTGCTTACAATCCCGAACCCCTGGCTCGGGTCCTTGATTTCGTTGTGTTGGGCGAGGCCGAGGAAGTCCTGCCGGAAATCATCCAGGTTTTCGAGTCCTGGAAGGCCTCTCAGGGAACCCGAACGGAATTCCTCGAGACCGTCGCCGCCATCCCGGGGATCTACGTCCCCTCCTTTTTCGACGACTCCTATCACGCCGACGGAACGATTCGAGCCCTCCGGCCCCGCCATCCCCATCTGTCCGTACTTCGAAAGAGAATCATACGGAACCTCGATGAGACCTCCCCCATCCCCGATACGCCTCTGGTTCCCATGGTGGACATTGTTCACAATCGGCTCAGCCTCGAGATCGCTCGGGGATGTACTCGCGGATGCCGCTTCTGCCAGGCGGGGTTCATCTATCGACCGGTCCGGGAGAGGAACCCCGGCACCATCCTGCAAAAGGCGGAAGAAGCCCTGGCCCACAGCGGGTATGAAGAGCTTTCGGTATTGTCTCTGAGCACGGGGGACTACTGCCGGATTGTTCCCCTGCTCACCGGCCTCATGGACCGTTTCGCCCACGAGAAGGTGGCGGTTTCCCTGCCGTCCATGAGGGTGGGGACCTTGACGCCGGAGCTTATGGGACTGATCCGGCGGGTCCGCAAGACGGGGTTCACCTTGGCCCCCGAAGCGGGCAGTGAGCGACTGAGGCAGGTGATCAACAAGGGGATTTCCGACGAGGACCTTCTGTCCACGGCCCGCACGGCCTTCGGACTGGGATGGCGCCTGTTGAAGCTTTATTTCATGATCGGCCTCCCCACGGAGACCGAAGACGATCTGGATGCAATGGTGCGCCTGTGCCTGGAGGTCTGGAAACTGGCGAAACCTTCCAAGTCCTCCATCAACTTGTCCATTGCGACTTTTGTCCCCAAACCCCTCACTCCGTTCCAATGGGTGGGACAGATCTCCCGGGAGGAGATGGAGGACCGGCTGGAACGGCTAAAGGCTCGATTGCGCCGGCCGGGCATCCACATTCGTTGGAACCGGCCGGATCAAAGCGTGATGGAAGCCGTGTTCGCCCGTGGGGACCGCAGAATGGGGGAGGTTTTGATGCGGGCATGGAGATCCGGTGCCCGTTTTGACGGCTGGTCCGAGACCTTCCGACCCGAAATCTGGGAACGGGCCTTTGAACAGAGCGGATTGTCCCCTTCCTTTTACGCCCAACGAGAAAGGTCTCCGGAGGAGATCCTGCCCTGGGATCACCTTTCCGCAGGGGTCAAGCGGGATTTTCTGTGGGAGGAATCCCTGCGGGCAGGCAAGGGAGAGTATACTCCCGACTGCCGCCGGGGCCGATGCAGTTCTTGTGGAGTGTGCGATCACAAAACGGTTCAGCCGGAACTCCGGAAGGAAGCCGAACCTCTCGTTCTTTCCACCCAATCCAATGCGGGGGCTCAGGCGGATGAGGAAGTCGTCTACCTCCTTCGATACAGCAAGACAGGCGTGATGCGGTTTTACGGGCAGCTGGAGATTGCCCGGAGCTTCCAGCGGGCCATTCGCAGGAGCGGCCTGCCTGCGGCCTACAGTCGAGGGTTTCATCCCCATTTGAAGCTCTCCTTTGCGGGGGCCCTTCCCCTGGGCCTCGAAAGCCTGGTGGAAGAGGCCTGCCTGACCCTTCTGGGACACGTGGATCCCCGACGGGTTCAAATCGACCTGAATCGTGTCCTCCCGCCGGGACTGACGGTGGAAGAGGTCGCTCCGGCCCCTCGAACGGGGGACAGGCCCAGGTCCCGGAAGGCGACCTATCTCGTGGAGCCCTTGAGCCCGTGGGAGGTGAGGAGCCTGTGTCAGTCCCGGGCCAAGAACCCTTGGGAGATCCTGGTCAAGAAGACCAAGAGGGGGGAGATCCGGGCGAAGCTGGAAGAGATTCTCCTCGACCTGCGTCCCCGGGGGGATACGGCCTTGGAGATGGATCTTTACGAAGGGGAGCAGGTATGTTTTCGTCCCACCGCCATCCTGGAGCAACTTCTGAGGGAACCCGCCCAGAGGTTCATGGGCTGTCTCATTCGCAAGATTGCCTCGAGCGAATTGCTCGATACAAAGGGAGATGAGGATGTCTGCAGAGCTCATCATTAATGCCAACTTCTATGAGACGCGCGTGGCGCTGGTCGAGAACGGACAGGTCGCCGAGCTTTTCGTGGAAAGAAGCTCCGATCGCGGCATTGCAGGCAATATCTACAAGGGCCGGGTCGTTCGTGTGTTGCCCGGCATGCAGGCTGCCTTCGTGGACATCGACCTGGAAAAGGCCGCTTTCCTGTACGTGAGCGACGTCCACCACCCTCTGGAAGACATGAACCGGTTGTTCCTGGATTCCTGCGGAGTGGAACCGGGGGAAGAACAGCCTCAGGAACCCACGGAGCCCGAAAACGACGAATTGAGCGAGGTCATGGAATCGGTGCTCCCCTTCGAGCCCGTCCCCATCGAAGATCGACTCCAGGAAGGCCAGGAAATCCTCGTGCAGGTCGCCAAGGAGCCCATCGGCCACAAGGGAGCCCGGATCACCACTCACATCACCCTTCCCGGCAGACACCTGGTCCTGATGCCCACCATGGATCACATCGGAGTCTCCCGGCGAATCGAAAACGAGAAGGAACGCAAACGGCTAAGGGAGCTCATGTGTTCCATTCGTCCCCCTCGTTGCGGCTTCATCGTCCGAACCGCCGCCGACGGCTCCGAGCCTGAAAAGCTCCAGGCGGAAATGGATTTCCTCCTGAAGCTCTGGCAAAACGTGCAGCGCCGCTCCGAACACGCATCCGTGCCATCCCTGGTCTACCAGGAACTGGACGTAACGTTGCGCGCCGTAAGGGATCTTTTCACCAAGGAGGTCGACCGACTGATCATCGATTCCGAGGCCGAGTATCGCAGGGTGGTCAGCTTCATCGAGACCTTCATGCCTTCCCTCAAGAGCTCCGTGGAGCTTTACCAGGGAGAAGAGCCCATCTTCGACTGCTACGGCATCGAGATGGAGGTGCAGAGGGCCCTGAGCCGGAAGATATGGCTCAAGTCGGGGGGATACATCGTCATCGAAATCACCGAGGCCCTCACGGCCATCGACGTGAACACCGGTCGATATGTGGGCAAGAGGAATCTCGAAGAGACGATCCTCAAGACCAACCTCGAAGCGGTGAAGGAGATCGCGTATCAGCTGCGATTGCGCAATATCGGGGGTATCATCATCATCGATTTCATCGACATGGAAAAGGAAGCCAACCGGGAGAAAGTGTTCAACGCCCTCAGAGAGGCGGTGCGAAAAGACAAGAGCAAGACCAACATCCTCCACATGTCGGAGCTGGGGCTTATCGAGATGACTCGAAAACGCACCAAGGAAAACATCGGGCGCACTCTTTGCGAACCGTGCTTCTACTGTGAGGGGGAGGGACATCTCAAGTCTACCCAGACGGTCTGCTACGAGATCCTGAGAGAACTGGAAAGAGAACGTCCCGATTTCTTTGGAAAAAGCATTCTTGTGACCGTTCATCCCCAAGTGGCCGCACGTTTCTGTGACGAAGAGAGCGCACAATTGGAGCGGCTCGAGGAAACCCTCCATGCGCGGATCGTTGTCAAAGGGGATGCGACGGTCCACCTGGAGCAGTACGAGATCACTCCCATCGAATCCTGAGGGCATGGTTGGTGCGCCCAGGCAGACGAGGCTCCGTTCCTTTCCCCCTGCTCCCGGCTCGGGCGACCCAAGACCCTGAAATGTTCATCGATGCCGCAACGGCCCGGCAGGAGCTTCGGGCCTACGCGCGAGTCCGACCCTAGAGAGGATGAAGCCATGGGATGGAATCGTTCCGAGGAGTTCTATGAAGAAGCTCAAAAGTGGATACCCGGAGGGGTGAACAGCCCGGTGCGGTCCGCACGGGCCGTGGGGACCCATCCGATCTTCGTCCGCAAGGGCCGGGGGTGCCGTCTCTGGGATGAAGACGGCAATGAGTACATCGATTATGTCGGGTCCTGGGGGCCGCTGATTTTGGGCCATGCCCACCCCCTGGTGGTCGAGGCCGTCCGCAAGGCCGTGGAGAACGGCACGTCCTACGGCATTCCCACCCGACTGGAAATCGAAATGGCCCGCAAAATTGTGGAAATGGTGCCCAGCATGGAAATGGTGCGAATGGTCAATTCGGGAACCGAGGCCACCATGAGTGCCGTTCGGCTGGCCCGAGGCTTCACCGGTCGAAAGAAGATCATCAAGTTCAACGGCTGCTATCACGGTCACGGGGACAGTCTGCTGGTCCAGTCGGGATCGGGGGTGATGACCTTGGGGATTCCCGGCAGTCCCGGCATTCCGGAAGAGATCGTACAGCATACCCTTTCCTTGCCCTACAACCGTCTCGAGGACCTGCACCAGGCGATGGCGCGCATAGGAAACCAGGTGGCGGCCGTCATTGTGGAGCCGGTTGCCGCTAATATGGGAGTGGTGTTGCCTCATGCGGATTTCCTCCCGGGGTTACGGAAGGTCTGCGACGAGCACGGAGCGCTCCTCATCTTCGATGAAGTCATCACGGGATTCCGATTGGGGCCCGGCGGGGCCCAGGAGCGATACGGCATCATGCCCGACCTCACCTGCCTGGGAAAAATCATCGGAGGGGGATTGCCCGTAGGGGCTTACGGCGGGAGGCGGGAGATCATGCAGAAAATGGCTCCCGCAGGGGACGTCTACCAGGCGGGGACCCTTTCGGGAAACCCCTTGGCCATGAGTGCCGGGCTGGCCACCCTAGAGGTTTTGAGCCGACCGGGAGTCTACGAAGAGCTGGCAGAGAAGACCGCGTATCTGACCTCGGGCCTCGAGGCCGCCGCCAACGACTCCGGGGTCCCCGTAACCATGAATGTCCTGGAATCCCTGGGGAGCGGCTTTTTCACCCAGGGGCCGGTGGTGGACCTGGAGACGGCCCTCCAGGCAAATACTCGAGCTTACGGGGTTTTTTTCCGGGAAATGCTGAAGCGGGGAATCTATCTGGCTCCTTCCCAGTTCGAGGCCTTCTTCGTGAGCCTGGCCCACGAGAAAAAGGACCTTGATTGCACAATAGAGGCGGCAGGCCCTGCATTTATGCGGGTTCGCGAGGTTTTTGGGGCCTGAGTCGAGAAAAAAAGCATTGACTCGGTTCGGCCCCTGTGCTAGGAACTCTGTGAACATTTACACGAAGTTGCCCCATGAAAAATGAGACCCGGAAATACTTGCGCCAGCTGGCCATGGCCAGCACCCTGGGGTTCCAGGTGGCTTTATCCGTCTTCATCGGCCTGGCCATGGGCGTGTGGCTGGATTCCTGGCTGGGAACTTTCCCGTGGCTTGCGCTCGTCTTTATGATCTTTGGAGTCGCCGCAGGATTTCTTAATTACTACCGTTTTGCCAAGAAGCAACAACAAGACGAATAGGCGGACCAGAGACGTTTTGTGAAAAACGGGCAGCTGGAGAAGAGGCTTTTACGGCGCATTGAAGGGACAAACGCGGCTTTGCTTGTGTCCCTTCCTTTGATTGCATGGGGGTTGTACTCCAAGGAGGTCGCCCTGGCGGTTTTGACGGGGGGCATCATTGCAACCCTCAGCTTCCGGGTCCTCAAATGGCAGCTCCAGAGGGCGTTTCTGAGACCCGGGCGCCTGCCGACCAAGGGGGGGCTGTTCGTTTCCTACTACCTGCGCTTCCTTGGAACCATGCTGGTGGTCTTCCTGGTCATGGTCTACGGCTGGTCGAAACCGATCCCCCTGCTGGTGGGATTGTCGGTGGTCATGCTCAGTATTGTGTTGGTTGGAGGAAGGGAATTTTTGGCGATGATGCTCAAGAGGGGGGACGAGTAACCTATGGAACACCCAATTCTGTTTTTAAATCTGATCTTGGAAAAACTGGGGTTTCATCTGGTGGGACCTGATGAAGCGAAGAGCTTGATGGATTTCCTGCTTCAACCCCACGTCACTTATGCCTGGGTCGTGATGATCCTGTTGCTGATTCTGGGCAAGATGGCTGCGGGCACCCTGAAGATGGTCCCGGAAAAGGGCCAGAATTTCTTTGAGGTGGTGATTACGGGGATCGAAGATTTCATGATCGGGGTGACCGGCGAGGAGGGCCGCTTTGTCTTTCCCCTCATTGCCACCCTGGGCATGTTCATCCTTCTCAGCAATTACCTGGGGATGATTCCGGGGTTTTTCTCCCCCACCGCCAACATCAACACGACGGCAGCCATGGCCCTGATCGTGGTGATCTTCACCCACGTCATCGGGGTGAAATTCCATGGAGTCAAATACATCAAGCATTTCATGGGGCCGGTCTGGTGGCTGACCCCCCTGATCATGCCCATCGAAATCATCGGGCACCTGGCCCGGGTACTGAGCCTGTCCATCCGTCTTTTTGGAAACATCTTCGGCGAAGAACTGGTGTTGGCGATTCTGTTCTTCCTGGCAGGCATGTACCTCGCCCCCCTGCCCATGATGTTGCTGGGTCTCTTTACCGGGTTCATTCAGGCGTTCATCTTCTGCCTGCTCTCCATGATGTATTTTGCGGGAGCCATCGAACACGCCCATTAGACCGGCGGTACGGGGTTGGAGGAAAGGCCGCTTCACATATTTTCCCACTCAACCATTTTCAATGTTCCACACATACAAAGGAGGTCGGGTTATGACGAAGAAGGTAGGGTTGTTCACGACGCTGTTTGTACTGGGTCTTACCACGCTGGCTCTTGCCGCAGATGCAGGCGCTTCGGACAAGGCCGAAGGACTTCGGTTCTTCGTCTATTCGGCGGTGGCCGCCGGGCTGGGTATCGCCATTGCGGCTTTTGGATGCGGCATCGGCCAGGGAATGGCGGTGAAGGGCGCAGTCGAAGGGATCGCGCGCAACCCCGACGCTTCTGGAAAGGTTACGGTGACGATGTTGATCGGTTTGGCCATGATCGAGTCCCTCTCGATTTACGCCCTGGTCGTCTCACTGATCCTGATTTACGCAAATCCTGTAGCCAAGCTGATTCAGACGTTTGTGGGTCTGGCCAAGTAGGACCCCCGCGCAGTTTGGACGGGAACACCCAAGCCCGGGGACAGATTCCCCGGGCTTGGTTCCCGGTCCGCAGGCGAGGTCTTCACCAGGCCTATTTTTTTGGGGAATAATGTGAATCTTATCACATAGTTAGCCCGTTTTTGCCGGAAAATGCAACATCTCCCCTGCCGTTCCGGTGAAAACGTTGTCGAGGTCTGAGGATGAAATTTGCCAAAATCCCAATGGCTACGATCAATCGGCTCTCCATCTACATGCGTACCCTGCAAGAACTACTGGAAGATGAAGTGGACGTAATTTCCTCAGAGCGCCTTGCCAAGCAATGCGGCGTCAATCCCGCTCAGATTCGAAAGGACCTGGCGTATTTCGGAGAATTTGGCGTTCGGGGAGTCGGTTACCGAGTCAACGATCTGGTCAATCAAATCCGAGAGATCCTGGGGCTGAACCGTCCCTGGAATCTCGCCATGGTCGGTCTGGGGAACCTGGGTTCGGCCCTCATACGACATGGAAACTTCACCAAGCACGGATACCTTTTCACGGCCGCCTTCGACGTGGATGTCCACAAGGTCGGGAAAAGGCTTCCCAACGGTCTGATCATCAATCACATCGACGAATGCGAAGAGGTGATCAAAGAACGGGAGGTACACATAGGAATCATCGCCTCCCCGGCCAACGCGGCCCAGAGTGTGGCCAACCAACTGGTGCTGGCCGGGATCAACGGGATCCTGAATTTCGCCCCCGTGCAGATCCAGGTGCCCGACTGCTGCCACGTCGAGAACGTGGACTTCACCATCAAGCTGGACGCCATTGCCTATCACCTGTCCCTGGGCGTCTGATCAGCTCCGGGGAAGGACCCGAGGGGGGCTATCGTTCCCTCCCGCCCAACAGAGGTCTCAAATAGCGGGCCGTGTGAGAAGACTCCACTTGCGCGACCTCCTCGGGAGTTCCTTGGGCGACTACGTTCCCTCCCTGCTGCCCCCCTTCGGGACCCAAATCAACCACGTAGTCCGCCGTCTTCACAACATCCGGATGGTGCTCGATCAGTATGGCGGTATGCCCGAGATCCACCAGCTTCTGGAGCATGTGGAGCAGTCTTCGGATGTCGTCCAGGTGGAGCCCCGTGGTGGGCTCGTCCAGGAGATATAGGGCGTCGACCGCCGATTTCCGGCCCAGTTCCGCCGCAATCTTCACCCGTTGGGCCTCCCCGCCGGACAAAGTGGTGGCCGATTGCCCCAGGCGCAGATACCCCAATCCCACCTCCTGAATCACCTCCAATTTGTGCCGCACCGACGGGAAGTTCTCGAAATGATTCGAGGCTTCGTACACCGTCATCTGGAGCACTTCCGCAATGGATTTCCCCTTGAACTTCACCTCCAGGGTCTCGTCCCGGTACCGGCTTCCCCCGCACAGGGGACAGGTGACGGAAACATCCGGCAGAAAAAACATGTCCACGATGCGGGTCCCCTCACCCTTGCACCCTTCGCAGCGCCCACCCTTGACGTTGAACGAGAAGCG
>Ga0116192_1000962_pt1 | contig 20821 bp, 18 predicted proteins | sample AD_UKC113_MetaG_FD_89876 | JGI IMG/M metagenome (GOLD analysis project Ga0116192, IMG submission 89876) | Active sludge microbial communities of municipal wastewater-treating anaerobic digesters from Hong Kong - AD_UKC113_MetaG | ecosystem: Engineered > Bioreactor > Anaerobic > Digestate... | reverse complement strand
TGGGCACCTTTGCGAAGCTCTCCGTGAGCGTTCCCGACGATGTAAGGATCATAGGTTTCGACGACGTCCGGTACGCACAGCACTTGAGCGTTCCGCTGACGACACTGAAGCAACCCTGCAAAGACCTCGGGAATCTCGCGGTGGACACGATGCTCGCGAGGCTCAAGATTCCCTCGCTTCCTCCCATGACAGTGATGCTCCAGGGCTCACTTGTCACCCGGAAATCATGTGGATGCATCTAAGGATGCCTCTTAAGAAAATCATGCAGAACCTTACCGATAAACAGCAGGTCAACCATGCAAGACTCTTGCTGAATCTCGAAAATTTTTATAATTTTTACATGAATTGGAAACTGGAATTCTGCCCATCTCTATATACAGGAGCAGATCGCATCAATACATCGATCTTCTATCCGGCACTCTTCATCCTGTCAGTTACCGATAATGGTCCCTCTCTGTTTTCTTATGCAATCTTTCACTCAAGAACCAGAATTCCGGCTTAACCAATTTACGCATCATTCTCTACGTTATGATGCATATCGTCACTTCCAAAGACCGCACTCATGATCCCTTCCTGCGTGAGCCCTTCACGTTCGAGCATCCCTTTTACTCTTCCTTCATGCATCACGAGAACTCTATCGCTTAGTGCAAGTATCTCAGGCAGTTCGGACGAAATCAGTATGATCGATACACCTGCATCTGCAAGGCCTGAAATGATTTTGTGCACTTCGGACTTTGCATGCACATCTATTCCACGCGTGGGTTCATCGAGGATGAATATCTTCGGTTCAGCTGCAAGCCATTTCGATATAACCACCTTTTGCTGATTGCCTCCAGAAAGGTTACCGACAATCTGATCGCGATGCGAAACCTTGATATTTAAGGAATCGATATACGAATCAACGATCTTTCGCTCCTTACGCCTGTCGATAACGTTTAGAAAACCAGTAATGAATCTGTGAATTGCCATTGTAAGGTTCTCACGGACGGTCATCCCAAGAATGAGAGAGAGGACTTTTCGGTCCTCTGGCAGGTAGGCAAGCCCCTTACGTACTGCGTCAGCAGGAGAGGAGATTCGTACCTCTTTCCCGGAAATGAATATCTTTCCCCCCGTACGTTTCTCTGCACCGATAATGAGTTTTGCTGTCTCGGTTCTGCCCGCACCAATAAGACCAGCCATTCCGATGATTTCGCCCTTGTGCAGATTGAAGCTCACATCGTGTATGTGCGGCGGTCCAGAAATCCCTTCAACCCTGAATATTTCGTCCCCGCACACACTTCCTCTTCGGTGCGTGTACAAAGTACCCAATTCACGACCCACCATCAATGCGATGAGTTCGTCTACAGTACTGACTGCAGGATCGAGTGTCCCTGCATTTTCTCCATCCCGCAGGACTTCCATACGGTCGGAGATCTTGAATACCTCTTCGAGCTTGTGGGAGATGAAGATAACGGCAATTCCTTTGCTTTTGAGTTCTCGAATAACCGAAAAAAGTTTTGACGTCTCTTTCTCGGTAAGCGAAGATGTCGGTTCATCCATTACGAGAAGTCTCACATTGGTAAGAAGTGCCTTGGCAATCTCGAGCATCTGTTGCATTGCAGTGCTCAATGTCCCGACCTGTACATTGATATCGACTGAGAGATCGAGATACTCGAATATCTCCAAAGCCTTTTTCTTCATTTGAGAAAAATCGAGGATAGCAGTTCCCTTTTTGAAGAGTTCTCTCCCGAGAAAGAGGTTCTCGAGCGCGTTCAGGTTGGGACAGTTGTTTAGCTCCTGAAAGATGATCGAAATGCCTCTCTCCTGGGCTTCCCTGATCGAAGGGAAATGTACGTTCTTCCCTTCCCAGAGGATTGTTCCTCCATCAGGTTGATATACTCCCGTAAGTACCTTTACCAGGGTAGATTTTCCAGCTCCGTTTTCTCCTAATAGTCCAACAACTTCACCACGGGAGATAGAAAAATTCACCTTGTTTAGCGCCTGTACGCCGGGAAAAGATTTCGATATGTCATGCATCTCAAGAATTGGCATATTCATAGTGCATCACTTATTCTTCAAACGGTCTAGAACCGCTGCAAGTACGATAATGATACCGATGATAGAAGTCTGCCAATACGGCGAAACCTTCATCAGTACCAGCCCATTTCGTATAACCCCCATGATTGCTGCCCCAATGATGACACCGAGCACGCTTCCAGCTCCTCCGGAAAGCGACGTTCCGCCAATGACAGCAGCTGCAATGGCATCGAGTTCCCATCCAGTTCCTGTGTCTGCCTGGGCAGAGTTGAATCGTGCTACGAGTATAATACCGACGATGGCAGCTGTAAAAGCGGAGACTGCATACGTCACAAGTTTCAGTTTCTTTACATTGATACCTGAAAGGAATGTGGCCTGCTCGTTTCCTCCAATCGCATAGATCCTCCGACCGAAGGCTGTAAATCTCAGGACAAAATGAGCTACGAGGGCTACAACGATCATAACGAGGACTGGTATTGGAATTCCGAGAAAGGCCCCCTGTCCTACGACAAGAAACTTCTTTGGAATATTGGTGATTGGCCACCCTTTTGTGAAAATGAGTATGACACCCCTGGCAAAGGAAAGCATACCAAGTGTGACTATGAAGGGGGCGATTTTTACATAGGACACAAGCACTCCGTTCAAAAGCCCAAGCATGATTCCAACACAAAGCCCGAAGATAACAGAAACGATGGGGTGAAAGCCTCCGTTCATCGCTGCTGCTGCAGCAACTCCACTTAGACCCATTATCGATCCTACTGAAAGGTCTATTCCTCCCGTAAGGATCACAAAGAGTTCTCCAAACGCCACTATGGCAACAAAGGAAATCTGTCTTGAAACCATGAAAAGGTTACTCCCACTCATAAAATTGGGAGCAAAGATGGTTATGAAAAGCATGATGATAACCAGCGCAAGAAAGATCGCAGACTCGCGGTACCTCATGATACGGGTAAACAAGGAACCATGTCCGTCATGGGGTGTACTCATTATACATCTCCTTCATGCATGTGAAAGGGGCCGCTACATGAGCGGCCCTGGAACGAAATACTCACATCTGGAATTCTTTCTTCATCTCATCCATGTAGGTATCGATATTATCCTTCGTGACGAACAGCACTCCAGTGTCGATCACCTTCTCGATTGGTTTTCCTGCTTTTGCATCGAGGAGCTTCTCTATAGAAAGCCATCCCATCTTAAAGGTCTTCTGAACGAGACAGAACGATACACTGCCATCGCGTATCCCTTCCAATGTATCCTTCAGGTCATCGAACCCTCCGATGAGCACCTTTCCAGCCTTTCCTTGTTGCTTGATTACTCCTGCTGCTGCAGGGGCACCTTCGGCTGATACTGCAAAAATCGCGCTCAGATCTGGATACGTCTGGAGGATTGCCTCTGTCTTGTTTACTGCAACTGCAAAGTCACCCTGTACATCGACGACCTCGAGTATCTTGATATCAGGGGCAACCTGAGCCATTGCCTCTTTGAAGCCCTGGGTCCTGAGATTCAAGTTAGCCGCTCCAAGTCCGCCTTGAAGAATGACGATCTTTCCCTTTTTCCCCATGATCTCTGCCATTTTCTTTCCGGCTTCAAAACCAGCGGTTTTGTTATCAGTTCCGATATAGGTGAGTGCAGCACTGGAGGGGGCTGGAGCATCAAAAGTGATGACTTTGATACCTGCCTTAATTGCATCATCGATAACAGGGACGAGCCCTGCATCATCCAATGCAGAAATCGCAATACCGTCGACCTTTCTCGCAATAAGATCTTCAATGACTTTTACCTGGAGTGGCAGTTCAAATTTCTGCGGAGAAACCATCTCTACGTCAACGTTATACTTTGCCGCCGCTGCCTTAAATCCCTCATAACATGGTTCATAGTAGGGATGTACACCCTTCGGTACCATGACGAACAGTGGTTTTGTACCTGACTTGGCGGTTTCCGCTTTGCCGCCGCCAAATACGGAAAGAGAGCAGGCTGTAATCAATACCAAACATGCGATGAGAACTTTTTTTGCCATACGAACCTCCTATAAACTTAGAACGATCGCCTCTATCGCCTACGGCGTTTTCTCAAGGCGTGTCTAGTTTTTCAGTATGTTACCGATAGTTACATTCATGCGTCAACGTACACGCATATGGTAACATGGTAAATTCCTCATGTCAAGGAAAATAGAATAAAAAGAAATTGTTACCAAACCTATCAAATACGAAACCGGGTTCACAGATTGGGATTGTATAGATCTTCCACAGATATCAGCTCTAGACTGGTCACAAGAAGCTTATTTGTTGCAGTATTGAATAAAACTTTACGGCCATGCTCTCCTCCGGTGTGCATGCTCCGGATTTGAATCTTTTCTTTGCGTAGAATAGAAACAGCGATTTCGATATTCCTATCTCCAATGAAAAAAAATTCACGTTCGTCGAAAATGATAAATGCGCCTCCTATAACTGCAGCAGCCAAATCTTCCCGTTTCGAACTGTACTTCTTCAGGAATCGATGCAGCAGCGTGTATATCGCAATATTGCCGTACTTGGTACTGCGATGCTCATTCGAGGGGGCCTGGGGGAGAAGATAGTGGCAGATACCGCCCCACCTGTTTACTTTGTCGTAGATGCATACCGCTACACAGGAACCCAGAACAGTTTTTACTACGACGGGTTTTTTCGAAAAGATGAGTTCTCCTGGATTTAAGAAGTATTCGTTTATGCCTCCCTGCGTATTCATGAGTAATCCTTTCTATAGATAGAATATTTCAACTGGGTGAATCGATGTTGAATCCCTACCAAACTTTCCGAAAGTCCCAAGATCAAATAACCGCCTTCCTTGAGTTCTTCCCCTATTTTTTCCAGGATTATTTCTTTTTCGTGAGTATCAAAGTAGATCAATACGTTCCTAAGAAAAACGATATCGAATCGTTTCCGGAAAGGGAAAGGATCCATCAGGTTCAGATACCGGAATGCAATGAGTTGTTTTACTTCCTCTCGAACCTGAAAATTCTTTTTATCGGGATTAAAAATAAAATATTTCCTTAAGGTAGAATCCGATAGATCTCCCTTGATTTTAGAATAATGGTATATACCTTCAGCTGCAAAGGTAAGCACTTTGAGGGAAATATCTGTGGCAAGAATTTTTATATCCTTCTGAGCTACCCCGTGTTCCAGACAGGTGATAGCCATACTGTATGCTTCTTCTCCACTGGAACATCCTGCACTCCAGAACCGCAGATACTGTTCAGTAGAGCCGTGTTTGGCAAGGTAATTCTTGAGAAAACGAAAATGCACTGCTTCCCTGAAAAAATACGTGTAGTTTGTGGTAAGAGAGTTGACGAATTCGGTCCGTAGTTCTCCAGTCTTGTCCGCTTTCAAAGCCCTGTAGTAGCTGTGAAAATCTTTGAAGGGTTTTCCCTCACCCACGAATTTTTGCAATCGGTATTCTACAAGGTATTTTTTGTAATCCTTCAAATTGATTCCGCTGCTCTCCTTGAACAGAACAGCGATTTTCTTAAACAAGGATTCGGATAATTCTGTGGAGGTTTCCATGATTTAATCAAAAAAGGATAATTCCTTCATCTGTAGTATCTACCTGTTCCTGGGATTCTTCTAGATCCCGGCCTAATAAGTTACGATACAATTCCTTTACGAATATCCGTTCCGTATTCGTGGTAATCAAAGCGGCCAGTTCTTCCAGGGCTGCTTCCCGATCAGGACAGGATACGCCCCGACATTTCCGGAAATCCCGAACGATGTGCTGTACCATTTCATTTGCACGTCGTAAGAACTTGCCCTGATACTGGATAATATGGTTGAGTTCTTCTTTCTGGATTGCGATATCCTGTAAGTTCTTGAAAAACAGCATCAATATTGTTTTTTCTTCCTTCTGATTTTCCTCAATTTTCGTAATTGCTTTCTGGATATATTGAGTAAGTGTTGCTGTGGTTTCATCGTACTGGATGGATATCTGTTTGAACTGTTCGATGATTCCCATCATATCCCCGAACTCATGGATCTGCTTCTCTCTGCTTGTATCTACCTCTGTCAGGGTTCCTTCGATTTTTTGGGTTATATTCTTGATGGATCCCTCAGTATATTCTGCAAGACGGCGTAGTTCACGCGCTAGAAAACTAAATGCGTCGCTCCCCTTCACCTTGCTTGCCTCAATGCTCATGTTGAGAGAAATCAGTTTGATCCGTTCCACAATGTCGGCGATCTGGTTGAACAGAGCAAAGGTGTTCCTGATCTGAACACTTGTTGTGTCGAGATCGCGGACGTAATCTGAACGTATTCGTTCTACCCGATCGAAGTAAGTTTTGAGAGTTTTCTGATAGGTATCCGCGTAAGACCTGTAAGAGTCTTGCTGAATCTCAAACTTTTTTACCATTTCTTCAATGAATTGGGAACTGGAATTTTGCATTTCCTTGATGTGGCTCAGGCTTTCCAGACTCTCTGTGGAGAGATTGTTCCAGTTCTTCTCGATACGGCTGTTCCATTCGCTAGTAATATCTATGGGAAGATGAATAGAGCAGAGTGATGCCAGTTGCTCTTTAACCGCAGTCAATTCCTCACCGTACGTCTCTTTTGTGGCATCGATTGTTTCTTCCATAAAAAGAACCTTTGGCAAGACCCGCTGGAGGGATTTTTGCAGTACACCCCATTCACTGTTTTGAAAACCAGCCTTAAAAGACACCGGATCCAAAGACTGTAGTCTTTCCAATACCTGTTTAAAGATCATCGAGAGTTCGGCAGCTGGAGCTTCTTCTGTTATATGGGGGAAGAGTCTGTCGATTTCTTTTTTCTCGGTTTCGATAATATCTTCAGTGAAATTAACTAAATACGAGGTATTGGCATGGGTTGTAAGGAGTTTCCTGTAAAGAAGAAAGCAGATAACTGCAACAGGGATAAAACAAAAAGCAGCACCTATTAGTGCAGTTTGAGAATGCATCGTCACGAAAACCCCAAACAGTACACAGAATACTATACAGAGAGCAATCATCACACTGAACAACACGGATATATAAAAGGGTATATTTTTTTTCATGTATTCTCTCTCTGTCTCTTTTCTTTTCGACTAGAAATCTTTGAAGTCCTCAAGAGGAATCTTTTCTTCTGGAGTAATCAGTTCCATCGCGTCATTCTCCCGTCCCCTGGAGACTTTGTTGCCCTGGTCACGCGTTGTCGATTTGATCACTCCCTCCTGCCGCACCTTATAGGCTTGTCCCTTGATATCTTTCCTGCCCTCAGAAGCACTCCTTTTTTCCGTAATTTCGGTCTTTCCTGCGGCCTTTTCCCCCTGGGTGAGGGTATTCAAGTTTCGAACCACTTCCCGAAGCTGCTCTACCTGCGCGAGCAGTTCTTCTCCGGCAGAGGCGGTCTCTTCGCTTGAAGCTGCAGTCTGCTGAACCACAGTATTCACCTGACTGATTGCCTTGGTGACCTGGTTAGCTCCCTTACTCTGCTCCTTGAATGCACGATTGATCTCGTCCAGCAGAATATTTACCTTGGATGCTGCATCGCTTACGTTTTTCGAATCCTCCGCAACCATCCGGGTGCGTTCCGTCCCCTTTTCTATGTTCGTCACTACGGTCTCGATCAGTTCCGAAGTTTCACTTGAGGCTTCTGCACTCTTCTGAGCAAGACTCTTCACCTGGTCTGCTACCACTGCAAATCCTCGCCCGGCTTCACCTGCACGGGCTGCTTCCACTGCTGCGTTCAATGCAAGGATCGAGGTCTGGAACGCAATGTCGTCGATGACCTTGTTGATTCTCACAACCTTGCGGGAATTTTCGTTGATTTCGTTCATCATCGTGAGGAGTTCTTCTGTCCGGTTACTGGAAGCCTGGGCTCCGTCTGCGGTCTCTTTCATCAAGACCTCAGCTTCGTTCACACTCTTCGTATTCGATTCGATGATGGATTGGAGCTCTTCCATGCTGGAGGTAATCTCCTCCACAGAACTTGCCAGTTCACTCGCCCCGCTTGAAAGTTCCTGACTGGCAGAGGCTATCTGGCTTGCTGCACCTTCCAGGTTATTGGAGGATGCGGTAAGGTCTGTCGTGTTTCGGTTCAAAGGCTTGGTGACAGACCGTGATACAAGAACACCCAGTACAATGGCCAGAATCACGCCGATCACAGTTGTAAGAATCATTACAGTGGAAAGGATGGAAGCCATACGGACATTCGCTTCAGGCTGTTCCTGGGCATAGTACTTGACGATAAAACTGTTCAATTCTTCCATCTTTTTTATCACATTATCGATGACATCCCGTTTTTCTCCCAGAAGCATTTCTGTAAGTTCTCTATGGAGGGCTTCCCGGTTTGCAGGGTTTTTCATCGTTTTTTCGGCTAATGCAAGGATCTCATTATCATATTTAGCGGCTTCGGTAAGTCGTTGCAGCATTTCCTGATACAGCTTTTCCTCTTCAGGGAGGCGGCTGTGCTTTTCATATAACGCCATATACTTCGCGTATTCATCTCGTGCTTCCTGAATCACTTTTACCTGTTTGTCATACTCATCCGTGAACCGTTCGTACGAGAGGAAAGATCGTAAACCCATTTTTATCTTCATAAAATCATACACACACGTGTTAAAATCTATCACAATGGGAAGATTCTCGTCTTTTAACCCTACAATAGCATTCGTTAACTGGTTCTGCCCGTACCATCCAATGGAGCCGACGATTACCGTAATCAACGCAACAAGAATGAATCCTCCTATAAGCTTACTTGATATTCCCCAGCTCTTGAAATTAAGCATACTTTATTCCTCCTCGCCTTATTCCGTTTTTTCCAGTTGTTCTTCCAGCTTAACCACTTCCTCTGTTGACAGAATACTGTCCAGATTCAGGATCATCACCATCGTATCGTTCATCTGCACGATCCCGTACAGGTACTTGCTTTTGAACTTGAACCCAATCTCCGGTGTCCTGTTGATCGATGCATCCGGAATATCTACCACGTCTCGCACGCCGTCTACTGCAAGTCCTACATGGGAGACATCCTTGGTGCCGAGAATTTCCACGATGATAAATACGGTCCTGTCCGAGTAGGGTTGTTCAGCCAGACCGAACTTGAGCCGCATATCGATGATAGGAATAATCTTACCCCGCAGGTTCACAACACCCTTCAAGAATCTGGACGCTTCGTGTAACTGGGTGATTGGCATATAGCGGATCACTTCCTGCACTTTCGTAATGGGAATTCCGTACGACTCTTTCTCGACCGAAAAAATAAGATACTTCTTTACACCTTCGCTCATTCCATATCCCCCTGTGTCCCCTAGGGTTTCACATACATTTCGACGATTTTTATAAACTTTTCTCCCTGAAATGGTTTAATGATCCATCCTGTAGCCCCATAGTCACGGGCAGTAAGCATCTTATTCTTGTCCGTTTCCGTGGTAAGCATGATGATCGGTGTTGTTGGATCAAGCTTTCGTACCTCTTTTACCAGTGAGACCCCATCCATACGGGGCATGTTCACATCGAATACGTATAGGGCAATCTTACCGATATTTGCATTGATCTTTTCAAGGGCATCCTGACCATCGACAGCAGTAAGAATATTCTCATACTTATTCAGTTTGAGGGTTTCCTCCACAATGCGACGAATTACATCAGAATCGTCTGCAATAAAAATATATTTCATGGTTGCCATCCCCCTCTTAAATCCTTTTAGCGCAGAGCTTCCAGAAACCCCTGCATATCTACCACAAAACCGATACTGCCGTCTCCGAAGATCGTTCCCCCGGAAAAATAGCGGCAGTCTGAAAGCAGAGTATCGCTTAAGTTCTTGATAACGATCTCCTGCTTGCCTATGAGTTCATCCACCAGTACGCAATATTTGGACTGATCTATGGTAAACAGAAGGGACAATAGACGGCCTTCTTGTGCCGTGTCCGCAGTTTCCTTGAAAACCTTGTGGGCTTGAATCACCGGAATATGGAACCCACGATGGTAGATCATCTTTTCAGAAGCATTTTCTGTGGCAAAAATCTCTTTTTCATCGATGACCATTATCTCTTCGATAGCGTTGAAGGGAAACACATACTTGGTTTCCCCTACACGAGTAACGAACCCTTCGATGATCGCCAGGGTCAAAGGGAGCTTTATCACAAATCGTGTATATTTCCCGGGTTCGGAGATGATCTCTACACGACCGTGAATCATATCCAGGTTCTTTTTTACTACATCGAGCCCTACACCGCGGCCTGAAATGGTAGTGACAGAATCTGCAGTGGAAAAGCCAGGAAGGAATAGAAAGTTATAGATGTCTTTTTCCGATAGACCTGAAGCTTCATCTTTTTTTATCAACCCTCGTTTGATTGCTACATCAAGAGTTTTTTGCGGGTCGATCCCCTTTCCATCATCCTGGATGGTGATTTCGATTCCGCTCCCCTTGTGTTCCGCCTTCAGAAGGATTCTCCCCACTTTATCCTTTCCCTGTTTCTGCCGCTCTTCCGCTGGTTCGATGCCATGATCCACCGCGTTTCGGATGATGTGCATGAGGGGATCGTAGATCGTTTCGATTACGTTCCGGTCTAATTCAGTCTCCTCTCCATGCATCTCGAGGTACACAGATTTCCCCAATTCCTCCGCTGTGTTCCTTGCTACTACCCGGAGCTTATTGAATATCTCGGCAATCGGTACCATACCCATGGAGAGCACCAGGTTTTTGATCGTTGTGGTAATGAATTCCAGCTGATTGATGTTACGCTCGGAATCACGGAGACTGCTGTCGGATACAAGTCCTTCTTTTAGCATCGATTGATTGATCACCAGTTCTCCCACGATATCGATGAGGGTGTTGAGTTTCTCGTTGGAGACCTTCACCACTCCCATCTTTTTTACCCGAGCCTGCTGTGTCTTCTGCTTTTTCAAAGCCTCAAGAACATCTTCCGTTGTGGCGACTTTCTCTTCCACGACAAGCTCGCCGAACTTCTTTTCAGTTTCTTTTTGTTTTTGCAATAACTCCTGCAGGTCTGTCAGGGATATTTTCCCTTCTTCAGTGAGTATCTCTCCGATTTTCTTATATTTGTATTGAGCAAGGATCCTCTGCATCAACTCGACATAGGGAAAAATATCGATGATTGCAAAGGAACGCTTCATCGGTTCCTGTTTGAACTCATTGATCTCCATCCCATCTAAGATCGTACGTAAGAGTTCCATCCCGAAGAATATGAGATCGATCAACTCCCTGGAAAGAAATATCGTACCATCCCGCACCAGGGCAAGCAGGTCTTCGAGGGAATGGCTCAGCTCTTCGATGTTTTTCAATCCGAGAAATGCAGACGAACCTTTGATCGTATGGAAGTTTCTGAAGATCGTGTTCAATAATTCCTTGTTCGTAGCATCATACTCCAGCTCAACCAGAGTAGACTGCGCTTCTTCAAGATGATCTTTTGCCTCGTGGAAAAACTGCATAAGGAGGTTCGAATCTTCCACAATGCCATCGAAATATCCCTCAGGATAAGCCTCCTGTTCATTACTTCCGGGAGGTGAAGAGAGAAGGGTGGCCTCATCTTTGGCAACCCTGGAAGGCTGAGTTATTGAATCAGGTCGAGCATCAGTGTCTTGTTTGTCACTTCGAACACTGTCCTGTCGTCTGGTAAGCAGCAACTCTTGAAACTTCGGCTGACAGGCCCTGACCGCTTTCCCAAACTCCTTCCCGGAAATCTTGCCACGAAAAAATGATTCCATATTCCGGAGCATTTCCTGAAGCAGTTCCAATGCGGTTGTTTCCGTATCGGGAAAGGAGAGAGCTTCTGCAGCACGCTGAAGGTGTGCAATCAAATGTTCAGTCAAAGCCGCTAATTTTCCGGGTGCAGGGGTCTTGCGTAGTTCCTTTTGAAGCAACTCTAAAGCATCCCTGATCGATACTGCTTTTAGTAAGTCACCTTTTTCATAGGAGGCAAGGAGAGAATTTATTTCCGCTATTTCAGTCAAAAAAAATGTTTTATTCATCCTCGTTCATCTTCTATACAATTACTCTTTCGTTGCAAATAAGATTCTAGGCAATCGAAGTACATTGTCAATGTTTATGCAAAAATTTTATTTCAAATTCAAAATGGCATGAAAAAGAACAGAGAACATCCGTTAGGGTAGGGACGAAGGCTTCGAGTTTTTGGAGTTTTAAGTCTATCTGAGGCTTCTTCAAGCTCTCTAAACGATCTATGCAATACTAATAAAATATTTCTACCCAAACCGCACGTGTGGTTTTTCATTGTGAATTTCGCTATTATAGAAATATCATGGAGAAAATTCGTGTATTGGTTGTGGATGATTCTGCTATCGTGCGGGATGTACTTTCAGGATCGATAGAAGCACAAAAAGATATGGAACTGGCGGGAACAGCTCCAGACCCCTTTATTGCCCGGGACAAAATTGTGCGATTGAAACCAGATGTCATCACACTGGATATCGAAATGCCCCGGATGGATGGTCTTACATTCTTAGAAAGGCTCATGCATTACTTTCCTCTGCCCGTCATTATCGTTAGCTCGATAACTACAAAAGATCCCTATGCAGCGATAAAGGCTCTGGAACTGGGAGCTTTCGATGTGGTAAACAAACCGGGCGGAAGCATAACTGTGGAGGAAGTAAAAGACGAGGTAATCCGAAAAATTCGCCTTGCCTTTGAAGCAAGGGATACCTTTCTAGAAAAGTGGAAAGAACAGGCCATTGACGCTTCAGCTGATACCAACAGGAGAAAAGGAAGAATACTAACGCCACCTCCTGCAGATAAAGCATTCCTCACTCAGATTTCCACTACAGAAAAACTCGTTGCCCTGGGAGCTTCTACGGGAGGAACTGTAGCGCTTGAATATATTCTTCGCTTCTTGCCCCGTCATGTCCCACCGATTGTCATAACGCAACACATGCCAGTCAATTTTACCCGTCAATTTGCCCTCCGGTTGAATGATCTTTCCGAATTGACCGTGAAAGAAGGGGAAGACGGAGAACTCCTTCAGATAGGTACGGCCTATGTTGCCCCTGGCGGCTACCACATGGAAGTCGTACGACGCGGGTCGAGCCTATTCATCCGACTTCATACAGGAGAGCGGATCAATTTTCAGCGTCCTGCGGTGGATGTACTGTTTCGCTCTGTTGCGCAACACGCCGGCAGGAACGCCCTTGGTATTCTTCTTACAGGAATGGGAAAGGACGGGGCTGAAGGATTACTAGCGATGAAAAAGGCAGGAGCACAGACTCTTGCTCAGGACGAACGAACATCGATTGTGTGGGGTATGCCGCGAGCCGCTATAGAACTTGGGGCAGCCAGCAATACGATTTCTCTAGAACAAGTGCCAGATGCAATCTTGAATTTTTCGCGATAGGTTTTCTTAAGCATAGAAATAGAGAAGAGGATGATTGCTATGGAGGATTTCAATAGAGCTTGCTTCGAAACTCCCGGGCAACTTCCCGCTTCATATCGCGTTCTTTTATCGAATCACGCTTATCGAAACTCTTCTTGCCCTGACAGACTGCAAGTTCCAGTTTTACCCGACCATTCTTCAGGTAGAATTTGAGGGGGACAAGGGTAAAACCGCGTTCTTCAGTTTTTCGATACAATTTTTTGATTTCCTGCTTATGGAGCAGAAGCCTTCGGGGACGGTCTGGATCATGGTTGTACAGATTCCCGAAGGTATAGGGCGATATGTGAAAACTCTTCAGTATGCACTCACCATGCTCTATCACTGCATACGAGTCTACGAAGGAGAATTTTCCATCCTTCATAGATTTTACCTCTGTCCCACGGAGTTCGATTCCGCACTCGTACGTTTCCAGTATCGTGTAATTGTATCGTGCCTTCCTGTTTTCGGCGAGTATCTTTATACCTGATTCGTTTTTCTCAGGCATCATTCACTCCTGGCTTTTACTATGACAGGTCGGAATCCGAGAAAGGGGGTACAGAACGCCTGGGGCTGCGATCCGCGAAGAAGGAGATTGTATCTATCCATAGAAATCGCCCACGATCCACCGCGTACACATTTCTCGGCACCTGCATCGAAAGGGGCAGGGAGAGACGAAAAGATGTATGCATTCGGCTGATACCAGTCTTCGCACCATTCCATCACGTTTCCTGAAAGATCATAGAGTCCAAGCCTCCCTGCAGGTCTGCCGAACACAGAGGCCGGGCCTGTGATTCCCGAAGCGAGGAACACCGAGGCATCGAGATTATTCCGTGCAACCCATTCCCATTCTGCCTCTGTCGGGAGAGAAACGGTAAAACCCTGCATCAGTGCAGGAAGCTTCGTCTGAAACCAGCTGCAGTAGGCTTTTGCTGCATGGTAGGAGACATGCGTTACAGGGATATCTGGTGCATTCGGATCGTACGCTGAAAGATAATCCTCTGTCACAAGACCAGCACGAATCAGTTTTTCTTTTGCCGCAATGTTCCACTCTGGATTTTCTGATAAGAACATCCCAAACTGGCGATTCGTTACCTCCCGCTCCTGCATAAAGAACTCGTTCACTGAGCGAACAACAGGCTGGTAGCGTGTGCCGAAAAGAGCAGGGTTGAATCCAGCATTGGCCTGCTTTCCCATGATGAACATGCCGGAAGGCACAAGGTGAAAAACAACACCTGCTATATCGATGCGCGTTCCTGAAGGATCTACGTGCGTTTCTGTTACGTTTTTAAGTTCATCAGTATACTCAGCCGTAACACGTGAGAAGAGGTTCTGCAGGATGATACTGCTTTCTATATCCTTTCCAGGAACGGAATGTAAGAAAAGTACAAGATCACGAGCAGAAGGCTGCCCTTGTATTATTTTAGATACAATATCAAGTATAGCCTCAGCACTAAATACACCTCCGTGCGATTCTGTTCGTGCTACAGCATATATGTAATCCTTGAGCAGGTACTCGTTATTAACGTATCGTATCGCTGTGTATAAAAAATCATACATCGTTTTCTCTGTCGATGTTTCGTGTAACTCAAGGGCATAGACTTCGGCAGCCTTGCTCAACACCATCGGTGCCTGATACGTGCTGTACAGGGTATCGGTCTGCGACCATTCGGCAAAATCTGAAAGGGACGCTTTGAGAAAGCCAGCAAAATCTGTTGTTGTAAGCCGTGTATGTACAGTCTCTCGTCTTGGAAAAAATAGAGAGGCAAACAATCTGCCTTTCACTGTGATCGAATCACTCTGCGATTCAGAATACGGATGTGTAATCTTGAGTGTATGTGTACCTGAAGGAATAAAAATCTCACAGGGGCTGGATCCACGGTACTGGTCGTCAATGAAGATGGCTGCCCCTGACGGGTCGGTTGTGTATGTCACATAAGTGCCGTTCTTTCGGAGTCCGGGAAATAGAAAAACGAAGAAAAACAGAACAAGGATAACAGTAATATACAAAATGAGCATGTACAGTCCGGGTTTCATCCCAAAAAAGGGCTTCAAGCTTACAGAGACCTGCGGAGTTGTGGCTTCTGCCTTTTTCTTTGCCATAGGTGGTTGATTATATGAGCAGTAGCAGTGCTTGTCAACGTTGGGCGATTATGGTACTGTCAAACGCAAAGGCGGTTCGAAGGGCGTATGAGCGACTTTCTTTTGAAGGTGCAGCGTTTCTCAGAGCACTGGCTCACAGCACGAAAACGCAGGAAACTTGCAAAAAAAGAAAAGCAGAGTAAGAAGAATCCTGTACTCGATTGGATCGAAGCGTTTCTCTGGGCTGCCTGTGTTGTGCTTCTCATCAATCAGTACCTATTCCAGGCCTACCAGATACCCTCTGGTTCGATGATGAACACATTGCTCATCAAGGACCGCATTTTCGTCAATAAGATCATCTTCGGTCCTGAGCTCCTTCCAGGGATAGGCAAGCTTCCTGGATTCGACAAACCAGAGCGTGCAGAGGTCATCATTTTCGAAAATCCGGCTTACCTTTCCAAAGGGCCAGTATTCGATGTCGTACAGCGCATTCTGTACATGCTGACACTCTCGCTTGTGGATATCGATAAGGACCAGTACGGTAATCCACGGGCACACTTCCTCATTAAACGTGCAATTGGTATGCCTGGCGACAGGCTGCGATTCGATGATGGAGAGCTCGAGATACAGCCCCAGGGTTTTTCGAACTTCATCCATGAAAGCGAATTCAAAAAGCTCGGAGGATACACGTACAATACGCGGCGACTCATACAAAAATCTGATTATCGCATCATAAAGGCAAGTGCAGTAAAAGACGCCTACGATATGGCAAAGATTCCGCTTCCCACGAACATTGCACAGATTGCAGAACAGGGGGACGGCGGGATGGATGCATACGCAAAGATGATGTACCGTTCGCGGACCTTGTATTCGATATACCCGTACGACAGGAAGTATGGAAGTGATTATCAAAGGCTTTCCATCGGATGGTACATACCGTCAGAGTATCTCTTTCCCCTTGGAGACAACCGGGATGATTCAAAGGATGCACGGTACTTCGGACCGGTTCGCCAGAAAAAGGTGCTGGGAAAGGCAATGTTCAAGTATTGGCCTTTACAGAGGATGGGAGTAATCAGGTAAAAATGGCCTCACGCAGATATGTGTCATACATGGAAAAGAAAACCTCACGGGGAAAAATCTTCAGGTTCATTCGACTCCTCATTCTTTTCTTCCTTGTGTATGGATGCATATCAGCAGTTTTTGTCAGATCGTATCGGATCGGTTCCGTGTCTATGGAGCCTTTGTTGAAAGAAGGCGACTGCGTCATTGTTGCACCGATTGTGTACGGGATCGATCTGCCCTTCACGGATTCTCGTATTCCAGGCTTGCAAAAGCCGCAGAGGGGCGATCTTGTAGCAGTTGCCCCAGCCTACGATGAGGGATTTCCCTGGTACTACGAGGCAGCAGAACTCGTCGTGAGATTCCTCACCCTGCAGAAGGTCTCGATCCTCCCATATGCGACAAAGGCATGGACAAACGAACGGTTGATCAAGCGGATCGTCGGAGTTCCCGGTGACACCATACGGATCGATGAGCATGCTGTATACATACAGTCCACAGGCAAGGACATCTTTTTCCATGAGCGCGATATCATCCAGAAGGATTATTCCATCATCCATGTTCCCATGCCTCAGGGCTATGAAAAGTCCTTTCCGTTTTCAGGAACCCTGGGGGAGATAAAACTCAACGAAGATGAATATTTCGTTCTAGGGGATAATCGAGTAGAATCCAATGACTCGTCCTACTGGGGACCTGTACCCATCTCGCACATCAAGGGAAAGGTCGTACTTCAGTACTGGCCGAAATTCCGCATTCCATGACCGAGTCTCTCTACATACACATTCCCTTTTGCAGCCGGAAGTGCGACTACTGTGATTTCTTTTCAGTTCCAGACGCTGATCCTTCTCTCATCGATGCTGTGCTGAGCGAAACGATCCGTGAACTCGACTCCTTTATCGAAGAGGGCTTGGCCAGAGGATTCAAAACTGTGTATGTCGGAGGCGGGACTCCAGGAATCGTCAAGCCCGATAAACTCGCCTGGTTTCTGCATGCAGTTTCCGAGCGGCTCGATACTGTACCACTCGAGTGGAGCCTCGAAACGAATCCAGAGACCGTTACCGGCGAATTGCTTTCTGTTCTTTCTGAAAGCGGTATACGCCGCCTTTCAGTCGGTATACAGAGCATGAACGCCACACTCCTCCGGATACTTGGACGAAACGGGACTGCAAAGGGAAACAGCGATGCACTCGAGATGATCAAGCAACACTGGAAGCATGACCTCAGTCTCGATCTGATACATGGTATCCCATACCAGACTGTTGATGAAGCGCTTTCTGATATCGATACAGTGGTCGGTTTTCGTCCGGATCATCTATCTCTGTACACCCTTTCGATAGAGGAAGAAACACCGCTCGGTAACGCAATAGCTTCAGGGATGCTAAACGCACCGAATGCTGAAACTGTAGAGGAGATGTTCTTTCGCTGCAGAGAAAAACTTGCAACCTATGGGTATGATGACTATGAGGTTTCGAATTTCTCAGGTGAGGGAAAGGAATGTATCCACAATGTTTCGTATTGGGAGATGCGTCCCTATCTGGGCATAGGTCCCGGAGCAGTCTCCACGGTCTTCCGTCATGGAAGGATCGAACGGCTTTCGCACGGTTCTCTCTCAGAGTTTCTCTCCGGGAGGAACGGGAACTGGGGCTTACGAACAGAGGTTATAGACCCGCGGTCATTTCTCTTCGAACATATCATGATGGGTTTGAGGCTGAAGCGCGGGCTTTCGATCAAAAACCTTTTTGGGGTCTTCGGCTTCGACATACTCGATGAGTGTAGAGAGCTTATAGAAAGCTGGAGAAGCCGGGGACTCACCATCGATAGTGACAGACTCTACTTCAAAGGGGAAGGGAGATTCATCCTCAATGCGTTCCTCAGAGAGTTCCTCGCCTCCATCGAGGGAAAAACCGTTTTCTTGAAGGAGTGGCCTTTTTTAGAAGATCCCCATTGATTGACAATGAGTGGAATATGTCTTGACAAACTAGCAAAATAAAAAATAAGCTATGTAGTTATTTAAAAATCTTCTGGCAAAAATCCCTTAGTATGAAAAAGTTTTTGTATGGTGTGTATTTTATGTTGACTGGAAAGGTGGTTAATGCGATTTGGAAGATACTCAATACAAAAGCGTGGAGGTTACATCTACCTATGATGCAGGAAGAATAGAAGTATTTCGCAATGCCTCTATTCCTTCCGCAGTAGCTAATCTTGCCATACCGACTGTGATAAGTCAGCTTGTGACAATGATCTATAATGTGACTGATACATTCTTCGTGGGCCAGCTTGGCGACCCGCGAAAAGTTGCTGCTGTTTCACTTGTGATGCCTGCATATACCATGTTGACAGCGATCGCCAATCTTTTCGGCGTGGGCGGAAGTAGTGTGATTTCCAGATTCTTAGGCTCAGAGCAGTCTGAAAGGGCTAAACGGACTTCCTCCTTCTGTCTCATCGCCGCAATCATCGTCGCAGGTATTTTTTCGATACTTGCTTTCGTTTTCCAGAGACCACTTCTTGTGCTCTTAGGTGCTGATGAGAACACCTATGAATTCGCAAGCAACTACATCCATTGGGTTCTCGTAATTGGCGGAATTCCGACAGTATTGGGTATGCTTTTTGGGCACCTCGTTCGTTCTGAAGGGAGCGCAAAGCAAGCAAGTATTGGAATGTCATTGGGTGGTATCCTCAACGTGATTCTCGATCCGATATTCATCATGACACTTGGCCTCGGTGTGAGGGGCGCGGCTATTGCGACTATGATATCGAACTGCGTTACCGTCTGCTATTTCCTTGTGTACCTTTACCATAAAAAGGGGAGAACTATCATTTCCTTCAGTTACGACAAAATGGATCACGGACAGCACATCGCAGGTAAAGTGGTATCTGTTGGATTACCTGCTTCGCTTCAGAATATTCTGTCTCTTACCTCCAATACCGTGCTGAATAACCTTGCTTCAGGTTATGGCCCTACCGCCCTTGCCGCAGTCGGTATTGTCAAAAAAATCGATATGCTGCCAATGAATGTGACCATGGGCATTTCTCAGGGCGTGCTTCCTTTCATCGGATACAATTATGGAGCAAAGCGATACGATAGAGTGAAAGACGCAAATAGATTTATGCGTATTGTTGCGGTGAGCTTTTCGCTTGTATGCATTCTTCTGTTTGAACTCTTTGCGGAGTCCATCGTCGGCTTCTTCATAGATGATGTGGAAACGATCAAATTAGGTGCAACCTTTTTGCGGATTCTCTGCCTCATGACACCCATGATGGCAATAAGCTACCTTATTACGACAATGTTCCAGGCAACAGGTCAAGGCAAACGGGCACTTACTATCTCAATATTCCGTAAAACGACCATCGACGTGCCGCTCATGTTTCTTCTGAATAAACTTATTCCCCTGTACGGTCTGATGATGGTTCAGCCGATTGTCGATACACTGTCGGTAGGCCTTGCGTTTGCGCTTTACCGCGACTTTTCAAAGAAACATATAACAGAGAGAACTACTAGTCCATAAGATTCGTAATTCCCCATGAATTATTCATTTGATGTATTTTATTTTCACGCCTGTTATCATTTCTCTTTCTCTATCTGTACCACCGGAGTTTTTATGCTCAATATTGATAGTAGAATCGATGCTATTCTTCTGTACAATTGCCTTGTATGTTACTTTACTTTCCCATCGAATACTTCCTTCAATTATTATTGTATATTGCCCATCTGGTACTTCGTGATTCTTTTCGTCAGTAAAGTCCCAGTAATACTTCACAACTCCAGTTTTTGGAGTCGCACCACTTATCACATCAACTACTGCTTTATCCTTCGATTTTATTCCTGATTTTATTACCCATTCTGGCAATGCTTCAGGTCTTGTCTTCCAGCCTTTTGTCGCTGTAAATCTTGTCACATAAATAGTCTTGACATATTGTCCCTTTTCATCTTCGACCCAAATGGCATACTGATTACTTGCAATCCCGCTTATTCGCTTATACTGAAATTCGATCTCGATTTTATTACGTACAGAATCAGTTGTACCGGTTTGAGCAGGTATACAGATTGATAGAACAAATAGATTAGAGAATAGCATCATTGTTGAAACTATCTTGTTCATTCGGGGCCCCTCCCTCTATCGATTTCTTCTAATTTTAGCATTCCATTGCTGATGATACAATATTTCAGATTTTTTAGTCATAAAACTAAACTGCGCCCTTCCAAGATTTCTCTTAACTTTGTGTCCAAAATAACTGGACCCTTCCAAGTTTGATCACGTATGGCTCGTCTTGACAATGGGGTTCAGTATAATAGTCATTATTATCAAGGTCTCTTTATTCCCAT